>Ga0126333_1000006_pt1 | contig 92092 bp, 85 predicted proteins | sample InaspJWI54metaG_FD_94488 | JGI IMG/M metagenome (GOLD analysis project Ga0126333, IMG submission 94488) | Marine gutless worms symbiont microbial communities from Oahu, Hawaii - Inanidrilus sp. 2 OAHU.JWI-54 metaG | ecosystem: Host-associated > Annelida > Digestive system > Unclassified | place...
GACTGTAAACGTTGTCATAGTGGCCTCCTTTTTTAAGGTTATGAGGCCTTTATAACCGTGCCTTGTGACAAATACGGTCACAGTTCGGCACTACTGGAGTTTTTTAGAGAACCGTATTCTTAAATTCCGGGGCGGCATCACACTCGTCCGTGGCGACGAACCGGGTACCAAGCTGCACCCCAGCGGCACCCATTTCCAGGAACCGATGAATGTCTTTACCGGTAAAAATACCCCCGGCGGCAATCACGGGAATAGTTTTGCCGTTTTCCTTCTCAAAAGTTGCCACCGCTGCAATGACTTCGGGGACCAGCTTTTCCAGGACATAGGCGGGATCATCCAGTTGCTCGGTTTTAAATCCCAGGTGGCCGCCGGCCTTGGGACCTTCCACGACAACGGCATCCGGCAGCCGGCTATATCGATGCCACCATTTCTTGCAGATAAGCATTGCGGCCCGACCCGATGAGACAATGGGCGCCAACTTTGTTTTGGCTCCGGCCGGAAGGTATTCCGGCAGGGACAGCGGCATACCGGCCCCGGAAAAAATAATGTCGATGCCTTCTTCGATGCTAACCTTCACCATGTCGGCATAGTTGGTCAACGCCACCATGATGTTGACCCCGAGAATGCCATCCGTCAATTTCCTCGCCCTGGCAATCTCCTCGCGCAGCCCGCGAATACAGGCTGCTCTCATATCGGATTTAAGGTCCGGCTGCATGAATCCTGGTATGGCAGCCGAGAGCACACCAATACCGCCCTGGTTGGCAACTGCCGATGCCAGACTGGACATGGAGATACCCACTCCCATGCCGCCTTGAATAATGGGGGTTCCACAGATCAAATCGCCGATACGCAGTTCAGTTGTAATCATTTGTTCCTCGACAACGCGCTGAGCCAAATTCGTGAATTGTAAACCCGCGGAAGAATACGCTGGACAAGAGATAGAGGGCAATACGCATCGGTAGTTTTACAATTGTTTTACAGGTATCGATCCATTGCTTCAGTAAGATCACAATGCTGAGCAATGATCTACCTGTCTGGAATTGCTCTATATAAAGTTTATTGCAGACTTTTCGAAAATCGGTCTTATGTTGCAATTAGACAGGAATCAGAGCACAGGGATTCAGAACCTGGGGGTATGATGAAGTCAAGCAACCGATATGCCTGGTTGGGAACGGTTTTGCCGGTACTGGCACTTATGGCGCTGCTCACCGCCTGCAACCAGAACCGCGAGTCCTCCGCAGCTCAGCCGGACAGAAATACTGGGAACCATAAAATGTATGCTCAAACTGAAGCTACTCAAACAATAGATAGAACACCGGCCATTGATAAACTTGCACCGGCCGAATTTAAAACCGCGACCTTCGGCCTCGGGTGATTCTGGGGCATCGAATCCCAGTTTGGGATGCTCGAAGGTGTTATTCGAACCCGGGTGGGGTATGCCGGAGGCAAAACGGAATATCCGGACTACGGTAATATCGGTGATCACACCGAGGCTGTCCAGGTGGACTACGATCCGCGGGTGATCAGCTATGCGGATCTGCTCGAGGTGTTCTGGAACAGTCACAAACCCACCAGCAAGAGCTGGATGCGCCAATACATGAACGCGGTCTTTTATCAAGACGCCGAACAGAAAAAGGTCGGGGAAGCCTCGAAAGTGGCCCTGGCTGAAAAGTTAGGCCGCACCATTCGCACGCCGGTGGCGCCACTGCGTTCTTTTACCCTGGGGGAAAATTACCACCAGAAATACATGCTCAAACGACAGTCGCGCCTGACATCCGAAATGTCGCGGATTTATCCCAAGAACCAGGACTTCATCAACTCCACGGCCGTAGCCCGGCTCAACGGCTATGCCGGTGGTAATGGCAGTGTAAAGCAACTGGCCCTTGAAATCGACAGTTTGGGGTTGAGTGAGAATGGGAAGCGGATTCTGAAGGGAATGGTAAGGTAAAATCTCGCTAAAAGTGGGAAAGGCAACCTTAGTACCAGAGCATATTGGCACAATGCTGCCCCCAGAAAAATCGAAATCCGAAGTACTAAATTCGAAACAAAATCCAATGACAAAAAAAGCAATTACCGAAACCTGCTAATGAGAGATAGACCATTCAACAGCGTTTCGTTATGAATGTTTTGAACATTTTGATATTAGTATTTAAAATTTGTTTCGAATTTGCGGCGTTCGCCTTGAGAACATGCCGATATTCGAATTTCTAATTTATATCTATGTACAAAGCTCATATAAATAAAACGTTCCTGTTCACTCTTCTTTCAGTACCCGCAATTGCTATTGGCTTACTAGGATCCGTAAGCGTTGCGGCAGCCAAGACATCGGCAACCCTTGTCGTCCCCCAGGCTGTGGCTGTTGGTTCGCCGTTTCTCGTCGAATTGTCGTCCCCCGGAAAACTGGAAGCAGTTGAAATCGAGTGGTCCGAGCGCTTCATCCGACCGTCGATTGCGCACACTGAGGACACATATAATGCCCTGACCTTGCTGGGAACCGGGATGAATGCCGAACCGGGCGTACGTTCCATTCAGGTCCGCGCCCGGGTCGCCGGCCGGAACAGAACCTACCAGAAGTTCGTCGACATTCTTCCCAAGGATTTCCCCCAAGAAGCTCTTTCTGTGGCCCCGCAAATGAACAAACCGCCCAAAGAAATCCATGGCCGGATAAAACGCGAACTGGCCGCCATGAGAGGGGCGCTGCGCACCGATTCACCGCAGCGGTTGTGGGAGATTCCCTTCCACCGTCCGGTTCCAGGTATCATGTTGAGCCGTTTTGGCTTGCGGCGCACCTTCAACAACGAAACCAAGCGGCGCCACACCGGCCTGGATTTCCGGGCACCGGAGGGAACCCCGATAGAGGCCGTCGCGGCCGGGAAAGTTGTGCTGGTGGGAGAATATTACTTACCGGGCAACACGGTGGTCATCGATCACGGCAACGGGGTGGTTTCCATGGCGATGCACATGTCCAAGGTGATGGTAAAGGTGGGGGAATGGGTGGAACGCGGCCAGGCCTACGGCCGCTCAGGTGCCACCGGTAGGGTCACGGGGGCCCACCTGCATCTTTCCATTGCCGTGCATGGCGTAACGGTCGACCCGGAACCATTATTCGAAATAGATGGACTTACAGGTGTCGCCGCCTCTCTTCAGTCAGAATAAACTTACCGAGTTTCTGATCAACCCCCCATGATGTGATTCAACGCACCCCGCAGCCTGGTAAGCTGGATTTCCGCTGCGCTCCAGCAAGCTTCAGGAAATGCGCTCACTGATCGGTTCAGCTTGTTTCCAGATAGGCATTATGTCATGGTGTTCGCATTTAGAAAACCATTGGACTGGAGATGAAATGGCCACGACCTTATTTAAAAACGGAACTATTGTAGACGGCACCGGCCGACCGGCCATTGTCGGCAGTGTCCTTGTGGAAGATGATCGGATTACCGATATCATTTCAGCCGTGGATGATGTGCCGGCCGCAGACCATGTTGTGGATGCCGAAGGGCTGGTAATCGCCCCCGGGTTCATCGACATGCACTCGCATGCCGACTGGGTTTTGCCCTGGGAAGAACATCCCCGGGTGCTTAAGTGTCTCGTTGAGCAGGGCATTACAACGGTCGTGGCCGGCAACTGTGGGTTTTCGCCGGCCCCAATGACCGCAGCGGCAATAGCCCGGACCGAGCTTTTGGGCACCATCCTCAAAGCCGGTCCTTTTGAATACCGCTGGGAATCGATGGATGAATACCTGGGCCATATCGAGGAGAGCGGGAGTATTGTCAACCTGGCCGAACTGGTCGGACATGCTGCCGTCCGTTACGTTACCAGCCAGATTGATCGGGGTGAAATGCCACCCACCGACCTGGCCGAAAGCCTGGCAAATGCGCGCCGTGCCCTGGATGAAGGGGCCTGCGGTCTCAGTTTCGGGCTCGGCTACGACCCGGGGATGTTTTCGTCCCAGCAGGAACTGGTCGCTTTTTGCAAGACCGCGGTCCAGGCCGGTAAACCGGTCACCATCCACCTGAAAGCCTACTCAAAAATGTCACCCTGCTATCCGCTGACCACCCTGTCCGCCCACAATGTCCGCGCACTCAAGGAGGCCATTGCCCTAGCCGAGGAAACCGGGATGCGGCTGCAATTGTCACACTTTATCTTTGTAGGCTGCAACAGCTGGAAAACAGCGGAGGAATGTCTGGAACTGGTGGAAGCCGCCCGAGCCAGAGGCCTGGATGTGATGATCGATGCGTTTCCCTATACCTGCGGCAACACCACCATTCTGGCCGCGATCCCTTTCTGGTTCCTGGAAAAAATGCCCGGGGCCTTTTCCAGTTCTTTGCTCCGAGCAAGGTTGAAGCTGGAATTGGCCATCGGCTTCAAGCTGGTCGGTTTCGGGTACAAAGATTTCCAGGTAATGGATGTGGCCCTCGATGAACATACCGACATCAATGGGCTGCGTCTACCGAAGGTGGCCCGCCAATGGGGCTGCTCGCCCTTTGAGGCCATGCTGCGGTTGGCGGAAAAAAGCAACGGGGCCACCCTGATGCTGTTTCACACCTACAGTGGCGACCCCGACAATGAGGCGGCCCTGGAAAAGGTCCTGGAAAAAGACTATTGCCTGTTCGAAACCGACGCCCTGGTCAAAGCCGCTGGATTTCCCAACCCCGCCGGAGCAGGCACCTTCCCGCGCATCCTGGGGACCTATGTCCGCGAAAAGAATCTATTTTCCCTGGAAAACGCCGTCCACCGCATGACGGGTGCGTCAGCAGAGCGCTTTGGATTGAATCACACGGGTACTTTGCAAAAGGGTAAAGCCGCGGATATCGTTTGCTTTGATCCCGATACCGTGGCTTACAATTATGACGATCCTGAAAAGCCGGCAGATAGACCGGAAGGGATCCGGCATGTCTTCTTGAATGGGCAGCAGGTTGTCCAGGACGGTGCTTACCTGAAAGATGTCAAAGCCGGGAGGGTGATACGGTGTTAAATTTACTCCTCCCCCTTGACGGGGGAGGCCGGGTGGGGGTGCTGTTGTAAAAGTCTAAGCATTTGCGGAAAGCTTTAAATTCGGGTGGTTCACCCTCCCCCAACCTCTCCCGTCAAGGGAGGGGAGTTTTTCCATACCCAAAAATCTTTGTTTTCCGACTTCCGCTCTCAAGGGGTTAGCTTTTCACCCTTGAACCCTTGGCCCCTCGACCCCTGGAAACCTGCTGCTTTCCCTTCAAGCGTCTGCCTTTCAGTTAACCGGCAATTGCTTGTTCAGTGCCTTGCGTGCAGCAGCGGTAAGGCTCTGCATATCCACCGGTTTCATTAGAAACTCTTTGATTCCGATACTCAGAGCCTGGTTGCGGGAAATCGTTTCACTGAACCCGGTTAAAAGGATAATCGGAATCTCCAGATTGATTTCCATCAATTTCAGGGCCAATTGATCTCCGGTCAGGTTCGGCATGGTCATGTCCGTAATTACGAGATCAAATGTCTCCGGTTTGGCACTGAAAATCTGCAGCGCTTCCAGACTATTTGTGCTGCCCGTCACTTGATACCCCATTGCCTGCAGCATCTGTCTAATCATTCGCACGATACCGATTTCGTCATCCACCAGAAGGACATGCTCATTTCCCCTTTCAAGGGGCTGCTGGGTAGCCTTGGGCGTAATGTTGAGACTTGCTTTGAGAACCGGTAGGAACACCTGAAACTCGGTGCCGCTTCCCATTTCCGTGTTGACCTGAATGTGGCCACCGTGTTCTTCGACAATTCCATGAACGACCGCCAGCCCTAAACCGGTGCCTTTGTCCGCTGTTTTTGTGGTGAAATACGGGTCGAATATCCGGCTCAGAACACCCGGCTCAATTCCCGTGCCCCGGTCTTCCACCGAAAGGCAAACATACGTATCGTGATTTGGAGGGGAACCATCCAGAACCTTATCCGGCAGCGCCATCTGCTTCAAACTGACGGTCAGGCGTCCACCTTTTTCCAGCATCGCATGGTAGGCATTGGTCACCAAATTCATGACCACCTGGTGAATTTGAGTTGCATCCGCCATGACTTTTCCGCACGTATGATCGATAACCTGATTAATGGCGATGGTAGATGGCAACGACGATCGAATAAGCTTCAAGGCCTCTTCAACAATAAGACAGATATTCACGGGTTTGAGCTCATGCTCGGTCTGGCGGCTAAACGTTAAAATCTGGGTTACCAGCTCTCTGGCGCGTGTCGTTCCGGACAGAATTTCCAAAAGGCTGTTTCTCAACGGGCTGTCTTCAGGCACCTCCATCAGCAGCAATTCCGTATACCCCAGAATTGGAAATAGGATGTTGTTGAAATCATGGGCAATCCCCCCCGCCAGGGTTCCAATGGATTCCATCTTTTGCCCCTGGTGAAGCCTTTGCTCCATCTTTTTCAATTCAGTGGTATCCCTAAAAACCGCCATTTTCGAAAAGGTCTCATCCGCGTGAACAATGGGAGTGTGGGAAATGTGATAGGTGCGATTATCTTTGGGGCTCTCAATATCCTGCTCGCCGAATTCTCCAGCCTGGATCTTCTCGCCAGGGCACCAGGTACATTTTTCCATAAAGTTATCGATGACGTTGTAACACGTTTCGCCGGTGGCATCGTAACCGATCTTATCAATCATGGCGGCATTCATATATTCGATCTTATAATCTTGAGAGCAGACAAAAACGAGGTCTTTCATGGCATCCATGGTGGACCGATATTTTTGCTCGCTTTCCGACAAGGCCGATTCCTTTTTTCTCAGATCGGTTATATCCAAAGCGGTGAAAGCAACGCCCCGCGTGTGGTCCATTCGGTCTAAAGGGGTTGCGCTTACAAGCACATTTATCGTTTCACCATTTTTACGCCGCCAAATTGTTTCCACCGTACCGGTCCCACTGCTTCTAAGCTGCGAATCTTTTAATTTTATGACGCGCACATAATCATCCTCATCCAGGTAGAGCAGCCGGTCGTTCTTACCGATCAATTCTTCCGCGGGATACCCTGTAATTTCGCTGAGTCTTTCGTTCACAATTTCCAGGGTTTGACCTTTTTCAAAGCCGATTCCAGTGGGTGCGGCCTTGAATATGCTCTGCAGCTTGTCCTCGCTCTCCTTTAACTCATTCTCGGCATGCAGGCGTTCTTGGATGGTGCTTTGTAAAGCGGCCGTCATGGTTTTGAGAGATTCACTCAAAATGCCAATTTCATCTTTTCGAGGATTTAACCATTCGACATCATTGTTGTTTGATGAAATTGCGTTGGAAATATCGACAAGGCGGGATATCGGCTTGGTCATCTGTTTGCTTAAGATAATGGCATACAACACCATCACCAAAAAAACAGCCAGACTAAGCGCACCGGCGAACCTGGCAATTTCTCTTTTTTCTTCAAATGTCTGCTCCTCATCATAGCCTGCCACAATGTAATAGTCCGGATCTACAAAACCGGGGATGGGGAGCTTCGAAACGAAAAGTTCTTCATTGGCTAATTTCACGCGCGCAAATTCGTCATTGGCGGTTACCTCTGGAACCAGCGCCTTTAAAAAATTCGCATTACTGCTCACCGATTGTATGCGCGCATGACTGATCAACACGCAGTTGTAAAAAGCAGCTTCCAATCTGACAGGTTTGGCCAAATAGAGCACCGCAATGACCTTACGTCCGGATAATACCGGCGTAAGTGAGGCGATGCCCAGCTGCCTTGAGGGCAGCGCGCAGAAAAAAAGTGCTGTTCGACGCCGCCAGCGCCGAGTTGAATTCTTGCAGATAGCTGGTTGCCTGAATATCGTTGAAATGGGTCTCCCCGGCAGAGGCAACCACTTTTCCCTTCGGCGTGATCACAGCGAGGAATTCGAGTTTATTTTGCCTAAGTAAAATCGCGAGGTGCTCATTGAGCTGAAAGTGAACGTTGAGCTTATACGGCACAATAATTTGATTGTCGGATGCCAGGCGCAGGGTTCTTTCCTTGAAGGTTTCCCTGTAATTGACCATCAGCGCCTTGGTCACCTTCTCGAGTTGTTGCAACTTTATCTCAGAAAAGCGGTTGATTCGGCGGGATTCGATTTGCTGGAAAAGAAAAAAGCCTGCCATGGTGAAAAGGACAGGTAAAAAGAGAATTGCAATGGAAAGCTTGAAAACAATTGAGTCTCTGAAATTAACCGTCGTCATAATTAATTTTCTGTGTGGAACCGCAAGTTAGTCGTTTGTTTTGTGCGGTTATTGGATTGTCTGACCCAACCGGTTGTCGCCCTGTTCAATCATCGGTAATATCTCCATACGGTTAAAAATAACCGCGGCTCCGATGATTTCGTCGGAAATTGTGATGTTGAGCATTCTGGCCCTGGCGATATTGAAAGTGATCAAATACTCCTTAGCCGTCTCGATTGAGAGGCTTTCAATGTCTTCGCCTTCCAGCAGTTTGGCACCCATCTGCGCTGCCTGGCGACCCATGGCACCAAAATCCACCGACGCGCCCCCAAAAAGCCCCAGGCGGGCGAACATGAAATTGAGAGCCATGCCCGGTTTCTCAGACTTCTGAATGAAAATTTTAATCGTATCCCGGAACCCAATGCTCTCGCCCTGTTTGAAGGTGACCCGGGTATTGGATGGATTCTCCACGAGTTCCTTTTGCATTTGGGCCCTTATGGCATTGCCGGTTGGACTTTTATCAAGCAGCGCTACAATGTGTTTCAATTGCGGGTCTACACCCCGCATGACGTCGAGTGCGGTCCGAAAATGCAGCTTTTCATAAACCCCCGTAATATTTGCAGCTGGGCGCATGCCTTCGTCCAAAAATGGTACCCGCTCACTATAATTGACCGGTTGGCCGTTCATGCCCGTAAAAACCACTGGAAACGGTTTTCCCACCAGATAAAGACCAACTTCACGGAAAGCATTATCATCAATGGTAAATACGATATCCGGTTTGAATGCTTCTATTGCCTGCAACACTTTGCGGGCTTCGGCCTGCATTTTTTTGGCCGTGCTGTTGGTTGTCTTGGTATCCATGAAATGCGATTTGATCGTAAGACTTGTCCCGAAATGCTCGCGCAAAACGCTTTCAATTCCATTGCTCTGAGGAATGCCGCAGACGTGGTTACTCTCATAGCTGTGGACAATAAATACCCGCTTGGAGACGGCCCCGCCATTGGCCGCATTGCTGAAGGTGAGGACCAGCATCATATCGAACAAAACCGTTCCAGTAGATTTCAAAGGTTTCATGGTCAGTAATCCCGTTATTCTGTGGAACAAGCAGCTGAAGTAGGGGCTTTTCATGGGTAAATACCTTTTCAGTTTGAAAAAATAAATGTTCTCCTCGACAAAGGCTATTCAACAGCTCCTGAGCCAGGTACCCGGTTCAACGCATCAGAAAAATGGCATTTCATCCGGTTTAGCCTCTGCGGCCACCTTGCCTTTTCGAAGCCCCATATGATTTCGACAGGACCTAACAGTCCCTTTTGGGGCACTCTTAAGTATAGATCGGCCGTTTGAATTTTTTATTGAGAAGATTCGTCGCAGCCGCCATAAAAATTGTGTTTATTGGGGGGGTGCTGAGTTGATTTCCAGAAAGATTGATCCGGAGAAACACTCCCTGGAAACCAGGTAACGCCTAATTGCCCGAAAATATAATCTATATTGATTGCACAGATTGGTAGGTTTTGCAAATTTATTTGCTCGGGTGGGCTGGCATACAAAGATGTGTTTGTGAGTAATTAATATTAATATCAATCACTTGAAGACAGGCGGGCTGTTCGTTCCCGGCGTATTTGTCTTGAACTTTGAACGGATGAATTACCGCTTCAGATTACCCTTGGATTGAGTGGCGCAAGCCTTCTATTGTTCCAAAGGATGGGCATGCCCATCCTTTACAATGCGCAGAGGATCGGCGAGTCGGTTAAGTCGCCCCTCGCTCGATATTCCCCTGCAATTGGGCAATTTCAACCCCGAGTCCGATGCAGTTTTCCTTGGTGATACAGGCATCGGCATCAGTCGTTTCAATGAAGGTTTTCAGGACGCGGCCATCCTTTTTCAATTCGACTGTCCAAGCACTGTTTTTTTCATCAAAGTCGACGTCAAGATCAATGCCGCATTCCCCTATTTCAGGATAGATCTAGCGTATGGTCGCGCATATGGCGTTCTTATCAATCATGATGGACCTCCACGCATGATATGCTGGTTGGGTTTGAAAATACGGCATCCTATGAAGATACCATATTAATTAAAATAAGCGGTTATACCACTGCGTCAATAAAAGACTTCGGAATGGACGTGCGAATCGGCAAAGCGGTCATCGATGATCCCGAACGCATCGTGGATCATGTCCTGATGGCCGCACAAGTAAAAATCGTAAGCACGCCCGGTATCGAGACGCTCGAGATAGGCGGTCACCCTCCCGGCGTATACGGAATTGTCGGGCGAGGCGAATTCCGTCAGGCAGGGTACATAGCGCGAGGCATTCTTTTCCAAATCCTGGCGATACAAAAGACCCCGATGGTCCTTGGCACCATGCAGGCAAATATAATCTTTAATCCCGGCACGGCTCATGGCGACAAACGGGGCCACCCCGGTACCGGTGGCAACAAAGACCGGGGTTCGGTCCGAGGTCTGAAAAATAAAGTACCCCATGGGGCCAACGAAAGACAAGGGTGTCCCGTCTGTAATCGTGCTCAAAATGGTTGATACGCGACCTTGGGGAAATACACGAACAATCAACCGCAATTCAGGGTCGTGCGGCCCGGAGGCCAGGGAATAATCCCGTTCCAGATCAGCATGGGACAAGCGGATATACTGACCGGGATTGAAATCGAATTCCGCAGGCCGCTCAAGACGCAGTTCAATCGTGTTGTCTGTGAGCCACTGACGGGCAAGCAGCGGGGTTGAAAAACGGCGGCTCATGGGGCATTATCTTCCGTCCGGACCGCTTCCCAAAGGATTTCCGCGGTGTCGGTTTGCTGATTGCAATAACGGGCCAACACGAACATATAGTCAGACAGGCGATTGAGATAAGTCAGGAGCATTTTGGCTGATTCATCCTGCTGACCCTGGGTAACCATGTGCGCATGCCGTTCCGCCCGCCTACAGACGGTGCGGGCCACATGGGCCTGTGCCGCGGCAGGATGGCCGCCGGGAAGGATGAATCCTTTCAGGGGCGGCAGATCTGCATCCAACCGGTCGATGGCCGTCTCCAGCCAGGCCACCTTTTCCGGCGAAAAGGGGGTCAGCATTTCCACGGCGGCAGACCCGGGGGTCGTGGCCAGCCAGGCGCCAACATCCAACAGATCACACTGGATCCGGGTCAACTCATCAACCAGCGCGGCCAGCGCTTCCGGCAAACCGGCAATCAGGCCCCCTAAGACTGAATTTAACTCATCTACATCGCCATAGGCATTGATGCGCAAATCATCTTTGGCAATCCGCTCACCGCTGAACAGGCTGGTTTTGCCCCTGTCTCCGCTGCCGGTGTATACTTTCATTGATGGTAAGCTCCTTTTCAACCAAGTCGCACAATATGTGAGGCGCGGCGTAAGTGGCTGCCGCCCGTAAGTAAAGAATCCTGGCCCAGAGGACAAGGCCCTGGGTGCCCATAAAAGGGGCACCTCTGTCAAACACAAAAGGCAAAACCTTGCATCGCGCAGAGGCGCTGAGCCGCAGAGAAATGCGATACCAAAATTTTGTCGCACTATCGTGCGAAAAACCGTTTAAAGTCTGCGGCCATAACGATTTATGGCTTGTATCCGGCAAAGCCGGAATTAATCATGGATTTCTCTGCGTCTCCGTGTCTCTGCGCGAGAATATTTCTTTTACAGCATAGCCAAATATCTGTGACACCCGCATGGCGGAACAAGCTCCCGAATAGTGGGACAAGTTTGGCCCTGAGGACCAAGTTTTTTTGGATTGAATAAATATAATACGTAAAATCGAACTTTCAGGAAAGATTTTCCATCAACCGATCAGTCCAACAACTGCGCCGGTCATACAGGTAGCCAGCGTGCCAGCTACGATTGACCGGAAGCCGAGGGCTACGATCTCATCGCGCCTTTCCGGGGCCATGGTGCCCAAACCACCGATCATGATGCCGAGACTGCCCGGGTTGGCAAACCCGCACATGGCATATGTCATGATCAGTTTGCTGCGATCTCCCAGTGCATCGGGCGGCAGCTTGCTCAGATCGAGATAGGCCAGAAATTCGTTTAGAATGGTCTTGGTGCCCATGAGGGCGCCGGCGGTCGTCGCTTCGGCCCAGGGGATTCCCATGAGCCAGACTACCGGGGCCATGAGGACCCCTAATATCCGCTGCAGGGTGAGGGCGCGGCCACCCATTTCAGGCAGCAGGCCCAATATCAGGTTGGTGAGATGGACCAGGGCCACCAGAACCACCAGCATGGCGATGATATTGATAAGCAGTTGTACCCCGCTCACCGTACCTCGGGTAATGGCGTCCATGGCACTGTTGGCGGCTTCCGGTATTTTGATGTTGCCGGGGGTGGGCCGGCTGGTTTCCGGCACCATGATTTTCGAAATGAGCACAGCTGCGGGCACGCTGATGATCGAAGCGGTCAGGATGTGCCCCATGATATCGGGAATGGTCCGGCTTAAAATACTTGCGTAGAGCACCATCACGGTCCCGGCAATGGTGGCCATACCGCTTGTCATAAGGGTGAACAACTCACTGCGCGTCATCTGGCCCAGATAAGGCCGGATGAACAGGGGGGCTTCCACCATGCCGACAAAAATATTGGCCGAAACCCCAAGTCCCTCAGCACCACCCAGCCCCATGGCTTTTTCGATTCCGCGTGAAACCCCCCGTACCACCAGCGGCAGGATCTTCCAGTAAAAAAGCAAGGCCGAAAGCGCACTTATCACCAGGACCAAAGGTAATCCTCGAAACGCCAGGATAAAACTGGATCCGGGGAATTTTTCTTCGAAGGGCAGGGGGCCACCGCCCAGATAACCGAACACCATGGCTGTCCCGGCCCGGGTGGATTCTTCGAGAGAGAGCACCATCCGGTTCAAGGCCAGAAAAAAATCCCTGAACAGGGGCAGCTTGAGCAGCAGCACACCGATCAGCAACTGGATAACCAGACCGACGATGATAAGCCGAATATTGACCTTGCCCGGTTTTTCGCTGATCAACCAAGCCAGGCCTACAAAGGCCGCCAGACCCATCAGGCTTTGCAGAATTTCCAACGACCCCCCTTTACTCAGATTGGGCAGTGTTAAAGGGCATGGTTAATTCATAAGCACCCGCGTCCAGGCGGGCTTCAACCGAAAGACCACTTTTTTCAAAGACTCGCATCATGCCTTTGTTGGAAGCCAGTACATCGGCGGTGAAGCCTAAGATGCCGCGGTCCTTGGCAAGCTTTACCAGCATGGTCAGCATGAAAGTCGCAATACCCAGGCCCTCATACTCACCATCGACGACAAACGCCACATCCGCATAGGTTTGAGAGCCAGCCTTGATATAGCGTGCCTCGGCAATTATCCGCCCCTGTCCCGGTTCCCCCACTAGGCCGACGATGGAAAGGGCGACCCGATAGTCCACGTTCACATAGGACTGCATCTTGGCGTGGGGCATGGTCTTGATAGAGGTAAAATACCGATAATAGACCGCCTCGTCGGAAAAACGGTAAAAAAGCCGCCGCATCTGTTCCTCATCAGACGGCCGGATGGCTCTAAAGCGGATCTTGGTTTCATTTTTAAACGTATGCTCGGTGGCCACGTCTTCAGGATATAGATAGGCGGAATCGGCCAGAAAGATCTGGTCTTTGTAAATGATGTTTTGCTCCTTGGCCTGCTCAACCAAGGCCTGGCGGTCGTCAGGATGGGCAATATCTATCAAAGCCTGGGCCCGTTCACGGATCGTCCGGCCGGCCAAATTGGCCACTCCATATTCAGTCACCATGAGGTCCAGGGAATGGTTTTGGCCTAGATGATTAGGATATTCATCCAGCGATATCAGTATGTTGGACTTTCCCTCTAGGTTGCGACTGGTAAGGGCAACAATGGTTTTGCCGCCCCTTGAAATCTCCGCTCCGTTTAAGGAGTCTGCCACTTCACCAGGTCCCATAACCAGGTTGCCCTTGCTGACATGCAGGGCAATTTTACCGGACAGGTCCACCTTGCGGGCCTGCAAAACCGCCACAAAGCGTTTATTACGTCCTATTTGCAAAGGGCTGCATACCTTGTCGACGGCCTGGAACTCCACCAGAGGATTGCGGTGCAGCCATTGAGTCATTTCTCTGGTTCCAAAGGCATACGACGCCAATGATTTACCCCGCCATACCTCCTTGTAACGATTGGTGACAGCCCCACTCTTGATCAGATCCATAAGGGCATCGGTTACAAAGGGCGAATGAATTCCCAGATTGCGCCGGTGCACCAGATGCCGGCCAAGGGATTCAAATACAGGGCCGACAGAGAATCCCAGGCAGCTGCCGTCTTCGATCAGGGAGGCCACGTTTTCGCCAACCCGGTCAAAAGCCTCATCCAGCGGCCAGCGGTCAAAATAGATCAGCGGCCGGTCGCTTTCCACCAGTAAATCGAAATCGGAAACCGGTACGAAGGTGTCGCCGTAGGTCACCGGCATCTGGGGATTGATTTCGCCCACCACCAGAGAAGCCTGATCCATGGCCTGCCGGGCGACGTCAACAGCCACGCCGAGGCTGCAATAACCCGCATCGTCCGGAGGTGTCACTTGGATAAAGGCGATATCGATGTTGATAACACCGGAGGCAATCAGGTGGGGGATGCCGGAGAACCGGGCAGGTACCAAATCGACCCGGCCGCTGGCAATGGCATCGCTGGCCACCCAACCGGAAAAAAAGGTTTTGAGCCGATATTTGTGGCTTTTAATCGTATCCAGTGAAATGGCGCTGCCCAGGCTTACCAGTTGGATCAACTCAAGGTCCTGGAGGTTGGGGGCCTCGGCTTTCATCAGGGTTTCGATCAAAAGCTGCGGTTCGGCCGCCCCGGTGCCGAGAAAGATAACCATCCCGGGTTTAATCCGCTCCAGCACTTCCTCTGCCGGAACCACCTTCTCTCGCCATGAACTTGCTTGATTTTTAGCCATCTTTGTGACCTCCAGATGGGTTATATAGCAGATAGAAACAGTTTCAAAGGGGGCCTTTGGTTAGTCCCATTGGTTAGAAGCTATCTTATGGATGCATCGTTGTTCAAGATATAGGATATAATGCGGTCAATAGACTTTTTGATAAATTTTCGGGAAGTGGTTTCAGAACCTTCAATCAGGCTCAAGGTCAAGGCGGGGCGAGGGTTTCAACCACAGGAATATATGCAATATTTCGAGGATTGAAACCCTCGGCCCAACGCAGAGATTGGGCTTGAGGGAAGGTTCTGAAACCACTTCTAATCGTCTTTGCGGGGCGAGATGAGGTACCTCAGCCAGTGTCTGAAGGTATTGTCCTTCAGCATCGCCCGGTCGAGGATGTCAAACTCGCGGGCCAGACGGGCCGGATCGGAAAATACCTGATCCCGCTTGGTCATCTGTTCAGACGGGTCGAGTTCCTTGACCACCTGGGCCGGATTCCCCGCAGCAATGGTATTGGCGGGGATATCGCGTGATACCACCGCCCCGGCCCCAATGATACTGTTTTCGCCGATGGTCACCCCTTTGCAGATGATGGCACCATCCCCGATCCAGACGTTCTCCTCGATCGTCACGGGTGCCGTGGTCCCCATGGAAACCCGGTTGTAAATATCGTGCCAGTCCGAATCGCTGATATAGACATTGCTGGCAAACATACAGTTGTCACCGATGGTCACCGCGTGGGCCGATCCGATCCGGACCCCGGGACATATCAGACTGTATCTGCCGATAAGGATACGCCCCAAGCCTTTGGCCGTCGGCCAGACGGAAAGGCGAACCTTGTTGTCCGGAGCGGCAATGACCGTCGCGTAATCGCCAATTTCGATAGGGGTCCCGAACAGGCGGACATTCCAGGGTTTCATGAAGGCAAACCCCTTGCCCAAAGACTCAAGCTGGGGCCGGATATAGCGATTGGTGTAGAACTTCTGAAATTTGAGGTAGGCCCGTTTTACTGCATATGGACGATGGTCTTTTCGCAATGTCCAATCCTGTTAGAAATTTACGGCCGCCGGAACGAAAGTACCTGAATCACCCACCGCAGCCCGGCGCAGTTCGTATGCACGTCCGGCATTTCTCCAGAAATCATGATCGAAGAGACCTGCGGCCGGGGTTAGCCGGTAGATCGCGTCCGCAGCCATGAGCACGACAGCGTTGGTCCAGGAAACTTTCTCTTCCGGCCAGATGGTTCTTTCGGGAATGGTAAAGCCGCACCAGTAGGACCCATCTGCGTAACGGTAATCCTGCAACAGGCTGAATATTCTGGCCGCCCGTTTACGGTCACCGGTGGCAGCGATCGCCAGGCAGAGCTCAGAGGTTTCGGCAATGGTGATCCAGGGTTCGTCATCAACGCATTTCACCCCCTGACCGGCCACAAAGTACCGCTCCAGGCAGTCCTCGATGCGCTGATGGGCCGCCGCACCCGTGATCGCCCCACTCAAGACCGGGTAAAATCCATCCATGGAAAACCGGGATTTGGATTGGTCGAACGCGTGCGGCCGATTGGCCAGGGCCGCTTTCAGGGTCACCATAGCCCGCACCCAGGCTGTGTGCTCTTTCCCAAGCAAAATTGCGATTGATACCGAACATTTGAGACTCATGTAGACCGAACTGGAACCGGTCAATAGGGCTTTCGGTTCAACGATACCTTCAGGGCTCTGCGCCCAGAAAAATTGACCTTCGGGCTGCTGGAAAGGCAAGGCGAAATTGATAGCCCTGCGTACTGTTTCCCACATGGTTTCTATGAATCCATAATCACCGGTGATAAGGTAATAATGATAGAGCCCCACCGCGATATAGGTGGCCATGTTGGTATCCCGGGTGCGGTCATCCGGCTGCCCGTTTCGATAGGCTGAATACCAGCTGCCGTCTTCCAGTTGCATTCGTCGCATCCACTCAAAGGCCCGCCGTGCGCGTCCGTATTCTCCGCCGATGGTCAACCCCATGGCGGCCTCGACATGATCCCAGGGGTCGGTTTTGTCGCCTTCACTCCACGGAATTTCTCCATTTTGTTTCTGGGTGGCCGCAATACGGCGGGTGACGGCCGCTACATTGAGTGTCAGGGTGTTCTGAATGTAATCGCTATCTGTGCGCATGAACCTAATAACCTTTATTCCAATTGGATTCGCTAGAAGTGGTTTCAAAACCTCCCCTCGGTTCCAATCTCGGCGTTGGACGCGAGATTTAAATCCTCGAAATACTGTAGTATTCCTCCGGTTTAAATGTCGCGCCCGCCTTGACCTTGAATCCGATTGAAGGGTTTGAAACCACTTCAAAGAATATTTCATGATTGACGCAGTGCCTGCAAGGAAAAATTCTTGACTGGAACCCAGGGCGCTGCTAACAAATTTGGCTGGCCGTCCAACAAAGTGTCTTTTAGTCGATAATGCGCGTGTTTGTCAAGGAGTGGTTCCCCATTCAAGGTTCCCGGTTCAAAGTTCAAAGGTTTTAAACCTTAAACCCCTGCTTGCAGAGCGAAGACTGGAACCTCTGAACCCAGAACCTTTGAACCAGAGATTTTGAACCTATGAGTCAATCCAAAAAATCAGATGAAAAATCGCGCCGCATACTGGCGGCCGTCCGGTCCATCTTGGCGCAGAAGGGCTATGCCGGCACCACCATCAACCTTGTTGCAAAAGAGGCCGGGGTCAGCCGCGGCCCGCTGCACTACTATTTCAAAAACAAGGAAGAGATGCTGTCACGGGTCATCCAGGACAACATGCAGCTCAGCGTTCGCCTTGTGTCCGACCTGCTTGAAAACTGCAACTCCGCGGCTGATTTTGCAAAACAACTGGTCTCCGCGCTACGGCATGTGTTGCAGCACGATCCAGACTTTTTCCACCTGTTCTTCGAGGGTTGGGCGGTGGCCCGGCAAAGCGCCGTAGTAAGTCAGACGTTGGACGAACTCTATGGTCAATTTCGACAGGCTATGTCGGATGGCCTTGAAAAAGCCAAAGCGAACGGTAAAATTAGCCCAGAGTTACCGATCACCAGCACGGCGGTCTATTTAACCGGACTGGTCGACGGATTGGGACTGCAGATGATAACCGAACCCGACCTGGCCGCCGATGACGACACCTGGCGAGATGTTACCCAGGGCATTACCGCGTTGCTGAAAGGAGGTGGATGATGAACGCCAAGTTCCACGGTGTAATCAGCTTGCTGCTGGAGGGCCTGGCGATCGTGATCGGGTTCATTGCCATCTGGCAGGTCAATACGTTGGCGGGTGCTTTTTACGCCGTTTTGATTTTAACTGCCGTTCCCCTGACGTTATACGCCTACTGCGCCAAATGCGAGATCCGCTTCACCGACTGCCGGCACGTCATTCCCGGTCAGATCACCCGTCTGCTGCCGGAAAGAGAGGATGCGCCATATACGTTTCGCGATTACATGGGGCTCACCCTTGCAGTCGTCGTCCTGGTCGCGTTTCCCCAACCCTGGTTGTTGGATAACATACCGCTATTCATCCTTTTCTGGACATGCCTGGTCGTCGGTTTGGCACAGATTCTTCTGAAAGTCCGCAAAGGGTGCGGCAATAGTAAGTGCGTTATTTGCACACTTCGAAATTAGATCGCATGTTCGCAGATATCTCCCCTCCCTTGACGGGAGGGGTTGGGGGAGGGTGACCTTCACGCCGAGTAAGACATCAAACCAAGCCCGAGGCAGCCCCAACTGCACCCCCACCCGACCTCCCCCATCAAGGGGGAGGAGAATAAGACCCACCTCGCAAGGTGCGGTTGTAGGGAAAATCGCTTACATACTGTCTTGGATCACTCTTTTCTGTTGACAATCTTTTGGTTTACCCCTAAATGGTTCGTATACGAAGGAGTTTCAATGAGCAAACTACCACCCAATGTGCCGGACTGCACCATTTTTCTACTGGCCAAAGCCTACCAGAAGGCGCACGGGGATTTTAAAAAGGATCTCAAGCCGTTCAAGTTGACCAATATCCAGCACCTGGTGCTGGAAGCGCTCTGGTATCAGGAAGGGTTTACCGCCGCCGAATTGGGTAAATTTCTGGTCCTGGACAAAGCGACCCTTTCAGGTGTCCTGGACCGACTGGCCGAGGCCGGCTGGATTCGCAAAGAAGCCGACCCGGATGATGGGCGGGTCGTTCGTCTTTATACAGCTGAAAAAGCAGATGAAATGAAGAATGAGCTTATCACCCTCAGGCGGGCGGCCAATGAGAAGCTGCTGTCTGTTTTTAAACCGGAAGAGCAGGTGTTGCTGAAGCGTTTTTTGAAAGATTTGATGTGAGGCAAAGGCAGGGTTCGAGGGTTCACGTGAAAAACAAAAGCGCCTTTCAGGGGTAATCCCTTGACCCCTGGGACCCTCGACCCCTTGAACCCTTGTTCTAAAACCCCGACCCCTTGAACCCTAATAGTAAATTATATCCAAATAGCAAAAAAATTTATCATTAACGTTAGTATACAAACGAGAAGGAGTTCCCCATGTTGCTGCATCCCAAGAAGGAAACCTTTGAGCACCTTGATCCCAAATCCCGGGACATCATGCTCAAAACCGTCCAATTTTTCGAAAACAAGGGCAAGGAAAAACTCAAGTACGACGACCACGAGCGGGTCTGGTATGCGGATTTTCTCGAGTTTGTAAAAGAAGAAAAAGTGTTCGCCACGCTGCTGACCCCAGCCCAATACGGCAGCGGCGACAAGCGCTGGGATACTTATCGGAACTGCGCTTTCAACGAAATATTGGGGTTTTACGGATTACAGTACTGGTATACCTGGCAGGTGACGATCCTCGGCTTGGGACCGATCTGGATGGGCGACAATGAAAAGGTTAAAGAAAAAACCGCACAGCTCCTCGAAGAAGGCGGCATATTTGCCTTCGGTCTTAGCGAGAAGGCCCACGGGGCCGATCTCTATTCTTCGGAAATGGCCCTGACCCCGCTGGCGGAAGGCAAGTATGTAGCTGACGGCGGCAAGTACTACATCGACAATGCCAATAAGGCGGCCCTGGTGTCCACTTTCGGCAAGAATACGGAAACCGACGATTATGTGTTCTTTGCTGTCGAAACAGACCACGAAAACTACGAATGTGTTAAAAATGTGGTGAATTCGCAGAATTATGTGGCCGAGTATGCCCTGCACAGCTACCCGATCACCGACGATGACATCCTCAGCACCGGCCGCAAAGCCTGGGACAGCTCCCTGAACACGATCAATGTAGGCAAATACAATCTTGGTTGGGCCTCTATCGGAATCTGTACGCATGCTTTCTATGAGGCCATCACGCATGCCTCCAACCGCCGGCTGTACGACCATACTGTTACCGATTTTCCCCACATCCGGCAGTTTTTTGTAGATGCCTGGACCCGTTTGGTGGCCATGAAGATGTTCGCCCACCGGGCCTCCGATTACATGCGGGCGGCTTCAGAGACCGATCGGCGCTACCTGCTGTACAACCCCATGGTCAAAATGAAGGTCACCACCCAGGGCGAAGAGGTCATTAACCTCTTGTGGGATGTCATTGCCGCCAAAGGGTTTGAAAAGGATATGTACTTCGAGATGGCGGCCCGGGATATCCGCGCCCTGCCGAAACTCGAAGGGACCGTTCACGTCAACATGGCGCTGATTATCAAATTCATGGCCAACTATTTCTTCAACCCGGCCGAATTCCCGGAAATCCCGAAAATGGACGCACAGGCTAACGACGACTTTCTCTTCAAACAGGGTGCCACCAAGGGCCTGGGCAAAATCCAGTTCCACGACAGCGCCCTGGCCTACAGCAGCCTGGACCTGCCCAACCTGAATATTTTCAAGGAGCAGATCGAGGTCCTCAAGTCGTTTCTGCTCACCGCGACCCCGGACAAGGAACAGGCCAAGGACATCGACTTTCTGCTCAACCTGGGCGAACTGTTCACCCTGGTGGCTTATGGCCAGGTGCTCATTGAAAAAGCGAAAATCGAAGGCGTGGAAGATGATGTCATGGACCAGATCTTTGACTTCATGGTCCGGGATTTCTCAAAATTCGCCCTGCAGATCTATTCCAAGACCGGTTCTACCGAAAAACAGATGGAATTGTGTCTGAAGATGATCAAAAAGCCGGTGAAGGATCAAGAGCGGTTTAATCGGGTGTGGAGAAAGCATGTGGCGGTGCTGGATGGCTCCTATGAAATGTCCCCTTGATGTGCATCCAGAGGGGCATCTTTGGGCCCGGGGCAGCGTTATCACGAATTCAAGATCCTCGACATAGGATTACTATGCCTCCGGTCTTGAATTTGTTCTAGCCTTGTCCTGAGCCAAAACCTGCCCCTCTGCAAGCACATCATGCTGTTTGGTTTTTCCCAAATCGGCTGCGTCCTTGTACTGAACCAAAATCCATTGTTTGTGGATGGACACGCGTTGATTTTCTCTGCATGCACATCATGCCGGTTTAGAACAAAATGAGGGGGCCGACTGAATTACTGTCGGCCCTTTTTAGCGATTCTGGCTTTAAAGGATTGTTGCTTATTCTGATAGCCAGGTTTCGGCTTCTTCTTTTTGATCGCGGTTGAAGGCTTTGATTTCCAGCCCGGGGAACAGGGCGCCCTCGAGTTCACTTATTTTCTTCAGCCAGGTCTTGTCGGACAGCATCGCCGGCAGGCGGGAAAATTCGATGGCCATGGCCTCCAGGGACGGAATGTGAAATTCAACAACATCGTAGAGCATTTTCCCATTTTCAATTCCCTGTGATTTTTCAACCAGCTCATCCAGGGCTATACGCATGTCATCGGCGTTCAGTTTGCCGCTCAATTCGATATCCAGGCGATCGGATCCCTTTCGCACAACTTTAAACATATAAACCTCTTACTGTAGCTGGTGTTTGTTTAAAAGCCGTTACAAGCTGTAATTGTAAATAAAATGGCTTGGTTTAGATTCTAATCTTTTTTGAGGAGAATAAGCCTAAGCGCGGAGTCTATTTTACCACGAATGTTTTCGAAACCAATTTTTTTCCGTTCCGCCATATTTCCAGCGTCCAGTCACCGGCAACAAGTTCTTCAGGGGTTGATAACTCATAGGTAAAATAATCTTCCAGGTAACTTACTGGAGAAACCCCCTCAACCTCATAAGATGACTCCTGCGACAACTTTCCATCAGCATCCATTATAGGTGGGTGTCGGGCAACAAATCTGAATCTGGAAATTACATCGGTCGGAATATTTGCAAGTCGAAATTTGAATCCAAAGGTATTACCCAGGAGCATTGGTATCGTATCGGTTGTTTCACGGTGAGTATATTTTGCGTTCATCAATACTTTGCCTGCAGCCGAATTAGGTGCCGGTAGTTCTATTTTTCTGCCAGTTGTATCATAGAGCCCATAAGATACGAGCTTTCCAATGACTTTATTGTCAGGAAAAGAGGCAACCGCAACACTGGCTGTCAATGTTACCGCCAAGATGAATATCGCAGATTTAAAAACGTTCATTAATTCACTCCAATAACCGTCTGTCATTCAACAGGCGTGTACCCGCTGATACGTATCGTCTTTAGATCCGTTTCGTCCCAATCCAGTATTCGAGATGCTGTCTATCACCCACCTCAGTTGCCTGTCGGTCCGACAGGGTAGCTTAACCTGCAAGGATCTAAACGGATGGCGGCACAACGTCGACTCAATTGGAGATCAAAGTCTGTCACCATAAAACGATCAGGTCAATTCTTTCCTCATAATCGGCCGGGTAGGCGACCGTCGCAAGACTTCCTTAAACCCAGCGCGCGTGAAGGCAGACGGGATACCGGTCCATGCGAATGCAGGCGGTATGTCTTTGCCCGATTTGGGCTCAACCGGGTAGCCTTCCAGCAGTTGGGCGCCTTGCGATCTGGCATAGTTGCCGGCGGCCCGTAACAACTCGGTCGCAACACCTTTCTTGCGGTGCGACTTTTCAATAAACAGGCAAGCGACGGACCAACAATCACGATCATCAACTTTCTTGAGCACCCTGGATCGGGATAGAGCAGAATAGGCAGTTCTGGGCGCAACCGCACACCAACCGACCGGTTTTGTTCCGTGATAAGCCAGGATGCCGGGAGCTTCGCCTGATTCGACAATGGCCCGCATGGCCTGCCGGTTGCCGTCTCCCTTTTGGGCCTCGAATTGCTTCTTGGGCAGACGCCAGAGCATGCACCAGCACCCGCCGCAGGCCCCGCGCTCACCAAACAAAGCCTCAAAATCGCTCCAGAGGTCCAGTATCAAAGGTTTAAAGGAAAGTTGCACAATATGTTCCTTGTGGCCAAAGAGGGAATCAAATAATGGATTTCCCCCAAGATTGTATCTTGATCATGGTTTGTCGGCAATCGCCCAAATGAATAAACCAAAGCGCTGCTTGTATCGCGGTACGGAAAAGCCGCAAGCGTTCAACTCCTTGACCAGATCATGGACATCGAAACGATTTTGCTGGGGGTGGTCCAGCACCCGGCTCCAAAGGGGGTGGGTTATAAACTGGCGGGTAATCTCTTCAATATAAAACCGGCCCCCGGGTTTCAGTACCCGGAAAACCTCGGCAACACCGGACTGCCAGTCCCGGACATGATGAAGCGTTCCAAAATCGAAGACCGCATCATAGACGGCATCGGCGGTAGGGATATGGCGGGTATTGCCCTGCCAGACGTTGAATTTGGAATTGAGATGGTGCCGGCGGGCGCAAATCCTCAGCATGGCAGGATCAAGATCGAACCCATCGGCCCGCCGAACAAGGAATTGATTCAAGATCAGGTCAAGCCCGGCACCGCTACCGCAACCGATCTCAAGTACCTTTGCGCCGGGCTGGGTGCCACCCATACACAGCAGCTGACGACCCTCCAACACCCGCTGCAGGTAACGCCGCACGGGATTGTTCATCAAGTGTCTTTCCAACCAACCCAGCTGCATTCGTCACCTTTTAGAGCCGGACGATCCAGCGAAAAGCATAGGCCAGCAGCGCCACGGAGGTAAGGCCAGCCAACCACAACCCGACAAACCAGGCCCACTGCTTCTGTTTGTCAGTAAGTGGCTTCATGGGAGCTTTTTCCTCTGAAGACGTAGTAGCAAAAGGCCGTGTAGGCTAAAATGATCGGCAGCATGATAACGGTACCCACCAACAGCAGGGACTGGGACTCCCCCACGGCCGCGGCCCCACGAAAGGTAACTTCGAAGGGAACCAGCCAGGGATACATGCTGATGCCCAGACCAATGTAGTTCATAAAAAAGATGCCCTGGGCGAGGAAGAAAGGCCGGTATTCATGCTGGCGGTGTAGGCTGCGCCAGAGCAGCACGAACATCACCACACAGGAAAGCGGCATGATGCTGAGAAAGTAAAAGTTGGGCAGGGTCCACCAGAGCTCCCGGATACGATCGTTCATCAGCGGCATACAGAGGCTGACCAGGCCCATGAAGAGGGCCACGTAGCCGAACAGGTAGCCGGCACACTTGCGGGCCCATTCCTGGGTGACATCTTCGGTCTTCATAATCAGCCAGACCGCCGCCAGCAGTCCATAACCGCAGACCAGGGCGACACCCGTCATCAGGCTGAATGCGTTCAGCCAGTCCAGCGCGCCGCCGGCAAAAGCCCGACCGGAGACCTGAACGCCCTGGACATAGGCGCCCAGCGTCATACCCTGGGCCAGGGTGGCCACCAATGAACCGAAGTGAAAAAGATAGTCCCAGAGCCGTCGTGAACGGCCCTCGGCCTTGAAGCGGAATTCGAAGGATACGCCCCTGAGAATCAGCCCCAGGAGCATGATCGTGACCGGCATATAGAACGCCGGCATGAGAATGGCGTAGGCCAGTGGGAATGCGGCAAACAGGCCGCCGCCGCCCAGGATCAACCAGGTTTCATTGCCGTCCCAAAAAGGGGCAATGGAATTCATCATTCGGTCGCGGCAGGTGTCCGAAGGCGCAAAGGGAAACAGGATGCCGACACCCAGGTCAAATCCGTCCAGGAGCACATACAGGAAGATGGCGGTCGCAATCAGGGCGTACCAGATCAGCGGCAGGTCGATAACGTCTCCAAAATTAAACATGCTCACCTCCTGACTCCGAAACCAGGTCGGTTACAATGGGTGGTTTGTCTACCCCGTGGGTTCCATATGCATCCTGGGTTTTTTCTCCCGGTCCCTTCAATATCAGCCGCACGATGTAGTAGACCCCGGCACCGAAAACCAGAGCATAGATGACAATAAATGCCAATAAGGAGAGTCCGACCTGGACACCGCTCACCGGGGAGGTCGCTTCGGCCGTCAATAGAGCCCCATACACGATGTAGGGCTGGCGACCCACTTCGGTAACAAACCACCCGGCCAAAACGGCTATGAAACCGGCCGGGGTCAGCGCCAGACACCACCATTGGAACCAGCGGGTTTCAAACAGCTTTTTGCGCCAGTGCAGGACCGCCGCAAACACCCCGGTCAAGATCATGGCCATCCCGATGCCCACCATGATCCGAAAAGTCCAGAATACAACCGCCACCGGGGGACGCAGGTCTTTTGGCCAGGCCTTGAGGCCCTTGACTTCGCCGTCCAGACTGTGGGTCAGGATCAGGCTGGACAGTTTGGGAATGTTCAACGCATATTTAGTCTCTTCGGCATCCTGGTCCGGCAGACCAAAAAGTTTCAGGGGAGCGCCCTGCTGGGTCTCCCAGAGCCCCTCCATGGCCGCGACTTTGGCCGGTTGATTCTCCAATGTGTTGAGACCGTGCATATCGCCGAACAGAAGCTGAAGGGGGGCGACAAAAATCGCCATGATCATGGCCATGCCGAACATGATCCGCGCATGGGGTATGAATTTATTGCGTAGCAGGTAAAAAGCTCCGATCCCGCCCACCACGAAGGCCGTGGTAAGGTAGGCGGCAACGACTATATGAACAAATCGATATGGGAAAGAGGGATTGAAAATGATCTCTAACCAGTTGGTGGGGTAAAACAGACCATCTGCTCCAATGCGAAATCCCTGGGGTGTCTGCATCCAGCTGTTAGCCGACAAAATCCAGAACGCGGAAAGCAGGGTTCCCGCCGCGACGATTACCGTAGAGGCAAAGTGCATTTTCGGGCTGACCCGTCCCCACCCGAACAGCATGATGCCCAGAAAAGAGGCTTCCAAGAAAAACGCAGTCAACACCTCGTAGCCCAACAGCGGGCCCAGCACATTGCCCACCTTGTCGGAAAAGACGGACCAGTTGGTACCGAACTGGTAGGACAACACCACGCCGGAAACAACGCCCATACCGAAGGTTACGGCAAATATTTTCACCCACATTCGGTATACGTCCTTAAAACGTTCGTCACCGGTTTTGAGCCAGCGCCACTCCACCACCGCTAGCCAGCTGGCCAGGCCAATGGTGAAGGCTGGGAATAGGATATGGAATGCAACGGTGAAAGCGAACTGAGCTCTTGCCAGAAATATTGGATCTAAATCTATGTGCATATTAGGCTCCGTTTGAAGCGGTTGATCTTATAACAATCTATCAAATATAGGCTAAGATTCGGAGACAATCTGTCAAGACCCAGTGCATCCGCGAAAGGCATTCTGCTGTTCGACCGGTCGCAGCCGCTTTTACGGCCGGCGCTTGTACGCGTCTGCCCAAGGCCGTTTGATACCACAATAGCCTATATTTATTTAGAATTTTTATCTGGTGCCGATACTGTTGACGAGGGGGAAATGGGCCGGGCGGCACCGGTGGTGATGAACAATTGGGCGGCATAGTACGTCCCCATCACGAGGTAACCGGAAAGCGGCACCGGTATCAGAAAGCGGTTGGTTGCAATCAGTGAGTCCGAAACGATAAAAAAGCACGCGCCCACGATCACCAGGGTGCGGTTTTCGGTTCCCAGAGAAGCCGATATTCCCATGCCCAGAATGATCAGCAGGTATAGTGTCACCGGCACAAGCATTTCGCCCAGCCGGGGCAACAACAGAAAACCCATCACACATCCATATGCCGCAATGGCAGCCAGTATTGGGATGCGGGCCCGGACGAGGGCCGGCCGGCGTATGAAGGCCGCTATATAGAAAAGGTGGGCGATCAGGAAAGCACCCAGCCCGTGTACGAAAAAGCGGACCCCGTCAACCTGCAGCAGGATATCACCGGCCCCGGAAAAAAGAAGCCCTACCCCGATCAACCTTCCTTTCGCACCCGGAATCGCGCGAAAAGCCAGCACCGCGAGACACAAGATCGGGATGGTCTTGACCAGATAATCGAACGGGTAAGGGGCCACAGACAGCGTCGCCATAAAAATAAGCGCAAAACAGGTAAAGATCGCCAGGAGAAGTCTATCTAACATTTTGCCACCAACCCTCTAATAGATCTTTTCGTATCCAGGGACAATCCAAAGTCTGGCCTCCGGGCCAGGATGCCTTACACTGCTTGCTTCCTTTCAAACACGTATAACAAGCAAAACCCAATACCGGCCGCCAGGGCAATAAGACTGCTGATCCCAAACAGATTGTAGGCGCCCAAACGCTCATATAGAATCCCACTGAAAAGAAATCCGACCACCAGACCGAGACCATATGTTACCGCGTTATTTACGGCCTGTCCCATGGTTTTGGAAGCATCGGGCGTCAACCGGTCTATATATAGGATGCTGGCCATATGAAAGGTGCCGTATGTAACGGCATGCAGCACCTGTGACAGCAGGATGATGACGGGAGAGGCCGTGGTAAACAAAATGAGCCACCGTAAAGCCGCCACAACGAATGAAAATACCAGAACCTTTTCCAGGGAGAAACGGGCAAACAGCCGGTCCGATTTCACCATTACCAGAATCTCGGCCGTGGACGCCAGTGCCCAGGAAAAGCCAATGAAGGTTTTGTCCAGCCCCAAGGTTTCCAGGTGGATAGAGTAGAATCCATAATAGGTCCCGTGACTGACCAGCATTAAAAACGCACAGGTCAGAAACACCAGCACCCGGGGACGCATGAAAAAACGTAAACCGGTCCGATCGCTGACCCGCTTTTTAATCTGGACATCCGGAATCTTGAAAGCGGCCACGGCCTGCACCAGGGAGCCGGCCAGAATGAGGGTCACGACGATACCGACGCCGGTCAAGTCAAGCACCTTGCCTAAAATCAGCACGGTCAGGATGAAACTGATGGACCCATAGGCCCGTAGCCGACCATAGCTTTGCTTGTCATCCCCAAGCGCGTCCATGGTAAACGCTTCGAGGAAACTGATGATGGGAGCGTAGAACATGCCGTACAGGGCGATAATGACCGCCATGGTACCGAAGTCCGCCGTAAATAATAACAGAGCCCAGAACAGGGTGCTCACCAGGTTACAGCCGATGTATATCTTGCGCCGGGCATGAAAACGATCGGCCACCAGCCCCCACAACAAGGGAAACACCACCAGGGCGACCGAGCGAATGCCGGACAGGACCCCGATCTGGAAACCGCTGAAACCCAGGTGATAGCAGTAAAGGTTGAAAAACGGCAGGAACACGCCCATCACGCCGAAATAGAGAAAATACTGTGGGCCGATAACGAGAAACAAGGGGCGTGAGGAGTGATTGGACATACCCGATTATAACGGCAATGCCCTTTCTTTTCAATGGAGATGGGTCTTTTGCAACGGGTGTGATTCTTTCCGGAACTATCCGATAGAAGTGGTTTTAGAACCTTCCATCAGATCCAAGGTCAAGGCGGGTTGGCGTGTTCAGCCGCAGGAATATATGTAATATTTCGAGGACTGAACGCGTCAGCCCAACGCCGAGATTGGATTTGAGGGGAGGTTATAAAACCACTTCTAATCGATGTTAACGCGGATTTTTTTGGGCTTTTCCTCCTCGGGTTCCGGAATCGTCACCTTCAGGACACCATTTTTAAAAGAGGCTTTTATCTTCTCCGGTTCAACATGATATTGGAGGGTAAAGGTACGCTGAAATTGTCCGAAATCTCTTTCCTGGCAGAAGTAACACTGATCGCCCAGATCGTCGTCTTCGTCTCTAATTCCTTTTAATGTCAGAAGGTTATCTTTTACTTCGACGGCCACATCCTCTTTTTGGACTCCCGGGAGGTCGGCCTTGATAACGATTCCGCCCTCGACTTCGTAGATATCGACACTCGGTCGCCAGCCATAAGAAGAAAGTTCGTCCTCTCCCCTGGCCTGGGAAAACGAATCGTCGAACATACGATTGATACGGTCCTGCAAAGCGGCGACGTTTTGAAACGGATCCCATTTGACGATGGTCATGGTGGCCCTCCTTTGGACGCGTTTTGGCAATCCGGTTATTCCTAAAAAAACATTAACCACCTGTGATTCCTTGTCAAGACCGCAAAATGACCATGGCGCGGACAGCTTTACAAACTGCCAAGGCGGTGTTAGGTTTAGCCTGTTCAGGCAAGCGTTACACCTTTCAAAAACCCGGTTTCATCTGAAACTTTAGGGTACCAAAAGCATTTAAACACCCGCCGGTAGCGGTCGCACCGTGCGGGGCTTTATTACAGGAGCCGGCCATGGACTATATCAAGATCAGATTTGGAAGCAGTCTACCCATCGGGGGACCGTATGGAAAATCAATTGGAGGGGTGTTCAGACCCCGACCGGCCAACCCGATGTTTTCTTCCGGGGAGCATTCCTGGACCCCCCAGATGGATATTTTTGAAACACCGGAGGAGATTATCATACAGGCCGAGATCGCCGGTGTTGACCAGGAAGATCTGGAAGTCGAAATAAACAGCAAGGCGGTGAGAATTTTCGGTCGGCGGACGGAATCATCCCTGGTCTCGAATTCCACTTACCGGCTGGCGGAAATTCAGTACGGTAAGTTTGAAAGGACCCTGTTTCTGCCGGCCCAGATAGACACGGAAGTTGTGTCGTCCTCATACTCCAACGGCTTTTTGCAACTGCGGTTGGCCAAAAAGCAAAAAAACATTACCCACAGTGTTCCGATTACTGACGAATAGCGCATCTCAACCAAATTGTACGTGGATTTACCCCGGAGGCGACCATGGAAGAAAAAAAATTGTCTACCGATTTCGGGACTGAAAATATACCTGATAACCTGCCGGTGCTGCCCCTTTTCGATGCGGTCCTCTTTCCCAAAATGGTGCTGCCGCTGGTAGTCATCGAAGACCATTCGGTCAAACTGGTGGACGAGGCCATGAGCAAAGACCGCATCATCGGTCTGCTCGTATCCAAAAGCAAATCTAAAGAGAAGACGGCACCCCAAGAAGACCTTGCGGGCATCGGCACCAGCGCCATGATTCTTAAAATGGCCAAGACCGAAGACAACAAGGCCCAATTGCTGGTCCAGGGCCTGGCGCGTTTCAAGGTGAAAGAGTTCAGTCAAAAGAAGCCGTATTTGCGAGCGGATATTAAAGATGTCGTCGACGAAGAGGAGAGCGGCAAGGAAGTCGAGGCGATGAAAACCAACATTATCAGCCTTTTTGACCGTATCGTCGAACTTTCCCCCGGTTTGCCCAAGGAAATCGCCTCAATGTCCAGCTCCATAGAAGAACCGGGCATCCTGGCCGACATGGTGGCGTCCACCATCAACAGCCCCACGGAAGGCAAACAAAAGGTCCTGGAGACCCCCAGCGTTAAAAAACGCCTTAAAGAGGTCACCAAGCAGCTCAACCAGCAGCTGGACATCCTGGAGCTCGGCAACAAAATCCAGACCCAGGTCAAAGGCGACATGGACAAGACCCAGCGAGAGTATTACCTGCGCAAACAGCTCAAGGCCATCCGGGAGGAACTGGGTGAGAGTGACGAAGCCTCGGTAGAGCAGGATGAATACAGGGCCAAGATCGACGAAGCCAACCTTCCCGAGGAAGCCAAAAACGAGGCGGAGCGGGAGCTCAATCGCCTTTCCAAAATGCATCCGTCCTCAGCTGAGTACACGGTGGCGTCGATCTATCTGGATTGGATCACGGCCCTGCCGTGGCACACCAGTACCGAGGATATCTTGGACATTAAAAAGGCCCGCAAAACGCTTGATGAAGACCATTACGGGCTGGAGAAACCTAAAAAAAGGGTACTGGAATACCTGGCCGTCCGGAAACTCAAGCCTGAATCCAAAGGACCGATCCTCTGCCTGGCCGGGCCTCCGGGCACCGGCAAGACCTCCTTGGGCAGGTCGATCGCCCGCTCCCTGGGTCGGAAATTCCACCGCATTTCATTAGGTGGCGTCCGGGATGAGGCGGAAATCCGGGGCCATCGCCGGACCTACGTCGGCGCCCTGCCGGGCCGCATCATCCAGGGCTTGCGCCGGGCAGAATCCAACAATCCCATTTTCATGCTGGACGAAATTGACAAAGTGGGCAGTGATTTCCGCGGCGACCCTTCATCAGCACTGTTGGAGGTGCTGGATCCCGAGCAGAATTTCAGCTTTTCGGATCACTACTTGGATGTGCCCTTCGACCTTTCGAAAGTGATGTTCATTACCACTGCCAATGTCCTCGATACCATACCGCCGGCCTTGCGTGACCGCATGGAGGTCCTGGAACTGCATGGCTACACCCTGGACGAGAAGATCAAGATCGCCAACCGTTACCTCATTCCCCGGCAGCGGCGGGCCCATGGCCTGAAATCAGACCAAATAACCTTCACCAAAGGGGCGGTAAAATTGATTATTGGTGGATACACCCGGGAGGCCGGCCTGCGGAACCTGGAGCGCGAGATCGCCAATATCTGCCGCGGGGTGGCCGCGACTATTGTAGAGGGTGATGTAAAAGCCGTCACGGTGAAAAAGGTCAGTGTCGCCAAATACCTGGGGCCGGTAAAAATCAACACCGAGACCAAGAGCCGGGTTTCCACGCCCGGGGTTGTCATGGGGCTGGCCTGGACACCCACCGGCGGCGATATGCTTTTTATTGAAGCTACGGCCATGAAGGGTCAAAAAGGCCTTACCCTCACCGGGCAACTCGGCGATGTCATGAAAGAATCAGCTACGACCGCGCTCAGTTTCATCCGCAGTAATGCCAAACGGCTAGGCGTGGACGAGGATTTCTTCAGTAAGCACGATATTCATATCCATGTGCCGGCCGGCGCAATTCCCAAAGACGGCCCTTCGGCCGGGGTGACCATGATGACGGCCCTGACGTCGCTACTGTCGGGCAAAACCGTCCGCAAGGATCTGGCCATGACCGGCGAAATCACCCTTAGGGGCCAGGTCCTGCCCGTGGGCGGCATCAAGGAAAAGGTGCTGGCGGCTCATCGGGCCGGCATCAGAACCCTAATCCTGCCCAAGTGGAACGAAAAGGACCTCCAGGATATTCCCAAAAAGGTCCTCAAGGACATTGAGTTTCATTTTCCGGAAAAGATGCTCGACGTGGTCAAGATTGCGTTTAATTGAACGCTCCCCGCAGCCCCGGCTAGCGTGATTTCCGCTTTCGCGCTAACAAACTGCGGGGAATCGTCCCCCGGTAAGGAACTTAACATATTAGATTCGCTCGCTTAACCGGTTCACAATGATGCCCTTTTGCATGCGCCCATTTGGACGACCTTTTCGGCTGGCTCTGTTACTGGCCGTTGCAACGGCCCTGTTGACCGCCTGTGCGAGCCAGCCGCCACCGCGGCAGCCGGCCAGCCCGAAGCGTCCTGTATACGTGCCCTCGAAACCGAAGGCCAAAAAGCCCCCGCCGGCCACCCAAAAATCCTACAAGGTCATGGGCAAATGGTATCATCCGGTTGCCACCGCCGACGGATTCACCCAACGCGGCAAGGCTTCCTGGTACGGCAAAAAGTTTCACGGACGCAAAACCGCCAACGGCGAACGCTATAACATGTACGGGATCTCCGCCGCGCACAAAACCCTGCCGATGGGGACCTGGGTCCGGGTGGAAAACCTGGACAACGGTAGCAAATTGGATATTCGCCTCAACGACCGCGGCCCCTTCGTACATGGCCGTATTATCGACCTGAGTTATGGGGCGGCCAAAAAACTGGGGGTCGTGGGACCCGGCACGGCCAATGTAAGGCTTACCGCCCTGGGCAGCCGGGTGTCCGGCGCTGCAACCACCGGCGCCAAACCACCCGCCTACCAGCCGGTTGATTGGAACAAGGGCCGTTTTACCTTCCAGGTGGGGGCCTTTGCCGATCCCAACAATGCCGCGCGCTACAAGGCCAAACTGAGCAGCCTGTATAAAAATGCGCATATCAAACCCTACTACCATCCAGATCATGGCAAATTGTATGGGGTCCGCATAGGGTTGGCCACCTCTTACAAACAGGCGCTTGACTATAAAACCGCCCTGCGTCAAAAGGGGTTCCCCGGAGCATTTACCATTGCCGAGTAATTCCGCATCCAGCGCGCCTGCCAAGTATATCTTCCTCGATCGTGATGGCGTCATCAACCGCGATTCATCCGATTATGTTAAATGCTGGGAAGAGTTTGCTTTCCTGCCGGGCAGCCTCACCGCACTTGAAAAGCTGACCACAGCCGGCTACCGGATTATCATCATCACCAATCAATCGATCATCGGCCGCAAGTGGGTGACACCGGAAACCCTCCAGGACATATTTAAGCGGATGTGCACCGCCATTGAAGCGTCCGGCGGCCGGGTGTACGATATATTCTATTGCCCTCATACCCCTGACGACGGCTGCGATTGCCGCAAGCCGGCCATCGGCCTGATCGAGCAGGCCGCCCGGACCCATCGAATTGATATCGCCACCACCATCATGGTGGGTGACAGTGCCAAAGATATTTTGTGCGCCCGTAAAGCCGGGTGCAAGGCCGCCGTATTGGTGCAGACCGGTAACTTCAAAGCTGCTCAGGCACTTTTGAAAAAAGAGAAGTCGGCACCTGATGTCGTGGCCGCCGACCTTCTGGACGCCGTGGCCTGGATTTTAAACAGTGAGGCGTAGCGGTATGCCTCGTGATACGAAAGCCAATACGCTCCTAGGGCATCTCGAGCGAATCACCTTCCACAACCGCGACAACCATTATACCATCGCCCGTTTTCGCATCGATAAAACCGATGGCCTTGTCACGATCCTGGGCACCATGCCGAATCCGACTCCAGGCGAACCCCTAAAGGTTACCGGCCGCTGGGAAACCCACCCCCGGTATGGCCCCCAACTGCGGATCAAGACCTATGAAGCCCTTTTACCCGATCGTGGAGATGAGCTGGTCACGTACCTCTCGTCAGGTCTGATCAGCGGTCTCGGCCGGCAAACCGCAAAACGCCTGGTGGCTCACTTTGGAGAAAACACCATCGATGTGATTGAGAACCAGGCTTCGCGGCTCAAAGAAGTCACCGGCATCGGCGAAGTGCTGGCCTTCAAAATAACCAGCCAATGGAAAGCCAAACACGCCCTGCGTAGTCTCATGGCCTTTTTGCAGGAAAACGGCATCAAAACGGCCTACTGCCAGCGGATCGTAAAAACGTATGGCGACGATGCCGAAAAAATTCTGCGCACCGAACCCTACCGTCTGGTCCACGACATTCCGGGTATCGGATTTCACATCGCCGACACTATCACCATCAATGCCGGGGCCTCACGGGATGATCCCCTGCGGGTCCGGGAATGTATACTCCACCTGCTGCTCCAGGCCGCCGAATCCGGACATACCTATTGCCGGGAAGACGACCTGAAGCAGCAATGTTTCGAGTCTTTCGAAATCAATCCGGAACTGGTCGCCACAGCCCTGTCGGAATTGGCCGCCGAACAGGAAATCGTACTGGAAACCTCCCCGGAACCCGGTCCGGCAGCTGTCTATCACTACCGGCTGCATTCAGCGGAAATCGGTATTGCCGCCAAGTTGCAGGCCCTGATGTCCGTGCCGCTCACCGACACGAACTTGAACGCGGAAGAAATTACCGAGCAGGTCCTGAAAAAACTGGCGCTGAAACTATCGACCGAGCAGCTGCAGGTGGTCGAGGGGATTCTGGCCCACCGGGTCGGTATCATTACAGGCGGACCGGGAACCGGCAAAACCACGTTGGTCCGCTCGTTGTGTGCCGTATTCGGGAGCCTGGGCAAAACCATCAGCCTGGCGGCACCTACCGGCCGGGCCGCCCGTCGCCTGAGCGAGGTAACTGGAAAAAAAGCGGCTACCGTGCACAAGCTGCTGGGCTACAATCCTACGGAAGGCTACTTTGAGCGGGACCGGGACAATCCCCTGGAAACCGATGTCATGATAGTGGATGAGGTCTCCATGGTGGATACCATCCTCATGTACCAGCTCACCCGGGCCCTGCCGGCCTCGGCAATCCTGATTCTGGTGGGGGATGCCTTCCAGCTGCCTTCGGTGGGACCGGGCAACGTCCTGGCCGACATCATTGCCGCCGACATCCTGCCGGTATTCTCCCTGAATACGATTTTCAGACAGGCTGAAGAAAGTCCGATCGTACTCAATGCCCACCGGGTCCGGCGAGGCTTGTTTCCTGAACTCGAAAGCAAGGCTGTCGAACAGGGGCGGTCGGAGTTCTTTTTTATTGAAGCCCAGCAACCGGATGACGCAGTTGCCCGGATTTGCCAATTGTGCAACCGGACGTTACCGGATACTTTCGGCCTGGACCGGGTTCGCGATATCCAGGTGCTGACCCCCATGCATAAGGGCGAGGTCGGTACGATCAATCTCAACCAGGTCCTGCAGAAAAAGCTCAATGCCGCCCCTGCGGCGGAAAAAATACCCGGGGTCGCCTTCCGCCCGGGTGACAAGGTGATGCACCTGCGCAATAATTACCAGAAGGATGTTTTCAACGGCGACATCGGGACGGTAAAATCCGTCGAACCCAAAGAAAAGATACTGCGGGTCACATATTACGACCGCACTGTGGACTACGATTTCGGTGAACTGGATGAACTGATCCTGGCCTATGCTATCTCCGTCCACAAATCCCAGGGATCCGAATACCCGGCGGTGATCATCCCCCTGTTGACCCAGCACTTCATCCTGTTGCAGCGAAATCTGTTGTATACGGCCATGACCCGGGGTAAACAGCTGGTGATCCTGATCGGATCACCACGGGCACTGGAAATCGCCGTTAAAAACGATAAGACCGGCAGGCGACGTTCGGGTCTGGTGAACCGGTTAATCGTTTAGGCATAGGTTTAAGGTATAATGGAGTTGAAAAAGCACCGCAGCCAATCGGCAAGCAAATCGGAAAAGATCATCACCGCGGTCGTAGCGGATGCCGACGGCGATATCTTTGAGTTGGAAGGTTACGGGGCGGTCAGTATGGCCGGCCCTGCCAGGGCGCCGCTGACCGTGAACAATACAAATAAATTGCCCCACGGCAGTGAACTGATGCTGCTACCCGACCGGCGCCCGGTAATGTGGAATCTGGCCCGGCAGCGCTATGAAACCGTCACCGAAAATCCTTATGCACCTGGAGAGCCCCTTTATCCGGTGGCGGTTTTCAATTCACCCGGCTATGTGATCACCGGCGTGAGCGCCTATGAAGAAGATCCGTCGGCCGGTTGGCTGCCGCTTTTTTCATACGGTGCGGTTGGCTGGTATAAAAATGGGTTTCGGACAGCGGCCATCCAGGTGGATCCTGAACCACGGCAGGACCTGCGCCGGATGAAACCTACCGATGTGGCCAAGGGGGTCAAACGAAAACAGAAAGCCCTGCCCGACAACCGCCTGCGGGCCCACCTGGAAACGTGCGCCCTGACTTACGGCTGCCCGGCCGGTAAGAATTTTTTCCTGGGTCGCTACGAGGCGCCGCTGCCCACAGCGCAAACTTGCAATGCCCGTTGCCTGGGCTGCATTTCCCTGCAGAAAACCGATGCCATTCCAGCCAGCCAGAACCGGATAGCGTTTACCCCATCGCCGGATGAAATCGCCCAGGTAGCCCTGACCCATATCCGGGATGTAGAACACAGTGTCGTGAGTTTCGGCCAGGGATGCGAAGGCGACCCTCTGATGGCGACCGAATCCATAGAACCGGCCATCCGCAAGATCCGGGCCGCCACTCAAAAAGGCACCATCAACATGAATACCAACGGCAGCCGTCCCGCCGCTTTGGCGTCGCTTTTCAAGGCGGGTCTGGACAGCATCCGCATCAGCCTGAACAGCGTACGCCCAGAGTGCTATGAAGCCTATTTCCGGCCGGCCGGCTATCGTTTTGCCGATGTGCTCAGCAGCATCGCCCTGGCCCTGGAAAACAAGCGCTTTGTCTCCATCAACTATTTAAATTGTCCGGGTTTTACCGATTCTCCGGCTGAACATGAAGCCCTGGTGAAATTTCTGGCTGACTATCCGATCAACATGATCCAGTGGCGGAATCTCAATTACGATCCGCTGCGTTACTGGCAAGCCATGGGAACCCTGGATACTCGGAACCGGCCCCTGGGTATGCGCAAATGCCTGTCACGCGTACGCCGGACGTATCCGCACCTTATGCATGGATATTTTAATCCGCCCCGCGAAAAGTGGACCCATACCGGAGACCGGACATGAAATGGGTGGCGGTAAAAGTTCTGTTTGAATTCGAGGACAAAGCCCTGGCAGCCGACCTCATTGCCGACCGGTTCTATACCCTGGGTCTCAAGGGCGTGGTCATTGACGATCCCAAAATGGACCCGGATGAGGACTGGGGCGATGATGCGGTGCCCATACCGGAAAAGGATGCCGTGACCGGCTACCTACCGCGGGATGAGCGCTTCGCAGGCAAACTGGGCGTTCTGGAAACCGCCCTGGCGGATCTAGGGAGCGCGACAGGGATTCAATGCCGGGTCGTTTGCAGCGAAATCGATGAAGAAGACTGGGCGCATGCCTGGAAGGCGTTTTTTTTCCCGGAACGGGTGGGTCGCAACATTGTGGTTAAGCCCACATGGCGGGCGTTCACCCCCCGACCGGATGACCTGGTCATAGAAATAGATCCCGGGATGGCGTTCGGTACGGGAACGCATCCCACCACTTCGCTATGCATCACGCTGTTGGAAAAATACCTGCAGCCGGGTGGCGCTTTCCTGGATGTAGGTACCGGCAGCGGCATTTTGATGGCAGCTGCGTCCAAACTCGGGGCCGGTCGGGGACTGGGCATTGACAATGATCCCCTTGCCGTTCAAATAGCGGCGGAAAATTTGCAATTGAACGGAGCGGACCCCGCCCTGTTCCAGGTTGCCGCCGGAGACCTCGTGAGCAGCGCGACATCCGCCTATGACCTGGTAGCAGCCAACATCCTAGCGGAGGTCATCGTAGAGCTCCTGGATGACCTGCCGCTACACCTGGTTCCCGAAGGCATCATGATCGCCTCCGGTATCATCATGCCAAACAAATCCGCTGTAATGGACAAAATGACGGCGCAAGGCCTTGAGGTACTCGAAGTGTTACCCAAGGACGGGTGGGTGGCGATAGTAGGAAAAAAATTAGACAACTAGAAAGCGCAACGATTTGTGCGGTTGATTTAAGCGGCAGGCCGGTCGGTTTGACCCGATACCGGCAGCCGGACACTGAAAGTGGTGCCCCGGCCCTTCTCGGACTCGACCGAAATGGTTCCGTTGTAAGCTTCTACCATGGTCTTGACACTGGCCAGGCCCAGCCCGGTGCCTTGGCCCAGCGGTTTGGTCGTAAAATCCGGTGAAAAGATTCTGGCCAAGTCATCGGTGCCGATACCGATGCCTGTATCGGCGATGTCGAGTTCAACATGACGGTTTTGTAACCGGGTGACCACGGAAAGCCGCTTATCTTCGCTGTCCGCCATGGCATCGATGGCATTGGTGATCAGATTGTTTACAATCTGCTTAATCTGCACGGGATGTCCGTAAACCAACGGCGGCGGTTCAGTCAGCTGAACCTCTTTTTTAATTTCACGTCGGAAGATCGGATTCATCCGGAAAAATTCCAATTCAGAGGTGACGATGCTGTTGACATCAACTTCCGAGGCCTCCTGCAGGGGGTTGGTGCCGGCGTGTAGCAGAATCGACCGGATGATCTTCTCCAGGTCCATGGCACTGTTTTTCAATCTGCGCAGCAAAGAGCCGATGTAATCCAGATCCGGATTTTCCTTGGTCAGTTTGAGAGAAGCCAAATCAATGGTCGCGAAAACTGACTGCAGGGGGCTTTTCAGGTTGTGGACGATCTGGGACACGTGCTTGCCGATTTCGGCCTGGCTGTTGATATCCAGCAACTGCTGGGTTCGCTCGGCGACCCTTTGCTCCAGCAGCTGGTTATTCACTTCAAGCTGCTCGACCAGCCCTTTCTTTTCCTGTTGAATCTCGAAAATCTCCAGGGCCTGTCGGACGGTTATCTTCAACTCCTCGCGATTCCAGGGTTTGACGATGTAGCGGTAAACGCTGCCGGCGTTGATGGCCTCGAGAATCGTATCGGTATCACTCAGGGCTGACAAGACCACCCGGATGACTTGTGGATATTCGGCCTGAACCCAATCCAACAGCATCATGCCGTCCATTTCGGGCATCATGAGGTCGGTGACCACCACATCCACCGTCTCTTGATCCATGATGTCCAGCGCCTGGCTGCCACTCAGGGCGAAGCGGGAGCGGTAGGGCTCGGTCTGCATAGCCCGCTCTAGGGCCTTGAGGGTGACGCGGTCATCATCGACGAATAATACGGTTCTATATTGCATGGGCAACATGGTTACTAGATGACAGTGAAGTGATACGCACGGAAACGTGTTACCACAATCTTATCATGATAGGCAACAACTGATCAAAATCTCTCGAAAATCGAGCAGCTCGCCAAACGTCAGGCACCTTTAAAGCTAAGCCGGACAGTTGGCTTGAACAAACTCATTGAGAACCTTGAGCTGGAGCTCCAGTGAGGCCGTCTTTTGTTCAATTTCCGAAACATTCTGTTGCCGGGCAGCCTGCTCCAGATCGATTGCGGTCGCCTGGATGCCCCCTATATCGAGGTTGGCGGCCGCCCCTTTGATTTTATGGGCAAATTTCTCGGCCGTATCGGTTTGACCGGCTGCCGTCGAGGTCTTGATTTCAACCAACTGGCGGGTTGTTGCATCGGTAAACATGTCCAGCAGCTCTCTCAAGAAATCACTATCGCCCATGGCCGTGTGCAGGGCCCGTTCGAGGTTGATGGGGGCCGTGCCGGCCGCATTGCTATTGTCGCGGGGAGGACTATTAAGCTCAAGATCCGGTTGTTGTTCCGTCTCGGAAACGGATTCGGGTAACAACGCTTCAATCCGGGCGCGCAGTTTAGCCAACCTGAGCGGCTTGGTGACGAATGCATCCATGCCGGCTGCCAGGCAGCGTTTTCGCGCTTCTTGGGAGGTGTCCGCCGTCATGGCCACAACAGGGGTCGTCCGGCCGCCGATAACTTCTTTATCCAGAATTTCGATTTCCCGAATCTTTTTGACCGCCGTCACCCCGTCCATGCCAGGCATCTGCATATCCATGAGGATCAGGTCAAAGCGGCCGCACCGGAAAGCCTTCACCGCCTTGTGGCCGTCATCGACCAGGTGAACCGAAAAACCGTCATTTTTAAGATAGCTCTCTACCAATCGCCGGTTCATCTCGTAATCTTCGGCAACGAGGATATGGATATTGCGAAATTTCTTTTCGGCCACACTGTGTTTGGTCACCAGCACCGGGGCGGCAGAATCTTCGTGACCGCCCATTAGAACTTCAGCGATCACTTCCTGGAGTACCGCCTTGCGTACCGGTTTGGTTAAGTAGCCCCGGCAGCCCAGTTTCCGCATCCGGTGTGCCTGGCGGCCCCGCGTCACGGATGTCAAAACAATGCGGGACACACTTTGCAGATGTGGCGATTGATGCACTGCCTGGGCCAGCTCATAACCATCCATTCCGGATAGGGTCAGCTCCATGATCAACAGGTTAAAACCAACCTTTTCATCTTCAGCCCGGTTCAGGGTTTCCAGGGCCGCGGGGCCATCGGGCACGACAGTTACCAGGCAACCCATTTCGACCAGCATGGCCTGTAGAATCTTGCGATACGTAGCGTTTCCGTCGGCCACCAGCACCCGGGTGCCGGCCAAGTCGACCGTTGACTCATTCCGGAGTGCCTGGGGGGCCGGCGCCTGCCCCGGAGCGAGGTCCAGCTGAAACCAGAAACGCGAGCCATTGCCCGGCCGACTCTCCACAGTCAGCTGCCCGCCCATGGCCGCCACCAGCTCACGGGATATGGTTAACCCCAGTCCGGTGCCGCCGAAACGGCGGGTGGTCGAGGCTTCCGCCTGGGAAAACCGGGCGAATATGCGCGCCTGGTGCTCGGGGGCGATACCGATGCCGGTATCGCTGACCGAAAATTCCAGGGAAACCGACTCGCCAGTGGGACTATTTTGATCCTGCTTCCGGCACTTGACCTCTACAAACACTTCACCGTGCTGGGTGAATTTAATGGCATTGCCCACCAGGTTGACCAGAACTTGCCGGATATACTGCGGATCTCCGATCACCTGAGCCGGAACCGCCTGGTCGATGAGACAGGCCATTTCAAGGCCCTTCTGTTCGGCCTGAATCGCCAGCAAAGAGGCCACATCCTCTACCAGAACCCGCAAGTCAAAACCGATCCGGTCCAAGCGGATCTTTTCCGATTCTATTTTCGAATAATCGAGAATGTTGTTGATCAGCAGGAGTAGACCGTCGCCAGATTGTTTCAGTAGCTTGACGCAGGCGTAAGGGTCTTCCCCCAAGTCCATGTCCATAAGCAGTTCGGCAAAACCGATAACCGCGCTCAGAGGCGTTCGCAGTTCATGACTCATATTGGCCAGAAAATCGCTCTTGGCAAGGTTCTCCTTCTTTTCAAAATCCCGGGCCTTTTCAAGTTCGGCCGACCGTGATCTTTCCGCCTCCAGTAACCCATTCAGGCGGGTAACCTCAGCTTCCAGCGACTGCACCCTTTTTTGAAGATCGTTTTTATTCGAACTGCTGTGCATATATACCCTTATTGTAAACCGTTTTGATGCCAGATTTGCCCTACCGATATTGGGAGGCACCACAATCCGGATTCGACACTGCCCTCTCATTGCCTCTGCTGAGGGTATCGGCAATTTTACCGTTTTCTTTATAGCAATCCCCTTGTTTATTGAACCGAACTGCGAGCGCAATCCCTGTAGCTTGTTGGAGCGCAGCGGAAATCCCGCTTACCGGGGCTACAGGGTTAGCGAGTGAATCTAAAATAGAAAAATTCCTTACGGGGGACGATTCCCCGCAGTTTGTTGCGGGAAATGTTCAATTTGGGCGCTGCCTGCCTTAACCAGTCGTATTTGTCTTGGAACGGAGGTTCTTTCTTTGGTCTTGACAGGCTACCGGTCCTACTCTATAAGATAACGTCTTTAAAATCAGATGCCTGTAGGATAGGCCCACAAATGGAAAGGATATGAACATGGAAATCAAGGCGCCGATGCCCGGTACGATTATTCAGATTCTGGTACAAGAAGGGGAAACTGTAGCGGAAATGCAGGAAGTCGCCATTCTGGAAGCCATGAAGATGGAGAATGCGATTCCCACCACAATTGCCGGAACCGTCAAATCCATCAGCATCAAGGTAAACGATAAGGTTGCAACTGAAGAGGTGTTGATGGTCATCGAGTAGAACCCATCTCAAAAAAGGCCTCCAGTCGGGCATCGCCTTCAGGCGTCAACCGATTGATTCAAAACCGACGCTGGGAAGTCGATTTAACCAGTTGAAATTCATTGTTTTTTGCCAACATGCGCATTGGCGGGGCGGGCAATGTCAGCCTGACCCGCCCTTAGGATTTAAACTGGAAGGGAATCCCGGCTGTATAGAATTGTTGCAAATCCCGCGGGCCATTTGCGGGGAACCAATATCCATTGATTGAAACCGGTGCCGGTGCTGCTGCTACCCGGTTTAGGAATAAGGAATCAGGTGGACAACTTCCGAAGCGGGAACGATGTCCACCTGTTTTTTTATTTCCGGCAGCATGTCGGCCAGTACTTCCAGGGTCACCTGGTAGGGGTGACCGATACCCACCGCCTCCCCATGCCGCCGGGCCGTTTTGATCAAAGCCCGGATCTGCTTTTCTACAAACGCCTGCTCCTGAACGTGATCGAGAAAAATATCCCGTTGTGAAAAGGGTACCTGCAGCAGGCGCGCCGACTGCCAAGTGACCGTATCCTTGGTCGTGCGGCTGTCGATAAAAAAGAGGTCTCGCTTTTTCAATATCGAAAAGATCTGGTTCATCTGGAAGGAACTGTTGGTGAGACCGGAACCCATATGGTTGTTGACCCCTTTGGCAAGGGGAATATCATCGAGGTTGCGATTCAGTCGATCGATCAATTCATCTGCACTCATAGAAGCAAGCAGCGCCCCGGGGCCCGGATCAACCTGGGGGTACTCGTTGGGCTCCATGGGCAGGTGCACCATAATTTCAATACCATGGTCACTGGCATTTTTGATGATGTTCGTTTTGTAGGGACTGTGCGGTAATATCGAAAAGGTCAGGGTGGCATCCAACTGACAGAATTTTTCTGAAATTATTCGATTGTAACCCATGTCATCGATGATGATGGCCACAGCCGGACGGGCCCTTTTGACGGGTGGCATGGGGGGACGTTCACCGGGAAAGTCCCGGGTCGGATAGATCTCGTAGGTCGGCGGTTTGGTGACGGTTGGCGGAACGGCAGCCATGGTTGGAGCCGGTTTTTTTCCGGGAATGGGCTTGACGGAGTTAACCACCGGCTTTTTGGGGTCTTTGGAACGGTATGGCGTGATGATAAAATGGGCCGTGATGGCCGTGGTAACGACGACAACCACCAAGACAGCCAGAGCACCGAAGATCTTGGAGAGACTGGTGCCTAATGATTCCCGGCGGGTGCTTTTGCGTTTGGTGCTCTTTTTTCCGGTCGAACGTTTTCGGGCCGTCTTTTTCCTAGCCATTTACTTTCCAGATCGGGTCGCTCAATTCAGATATCGGTAGAAACTATTTCAAATGCAGCGGACCAAAATCCGTTTTTAAAATAGCTTCTTATTCGTTCTCAGGACTCACCGGCGCCAAGAAGGGGCCCGTACGAGCGTTTCCTGGCTGACCAACCCGACGTGTTACGGTCGGGCATTCATCAGAACCCATCTCAAAAAAGTCTTTTGGTCCAAACTCGGCGTTGGGCGCTTATATCAAGTCCTCGAAATACTATAGTATTACTCCGGGTTGATATTCGCGGCCGCCTTGATTTTGAACCAAAATCCGTTTTTTGAGATAGGTTCTAGTGTCCATCCAGAATTGGTAGATTTTGGTTCAGAGTGACGCGAAGCTAATGCCTAACGTGGTGCAAGGCTTGAGCAATTCTGAAACCGCAGGTATAGCGCGGGCTATTCCGAGGATAGCGCTAAAGGTTGCGCCTTGCGGCTTGAAAACTGGCACTGCGTGCTCAAAAGAGCGAAAACGCCGCTCTGGGCCAAAAGATGCCGTTTATGGATGGGCACTCGTGAGAATATCGTAACCCATCAGTATATCCAACGCCCGCACCACCTGGTTGTCGGCCTCCAGACGCTCCGGATCAAGCGGGCCGTGGCTGGGTTGACGGTTTTTCTGGCGTGGTTCCCGGTTTTGCTTTTTATCGTTGACCGATTTACCCGGTTCGGCATCCAAGTGATTTTGGAGATCCTTTTCTTTCAGGATACGTTTTTCGTCATCCGCCAGATCCTGTTGATCCAGGATGGAATGATAGACGGTTATATCGGGCTCGATGCCTTTGGCCTGGATGGAACGTCCGCTGGGGGTGTAATAGCGAGCAATGGTTAGTTTCAGGCCATAACCATCCCGCAAGGTTTCGACAGTTTGCACCGACCCTTTGCCAAAAGAAGTCGTTCCCAGGATTACCGCCCGCTTGTTGTCCTGAAGCGCTCCGGCAACAATTTCAGAAGCACTGGCGCTGCCGCTATTGATGAGCACCACCAGGGGATAGGTCACATCGTCATCATCTTCGTGGGCGCTGAACGCACGGGTGTGGCGCTTCAGCCGCCGTTTAATGGATAGAATGTCTCCCCCGCTGAGAAAAATGTCGGACATCTTGATCGCCTGGGAGAGTAGGCCGCCGGGATTATCCCGCAGGTCAAGCACCAAACCTTTGAGGGCGCCATGCTCTTTCTCTAGTTTTTTCAGTGCCTTTTTAAGATCTTTAACTGTCTGGTCCCTGAAATGAGTCACCCAGGCATAACCGTACCCCGGTTTGAGCATGGTGGCCCGCACACTCTGAATCGGAATCACATCTCGGATCAGATTGAACACCAAGGGTTCCGGCTCGCCTTTGCGGGCAACCGTCACCGTCACCTTGGTCCCTTTGGGGCCACGCATTTTTTTAACGGCTTCTCTGAGGTCTTTCACGGCTTTGCCGTCGACCTTGATGATACGGTCACCGGACTTGATTCCGGCCCGGAAGGCCGGCGTGCCCTCTATGGGGGACACGACGGTCACAAAGCCGTCACGGATACTGATACTGATACCAATACCGGTGAATTTGCCTTTGGTGTCATTCTGCAGATCCTCGAACTCCTCGGGCGGCAGCAGCAAGGAATGGGGATCGAGACTGCTCACCATCCCCTGAATGGCCTTTTGGACCAATTTCTCTGTATCCACGGGATCCACATAATTCTTCTCAATCATTTCTATGACATCTGCAAATGTTTTCAGCCCTTTATAGACTGCTTCACTGTCCGCTGAAGATTCACGGGTAAATCCGGTGGCAATCACCAGGAAAAGAACCGCGATGATCATCATTTGCCAGAGTCGTGGTTGTCGTCTGTTGTTACGCGTCATAAATCGCACCTTTTTAAAAGCTGTCTCAATAGTATCGGGCAGCCTCTATCCTTTCCGAATCCAATTAGCAGGATCAAGTGGTTTCCCGTGATAGCGTACCTCGAAGTAAAGTCCCGGTCCCTCCAGGGAACCCGTGTCACCGACCGTGGCGATGACTTCATCGTCTTCTACAACCTCGCCCTTTTGCTTAAATATCTCTTCAACATGGGCGTATACCGTATAGTAGTGGCCGCCGTGGTCAATGATCAGCATATTGCCATAACCCTTGAACCAACTTGAATAGAGTACCCGGCCGGGAAATACGGCATAGACGGGCTCCCCCCTATCGGCACTGATATCGATGCCGCTTCTGAAATTCATGGTATTGAACTTCTCGTTTTTGTAGGCACCGAAGGAATTTTTGATCTTACCCTTGACGGGGAGTTTTAGCAAGCCTTTACGGGCAGTGAAACTATCCGGCAGTTTGACGGACGACGGTTCGGTTTGGGCCGCTGATGGCGCCGTCTCGCGCGCGAGGGCTTTCCCGAGCTGCCGGATGGCATGGTCCAGATTCTGAGCGTCTTCTTTGAAAACCGCGATGGCTGCCAACTCAAGTGATTTTTTATTCCTGATTTCAGATAGTACCGCAGATTTACGCTTTTTTTCCGTCAGCATTTCAGCGGCCCTGAGGCGATAGTCGCGTTCAATCACCTCTTTCGCGGCCCTGCGTTTTTGCTGCTTTTCCTGTAGGGCTTCCAGTTGATGGTAGTCCTGCTCCAGTTTTTCCAGGAGCCGCTCATCCTGTTCCAGGATTTTCGATAGGGCCCGTTCCCGCTGCAGCAGGGCACTCATTGAGTCGGCTGAAGCCAGAATGTTGAGTTGACCCAACCAACTCAATTTATAGAGGGCTACCAGGCGGCGGGAGGCATAAGATTCGGACAGGCTAATCTGCTTTCGCAACGCGTCGAGGGCCGCCTGATTTTTATTGAGCTCGTTGTCAATCCGGGCCAGGTCGCGTTGGCCGGTCGCCACTCTCTGGCGGGCCCGGTGGAGCGACCGCTCGATTTTATCGAGACTGCGAATAACTGCCGCTTCCTTTTGGGTAAACGCAACGACCGCTGCCTGTGAGCTTTTGATTTTTTTCTTCAGGGTCCGCGCTTTTTTGCGGGCCTGGGTCATCTCGCCTCGGGAGGGTGATTCCGGGGGCTGCAAAGCTACGATTTTGACATAACGTGGGTGGTTGCGCAGGTAACCGACAGTGCCTTTATATTTTACTTTCAGCCACTTGCCCTGATTGGCAACTATCGCAACCCGAGTGGGGCGACTTAGTACCGCAAGGGTGCGGCTTTTCAGGCTGGGTTTGGCCCGCAGGTTTAACCGGTCTGCCTTAATCAGGGCAGCCTGGGTAGACCGACCTTCAGTGGCAGCCGGACCAAACCACAGTAGGCCGGCCACCAGCACCCATCCGGTGAGCAGGACATACCTAAAAATGGGGCGAACAGGGTTCATGGTTCCAGATATTGCTTCAAGGATAAAAAACAGCCCAGCCAGCCAACCAGCATGCTGGCCAGGATGATCCCGCCATAAGCCGGTAGCGGCAGGAATTGAATGTGGAATACCCCCATGCCGAAACCCCGCTGAACCTGGGCAGCTATCGCGAAGTACGCGGCCAATAGTCCCACCAACCCCAGGACACCGCCCAAAAGGCCCTGGATCAGGCCTTGAATGTAGAACGGGGCTTTGATAAATCCCGGTTCGGCTCCCACCAGACGCATAATTTCGATCTCATCCCGGCGCGAATAGATAACCAGTCGCACCGTATTGCCCACAAAAAATATGGCGGCCATGAGAAACATGCCGCCCAGCAGGTATCCCGCCAATGAAAAGAGCTTGATCATCTGTGAAAATCGGCCGAGCCATTTTTGACCGTATTCGACTTCTTCCACGGCCACCAGGCGTTCCAGTTGCCTAGCCAGTTGCTCCACATTCTCGAGGTCACGGCTTTCGGCAGCCACGCGGATCTCGAAGGCGTCCGGCAGCGGATTGCGCTCGAGCCGGTCAAGCAAAGAAGCATGTCGTTGCATCTGGGCTTTCAGTTGCCGCAGGGCCTCTGTCCGGGGAACGAACGCAATGCTCTCTATGCCCCCCATGGTCCTTATTTTACCTTCAAGGGACTTGAACGTTGCGGGATCTGTGGATGGCTTCAGGTATACCATGACCCGGATGCTGTTTTTCCAGGTCTCCAACAAGGTGTTGGTATTCATGATAAAAAGCGAGAATGAACTGACGATCAGAATGGAAAACGCGATCGTTAGGATGGTCACCGTGTTCAGAAACCGGTTGTCGAATATGTCGCTGAGCGCTTTTCTAATGTAGAGTCGCATGGTTTCTGGCTTCAGCACCCTCTGCAGGCTGCACGCGGCCGTCTAAAAGACGTACGATACGCCCCCCGGCTTTATCCACCAGGGACCGGTCATGGGTGGCAATGACCAGGGTGCCGCCCCGGTCGTGAAATTTTTTCAACAGGCCGAAAATGATGTCCGCCGATTCCGGATCAAGGCTGCCGGTCGGTTCGTCCGCCAGGATAATGTCCGGATCCCCCACGACCGCCCGGGCCACAGCTACCCGCTGCTGTTCGCCCCCGGAGAGACTGGGCGGCAGTGTTTTTTGACGGTCTTCCATTCCGACCGTTCTGAGAACGGCGTTCACTTTTTTTTCGATGAGCTTGCGCTTCTTGCCGGCTGCTTCCAATACAAGCGCAACATTGTCAAAAACGGATTTGGTGGGTATCAGCTTGTAGTCCTGAAAGATGATGCCGAACTTTCTTCGCAGAAAGGGAATCCGTTTGCGGGATATCCGGGAAAGATTCATCCCGTCCACCAACACTTGTCCCCCGGAAACGGGTTCTCCCAAATATAGCATTTTCAGCAGGGTGGATTTGCCGGCGCCACTGGCGCCGGTAACCAGAACGAATTCATTTTTTTGTATATCGAGGGTAATGTCCGCAAGTGCCTTTTTGGACCCGTACTGCTTGTGGACATGAAACATGCGGATTATGGCATCTTTTTCAGCCGGATTCATCATGTCAATTTTTGCTCTCCGTGCTGCCGGTCGCGGTCAACTCTAAAAACGATCCAAAAGCGCTAGCTCGCATGGGGATTGACCCCTTAAAGATATGTTGATATGACCCGGGTTGAGCTTAAGGAGTGCTGTTCCCAGTTTTCCTTACTCGGAGCCTCCACTGAATCCCATAAAGCGTGCTTCTTCCATTTCAGTGGAGGCTTTTTAATATCGAATCAACGCCTTAAAGTCAACGGCCACCCGCAAGGCGGGGAGGTTGAATCGAACACCCGGCGGTGCTTCGATCGTTGCGGTTGTAACCGGGAGCAAAGCCCCGGTTTAAAACAACCAATCAACCTTTTAAACCCGGCACCGCCACCTGACACCTGCTAAAAGGAATACCCATGAAAAGCGAACTCATCCAGTTGCTCTGTGAAAAGTCGTTCAAATACACCGAAGAACCCTCTTTCAAGCTGGTTTCCGGAAGGATGAGCCGGTTTTATGTCAACTGTAAGCCCACAGTACTCAGTCCGCAGGGCATGTACCTGGTAGGGCATCTGGTCTTCGAGGCAATCTGCGATCTGGATGTAAAAGGTGTTGGCGGCCTCACCTTCGGGGCCGACCCGGTGGCGGTGGCCACCGCCTTTGCGTCCGAGCTCAAGGGGCAGCCGATACACGCTTTTTCAATCCGTAAAACCCAGAAGGACCATGGCATTGTGAAATGGGTGGAAGGGGATCTCGCCCCCGGAGACCCGGTCGTCATCATCGACGATGTCGCCACCACCGGCGGGTCGACCATCAAGGCCATCGAGCGGGCCCGATCGGAGGGCCTGGATGTGGTTCGGGCTGTCATCCTGGTCGATCGTCAGGAGGGCGGGTTGGACAACATCCGTACACATGTACCGGATACAAAAGCGATCATCACGCGCGACGAACTCATGCAGGCCATTGGTAAATGATATTCATTTTCCAGGACCCGTAAGATTTGGAGAGCAATGCTCCTTCTGAAGAGCGGGAGGCATCATGAGTCCCCCATCGAAGGGGGCTGATTTTGGTTTCTGGGTTTAAAAATCCCCTTTAAGAGGCGCCGAGCATCGCAGGAAAGAGCGACAAAAGCGAAGTGCTTGTCTGAGCGGAGCGAGTTGTGCTGAGCGCGCCCTTTCCGAGAAGCACAGGGCAGCCCGTAGGGCCGCGTCTTATGGGCGTTTTCTTATTGTCGGGCATAGCCTTTAGGCGACGCCTGATTGGTTACTTTTCTTTTCACGCGAAAGAAAAGTAACAAAATGATGCATAATAACAGACAGTTTAAGTCTTCCTCGTTACCGCCATAAATCGCAGATTCTCCCCGGATCGTTAGATCCTATCCGAGTCCTCCACCAGAAGTGGGGGGGGGGGGGGATCGTGACTGATTAGCGAACATCGGGAATGGATTAAGACCCGACCAACCTCGGCAGGTACTACCTCATTTACAACCTAAAGTTGTATCGAATAGTCTGGATATTGGGGCTTGGCTGCCATTGCCGCTCCAAGCATAGGATCGGCCGCGGCTGCCATTGCAACCGGCTGCGAAGACACAATATCGAAGTCGCATACCAGGGGGACATGGTCCGAGAAGGTCACCTGGGGAACAAAAAAACTCGAGACATTGATCGCGGGGCTATGGAGAATGTAGTCGAGCTGCCGCTTGGGGGCCCGGCTGGGGTGGGAAGGCAAGCCCTCGGGATTGGCGCTTACCAGTCCAGAAGCCGCTTTGAATAATGACAGCTCCCGGGCACCCCGGAAGACATTGAAATCACCAGCCACAATCACCGGCTTGCGGGCTTTGCTGATCAAGCCATATAGATCGTTGAGCTGGTCCTGCCGCTTTCGATAACGGAGTGAAAGATGGACCAGAAAGATGTTGACCTCGTCCAGTTCGATCTCGATAACCAGGCGCTTGACCCCGTTATTTAGGTAATGAAATTGGCGGGACTGGATGACCTGGTTGGTCAAAAGGGCATTGCCCTGCTTGTTTAAAATCGGCAGCTTTTCGGCAACCGAACCGTTGCCGTATTTGGATTGAAAAACAGGGCTGTGGGCAATCCGATCCGCCAGGGTGCGGGCCTGGTTCTCCCGGCTGGTCCGAAAGGATCCGATGTCCACCTCGACCAGGCCGACGATATCCGGATCTAAAGACTCAATAAAGTCTATGATTTTGGAAAGGTTATCATCAGTACGCTTAAAATAGCCCATAAAGGGCAGCGGCAGGTGAAACCGCCGGCCGATGCCGGTACCGTAGCGGATATTGTAAAGCAAAAAGCGCATATGATTCTCAGCCATTTAAAGGCTGAATTGGAGCCTGGTTGATATCCAAATGGGATCTTTAAAACGAATACTCGTAATCATAATCAGTAATAGACGGATGGCAACCTCTAAATTTGAGTACAACCCACAGTTGTTTTTTTCAGTAGTATATTCAAGTCATTCCATTGAACCGCCGTCTTCGATAACATTTTTAGTCTTCCTGGCCGCCAGGACAACATTGGCGCTAAAGATGAGCAGCGCCCCTGCCCAGCCTGCAAGCGTGAGGGCCGGCTCGGCCACCAGCAAGGGGCCGAACAGGGCTGCCAGCAGAATGCGGGTGGATGAAATGATGCCACCCTCAACGGCGGTAACATATCGAAATCCCAAGGTCAGCAGATACTGCCCTGCAATACCGCTGCCGGCACAGAGCGCCAGATAATAGAATTCGATGGTGTCCGGATAAAAAATATGCGGGTAAAACAGTAAATAAATTACAACCGACCCCAAGCCGAACATGTAAAATAGAATGGTGTGCGTATCATGGTGCTGCCGGCTGAGATTCAGATAAATGATGGCTGCGGCCGCTGTCAGGCCCGACATCAGGCCCCAGATGTGGTTAGGATTCAGACCGAAGCGGCCGGGTGACAACACCAGCCAGACACCCGTAAAGGCCACCGCTACCATTGCCAGGGTAACCCGGTCGCGTTGCTTCTTGAGGAAGATCCAGGTGAAAATGGCGATAAACAGCGGGTAGGTCATATTGAGGATGTTGGCTTGGGCCACGGTGGTCACCGTAACCGCCTTGAAAAAGCAATAGACCGCCGCACAATTCGACAGGGTCCGCCCCAATAACAGGTGGTGGTTGACAAAGTTTAGACGACGCTGCCGAATCGTCATCACCGTGCAAACCACAATAAACCCAAGTAAAAATCGGGCAAAAACAAAATAGGACGCGTCGATGGCCACCCGAGCCCGGGACCACTGGATGGCCACCGTGGACATATAAAAGCAGAACGCCGATGCAAACACAGCCAGGCAGCCCAGTAAAGAGAGCAGTTGGTCATGATTCAAACGGAGCAATCTTGGCGGAGTGGTTCGAGACATTAGATCGGATATTACGATAAGAAGATGAATATGTATAGACTTGTCACGATTTAGATATATTGCTGTGAATATTTCAAAACCCGGTCCACGTAAGCGATGGTCTCGCGATAGGGAACGCTGCCCTTAAACCGATCCACGGTGCCTGGTCCGGCATTGTAAGCGGCCAGGGCCTTGGCGACATCCCCGTCATAACGGTCAATCATTTTCCGAAGATAACGGGCACCGCCATCTATGTTCTGCTCGATGTCGAAAATATCATCCACGCCGAGTTCCCGGGCCGTGGCCGGCATAAGTTGCATCAAACCTTGTGCCCCGGCGCGCGACAAAGCCCGGGGATTATACCCGGACTCGGCCTTGATAACCCCTTTTATGAGGTTTTCCGGAAGGTTATACTTAACAGCCGCTTGTGACACACCCCGGTCAATCCGATCCTTTTCACTGAGTTTTGGCACCGGTTCATTTAGTGCGTCGGGACCACTATCCGGGGGCAGCACCGCCGGCGGCGTCTCTGCCGGCCCAGCGGGCTGTAACTTGATCTCGCCAGGAGGTGGTTGCTTCGGCACATTTTGGTCGTTCAGGGCCTGCAGTACCCGCCCGTAAGAGCTGGATTGAATCGGCGCCGACATCAGGGCCAGGACCGACAAATCAGGATCGCCTTTCCGCTCGCCACCCTCATCGGCGAACATATCGAGAATGGTATTGAACCGTTTCAGTTTTTCCGTGGTGACATCGACCTGGTCGGCAACCGTCCGCCTTTGAAGGTTATAGCGGGCCAACTGCTCCAGGCTTTCCTGGATTTTCATCCTGCCTCCGACTCTTAAACGTGGGGGGTACATGTTTAGTTTCAAAGCATAAATATGCACAATCCATACCCAAATCGGAACGGCTTATTTTAACAATATTTTCTGGGAGATATGGTGAAAGCAACGGCCGGTGGGATCTAGAACCGATCCAAACCGCTGGTTTTGTGACGAGGACCGTCAATATTCTGCTACCGGGAGGCTGTGTCACGGGATTCGATCGGAAATGAGAGGGACACGGTTGTACCTTCGTTTGGCATACTGCTGATATCAATCCGCCCGCCATGGGCCGCCATAATGGTTTTGCACATGCTCAGCCCCAGGCCGTACCCACCGGTTTTGCGGGTCCGTGATTTGTCCGCCCGATAAAAGGGCTCAAAAATGTAGGGCTGGTCTTCGGCCGGGATGCCGATGCCGTGGTCCACAATCCGGATAACGGCATATCCTGGTCTTTCCGCGAGGCTGAGTTCTACCGGCTGATCGCTTTTCCGGGAATATTTCATGGCATTATCGATTATATTTCTGAGAGCAATGCCGACTTTCTCGTAATCGGCCCGGATCATTGTTTCGGACAACGCCTCCCTAACCACCAGACCCGGTGGCTGGTTTTCAAAATCACGCCCGAGTTCCTGGACCAAAATGGCCAGATCCACGGACTGCAGGTTCAGCGAACCGGCATCGTGCTGCATCCGGGCCGCCTCGAGTATATCTGTGATCATCTTCTCCATCTCGAGGATGTCTTCCCGTAAAGACTCTTTCTTGGATCCCTCCGGCAACATTTCCAACCCGATCTTCAACCGGGTCAGGGGCGAGCGCAGTTCATGACTCACATCCAACAACAGCTGCTCACGGGCGTGCATGGCCTTGCTGATCCGGGCAACCATGTCATTGAAAGCTTCGGCCAGATCCCGGAACTCGTCCGCACGCTCTTCCGGAACCCGGTGCTCCAGATTACCATCGCCGACCTGGGTCACACCTTCAGTTAACCACTTGATTGGTTTGAGAATCCTGCGGAGAACCAAGTAGGCCATGATCAACACCAGAGTAAAAAGACAGATCAGGATTATCAGTACCTTCTGGATCTGGTCCATGGCGGCGCGGCCCCTGGCGGCTTGAAACAATAGTTCGCCGTCTCCGTGGCGGACCTTTACGAAATACCGTCCCCGCGCAGATCCGGCCAGCATGCCCGGCTCCTCATGCCAAATATGTACTCGCCGGCCTTGGACAGGATAAACCGTTTCAGATGTCGACCAGCTCTCCCCGGGACCGGTATAGCTGATGGTCATGGAGGCAACCCGGGCAATCTCGCGGGCCCGTTCAATGTTCGGAGGGACACCCAGATCCTGAGTAATATATTGAATATACTGTGTCAGGTGGGCATGCATGGAGGCATCCACTTTATGGCGGATAAAACCAAAAAGCGCGATCACCAGCAAGTTGATCAGAAAGCCGGTCAACAGGATGGTCATCAAGAGCCGGGTAAAAACCGACCCGAACAGTTTTTTAAACTTCCCGGTCTGCATCCTGTGGATCTTCTCCTATAAACACGTAGCCGGCACCCCACACGGTTTTAATGAACGTCGGTTTCTTCGGATCATCGCCGAGCTTCTGGCGCAGCCGGCTCATGGTGATATCTACCGTCCGATTGAACGCATCCGAATCCATACCTCTTAGTTCCTGCATGATCTGATCCCGGTTCATGACACGGCCGATGTGCCGCACCAACAGGCTGAGCGCAGTGAACTCGTTGGTGGATAGATCCACATCGCGATCATCGATGAAGGCTTTGCGCCGTGGAAAATCAATCTTAAGGTTACCATAGTGTTGGACCTGTGAGACATCCATGCGGATCGTTCGACGTAAGACCGTCTGTATGCGGGCCACCAGTTCCCGCGGTTCAAAGGGTTTGGGCAGGTAATCATCGGCCCCGAGTTCAAGCCCCACCACCCGATCCATCAGCTCGCCGCGGGCCGTCAACATGATCACAGGGACATCACTATCCTGACGAATCCGTTTGCATACTTCAAACCCGCTCATCTCGGGAAGCATCACATCCAAAATCACCAACTCCGGCTTTCGGGAAGCAATCAGCTGCAACCCCTTTTCCGGGTGGGTGGCCGAAAAAACATTATACCCGAAATCGGACAGATAATTCTGCAACAACGCATTGAGTTTTTCATCATCATCGATGACCAGGATTGTTTGCGGCACGATTCAGTTCCTCTTAGCAGAAATCGAATCCTGTTATAGAATCAGCGGGACCGGCATGTCAATCCGCCCCGGCCGACAAAAGCGGCGGGGCGGCTATTGATTAAAGAACGTTGCCCAGGGATCACTGCCAGCATCTATTCCGATACCGCTCATGTTTTTCGATTTTTTCCGCCAGCAGGGTACGCTGCTCGGGTGTCAGCATCTGGTGGAACTCAACGGCATGATCCATGACCACGTCAATCATCTCCTCGACATGGGGGCGCTTTTTGGCCACCAGTCGCTCCAGGTCGGTACGGTCAAGTTTCTCGGATCGAACCAGAGCGGTCAATTCCAAGCGCCCTTTTTCACGAACCGGTTTCATCTTCTTCCGGCGGTCCAAGAGATCCTGAGCAATGGCATCCAGTTTTTCGTTCTGGGCCGCATCCAGGTTCAATTCATCCGATATGTGCTTTTTGATCCACGCCACCCGTTTTTCAGGCGATGCGCCGTGATAACCGGCAAAGCGGCTGTGGCCGCAGGCCGCCAGGATCAGGGCCAGGGTGATGAATACGGTAACGCCGATCACGATACGTTTCTTTTTCATGTTTCCTTCCTCCTTCGCAAGATGGGTTGGTTTATGCAGGGCCGGGGGGCCAATCCGCATGTTGTAGGAGGAACATAAAGCAATCGAGAGCGGAATGCTTTGCAGGGAAGTAACAAGTTGTAACAAATTGTAGACGCGCGCTTTGAGCCGCGCCATGAACACAATCTCTGTGTTGGGCGTGAAGTTTAAATCCTCGAAATACCTGATGTATTCCTCCGGTTCAAACTTCACGGCCGCCTTGATCTTGAGTCCATGGCACAACTCAAAGCACGCGTCTATTTATTAGAAATTCCTTTCAGACAGTCATACTCGTTAGGACCGGTCTGCTGGAAAGCCCAAAACCCGCTTCGGAATATTTAAAACACCTTTTCCGCACCAACATACAAACCAAGCAAAACACGGGGCGAAGTCTGGAACTATAATCCATGGATTTGCTCAGAACCAGCTTCAGATTAATTCAAACCCTTCCCTGATCGATTCTTTTATGCCTGGGCCGCCCCTTGCCTGTCCGGCGTAGCCTGGAAGGCGTAGACGGGACCTCGGATCCATGGAAGCCCGCAGAACCCGCTTCTGCAATGTACCCTCACATTAAAAAATCTTTCATGAAATCAATGCCTTTTCTGATGTCGGCTTCGGGGGTGCCGGGTTTGAGTTCGAGGACGAGGGGGATGTTTGGTTTCAGGTGGGTCTTGATGGCAGCAAAGTCGATTTCGCCGGTACCGGGCGGCAGGTGGTCGTTGCGTCCGATTGCATCGTGAAAATGGATGCCTGCCAAGTGGTTTGCGTATTTTTCCAGCAGGTAGCCGGGAGGCACCAACGTGAGTTTTTCCGCCAGGTGGGCGTGACCGGTATCATGCCAGTAACCGACCGGTCCGCCTTCAAATTCCGCCAGTAACCGTTCAAGATCATCATAGCCCGGCAGCTCGTGATAGTGGGCGCGGTTTTCCAGTGCCAGAATAACGCCCTGCTTATCGGCTGCCGGCATGAGCCGGTCCAGGCTGAAAAAAAGGCTGTCCAGAAAGGTTGGTTTACAAGCCTGCAATTCCCGCAGTTTTTCTCCGATAAACGTCTGGGCCTCTGGCGTGGTGATAGATCGCTCATCGAATAAGCGCTGCAGTTTTCGAATCTCCGCAGTCATCATCACCTTGCCGCAGTGAAGCACGACTACCCCGGCCTCGAGATCATTGGCCATCTCGATCGTCCGGGCCGTCCAGATCACGGCCCGCTGGCGCTCTTCTTTATCCTCTGCAGAAAGCAAAAAAAGATCACCACCCGGCTTCAATTTTTCAAACCGCGTGGGAAATGGAAAATAGTTGTGGATACTGGTCACTTCCAGGCCGGATTTCTGCAACGGCGCCCGCATCCCCGCAAAGAACCGATCCGTCAACCGATACTCCAGCTCGACCCCCGGAACACCAAGCTGCTCCAGATAAGCCACAAACCGTACTGGATCAGTTTCGGCCGGATCTCGAAAAGAAGTAGATATTGAAAGCATATTAATAGTTTATATGGGGTTTACTATTGGCCACTTTAAAAACGACGCTTAGCTTCACAGTGGGTAGATTTTGGTTCAGGACAAGGCATGAACACTTTTGAATCCGGAGGCGTATTAGATCTACGTCGAGGAATTCAAAAGTGTGAAAACGCCGTCCTGGGCCAAAATATGCCCGCTGTGAAGCTACCCGCCGATTGTTATGAACGGTGCCCAAAACATCGGATGCGCATAACTCGCCACCGTTTTCCCGGTTTGGGGATCCACCATGCCCCGGCTGTCGATCAAATCCAGCATGGCCGCGCGGACTGCCCCGGCTTTGGCCAGCGTCTTATCTGCTTGCTGGTGCCTGAAAATACCCGTGGTCAGCCTGGCCGCCGAGGTCGTTTCCACAGGCCACATACTGACCAGGATGGCTCGGGCGCCGGCGAAGAAAAAAGCCCTTCCCAGGCCGGAGACGGCTTCACTGCCGGCTCCTTCCGCTGCCCCGGTGTTACAGGCAGACAGCACAATCCAATCCGCATTCAATTTGAGGCGAAATACCTCCTCCATGGTCAGCAGTCCGTCTCCAGCCTCACCGGTTACCTTTGGCGAGGTCAAGGCCAGGGCCGGCTGGTCCAGGCCGTCCAGATCTCCGGGCACCAGGGCGTGGGTGGCGAAGGCGATAATCCGCTTGCCGGTCAGGTCCATTGCTTTGACTTGGTTTTCCGAGGCCTGGGCTCCCAGGAAAACATCGCTGGCCGGATCGGCACCCACCGACCCGGCGATGCCCCTAATTTCGTCGGCGGTATCCGGCAACCGGCTCAGATCACCTAGCGTAACGGAATTGGCGTCCCCACTATCGAGATCGGCTTTTTGGGTAACCCGTATGCCCCGAACATTCATTACCGGAGGTATATTCGCAGCTCTGCTTTTTTCAGCAGGGTCCGAACTGAAATGCGGATCACCAAAACCCACAAATGTCGGTTTTTGGGTTTTAAAACCAGGCATGCTTCTCAAGTTCGTCAGCACCGATACGGACGGCAGCCGGGTAATGGCGGTCTTGCGTATCAGCCAGGAAGTTTGCCGATATTCGCTGAAAAGCTCACCGCCACCCTTTTTGGGGGCCCCGGTTTCCGTCACCAGGACTGAAAAGGGCAGGCGCCCCAAAGGCCCCTGGGCCACCACGATAATGTTGCCGGCACCCGCCCAGCCGGCTTTGACCGGGGCAAGCAGCTGCCGGTACAGGGCATGGGCCCGGTCCAGATCGAAATTGGGAATATCGCCCAGGGTCACCGGACCTGGATCAAGAGCCTGGCGCAGGTCGCCAACCATACGGTCTAGTTCGCGCCGCCCCATATCAACAACCGCCACTTTAATTGGACCGGTACGGGATAATGCCCAGACAAAGGTCTGCTGCTCACCGGGATAGATCGCGATCAGGGCCTCATTTGCATACAGAATTTTTTGAATGGTACCGATGCCCCGGGCGCCTGGACGTCGCAATTCAAAATATTTTGGATACCGGGTTTCGATCTCATCCAAAAACGCCTGTCGTGCTCGGGAAAGGGTATTTAATTGCGAACGCAGGTTGGTGAGGGTGGCTTGTTGCTCGGTGCCGGCCGACGTGGCCAGAATATCGAATAAAATATCCTGCACGGCTTCGATGCGTTGAGACAGGTCCTGCTCTTTGCGAGCCAGATCGGCTAGCTCCGGCTTTAGGCCGGACAGGCGTGCACTTACCGCTGTGATGGCACTCTGCACAGATTGCCCGCGCAAACGATCCGCAAGTTTAAACGCCTGAGAAACCGCCTTGATTCCCATTTGAGATTCAAGGCTGGTTCCCCGGATGTCCATCAGCAGTTTCAGATAGCTTTCCGCAATGGCCCGGGGCACTGTCTTTTCTTTACCAAAATTCTTTTTTTGGATGATGGGCAGGGCTTTTTGAAAATCGTCATAAGCCTGCGCCAACTGTCCCTGATGATAGCGGGCCATTCCCCTGAGGCCAAGCCGAATGGCGGTCTTCCGATGGGTCTCCCCAAACCGTGCCTGCATGACAGGATAGGACTTGTCAATATAGCTGAAGGCCTCTGCCACGCGCCCCACCTTTATTAACGATAGCAGGATTCCGGGTTTTAACACCAGCAACCGATGTTGGTAGCTGTTCTTTTCAAGCAGCTGCAAGGTTTGGTCGTATACCTGAACGGCAGCGGCATGATCTCTCTGGCTACTCAACGTGGTGATCAGAAATTGCCGCGCCTTAATCACACTGAAGGCGTCGGGCGGCATGCCGGATTCTTCCATGATCCGTAGACCGGCACGGGCCAGTTGCTCAGCTTCAGGAAACCGATTCTGTTTGAAGATGACTTTACCTAGAACAATTACAGCCCGGGCAGTATAGTCACCGGTCAAGCCCCCCAGTCCCAGCGCCTCCTTCAACGCCTTGCGAACTTCTATTTCCGCTTCTATCAAACGGCCCTGTTTGCGGAGATTGGTGCTGAGGTCCAAACGCGCATTAATCCCGATGCGCGGGTTGCGATCCGTCAATTGCAGAAGGGCATCCAGGCGTTTGCGTAAATGGATTTCAGCCTGGGCGTGTTTCCCTTGGCTTGAAAAAAATTGAGCTTGAATACCTTGGACCTGGGCCGTCAAGCCGAGCCTTTTGGTTGGGTTCCTTCTGGCTTTGCGGGTCATTCTTTCCGCCAGTTCCAGACCTGCATCTAGGCTCTCTTGGACCGCTTTGAAGTCGCCTTTCCGGCTGTAATATTTCACCAGTTTTTCGTAGTTCCGAATGCGTGGTTTTATGGCGTGGCTTTCCTCGGTCAGGGCGATGGCTTTGCCCACATCACCGAATTGCGCCTCCAGGTTGCCCAGGTTGAACAATAATCGCGAGTAACGTCTATCTTCCGGCGAACTGAATTGAAGTGCGGCTCGATAATCATCCCGTGCCTGCCGACTCCGTCCTAGATTATTGGCTGCATTGCCCCTCTTATGGAAAAAAGCCCCCAAAACGGCATCGTCGCCCGTCTCCGGCGGTGAGGTGTCGGCCAATTCGCGGTTGCCCCGGGTTATATCCGGATCAAATACGCCGGGTTGCTCGAGGACATCGAGAATATCCCCGATACGCCTGGGCGGGGGTTCGAATGGAGCCGTTTCCATTGACACGGTGACCGCCTTGGCCTCTTTAACCGACATTTTCTTCTCAACGCAGCCGCTGACGATCAGTAACAGGACCATGACGGCCGCGACCCACGGGATCGGATTTCGCCACAATTGATCTTTTTTCATCATTCCCACCTTGCCCCTGTTATGTAGCGGCTGGCCTGGATTGAACCCCACAACGGTAACCCCCCGCTTAAGGCATACGAGATGAATAGTGCAAGGCCAGCCAGACGGTTTCGCTGTCGTCAGCGGTCCATTCCACTCTATGACGGCAATGGGCCGGAAGGAGCACGTGATCCCCAGGCCGCAAAATAACCTCATCCGCCCGGTTATCAATCCGCAGTCCGGCACCACCCTTCAACAGGAGAACCCACTCATCAACGTCCTGGTCGTACCACTGGCCCGCGGGTGTGGCATGACCCCTGGATATAATTCGCTCCAGTTTGAAGCCGGGTTGTTCCAGGATGGTTTCAAACAGCTCTTGCGGTAGTTGTTCCGGGATATTCTTCAACAAATGGCCCATTTCTGGTCCGTATCAGTGAGCGCGTTCCTGCAGCTTGCTGCGGGATTAGCGCGCGAATCTAAGATTATGTTAGAATGCCTTAGCGGGGAAGATGCTCTGCAGCTTGCTGCAGGGTGCTCTTTAATTCTATTGGCAGGGACTGTTTTGTCAATCAATTGTTCTTTTGAGCCGGCAGCATGGATTAAAGGCTTGACACTTATTTCTCGCATACTATCATGGAATCATAGTTCACGCGGAACTCTTCACTACCTCTCCCCTTACAAGCTAAATCGCCACAGTTGATACCATCAGCGCCAAGGAACAACCGTCAGACTAACACTCTTTTCGCCTGGCCGTGGTTCTACCTGTTTCCGGCAACAGACCGATGACTGCATAATCTCTACCGTGTCCTTTCATAAATGGTAGGTTTTGGTTCAGAGTGACGCGAAGCTAATGCCTAACGTGGTGCAAGGCCTGAGCGTTTTTGAGACCGCAGGTATCGCGCGTTATTGCGAGGCTCGTAAAAGAGCGAAAACGCTGCTCTGGGACAATAGATGCCATTTGTGGAAGGACACACCTTGACGATATCGGGAAGCGCCTGCCGGGACAACCTTTAGGGGTTGCCCGTAGGTTATAAGCGATTTCTCGGTGATTGCGGATTTTCTGCCAAAACCCTGTTTCGCCCAAAGGCAGGCGCCTTCCCGGTATCTTACATCAAGCCGTATTGAACCCATATTACCGGAACCCTGATAAAAGCAGAGCATGAAATCATCTGAAAACAGATTCGGTTTCATGGAAAGGGGGGGGCGTTATGCAACTTCAACAAGGTGATCTTTTTTGGGGAATGGATAAGGGTTTTGTTAAAAAGGCCATGGAACTGGCTGAAAAAGTCTCCTTCGCAGAGGGTGACTTTCTATTCCACGAAGGTGATCGGGCCACTGATTTTTATATCCTGCTGACCGGCCGGATAAAACTGGTGCTGGGGAAAAGCGACAAAGTGGTCTACATGGCACGCCAAGCCGGGGAAATCATCGGCTGGTCAAGCCTGACCGAACGCGAGTCCTATTCGGCTTCCGGGCAATGCGTGGAGTCCGCCAGCCTGCTGAAAATAGAAAGTGCCCGCTTCTTGGAACTGCTCAACGAAGAGCCGGCCAGTGGCTTGACCCTGTTCAAACGCATCGCCACGATGCTGGGAAGCCGCCTGCTGGAACTTTACCCCAATGCCTGATGGCGGCTCGCGCCGTTGGTCCCGAATTAAGGATTCACGCCTATAAAAATCTCGGGGCGGTCAAAACCGCCCCAGACACCTTAAGGACCAACGCGCATATTCTTCCCCGGCAAGCCCATCTAATGGAAGCCGTCTCGAAGTCAGCAAACGTGTTTTTAATTCAGTCTTTCCATCCTTCTTAGCTAGCTACTGCGGAGGACGAGCTTTCTTCAAGCCTTCGTCTTCGCCTTAGGCTACGCCGCACAAGGTGGGGCTGTTATGCAAACCGGAGGAATACTGGGAGTATTTCGAGGATTTGAATTACACGCCCAACGCAGAGATTGAGCGTGAGGGGAGGCTTAAAAACCACTTCTAGGGGATGTACGTGGCACAGGCGTTTTTGGACTCCCACGCACTGACCCGGGAAATCCGAACCGCCGGATTGTCGATTTTAGCCATCAGGGCCTTGGCGATGTACTTGGCGATATTTTCTGAAGATGGAGGCGTGCCGTTACCAAAAAACTCCAGTTCGTTCAGAAACTTATGATCCAAGGTCTCCATCACCGCCCGGACATGTTTCTTGATGATGCCGAAATCCATCAAAACCCCGCCTTCATCCAGGGTATCCCCGGCAACGATGACCTCCACTTTCCAGTTATGGCCGTGGAGGTTCTCGCATTTTTCACCAACCATGGTGAGTTGATGGGCTGCCGCAAAATCGGTTTCAACTTTCAATTCGTACATGTCGGGCTCTCTCCAAAGATCTATTTACGTTTAGCGGTAACGTTTGTTAAGTGTGCGCCCGCAAATGGTAGATTTTGGTTCAGAGTGACGCGAAGCGAATGCCTAACGTGGTGCAAGGCTTGAGCGATTTTGAGACCGCAGTCATAGTCGACTATTTCGCAAAAGCGTGACCGGCTCCGCCGTTACCTCAAAAGAGCGAAAACGCCACTCCGGGTCAAAAGATGCTGTTTGTGGGCGGGCACGGCTAGCGGGCTACTTTCTCAGCCGCACCCTTGAAGATATTTTTTAGTTTGGTGGATAGCTTGTCGGCTTCCAGGTCGGCAAATTCTTTGAGCAGCTGTTCCTGCTTCTTGGTCAGACCGGTCGGCGTTTTGATAATGACCTGCATGATCTGATCACCGCGGCGACCGGACCGGAGGGAGGCAATGCCCTCACCGCGAAAACGGAACACATCCCCGAATTGGGTGCCCTTGGGAATCTTCAGGCTCTTTTCACCGACCAGGGTGGGGACCGTGATGCTATCACCCAGGGCGGCTTGCACGAATGAGATGGGCACCTGGCAGATCACGTCGGAATTGTCGCGCTTGAAAAATTCGTGGGGCTCCACATTGATAAAAACGTAAAGATCACCGGGGGGGCCGCCCAGGCTTCCGGCTTCGCCCTCACCGGTGAGCCGCAAACGCGAGCCGCTGTCCACGCCGGCCGGTATCTTGACGGATACTTTTTTGGTGGCCACCACCTGACCGCGGCCGCGGCACTGCTGACAGGGATGGGGAATACTCTGACCGTTACCCTGACAGCGGGGGCAGGTGGTCCGGACGGTGAAAAATCCCTGGCTGCGGGAAACCTGGCCCGACCCCTGGCAGTGGCTGCAGGTTTCCGGGCTGGTACCCGGTTCGCAGCCGCTGCCGTCGCAGGTAGTACAGGTTTCCGCTTTATTGAGTTCGATTTCGGTCTCAGTGCCGAAGGCGGCTTTCATGAAGCTCAGACTGAGATCATAGCGCAGATCCGAGCCGCGCCGGGCCCGGCTGCGCCCACGACCGCCACCGTTATTGAATCCGAAAAGGTCTTCAAAAATACTGCCGAAGCTTGAAAAGATGTCGTCAAAGCCCCCAAAGCTCGAGAAACCGGAACCTTCAAGTCCCTGGTGCCCGTACTGATCGTAGATCTGGCGTTTCTGGGGGTCACGCAAAACATCGTAGGCTTCGGAGGCCTCTTTAAAGCTCTCCTCGGCCTGTTTGTCATCGGGATTCCGATCCGGATGGTACTTGAGAGCCTGCTTGCGATAAGCCGCTTTTAATGTGCCTTCATCAACATCCCGGCCAACGCCGAGTACTTCGTAGTAGTCCCGTTTCGTGCTCATTTAGAATCCTGGTGGCAACTGCAATCTCTATGTTTGTTTATCTTTATCTCGGGGGAGATTGTCCTGCATTGAACGCTCCCCGCAGCAAGCTGCGGAAGATCGTCCCCCGCAAGGAATTCTGCTGATTCTGATTCGCTCGCTATCCCTTGACAAAGCAAAAGGGATTTCACTCGCTGATCGGGTCAAAGCCCGCGGCTTTGGTGAAAACTAATGCACATAATTCTGATGTCAACCGGCCCAAAGCACCCTTTTCCGGGAATTTGGCGGCCTAGCAGCTTACCCGGATCAGCCCACAAAAGGCCGTCGCAGAACCGTGTCTTTGAGCCAGCGGCGGTCATCGCGTTTTGGATATTTGATATTGTAATGCAGCCCGCGGCTCTCTTTGCGGTGGAGCGCGCATTTTACGACCAACTCCGCCACCATGGCGATGTTTCGCAGTTCGATCAGATCAGGAGCTACCCGAAACCCCCAATAATACTCATCTATTTCAGCCTGGATGTTTTCAATGCGGCGCCGGGCCCGTGCCAGGCGTTTGTCGGACCGCACAATGCCGACGTAATTCCACATACAGCGCCTGATTTCGTCCCAGTTGTGGGATACCATGATCAACTCATCGCTATCGGACGTCCCCACTTCGTCCCAGGGAGAAGGGTCCGGTGTCAGGCCGGCATCGATCGATTTCAGATCCAACACAGCCTGTTGAGCGGCGGCATCCGCATACACCAAGGCTTCGCAAAGAGAGTTACTTGCCAATCGATTGGCCCCGTGCAATCCGGTGCAGGCCGTTTCCCCGATGGCATACAGACGCCGGATGTCCGTGCGTCCCAACATATCGGTGGCCACGCCGCCGCACATATAGTGTGCGGCCGGGACCACCGGTATGGGTTCGGCGGTCATGTCCACACCGAATTTCAAACACTCCTCATACAGGTTCGGAAAACGGGTCTTTATCAAATCCGCCGATTGGTGGGAAATATCAAGGAAAACCGAGTCTTCACCACTTTTCTTCAATTCAGTGTCGATGGCGCGGGCGACCACATCCCGGCAGGCCAGGTCTTTTTGGGGATCATATGCTTCCATAAAACGCCGGCCGGCCGTATCGATCAAAATGCCACCTTCACCGCGCACGGCTTCGGATATCAAGAAGTTTTTCGCGTCTGGATGGTACAGGCAGGTGGGGTGAAACTGCACAAATTCCAAATTGGCCACCGTGGCACCCGCCCGGTAGCTCATGGCGATGCCGTCACCCGTGGCAATGTCCGGGTTGCTCGTATACAGATAAACCTTACCGGCGCCGCCGGCAGCCAACAGCGTGATGCCGGCATTGAACGTGTGCACGGTGTTGGTCTCTGCCTCCAGCACGTAAGCACCGCAACAGAAATCCTCATGAGTGGTCGTCACCATCCCACGCTTCATCCGCGTACTGACCGTAATAAGATCAATGGCCATGTGGTTTTCGAACACCTGGATGTTGTCATGGGAATATACATGATTCACCAGAACAGTTTCCAGCTCAAGGCCGGTCATATCATTGGCATGGACAATCCGTTTGCGCGAGTGACCGCCTTCCTGACCGAGATCGAGCCTGGGTTCACCTTGCCCCCGGCTCTCTTTGCTGAGATTAAACTGCACCCCGAGATCTATTAGCTCGCGAATTCTTGCGGGTCCCCCCTTGACCACCATCTCTACAACTTCCCGGTTACAAAGCCCGTCACCTGATGCCAGGGTGTCTTCGATATGCAGGTCAAAGGAATCCAACTTCCCGAACACAGAGGCAATGCCTCCCTGGGCGCGGGCGGTATTGCTGTCCATGATCCCTTTTTTGGTTACCAGGGCAACAGTACCGTGTTGGGCCACCTTTAATGCGAAGGTCAAGCCGGCAACACCGCTACCAATAACGAGAAAATCTGTTTTTATTTCCATGCGTTGTGCAAATTCAGGTTAAGGGGTCCGAAAGATCCGGCCCTTGATATCAATGGGTTTGAACTTGACCCACTTGAACCCTTGGCCCCTCGAATCCTTCTAATATAGGGATGATCGCTTGCGTCGCGGGCGGACAGCAAACCCGACCACAAATCCGAAAAACAAGACACCCGCTCCGGCAATGAACCACCATTGGGTGCTTTTCTTTTCGGCGGTTTCCAGGGCAGTCTTGAGTCGGCGAGTTTCTTTGGAATTCTCGGCCAGCTCCTGGGACAGCTGGTCCCGTTCGGTTTTTATCCGGCGTGCATCCGCGGTTGTTTCTCGTAATTCCTTATAAGATTTTTGCAGGGCTCCGAAATCGCGTTTGGTCTTGGCAAGCTCGGTGCGCAGGCGCGTATTCTCATTGTTGACTTCCTTCAGTTTTTGCAGGGGTTCGTCCGCACCAGACAGAAGGTCATTGTATTTTTTTTGGAGGGCTGCAAACTGCATTTTCACCGGGAGCTCTTCCTGGATGAACCGGTTAAGTACCCATCCCTCGCGGCCGCTGGGTAAGCTCACCTGGCTCCACTCCTCGCCCTTATCAATGATCTCCATGGATTGACCGCTTTTCAGCATAGCTATAATTTTGCGGTCCAGCTCGGGACCCGTTCGTAGGGTAATTTCCAGTGAGTCGGTCACATACCAAGTCTCGGCCTGGGCCAGACCTGCCCCGGAGAGAATTAAAACGAGAATGATCGCAATGGCTCGCATAATATTTTCCTCGCTAAGATGCCTGGTTTAAAACGCCTCCCCCGAACAACCTTTGCCGGGTTGCGCGGCTCGTTTTTTAAAATCTTTTTGAACGGCGCTTATTTTGGGTGGAAAGACCGGGTCTGTCAATAATTTCTTTTACATGCAGGTGTTTTGTGGTAATAATTCAGGAGTATCTGGTCAAAGAGGATCTGGTATGATCGCGTATGATTTACAATGCTGCCAGGGCCACGTTTTTGAAGGCTGGTTCGAGGATAACCGCGCCTACAAAAGCCAAAAACGCAAAGGCCTGTTGACCTGCCCGGTGTGCAATGAGACCGAGGTGAGCCGGGTGCCCTCTACATTCGCCATCAAATCCGCAAACGGCGGCAGCACCAGTGCTGCCACCGCCCAGGTCAACCTGGACCAGATCGGTAAAAAGATGGTCGATTTCGTCGAAAACAATTTTGACAATGTCGGCTGTGACTTCGCCAAGGAAGCCCTGAAAATCCACTACGGGGCCGCCGAACCACGCAGTATCCGCGGCACCTCCACCCCGGAAGAAGAAAAAACCCTCAAGGAAGAGGGCATCGACTTCATTAAAATACCCCTGCCGCAGCAGCAGGAATCCGACTCTTAGAACCCATCTCAGCAACGCATTTTAGCCGAACTCGGCGTTGGGCGCAAATCTCAAAGCCTCGAAATACTAAATGTTAATGTTTCTCGCCATAACGTTGCGCCTGTTCTTTCTGGGTATTTTTTTAGCTTCTATCTGGTATGCGGCCTCTCGGCTACACCCCCTTTTCGACCTCAAACGGCGTTGGCCCCTGCGGCTCGGCGTAGCCATATGGTTGTTCGGCTCCATTTTCGCCATGCTCGCCACTGCCCGGGCCACCAGCGCATGGATCGGCGGCCTGAACGTGATCGGTGGTTATGTCTTCACCATCTATATCTATCTGGTCCTATTATTGCTGGTTCTCCATCTGGTTCAATTGAAATGGAAGCAATTCGGAAAATGGAGCGTCCCGGCAGCGCTGGTCATTGCCCTGGCGCTGACGGTTACGGGTGCCGTGCGAGCCAATACATTTACCGTCGTTGAGACCGAGATCAAGCTTGCCGGGTTGAAAAGGGATGTCCTTGTGATGCACATTTCGGACGTGCACATTGGCCACCATCGTGGCCGGGTGTATCTGGAAAAGATCGTTGCCGCGACCAATGGCCACCATCCGGACGTCGTTTTGATCAACGGCGACCTGGTGGACGCCAACGTGGCGCTGTTGCCCGGTGTTTTATCTCCCCTGGCGCAATTTGAGGCCCCAGTTTACTTCGTGGGCGGCAACCATGACAATTATGTGGATACGGAGCAGGCCTTCGAACTCATCACCCGACACGGTGTCCGCATCCTGCACAACGAAATTGTAGATATCCATGGATTGCAGTTGGTGGGTCTCGACTACATGAATCCGGACGAGGACACCTTCGACATGCATCCCTCCCAGGACAAACGCACGATCAAAGAGGTGCTCCCGACTTTGGCCATTGGGAAAGACTCGCCGACCGTATTGATGCACCACAGTCCGGTCGGGCTGGACTATGTAACCGCCCGGGGTATCGATCTCATGATATCCGGCCACACCCATGCCGGCCAGATGTTTCCAGCCAACCTGCTGACCCCGTTTATTTTCCCGCTGAACAAGGGGCTGTACGAACGCAACGGCACGACCTTTTTCGTATCTCAGGGCGCTGGGACCTACGGCCCGCGCATTCGCCTGGGAACTTCCAACGAAATCAACCTGATACGGTTAAGCGTCAAGTGATGGCCGCGGTTTTGGTGTTTACCCCGTATCCACATGTCTAATCATGTGCCCTACTTCTGGGAAGATCAGTTCTTTACACGCCAACTTGCACGCATTCAAACTCCCCGGCATGCAGAAGACTAGGGCCTTGCCAATCCTGCCGGCGGTGGCCCGAGACAGGATGGCCGCGGAATCGATCTGATCGAAGCTTAATTGGGCAAACAGGATTCCAAAGGCGGTCAATTCTTTTTCCAGCAGGGGTTTTACAGCCTCGATGGTCACGTCGGCGTCACTGAGCCCGGTGCCCCCGGTCACGAGGATAATCCGGGCTCCGCTGTTGGCCACCAAATCCGTTACGGTTGCCCGAATCAAATAGGCATCGTCTTTGATTACCTGGTGGTACACGACCCGGTGCCCTTCCTTACGGGCTGTTTTGGCAATCCAGTGGCCGGCCTTGTCCTCTTCGAGGGCTCGGGTGCTGGAAACGGACACAACAGCTAGGTCGACTTCGTTCGGTGCGTCTGCTTTATGTGATATTAAACCCATGGGTCATCACCTTTCTCCCGGCAGTGGGCCGGTGTCGGTTTTATACTCTGAATATTCTTGATTTTACCACCTTTTTTTCATAACAAAGAAGACACTATGTCAAGTGTGTGTACGGGCGTCATACTGGCCGGCGGAGAAAACACCCGCTTTGATGGTCACCATAAGGCCCTGATGCGAATCGGCGATGAGAGGATACTGGACCGGATCTTCGCCGTGATGTCCGTTGTATTTGATGACCTGATCCTGGTGACAAATACGCCGGAACGTTACCTCGATTATGACGCAACCATCGTCACCGATATCCTGAAGTCACGCAGTGCTTTAACCGGTATCCATACCGGCCTGTTTTACGCCCGCAGCGACTATGCTTTTTTTACGGCCGGCGATACGCCTTTTCTTAAGGAAGAGATGATCAGGGCTGTCGTCAACGGCATTTCTCCGGAAATTGATATCGTCATGCCGGAGACGGGCAAGGGCCGGGAACCGTTGTGTGCCGTCTATTCACGCAACTGCCTGGAAACAGCACGACATAGCGTGGAAAACGGCCGGTTCAAGATTATGCGAGCCTTCCGGAAAAAGAACCTGAAGGTTATCAGTGAAAAGGCTTCTCGGACGGCAGACCCGCGCTTGTTGTCTTTCTTTAATGTAAATACACCTGCAGATTTGCAACGGGCGGAATACCTCGCCCGTGAAAATGAGATGTCCTGATGGATTTGAATACGGTTATTGCGGCGATCAAGGCCCACCCGGATTACGATAAAGCCGGCATGGTCCTTTATCACAATGGAATCGTACGAAGCACCTCACGAGACGGCCGGGCTGTAACCGGGCTGCGCGTCCAGGTTGATTACCAGAGACTGGCAAAGGTTGTATCCGAATACCGGCAGCGACCCGGAATAGTGGATATCCAGGTGAAAATTGCTGCCGACCGGGATCTGGCGGTGGGAGACGATGTCATGTTCCTGGCTGTGGCCGGGGACATCCGCGAGAATGTCATCGCAACCCTGACGGATGCCCTCAATGCCATCAAGGCGACGGTGACGAATAAGACTGAGTTTTTTACTTAATATTTATTGCCAACTTGTAAGAGTTCATTAGAGGAAAAATCTTATATATGTCAGATTTCACGCATTTAGACCAAAAGGGCCAGGTCAGGATGGTGGACGTAACCACAAAGACGGCCACCGTCCGGGAGGCGACCGCGCGGGGCATTATACGTATGACCCCGAGCATCATGGACCAGATTCAGCAGGGCAGCGTGGCCAAAGGCAACGTACTTGAAACGGCCCGCATCGCCGGTGTTATGGCGGCCAAAAAGACAGCCGATATCATTCCCATGTGCCACCCGCTGGCTATCACCCACGCCGCTGTTGATTTCGCTCTAAAGCCAGAAGACCACCTGGTGGAAATCACGGCCACCGTGCGCCTGACCGGTAAAACGGGTGTAGAGATGGAGGCGCTGACGGCAGTCTCGGTGGCGGCGTTGACACTTTATGACATGTGCAAGGCCCTTGACAAGGGCATGGTTATCGCGGATATATGCCTGCTGGAAAAAACAGGTGGTAAAAGCGGAACTTATAAATTGGAGAAAGAATCAAATGAATAAATTCACCCTGCTCGGTCTCATTTTCTTAGCATTGGGCGGTTGCATCCTCGGGTTTCAAGCCATCTCTTCCATGATGACGGCCGGCGATATTGAATGGCAGACCCTGAACTTGGTGGACGCGACCGGACCGGAAACCCTTGAATGGGTAAACGGTATATCCATGCAACTGGTTCAAAAAGGACTCAAATACATCGTTACAATGCCATTGTACATGCTCTCTCTGGCAGTCGGTGTGATTTTCCTGATCATTGGTGGATTTATGTCCAAATAAACACCCCTTCGGCCGGCGAACTGCGATTCTCGGCGCTCCGGGACACTCTCACGGAAACGAACGCACTTATGGTTTTGCATAGCGGTATTGTTGAACTACCCATTTACCTGCTCGTGGCCATTCTGGCTGTCGGCGGGCTGATCACCTGGCTGGTCTGTCGGCTTTGGTACCGCTCAAAAATTGCAAAGGCATTGGCTGATTATCAGGATGCCCGGAATCACCTGCAAGAAACCATTCACCGCCAGGCCGGAGAAATCGAACAGCTGACCAACCGATTTGAACAGGCTGAAAAATCCCTGGATGCCCACAATCGCGAGCTGGTTGAACTGACGGGACTCAAATCGGCCGCCGAGGAAAAAGCAGCCAATCTTGAACACTTCCAGGAAAAGCTGCCCGATCTGTTCCGCAGTGTCTCTCTCAAGGTCATGCAGGACAACAATAAAGCTTTTATGGATCTGGCCGGAACCACCATGTCCAAATACTTTTCGGCAGCGGCCAGTGATCTTGAATCCCGACAAAAGACGATCGGTAACATCGTAAAACCCATCAATGAGGCCCTCGACCGCTACGACCGGCAGATTCGTGAACTGGAGCGGGCCCGGGAGAAAGCTTACGGCGGACTGGTCCAGCAAGTGGAATCCCTGGCAGAGAGCCAGAACGCGCTCCAGCGGGAAACCGGCAAACTGACCAGCGCCCTGAGCAAACCCCATGTCCGGGGACGCTGGGGGGAAATTACCCTCAAGCGGGTCGCGGAGTTGGCCGGCATGCAGGACCACTGTGATTTCATAGAACAAACCAGTGTCAGCAGTGGGGACGGCCTGCTGCGCCCGGATATGATCGTGCAACTGCCGGCCGGGCGTAACATCGTCGTCGATTCAAAAGTACCCCTGGCAGCCTATTTGGAAGCCCAGGCAGCCGAATCTCCCGAAGAGCGCGAAACGCTGATGGAAAGCCACGCCCGGCATGTCCAGACCCACATTCAAAATTTATCCCGCAAAGCTTACTGGACCCAGTTCCAGCCGACTCCAGAATTCGTAATTTTATTCATTCCCGGAGAAAATTTCTTTTCTGCCGCCCTGGCCCGGGATCCGAACCTGATCGAGAATGGCGCTGCCAAACAGATCATTCTTGCCACCCCTACAACCTTGATTTCACTATTAAAAACTGTCGCTATGGGGTGGCGCCAGGAAGCTCTGGCGGAAAACGCCAAGGGGATCAGTGCCCTGGGGAATGATCTTTACCAGCGACTTGCGGTCATGACCAATCATTTTAAAAACCTGGGCCGGGACATCGAAAGGACCACAGAATCTTATAATAAAGTGGTTGGCTCCTTCGAGCGCCGTGTACTGGCGGCGGCCCGCAAATTTGAGGGCCTCGGTCTTTCCTTGAAAACGGATGAGTCCCTGCCCGAAATCGATCCGGTAGAAAAACGCCCCCGGCCATTGACCGAAATCACGCTGGAAGACCACGATGACCAAAACTAAACCGCTTGACGCCCTGAGAACAGCAAGCCGCTTGAGCCTCTACATTTTGTTGGGCATCCTGGGCGCTGTTCTGTTCATCTCCCCCGGATGTGCCCTTTTCAAGATACCTGCCGTCGAAGTGCCGGCTGAGCCCCTTGTTCTGCTTAAAGAAAATAAAGTGCCTGATTTTTCAGACGATATGAACTATGATGCCCTGTCGGCCTCCATTGAACAGAGCCTGGCCTACCTGCGGGCGCTTGCTCCGGACACCCGGTTTGCCTTTGGCGCGGACACGTATTCGGTCGATCATTTGGCTAAATCACTGGAACGTTTCGCTCTATTTTTAGAGACCGCCCCGGACGTACGCACACTCAATCGTTTTATCCGCGAGTACTATCAAGTGTACCGTTCCATTGGTGGTCAAGAGGCGGGCCGGGTGCTGTTCACCGGGTATTATGAACCGTTTTTAAAGGGCAGATATCGCAAAACCGGCCGTTTTCGATATCCACTCTACATGCGTCCGGATGATCTGGTTTCTGTTGACCTGTCCCTCTTTTCCGACAGGTTTAAAGACGAAACCGTCTGGGGCCGGTTAAACGGAAAATCGCTGGTACCTTACCACGACCGCCGCGAAATCGATTCAGACGGCGCTCTGGATGGCAAAGCCGATGTCCTGGCCTGGGTAGACGACCCCATTGATCTGTTTTTTCTACATATACAGGGTTCCGGCAAGCTCTACATGGACTCAGGTGAGCCGGTCAACGTACATTACAACAGCCCCAACGGCCACCCCTACCGGAGCATCGGCCGGGTGCTCATCGACAACGGCGCCATTCCCCGGGAAGAGATGTCCATGCAGGCAATTAAAAAATATCTGCGCACCCACCCCGAAGAGGCCGAGGAGATCCTGAACGCCAACCCGAGCTATGTGTTTTTCAACACGGAGCGGGAAGGCCCCATCGGCGCCCTTGGTCGGAAACTGACCCCGGGCCGCTCCATCGCCACCGACCGGCGTCTGTTTCCCAAGGGGGCCCTGGCTTTTATCGAGACTCAAAAGCCTTTGGTGGATGGCACCGGTACGATCGACACATGGTCCGGTTTCGGGCGGTTCGTTCTGAATCAGGATACCGGGGGGGCTATACGGGGCCCGGGGCGGGCCGACCTGTTCTGGGGTAACGGACCCTATGCGGAGCTTGCCGCCGGGTATATGCAGCATCCGGGGAAGCTTTATTTTCTCGTTTTGAAACCTGAAAAATGAAAGTTGACAGGTTGTCGGGACTTTAAATCGGGATCGAAACGCGATCCCGATTTCGATTTCGATTCCGAACTTTTGCCGGTTTCGATTCGGGGCTAAGCCCCTTTGTTCGGCGCATCCAGCTTGACAGTCTGCCCTAAAACCAGTACTAGATCCTTCTCGCGATCCTCCACAATGGGATTCCCATGAGCAGGCCCTATCGCAATATCCCACGAGGTCGCGCACCAAAGCGCTAAGGAGTAGAATATGTTCGGCATGGGCATGCCTGAAATTATGCTGATCCTGGCCGTGGCCCTGATCGTCATCGGCCCCAAAAAGCTACCCGGATTGGCCAAATCGATCGGCCGCGCCATGGGTGAATTCAAAAATGCAACCCGTGACTTCAAGCGGTCCATCGACCTGGAAGACGACCTCCGGGATGTAAAGGATTCCTTTGATAACCTCAAGGACATTCCCACCTACGACCCCGACATCGAAGCCTACAAACGCGAGGCTGCGAACCAACCGGAGGATGCCTCTGTAGAAGAGGTGAAGACCGGCGATCTGTCTGAGAGCCAACCAGACAGCCAACAGACCAGCACTGCGGAAACGGAAAAGCCGTCCTCTACCGGAGAAAAACCCAATGGCTGAAGAAGATAAAATTCCGTTTACCGATCACCTCGAAGAACTACGCGAGCGCATCATCAAGAGCTTCATCGCCGTGGCCATCGGGTTCGTGGTCTGCTACGGTTTCAAAGAGAAGCTGTTTGAAATCATAACCCACCCGCTCATGTCGGTCATGGAAAAGGGCGACCAGCTCATCTTCACCGGTCTCCCTGAAGCCTTTTTCACCTACCTGAAGGTTGCGTTTTTAGGCGGCCTGATCCTGGCCGGTCCGGTTATCATTTACCAGTTCTGGATGTTTGTCGCACCCGGCCTTTACAAAAATGAACGCCGGGTTATGGTACCCATCGTTGTTTTATCCACCTTTTTCTTTATCGGTGGCGCCCTGTTCGGCTACTTTATCGTCTTTCCCTGGGGCTTCAAGTTTTTCCTGAGCTTTGCTTCCGAATCCATCAAGGCCCTGCCTTCCATGAAGGAGTATCTCTCTTTTGCAACCAAACTGCTGCTGGCTTTCGGCCTAGTGTTTGAGCTGCCAATCGTGATCACCTTTCTAGCCCGACTGGGTCTGGTGACGGTCCCCTTCTTGCGTGAAAACCGTAAATACGCCGTTTTATTGTTTTTTGTAGGGGCGGCCATGATCACCCCGCCGGATGTTGTCACCCAGATCATGATGGCGTTCCCCCTCATGCTGCTTTACGAAATAAGCATTTGGGGGGCGATCATGTTCGGCCAGAAGGAAGATGAGGATGCCGAGGAAGAGGAAGAGGCGCCCTCGGGCAGCGCGTCCTGATCTTTATACAAAACCGCTGTAATACAGCTATTTACAGGTGTTAAGGCCGCTTTGCCTTGACACATAGAAGGGTACTTGATAAGTAAGGACGTTCCGTAAAAAATTAAGCAGGACGTAAAAATACATTATGAAAGGGGGCACCAACAGATGAAGTCTATAAGTTTGATGATCACGATCGCAGTAGTAGCCGCGAGCCTGTTTTTAGCAGTAGGTCTTTACGCCGCGTCCGTACCAGATGTGTTTCCCATGAACGACTCTCGGTACAAGAAGCATAAAAAAGCCATCGTGCAGTTCACCCACAAAAAGCACGCTGTGGATTACAAGATCGGCTGCGGTGAATGCCATCACGATGAAAACGGCAAGCCTTTAGAGTTGAAAGAGGGCGATCCGGTCCAGAAATGCGGCGACTGCCATAGTAATTTCGGCAAAATATCCAAGGCCGACAAGAAGATGAAGAAGGCCGACAAAATCAAGAAGTACCATAAGGCAGCAGTGCACGCCAACTGCATCGACTGTCACAAAAAAGAGAAAAAAGGCCCGAAAAAGTGCGCCGAATGTCACCCGAAAAAGAAGAAAAAATAGTACGCGCTCACTAGTTATCAGATTAAAGAAAAAGGGTCCGCTGGAAACAGCGGGCCCTTTTGACTTGGACCTTTCTATTTTTTTCTATCTTCTACCTTCTACCTTCAACCTTCTACCTTCTACCTTTCATCTTGACTTCTTCTGCATCAACAAGGCTGTCCAACCCTTCTCATTCCAACTACGCAATACCTTCATTTCCAACTGACCGTATTCGTCCTGCAATCTCGTCTGCTCTTCGGACTTGATACCCGACACGATCAACAGGCCGGCAGGCAGCAGCCCCCCGATGATGGTATCCCGGTAATCAAGAAGGGTAGGCAGCCGCAGATTGGCTGCTATCAGCGGATACCGGTACGGTACGGCATCAAGGGGCAGGTTCTTGATCTGAATCTTCGCTGCCAGCCCATTGAGATCGACATTCTTCTGCGCCTCAAACAGGGCGCACGGGTCTATGTCCAGACCCAAGCCGGCCGTAAATCCCAATTTCACCGCAGCAATGACGAGTACCCCGGAGCCGGTTCCCAGGTCGAGAACACGATTTTGACGATTTGCATCACCGGCAGGTTTCAACGCCAAGGCGTAATCGATGGCCGTTAGCGCCATCCGGGTGGTCGGATGCTGCCCGTAACCAAAAGCAGCGCCCGGGGCCAGCCGTATTGTGACCCCAGTCTGATCCGCCTCTACCGCGTGGCCCGGCGGCGCCAGGGTAATCCGGGAGGTCACCTGAATGGGCCGATTGAACGAACGTTCCAGAAAGCTCTGGCCGAGGTCGTAGCTGTAACTGAGTTCACCGCAATCCAGTAAACGGCGGATGGCTGCCCGTAGTTCACGACGACGATAGCTGCCAGGCTTGCAAAGGTGCTGGTAAATCTCATCAACCGGAATCCGGGAGTCCGATTCCGAAATAAGCTTCAAAATCGCCTTTTCCGGTTCCGTCACAACGTTTCTCTTTGAGTTCTAAGGTTGTTTTGACTGCTGAAATCTGAGGGCGTTGCGCGCCAGGGCGGTTGCCCAATCAGGGTTGCCGAGGGCGTGGATATGGGTATAGGTAGCCAGGCAATTCTTGTAACAGGCGCCATCAAGGCCATCCGTAATCCCATTGCCTCGCAACATTTTGAAGACCAGCCGGGCTTTGTCGCTTTCCCAGTTCAGCACTTTGGAATAGTGAAATTCATGCCCTTTGACTTCAATACCCCTTTTGAAGAACGGGTTATCGTCCGCAATTTCTACGCGGGTGTAACCATGCCCCTGGGGTTTTTTTGAAAAACCGAATTCCACCGGAAAAATACCCGCCATGGGAAAGGTACTCTCTTTTAGATGGAGGGTTTTGCCAAGATACATCAGTCCGCCGCATTCGGCGTAAATCGGTAAATCCGCTTCAGCCTGCCGCTTCAGCTCCATCCGGTAAGATTCATTGGCCGCCAGTTCGGCGGCATGCGTTTCGGGAAACCCGCCCCCGATATAAAACCCATCCACGGCTGGCGGCGCTTTCTCTCTGAGGGGACTGGTAAACACCAGTTCGGCACCGGCCTTCTCCAGGGCTTCCAGGTTCTCGGGGTAGTAAAACTGAAAGGCCGAATCCTGGATAATGCCGATTTTCGGGCGATCACCCTGCTGGGAATTATCCGGTGTTCCATCCGGTTTGTCTAACTTGAAATCCGCAGGTAGTGCCAAAGGTGGCGTTGCCTCAACAGCGGCCAGGATCGCGTCCAGGTCCAAATACGCCTGGGCCATTTCACGGGCTGCCTCAATCGAATCCTGGGCCCAAGCGTGCTCAGGGGTCGGCACCAGCCCCATGTGTCTTTCCGGAAAGCGTTGTTGGCGCAGCTTGGGTATGGCCCCTAAAACGGGTGCGTGGCAATACTGGTCGATGCTCTGCCGCAGGATATTTTCGTGGCGGGCACCGGCTACCCGGTTGAGGACAACCCCGCAGATATTGACATCCGGATCAAAGGAACAGACCCCTTCGACCACGGCGGCCATGGTACGGGTCGTCTTGGTGCAGTCTACACAGAGTAAAACCGGCAGGTTGAGAAACTTGGCCAACTCGGCGGTACAGGTGCTGCCGTCGGTGTCGATGGCATCATACAGACCGCGGTTGCCCTCGATAACAGCAATATCCCGGGATGGATCGATATTGGAAAGAAATGAAGTGAGAACCGTTTCCGGTTTCAGGAGAAATGTATCTAGATTGTAGCATGGCCGGCCTGCCGCCAGGGCAAGCCAGCCCGCATCAATGTAATCGGGCCCTTTTTTAAAAGGCGCAATTCGCTTTCCAAGATTTCGAAAGGCGGCAACGATTCCAAGGGTCAGAATCGTCTTGCCCGCTCCGCCATGCAGGGCGGATATGACAATACCTGGGCATTTCATGCGTAGCTTCGCACCGGGTGCGTGTCAGGATCTGCCAGGGATCTTCAACGGGGGAACCTTACGCGCCTTTGATTCCGGGCGTCCGATTAATCTTCGTGTTCAGCCGCGGCCTGTTTGCCGGTGCCGGGAAGTCCGTACAGCGAGGTGCTTCCGCTGGACCAGTACTCCAAAACCTCTTCTTGAACCATCTGGTTGATAAACTTCTTGGCCAGGCGGGGTTTCATGTCGAGAATCTTGGCCAGGTCTTTGAAGTAGAATTTGGACTTGCTCTTCAGCTTCTTGGTGAGTCCCGCTACGATCAGCTCTTTTGCCTCGTCGTATTCCATAATGAATCCTTTTCAGGTAAAACGGGGGGACTCCCCAAGAAAGTCCCCCCGAGGGATGTTTTAGAACTTGAAGTTCGTGGTCTGACGCCAGGTGTAGTAGGCGGCATCGCGGAAGTCATCGATGAGGTGATGCGTGAAATCCAGCTCGCATTTCTCAAAGAATTTTTCCCAGCCGATCCGTTCGGCCCAGTCACCCACGCGCTCATACTTCTGAGCGTCGGCGGCGTAAACTTCTACGATCTTCTTGATGACTGCGGTGGTCTGATCCCAGCGCGGTGCATCGTTGGGCAGGAAGGCCACAACAACCTTGGAGAACTTCGGGTTGCTGATCCGGTTGGAGACCTTACCACCGACCATGATAACGATACCGTCACCCTCTTTGTCGGCCAGCGGCAAGGAGGGGCACATGGTGTAGCAGTTACCGCAGAACATGCAGCGTTCGTTTTTAACGGCAACGGATTTGACTTTTTCACCCTTGAATTCCACCTTGGTAGGCTTAATGGCTGCCGTGGGGCAGGAAGCGATGGCCAGCGGAATTTCGCACATCTTGTCCAGGTACTCATGGTCAATTAGGGGCGGCTTACGATGGTAGCCAAGAATGGCGATGTCGGAGCAGTGTACCGCGCCGCACATGTTCAGACAGCAGGCCAGGGAAACCCGCACCTGGGCCGGCATCCTGTGGGCTTTGAAGTCGTCGAACAGGATGTCCATCGTCGCCTTGACCGGACCGGAAGCATCCGTGGCCGGGGTGTGGCAGTGAATCCAGCCCTGGGTGTGCACGATGTTGGTCACACCGGCACCGGTGCCGCCCACGGGGAACTTGAAAGAGCCCGCGTCAAACTTGCGGCTTTCCAGATCGTCGATCAGTGGTTGGACCTTGTCCTTGGAATCTACCATAAACTCGATGTTGTTACGGGTGGTGAAACGCAGGTAGCCGTCGCAGTGTTTGTCGGCAATTTCACAGATTTCACGAATCAGGGTGACGCTCATCAGGCGCGCACCGCCGCAGCGAACCGTGTAGACTTCGTCGCCGCTTTCACCCACGTGTACCAGCACGCCGGGCTGCAGAATTTCATGATACAGCCATTTGCCTTTATTTTTGGCGATAACCGGCGGATAAAATTCGTCATATTTTCTAGGACCGATGTCCGAAATCCGGTTTTCCATCGGTTTATCAGGATTGTAACCTGAGGATACAAATGCCATGGTCGTTCCTCCCTATCTCTGATGGTCTTTTCTGTATTCGTCAATATCGCGATCCCAGCCACCCTCAACTTCGTCTTCATTCCAGAAGATGTACGGGTTGTGTCTCGGTTCCTGAACATGCTGGATCATGGGATCGATACCCGTAACTGTGAGCATTTTCTGGAAGCCCTGGCGTTTGATAAGCTCGCCGAGACGTTCGCGGTTCTTGCCTTCTTCCATCCACCAGTCCCAAAGGGATTCGATAACTTCTTTGATCTCATCGTAAGGTTCTTCAACCTTGACAAAGGGAACCAGCAGGGAGCCCATCTGGGCACCGTCGAGAATAGGAGCCTTGGCACCGACCAGAATGGAGAGACCGCGGTCATCACCAATTCTCAGGGCACGCGGCATAACGTTGATGCAGTGCATGCAGCGGGTACAATGGGGCGTATCAATGGAAAGTTTGCCGCCTTCGTAGCTCATGCACTGGGTGGGGCACAGACCGGTGACTTCTTTTTCGATGTCGAACGGACCCCAGTCGCGGCCGGAATGGGCGCCGGCGTTCGGGGCAAATTCACCGCCGACGTAAGCAGCCACGGCTTCCTGGTCGATTTTGATGTCGTCTTTCCAGGTACCGATGAAAGACATGTCAGCGCGGGCGATGGAGGCCACGCAGCAGTTCGGGCAGCCGTCAAATTTCAGCTTGAATTTGTACGGGAAGGCCGGACGATGCAGCTCATCCTGGTATTCGATGGTCAGGTCGTGACACAGGGCCTGGGTGTCGTAACAGGAGTACTGGCAGCGGGACTCGCCGATACAGTCGGCCGGGGTCCGCAGGTTGGAGCCGGAGCCGCCGAGGTCCTGATTCAGGTTGTGGGTCATTTCCCAGAAAATTTCTTCCAGCTGGTCGGTCTGGGTACCGATGAAGATGATGTCACCGGTGGAGCCGTGCATGTTGGTGATGCCGGACCCGCGCATATCCCAGATTGCCATCAGGTCGCGGAGGAAATCAGTCTTGTAGTATTTACCGGCCGGCTGGGCCACGCGCACCGTATGAAAGTGGGCCACGCCGGGGAACATCTCTGGTTGGTCACAGTAGCGGCCGATGACGCCGCCGCCATAACCGAAAACACCCACGATACCACCGTGTTTCCAGTGGGTACGACCGTGCTTGTAGGACAACTCCAGAACGCCCAGGATGTCCTCTACACAATCCTGCGGAACCTGGTATTCAATGTTGTCCGGATTGGCAGCCCTTCTCGCGGCTTCCTGCTTCAGGTCGGACACGAAGCTCGGCCACGGGCCGCTCTCAAGCTGGTCCAACATAGGGGTTTCATGCTTTGCCATTTCTTACCTCCATTAAAGTTTAGTAATTTTCCAGCCTAAACAATGCAATTCTTGTTCTAATACCCTGAGGGTTTAACAAGTCACCTCCTCTCAAAATCGGATTTTTATTTGAACTTAATAAGTATAAAGATTGCGCCTTTATATTCTTCTGAATCAAGCGGCAGATATATTATTTTTGTAAAATCTTGTCAATAAAAATCGGCGTTTAGAAAACTTATAAAAAACAGATTTGGACGTTGGGGGGATGGGTACACTATTTTGTGGTCGGTGGCGGCAAGGATACTTTATATAGTATCCTCAAGCGTTGATTTGAGGACTCAATCAGATGCCAAAATGGAATGGAACAGGGCGGCGTGGGCAGGGATTCGCTCCTGAAGGAACCCATGCTCCGGGGAGGTGGCGGGGATTTTATCTACGAAAGCCGAAAAAAGCGTCTGCAGTGCGTCCGGTGGATAGCAACGCAGGACATTTTTAAATTGGTCTTGAAAATCAGCCGGCAGGTCCATTTTGGCGGCCATGACTGACAATCCCCTGAAAAAACCTTCTATTGTTCCCTTGAGCGCATCATCGCCAGCCCAGCCCAGATCGCCGGTACCATCCAGCCGATCCAGCCGATTGCGAATGCTCAGTTTAATCAGGTAGAGCAGCAGCCCCTCGATCAGGTCGGCTGGGTCCGGCTCTGGATTGTCTATCAGGGGTGTGTAGCTGCGAACCGTTATCAGTCGCAGATCGACCCGTTTGTCATCAAGCGGTTTGACGACAAAATCTCCGGCGGCATGGTGCCATGCGGAAATATGCTCAAAAGTATAGAAATTATAGGCTGTTGTCAGTATAAAGGCCACTTTACCATACATATCCATGGCCTGCTCGGGGGTAAGAAAATAGGTCGATTCGTCATTCTCCCAAACAACGAGGTTGCTTCTGTTGCCAGGAGCCTCATCCGTCAGATGAAATTCGCAGAATCCATCAAACCATTCGGCACTGAACATGGGGATAACGTCACCGTTGGCGGTTTCTACTTCGCCCAAATGGAATACCCGTGGCACGAGCGGGGTGTCGAACTGCTCGTAAAGACCGGCCAACCATTTGAATTCACCTTCAATATGAGCTCGGCCCACATCCGACACGGCTCCGTTGACCACAAAGGCAGACTCACCGGCACCTGTTTCTATAACTACACGGGCCGGGTGATAGAATTCACCGTGTTTTACCAGGAAGACAGCCAGGCTACTCACCTGTTCGGCCGTGGCTGTCCCCGGGCTGCCATGCGCCAGGGCGGACTTCACCACACGATAATTATCGTTTTCCAGAAACCGGCCGACAGCTGCAAGATAGTCTCCATAACTTATCTTATTTTCATCACTTTTTTTACTTTTTGGCCCTTGATGCAAACGGCTGGTCGGCAGGGGCTGATGCCAGATATCACTATCGGGCAGGATCGGGTTATCACGGGCGGTGAGATAGAAATTGAGGGGTATATTTACTGGCATAACGTTGTGGATGCATTGGTTTTGGTAAAATGAAAACGGGTACCAGACAGGTACCCGTTTCTTACCTATGGACTAAGTTTAAAAGCAAACACTTTTGATCTTTATCGATACGTGTCTATTTCCTGGGCGATTTCCGGGGCCACTTCAAATCCGAGGGCTTTGGCCCGATCAAAATGTTCAACCGCTTTTGGCCCCTCTCCTTTTTCGAGGTAGGCAATAGCCAGGTTGTTGTGGGCTACTGCAAATTCGGGTTCAATCTTGAGGGCCTTCTTGTTGGCGGCGATGCTCTCATCTACCAACCCATTCATCAGGTAGGCATTGCCCAGGGTCGTGTAGGCCTGGATGAAATTCGAGTTGTGGGCGATGGCTTTCTGCAGATTTTTAATGGCAGCGTCGATTTCACCTTTTTGTAGCTGCACAAAACCGATATTGGCATACCCTTCCGAAAAACCCGCCCTGACTTTTGTTGCCCGGGTATTAAAATCCAGACAGCCATCCAGGTCGCCCCGGCTCAGGCAGATCCCGCCCAACTGAACATAAGCCTCGGCCATTGTCGGGCTGTGCTCGATCGCTTCGTACAGCGCCTTTTCAGCCTCTTCAAATTTGCGTTGCCCAAGAAGCCCGACGGCCAGGTTGTAATGCGAATTACCGCATTCCGGGTTGGCTGCGATAGCGGCCCTCTGCCGGGCAATATATTCTTCCACGTTCCTTGCTTTTTCCATTGTTTTTTCCTGCTACTTGTAAATGAGGTTAATAATTGAAATTGCCTTATCAGAAATTGCCGTTGTTGCAAGGGTTTTCTGTGCCAACAATCGGTACAATTCATTGACACAAATTCCCTGAGCCCTTATAAAAGCTGAAAAATTGTGGTAAAGGTAAGGAGCTGTAAGGATTATGTCAACCTAGGTGGCTGCCGTCGGGTCGACAGCTGCCAGCGCAACCACTGTGACGGCCGAAAACGGGAGATCTGGTTGCACATCAATCACTGGAGGAAACCATGAAATCAGGATGCTACACCGCACTTGCCACGCCGTTTAAAGGCGACGGAGTAGACTACCAGGGCCTTGAGCAGTTGGTGGATTTCCAGATTTCCAACGGCATCACCGGGATTCTGGCTGTTGGGACGACTGGAGAGAGCCCTACTCTGTCATGGGAGGAACATAACCGGGTCGTTGAGACCGTGGTCGGCAAGTGCAAGGGCAAGTGCATCAGTATCGCCGGCGCGGGCAGCAACAATACCCGGGAAGCACTGGTCGCCGCGGAACACGCGCGTCACGCCGGTGCCGATGCCGTCCTGCTAGTGGACCCCTACTATAATGGTCCCAGCAGTCTCGAAATCCGACGCGAATACGTGGCGCCCATTGCCCGGGCGGTGGCCGGTACCGAGGTCATTCCCTATGTCATTCCCGGCCGAACCGGTGCACACCTTTTGCCGGAGGACCTTGCCCTTTTGAACGAGGCTTTCGAAAATGTCAACACGGTCAAGGAGGCCACCGGCAATCTGGACAACATGCGCCGCACACGGGAATGCTGCGGGGATACGTTTACCATCCTGTCCGGCGATGACGGCCTTACGTGTGATATGATGACCGATAACAGCATCGGGGCGGCCGGCGCTATTTCCGTGCTGTCCAACGTGGCCCCGGCCGCAGTCACCAAAATGACAACCGCCGCAAGAGCGGGGGACCTCGACACGGCCAAGGCTTTGAACACTGCGCTGGGCCCGCTTTTCAGCCTGGTGACGGTGATCACCAAAGAGGAGACAGCCTACGGCGAGGTGACCTGCCGGGCCCGGAACCCTCTGGCCCTCAAAGCATTGATGGCCATTCTCGGCATGCCTTCCGGCGGATGCCGCCAACCGTTGGGCAAGATGTCCGCCAAAGGATTGGACGTTGTGTTGACCGCCGCTCGCAAAACCTACTTGGACAACCCGGAAATCCTGCAGCCGGTTGCTGATTTCTTCCAGGTGGATTTGAGCCAACGGCTGGAGGATACCGCTAACTGGGAGGGGCTTGCTTACGCCGAGTATTAGGCAGCTGCTCGAAACGATCAACTTTAAGGCGCCGTCGTCGGGAATCCGGCGACGGCCCTTCTTTTTCCAACAGTACTGTCGGATTGACTTTCAGCCCGTTTTCGATTTTAATTTGGGTATCGCCGACTGTGGTGGTCTATACTCGTGATTGCCGGTAGCCACACTTCGATCTCTTTTCAAGGAGATTGCATTGATACGCCCCTTAAATCAAACAGGCACCTCGCTAAAACTTTTTAACTTTCTGATATTTATCTCAATACTGATTCTTTTTTCCGGATGTGCCGCCACGACCAGTGAAATGCTGGATGAGGTGGATTCGGTAACCATCTGCTTGAACGGCACATGTGGACCGGCCGCTGGAAAATATTCCGCCGATGAACTTACCGGCAGCCTCTATGTCATGTTCAAAGCCAATGAAAACATCGAGGCCGTCCTTTGTGGCACCGAAGAGGGTTCCGAGGAGTGTACCAAGGATGCCATCGGCTGGTTTGTCCAGGGGGGGCCCATGCCGGGCAAGGCCACCATGAAAAAGCCGGTGCCCCTGCAAGTTCGCCTGGACGAAAAAACCAAACGCATCCACTTTGAGATGGATGCGACGGTGCGTTGGATCGGGACACCGGTCTTTTGTGGAGACGGTAAAACCAGCTTCACGGAGGTATCGGCCGAGAAGGTAACCATGCAGAGTGAGTTCGGCTGTTCCTGGACGGCCTTTCCCCATGTTTGGGATCAGCAGTACGCCGTGCGGTTAATCGATTTCGATAATAGCATCATTGCCGGCAATTATGCTGTGGCCGGAGCGGGATTCTATGTGGCCGGTGGCGGCAAGGGCAGCTTCATCCTCCGCCTGCCCCAAAAACAAACCTTGGTGACCCGGGTGGCCGAGACGGCGGCTGGAAAAGCCCGGCTGGTTTCCGTGGCAAATATCCCGGCTGATCTACTTGCGGCTGCCTCAAATGAAACGAAAAAAAAGGAAGCGCCGCAACAGAAACCGCTACCCGACGCCGATCCGGCAGAAAAATCACTATGGGAAACAGTCTCCCGGCAAAAGGAAGCAGCCGGATACCGAACCTACCTACAGAAATATCCGGAAGGCCGCTATGCCGGGGCCGCGGCCGCCATTCTCACGGCCATCGAAGAGCGCGAAAACAAAAACCAGGAGCTGGTGTTCTGGAGCAGCATCAAGGACAGCTCGAGTCCCGAGGATTTCGAAATGTATCTTGCCCGGTTTCCACAAGGGTTGTTTGTGGATCTGGCCACTGTCCGTATCCAGAAACTGAAGGCATCCGCTACCGAGGCGGCCGCCATCGATGCTGAACTCATGCTCTGGGACCAGGTGAAAGCCAGTACGGATATTTCTGAAATCCAAGTGTATATCCAAAAATATCCCAACGGCCGGTTTGCCACAGCTGCACGTCAGCGGATAAAAAATCTCACCGTCTCGGAAAACGAAAAACAGAACCTCGAAGTCAAAATGTGGTCCACCGTCAAGGACAGCCGCAACGTAAATGATTTCCAAAATTTTCTAAAAGCCTTCCCGGACGGCCTGTTTGCCGGCATCGCCACCGCACGCCTGGAAAACCTGATTCGAATGGATGCCCAGAAACAGGAACTGGCCTTTTGGAACACGATAAAAGACAGTGCCGACCCCAAAGATTTCAATGCCTATTTGAAACGATATCCGCAGGGTCAATATGCCGAGCATGCCCGCCGGCTCACCGCCCAGTATTCATCTCTGCAAAGCGAACAGGCCGAGGTGGCGCTTTGGGTGTCCGTTAAATCCAGCAAGAATCCCGTGGATTTCGATGCCTATTTAAAAAAGTATCCCCGCGGTCGCTTCGCCGCGGTCGCCAGGGATCGCCGGAAGGCCGCCAAGCAGGCCCGGATACTGGCCGATATTGATTTTGGAAACTATCGCGCCCTGCTCATTGGCAATGATGACTATCAAAATATTCGGGATCTAAAAACCGCCGCCAATGATGCCCGCGCCGTGGGCGGACTTTTAAAAGAGGCCTACGGTTTCCAGGTAACCTACCTTATCAATGCCGGGCGCAAGGAAATTATTGACGAGCTAAGCCGCCTGAGGCGCGGTTTAACCCCGCGCGACAACCTGCTCATTTATTATGCCGGTCACGGCTGGCTGGATAAAGATGCCAACCGGGGGTATTGGCTGCCGGTCGACGCCGAAAGGGACAGTTCGGCCAACTGGATCTCCACCGGGACTATTTCCGATTTTTTGAAAGCTATGGCGGCCAAGCATGTAATCGTGGTAGCCGATAGCTGCTATTCAGGGACACTGTCTCGGGCGGTCAAGCTGATAGTGCCGTCCTCGCAATACTTGCGGCGGATTGCCGGCAAACGTGCCCGCGTGGCCCTGACCTCGGGCGGGGTTGAACCGGTTTTGGATAACGGCCGCCAAGGGCACTCGGTATTTGCAGGAGCCCTACTGGATGCCTTGGAACAGAATAAGGGGGTTCTCGAAGGTTCCCGCCTGTTTAATCAGATCCGCCAGCCGGTTATCCTGAACGCACCGCAAACGCCTGAATATTCAGATATTCGATACACCGACCATGAGGGGGGTGATTTTCTGTTTATCAAACGATAACCGTCTAATTAGAAAAGCCGGCGCCCCCTATTGGAGACCCGGCTTTTGATTTTTAAAAAGAGGCGGCGGTCAGACCGTTACGAATCCTTTTCGATTGTCTTCCGCATTTTTTCAGCCCCCTCTTTCTGGGGCAGTTTTTCACTGTCTTCCACCTGGAACAAGATCCCCTTGAGCCACTTCAGTCCGAACTTCAACAATTCGACTTCATCGGCCTTTATTTTCTCAAGCGTTTCGTCATCCACATCGTAGCGGTCCAGAAAAGAGCTCTCGAATACAAAATCTTTAAACTTATCAATATTGTAGCTGACCATGAAAAACATCTGTTTGCTCTGGTCGGTCAATTTGACATTGGCCGGAAACGAGCGCTTGCGGACCACCAGGTCGGTCCAGTCGGCGTTGATTTCGTCCTGGATATCGACGCCCTGGTCTTCCCGCCATTCCTGCACCGTCCATTCCTTGTCTTCTTCAAAACCGAGGCAGTGCGGTTCGTTGACGAAAAAGAAGAAATCCTGATCATCGGCGCCTTCCTTGTGGCTCAAGGCAGCAACGCCCAGGGGATAATACCGGCAGGTCGTCGGGCGGTCCTCGTAGAGAATACAGCCATCTTCGCGCACGAACGGGCAGGACTTCTCATCGTCTTCCCCCATTTTGAGGGTCACCACCGGCAGATCGGTTTTTTCAAAGAGTTGGGGGGTCGTGTAGATAGCCAGAAATTCTTCAGATGTCAGTGCCAGGCGGTTTTTCAGCCGTATAATGTCATAGGGTGTCAGCACAATATTGATGCCCCGGCAGCACTTTGTAAAACATTTCACGTCCTTGTGGCATTTAAACTTGAATTTGCTATTCAGGCCGACACGGTTGGTCTGTATGTTGGCCATTAAATCGTTATTACTCATGGTATCTGCGGTCTCCTTGTTAAAGTTCCGTCGTTCATAACCAAGCGTCTGCCTAAAGTCAAACGGTTTCAAACCGCCAAGAGATAATCCCGAACCCGATCTACCGGCGCCATTGACCAGGAATCGACCATTACCCGGAACTGGTCTGAAGACAAGCACGGGACCCCTGATATCGACACACAGCGTCGTCAAAAGCTCTACGCGGGCTGGCAAAAGGCCCTCGAACGAACCTTGAATTGGGTCTTACCGGCCATTACGAGAATACAGTTAGGGCATTGAAAAAAAACTGGTTTCGTTCTATACAGGACAAAATTAAGCATTCACTCAAAAAAGACAATTGGTTTCCACCCCAGGAGGATCCATGCAGATCGCAGTCAATAAAGCTCAAACGCTGAAAGAAAAACCGAATGAAAACAAGCTGGGCTTTGGTACAATCTTTACGGACCATATGTTCAATATGGATTACAATCCTGACGAAGGGTGGCACAATCCGCGGATCGAACCTTACCAGCCTATCGTCATGGAACCATCCACCATGGTCCTGCACTACGGCCAGGGTGTGTTTGAGGGACTGAAAGGTTACCGGAATCCATCCGGCGGAATACAGCTTTTTCGTCCCATGGAGAACGTCCGTCGACTGAACCGCTCCTCCAAAAGGCTGTGTATCCCGGAAATAGATGAAAATGTCGTGCTGGATGCGATTAAACAATTGGTGGACGTTGAAAAAGACTGGGTCCCGAGTGTCGAAGGCACGTCCCTGTATATCCGGCCCACGGTCATCGCCACCGACCCATTCCTGGGCGTCCGGGCTTCTTTCACCTACCGTTTTTTTATCATCCTCTCGCCGGTGGGCGCGTATTACCCGGAGGGTTTCAATCCGGTTAAAATTTTCGTGACCCGTGATTTCGTGCGGGCGGTGCGTGGCGGTGTCGGTGAAGCCAAAACACTGGGCAATTATGCCGCCAGCCTCCTGGCCGGCGACCAGGCCCACGAGGAAGGATACACCCAGGTGCTTTGGCTGGACGGGGTTGAACAGAAATACATTGAAGAGGTGGGCGCCATGAACATCTTCTTCGTCATGGGCGATGAGATCGCCACCCCCGAACTCAGCGGCAGCATCCTCCCGGGCATCACCCGCAAATCGGTGGTCGAACTCGGTAGAAACTGGGGGATGTCAGTATCCGAAAGAAAAATAAGTATCGACGAAGTCCTCCAGGCTCAGGCGGACGGGACCCTGAAGGAGGTCTTCGGGTCCGGTACCGCAGCCGTTATCTCGCCGGTGGGCGAAATAAAATATGGAAATAAGCTGATTACAATCGGGGATGGCTCCGTCGGCCCGCTGTCCCAGCGGCTTTATGATTCTTTAACCGACATACAGTATGGCAAAGCCGACGACCCCTTCGGCTGGGTTGTGCCAGTTTAGGTCTGATTATGGGAAACAAACTCTCTGTAAAAAAAGCCGTGTTTCCTGTGGCTGGTCTTGGGACAAGATTTTTGCCGGCGACCAAAGCCATGCCCAAGGAAATGCTGCCGGTCGTTGACAAACCCCTGATCCAATACGCCGTCGAAGAAGCCTTGAGCGCTGGTATCGAAGAGATTATATTCGTTACCGGTCGCAAGAAAGAAGCCCTTGAGGATCACTTTGATCGCTCCTGCGAACTGGAACACACCTTGATGGCCCGCAACAAGGACTCTCTGCTGCGCGAACTGGACTCGCTGGTCCCGGAATCCGGCACCATTATCTATACCCGGCAGAGCGAGCCCCTGGGTCTGGGGCATGCCATCTGGTGTTCCCGACATGCCGTGGGCGACGAACCCTTTGCGATCCTGCTGGCCGATGATCTGGTGAAAACGGATCAGCCGGTCCTGGGACAGATGCTCGCGAAATTTGATGAGGTCCAGAGTTCCATTGTCGCTATTGAGGAAATCGATCCGGCCCAGACGGATAAATACGGTATTCTTGATGTCGAAAACACGGGAAACGATCTGTTGCGGATAAAAGGCATGGTTGAAAAACCATCTCCCGACGAGGCACCTTCCAACCTGGCCATTATCGGCCGTTACATTCTGACCCCCGAAATCTATACCCAGTTAAGCCGCAAGGAACGCGGCGCCGGCGGCGAAATCCAGATAACGGATGCCATGGCCAGGTTGCTTCAGGAACAGCCGATTTATGGCTATCGTTTTAAAGGGCAGCGTTTTGACTGCGGCAGTAAAGCCGGATTCCAGATGGCCAATCTGGCCTATGCCCTGGACCGGCCGGAGATAAAAAAGGATCTGCTGCCCTTCATTACCGATCACCTGAAACAATTATAAGTGGTACCAATACTCTTAGAACCAACGGCGATCAACTCCCCCAGAATAACCGCATGCCCAGCCCGTTTACCCTGAAAGTAAAAGCGCTCATCCGGCGGATCCCCGCCGGTAAAGTCGCTTCTTACGGCTTGGTTGCGGCCCTGGCCGGAAACCCTCGCGCGGCCCGCCAGGTGGCCTGGATCCTCCACTCCAGTCCAGCCGCCGACAACCTACCCTGGCACCGTGTAGTTAATCGGAAGGGTAAAATTTCCCTGAAGCCCTTTGCGGGCTATGAAATTCAAAAGCAGCGCCTGCAGCAGGAAGGTGTTATCTTCGATGAGCACGACACCATCGACCTGGACCGCTTTCTTTGGAGCGGAAAATAAGAGGCCGTCGTTTAAAAACGTTCAATAAAGTCAAAGATCAAGGCGGACGTGAAGTTTCAACCGGAGGAATACTTTATAGTATTTCGAGGATTGGAAATTCGCGCCCAACGCAGAGATTGGATTTTAGGGGACGTTTTTAAATGACGGCTAGCTTTTTTTGTAGACGTAGTAGTACTTCATCACCTTCTCCACATAATTGCGGGTTTCCGGAAAAGGAGGGATGCTTTTATACTTGTCCACCATATGGGGGCCGGCATTGTAAGCAGCCAGAGCCAGGGGCAGTTTACCTTTGTAGCGGGTGTGCATCTGTTTGAAATATTTGGCCCCGCCCATGATATTTTCGCGGGGGTTGAAGGGGTTGCGAATATTGAGGGAATTGAAATTCTTGGGCATGATCTGCATCAAGCCCTTGGCGCCTTTCTTCGATACCGCCGTGGGTTGAAATTAGACTCGGCTTTGATAATCGCTTTGAGCAATGGTTCGGAGAGACCATGGGTTTGGGCAGCTTCGCGGATGATCCGATCGAAACTGCGGGGGTTGGCGCTGCCGAGGTCGCGCCCCGGACGTTCCTTGATGTAGATACGGTACTGTGAAGAGGTCGGCACGTTGGAAAAATGTAGAATGCCGTTGCTGTCAATATACATATAGATATCGGCAGCGGCGTTCGTGCCGGTGGCGGCCAGAAACAACAACAACAGGCCCAGGTAGGCGGGCAGATATTTACGCGCATCCGGTTTCATGGCTGGAAGTCTGTTCCGGTCCTAAAACCCAAGATCCTCGTTGATAAGAATAACCTTAATTCTCCCCTTGGGAAAGGATTTTTCAGAAATCGTCCAGGCATTGCATATTCTTTCCGGACTTTTACAATTCTGGCAGATACCTGTCTGCAGACAGGGCGTCTTCTTCTCAAGGCGCATCACATTCACAGGTGCAGCATACGTTTTGATTCTCTCTATGGCTTCATCCACGTCGGCCACAATCTTGTTGCGACCGACCATGATAATGACGTTTTTAGGCCCGAATGTGATCGCGGCCACCCGGTTGCCGATCATATCCAGGTTCACCAGGCGCCCTTTTTCCGTCACGGCATTGGTCCCGGTAATAAAAAGGTCCACCAACAGAGACTGCCGTCGCAATTCGTAGGACTCCGTGGGCGACAGATTTTTATCATAGGTGTCCAGGATGTTGATATCCTGACGATCTTTAAGTTCCGCGTAGATTCCGGTTTGAATGTGGGTCAGGGACCCGCCCCAGCTGACCGTCAGCGGCGCCAGTTCCGGCACAATTGTATCGAGCACCAGTGTTTTGGCATCGACCGCCGAACTGGCCAGGTAAACATCAAAATTGTTTTTTACGGTTCTCTAAAAAGCTCCAGTTGGCATAAAGTACTCGGATATAGGGTCCATATCCCAAGTAATGTTATTCCAAGTAATCTTGGATGATCTCACGGCCTGCTGGACGATACGCATA
>Ga0126333_1000008_pt1 | contig 86678 bp, 73 predicted proteins | sample InaspJWI54metaG_FD_94488 | JGI IMG/M metagenome (GOLD analysis project Ga0126333, IMG submission 94488) | Marine gutless worms symbiont microbial communities from Oahu, Hawaii - Inanidrilus sp. 2 OAHU.JWI-54 metaG | ecosystem: Host-associated > Annelida > Digestive system > Unclassified | place...
TATGCGTATCGTCCAGCAGGCCGTGAGATCATCCAAGATTACTTGGAATAACATTACTTGGGATATGGACCCTATATCCGAGTACTTTATGCCAACTGGAGCTTTTTAGAGAACCGTATAGATGTTTTTGTGCATTTTACTTTCTTTTTACTGGTCGGATGGGTCGCTCTGATGCACTGGCAGGATGGACACAGCGCGTCCGCCGTATTGGGCGGGGTGATGTTAATCCTGGCCATCTTCATGTGTGTGGTCTTACATGAATATGGCCATGCCCTGATGGCGCGACGCTACGGTATTCCGACACGCGATATTATTTTGCTGCCCATCGGTGGCGTGGCGCGTCTGGAAAAGATGCCTTCAAAACCTATCCAGGAGTTGTGGGTGGCCCTGGCCGGACCTGCTGTGAATGTCGTTATCGTAGTGGCATTGTACGTATGGCTGAAGTTAACCGCCTCCTGGGAGCCATTCCAGAATGTGACCGTCACAGCCGGACCATTTCTGGAGCGTCTTATGGCCGTTAACATTTTCATGATCATCTTCAACATGATCCCTGCCTTTCCCATGGATGGTGGGCGTGTATTGCGGGCCATTCTGGCGATTCGGATGGAATACGGCCGGGCAACCGGATTAGCTGCTTCAATCGGTCAGGGGATAGCCGTGTTTTTCGGACTGGTAGGGTTCTTCTACAACCCGTTCCTGGTCTTAATTGCAATCTTTGTCTGGATCGGGGCCGGCCAGGAAGCGGGCATGGAACAGATGAAATCCACCATTGGGGGTATTCCGGTTCAACAGGCCATGGTCAGGGATTACAAGGTACTCTCTACCCATGACAGTTTGCAGCGGGCCGTTGAGTTGACGCTGGCTGGTTACCAGAAAGACTTCCCCGTCGTCAACGACGGAATTCCGGAGGGTATTCTCCGGCAGACCGACCTTATCAAGGCACTCTCTGAGCGGGACGCACTGGAGAGCAGCGTGGCTTCCGCAACGCGCGGTATATTGATAACCGTCGATGCTGCAGATCCGCTGGATTCGGTATTAGGCAAGTTTGTCGATTGCAATTGCCATACCTTGCCCGTCACCCGCTACGGCAAGCTTGTTGGTCTCTTGACGAAGGATAACCTGGCTGAGTTCATGCGATTTCAGGCTGCAGCCGCCAACTAACACCTAACTTAAAAGGAAACGTTTATGGACCTGGACATGAAAGCGATCGGTAATCAAGAGGTTCAGTTGTGGGATCGCACGAAATCCCGGCTTAGCCGGTTCTGGAAAAAGGCACCGCTGGTGCTGGTTTTTCTGAGACACTATGGCTGACCATTTTGCCGCGAGCAGGTGGCGCAGTTGCGCCGCAAAAAAGAGGCTTTCGATCAATTGGGCGCCCAGGTAGTGCTCGTTGGACTGGGCAACGTGGCGGAGACGGCGGCGTTCAAAGAACGCTTCGAGGTCCCTTTCACCATGATTGCCGATCCGGAAAAACGCCTCTTCGAGGCGTTTCGCCTCAAGCAGGCTTCGGTTGGCTCACTGCTGTCAGCGAAAATGGTTGTTAAAGGTATGACGGCCATGGCCAAGGGGCATACGATAGGCAAGCCCCAGGGCGACGTTCGCCAGCTACCAGGTGTTTTCATCATAGATGCCGATAGCCGCATACGCTTCAGCCACTATGCCGACTCACCGGCCGACCACCCCCAACCCGAAGCACTGCTCGACGCGCTGGCAGCCTAGGATAAGGAAAGCGGTCTCTAATGCTTAGTTTCCTATTTTTTTCAGCCCACATTTTAGTAGTTTCGGCGGAAAAACCGTTTAAAGTCAAAGGTACAACACATGAAACCCGTGCAATTCAATCCTGACACAGACCTGGCCCCGACCCCGTTTGATGAGCGCCATCTTGAGGCAGCCGAAAAACTCAAACACCTAGGCCTGAAATTTCAGCCCCATGTGGGCTGCTTTGTATGGGATTCACAAGAGTTGATTGCCGCGCCTTCGCCTTTTCCTAACAGGGTATACTTCATTCTGAGCCTGCCGCGTTTTGTGGATATATTTGGGAGTCCGGAGAAAATCGCGGATAATTTGGTTTGGCTGCCCACCTGGCAGCAGGCGCGTCTGCTCTGCAGCCAGCGGGGAATCGGCAGTGAACAGATCGCTGCCCTTCTGGGTCAACACGACCGGCTGTCACCGGGAGACGAACTGCTCCAACTTTATACCCTCCTGGCGAGTGATCTGAAAGATAACGACGCTGCGATTGAAGACATTTGAATTTGAAATTGGGGTTTGAAGATCCATATAATGCCATTCAGCCTGAAACCATATTGCACCAAACGTCTCAAAGCCCGGGTCTTTGAGGCAGGATTATCTCTGCATGCGAAAACCAACCACTGATGTCATCTGAACCTGACAACAAAATGGCCTTGTCCCCCGAGACTGGGCGCATAGCGGCCGTGGATGCTTTGCGCGGCCTGGTCATTATTCTCATGACCTGGGATCACGCCTCCTATGCCTATAACGCCGGACGGTACGTTACCGATTCCGTAGGCTGGTACACACCCGGCAGCGCCATTCCAGCCGCCCAGTTCATGGCGCGCTTTGTAACCCACCTCTGTGCGCCGACTTTCATATTCCTGGCCGGCCTGGTCATGGCAATCAGCATCCTCAGAAAGCAGGCCGCCGGTATCGCGGAAAGGCGGATCGATACGGATCTGTTGTTGCGCGGGATCTTCATCCTAGCCTTGGATCCGTTGTGGATGAGCTTCGGTTTCGGCGGCCGGACGGTGTTTCAGGTGTTGTATGCCATCGGGGGTGGGTTCTGCTGTATGGTGCTGCTGCGGCGTTTGGGCACCCGTTGGTTATGGGGCCTCGGGTTGCTGCTGATGCTCGGCAGCGAGGCCCTGGCCGGGTTGGCGCTCTGGGCCCATGACGGGAAGAGTGCCGGCCCCTTCGGCGCATTTTTAGCCACCGGCGGACGCTTGGGTTCCCTCGGCTATGTGCTGTATCCGTTGTTGCCGTGGCTGGCCTACATGATTCTGGGGTTTGCCTGTGGACGCTTGATGAGCCGGGGCAGAATCGAGAATCCCCAACGTGGGTTCTTGCTGACAGGGATAATCCTGATTGTGCTTTTTGTGGTTGTGCGAGGTATCAACGAGTACGGCAACATGCTCCTCTACCGTGATGGCCTTCACCTGCTTCAATGGCTCCATGTCAGCAAATATCCTCCCAGCCTCAGCTTTGGTCTATTAACCCTGGGATCGATGTGCCTGTGTTTGGCGCTCCTCATGCAGGTATATTCCCGCAAATCCACGACATCCATTGACCCGCTGCTGGTATTTGGGCGGACAGCGTTGTTTTATTATATTCTGCACGTACATCTGCTATCAGGCAGCGCCAAGGCCCTGGGCCTGTGGAAAAGCGGCGGGTTGCTCACCACCGCAACCGCCACCCTGGCAATCCTGGTTGTGCTTTACCCGCTGTGCCGATGGTTTGCGAGGGTCAAGCGGGCGTATCCGCAAAGCCTGTTGAGATTTATTTGATCCGGACAACCGCAAAATCCAGGGCGCCTCTTCCGGAATCGATGCGACTGGACACCCGTCATTCAAGATTTATCTTATCCCAGACATTTCGATTGTGAACGACTGAGGAGGTCATGTATGGCAGAAACCCGAATCATACCATTGTTTCCACTGGGCATTGTGGCGCTGCCGGGGGCTGCGACGCCGCTCCATATCTTCGAGGAGCGCTACAAGGAGATGATTGCCCAGTGTATCAAAGAGGACCTCGATTTTGGTATTATCTGGTTCGACGGGCAGGCGATGCGCAATGCAGGCTGCACCGTACAAATCGTGGACGTGGTCACAAGGTACGAAGACGGCCGCATGGACATCCAGACCCGGGGCCGGCAGCGGTTTCAAATCTTGGAGATTATCGAGGAAAAGGCCTACCTGGAGGCCCGGGTTTCATTTTTTGATGACGCGCCCGAGCCTTTTTCCGAAGAGATGGAGCGCCTGATCGAAAGGGGCGAAGCCGTATTCAATGAACTGGTCGGGCTGCTGTCCAACGACGCTGAAGTCGAGGCCTTCGACCTTTCCGAGGCGGAACGCCTTTCCTTCACGATTGCCGGTTTTGACGGATTCGGACCTCTGGAAAAACAGGCTTTTCTGGAGATGACGGCCACCCGGGCCCGGCTGGAAAAGGGGATCGCGGCCCTGGAAAAAGTGGTCACGCGTCTCCGCATCACCCATGAGGTCGAACGGATCATAGGGGGCAATGGACGCCCCTCGGAGGGCCTGCGTCATAAGCTGGGCCGCTTCAACCCACCGGAAAATAGTGACACAAATTTTGAAAGCTGAAGGTAGACGGTAGAAGAAAAGTCCCGAGGTCTGAGGTCGGATGTCAGAAGTCGGAAACCTTATTTAGTTCCGGCGAGTTCCTCCAGGTAATTCGGAACAGGACGTTTGAGGACTTCCAGGGTTTTGACCATGCGTTTGGCCACGCCGCGGGTGGTCCAGACGCGGTCTTTGCGGGGAATGATGTCCCGGCCGTCAGCATCCAGAAACCGGATCACCTGAAAGTTCCAGGCGGGTTCGCGATAACGCTGCAATAACTCCCGGTCCATATCGCCTCCCCGGTTGTTGTAAACCAGCATTGGAATGAATTCCTCTTCGATGGCTCTCACTAGATTAGGATTGGTCAGCACGTCCCGGCCGAACTCGCGGACCCCCGGTCAGCCGGGCACTTCCTGGAAGAGGACCAGCACGGGCTTGCCTGATTCCGCACTCAGCTTGAGGGCCGCCTCGAAATCCCGTCCCCAGTTTACGTCGCCGACCTCGACTGGATTCTGGGCAGTCTGGCTGCCATAGGCGGTGGCGCAAAAGGTCAGGATAAGTAGTATTAAAAGTACTCTCATGTTTTTACTCTCGCATACCGTTAATTAGCCTTGGATTTACCCTGTTAAACAAGATTGGGGAAATTCTCAAATCTTAGCTTTAGCTATTGAGCAGGGCGAACGCGGACCATGTTTTCCAAAAAGCAACGCCAAACAAGCACACCCAGCCAAAATCAATTGTGTGTTCCCCCTCCCTCTAATCCCTCCCGCCAGGGGAGGGAGGATGTTCGGCCGCCTGGTTCCGGATTCCTGACACAAGACCGCCGACTAAGGGAATATGCTTGCAGCCTTAAACCTAAACTGGGCATTGATCATGCTTCGTCAAGGCATTCTGCTTTACTGGATGCATATTCCTCTGCTTCTATGAATCTGCTCTGGTTAGATGATTTTTCGAGAGAACTTCTAGATCCGGCCGGATCGGATGATGGAAATAATCAGCCAGATACCCAGGACGGTGGCGATACCGTACGCGGTGACGCCTAGCAGGGCCGTCAGGGAAATGGGGTCTGCGGACAGAATGGGCAGGTTGATTTCCAAAAGACCTTTGGGGGCGTTCAGGGCCAGGGCGCCGGCGATCGTGGACGCGGCAATGATCATGGCCACTATAAAACGGTTCAATCCGCGTTCAAATCGGTCTGTCGCATCGCTGATGCCGGCGTGGTGAAATTCGAACCGGCCTTTGCCCGTAGCGATCTGTTTTAAAAGTGTGAATAGATACCTTGGCAGGGATCGCAGCATGCTGCTGGTGAAACGGGCTTCTTTGGTCAAGTCGGCAATAATCTGTTCCGAATCGTAATTGGTCCGTAAAAATTCAGACGCATACGGTTTGATCACTTGCAAGATGCCGGCATCAGAGCCCAGTATTTTTCCCAAACGTTCGGTCTGAACGAGAGTTTTTAGTAATAACAGAAGGTTGCGAGGGAGCTCGATTTGATACTCCATAACCAGGCCGATGATCTGATCATACACATCCTTAACCGAAATGGTTTGCAAACTACGACCATAAAAAGGTTCACTTATCTCTTTGAGATCCTGACGAAATCGTTCGATCCGGAGGTTTTCTTCATCCACCAGGCCGGCACAGATCAGAGCCTCCATCACAAGATCATAATCGTGGGCGGCATAGCCTAGAAACAGGTGCGCCAGATGTTGCATCATCTCCCGATCCAAATGGGAGACGATCCCGAAATCCACCAATCCAACGCGGCCATCAGGCATCACAATGGTATTTCCAGGATGGGGGTCTGCGTGAATGATGCCAAATTCCATTAATTGTTTGGACAGGGAGCGGAGCCCAATTAAGGCAATGTGTTTGGGATCAAGGCCCATCTCGTAAATGGCATCGACCTGATCCACCTTTACACCCTCCACAAATTCCATCACCAGGACTGACTTGGACGTTAGATCCCAAAATACCCTGGGAATATGGATCTCATTCACATATTGATAGTGACGAGCGAATCTATCGATATTGCCCGCTTCAATATGCATGTCCAATTCATTGAATACGGTGCGTTCAAACTCCTTGACAATATTGGTCAAGCCAATCACGCGGGCGGTTTCAAAGGCGGATTCCAGGCGTTTGGCCAAAAAATACATGACCCGGATGTCGGCGCGAATTTGTTTGTGGATGCCGGGACGAATGATTTTTACGCCCACTTTTTGACCGGATGTCAGGACCGCAGCATACACCTGGGCCACCGAGGCCGCCGCAATAGGCTCTTCGTCAAAATCTGCAAAGGTCTCTTCTAGGTGGTCTCCAAAGGCTTTTTCCAATAAAGGTTTGATGCGATCGAAGGCAAGCGCCGGAACCTGGTCCTGTAATTTTTGCAACTCCAGGATATAAGGCTCCGGTAAAACATCGGCCCGGGAGGAGAGAAGTTGTCCCAGCTTTATAAAGCTGGGACCCAGCTCTTGAAAAGCCAGGCGCAGGCGCACAGCGTTATTCGCAATGGTTGCTTTGGCAGGATCCTCAGCAGCCTTTACACTTTCGTCGTCGGCCAGCTTCACGGATTTGGATAGGATGGCTCCAAAACCATGGCGAATGAGAACTGCGGTAATCTCGCTAAATCGCTTTACGCCGGACAATCCCAGGCTGTTATTCAGTGAAGATGAATTCATCACCTAATTCAATTCACCTTATCCCATTTGGTGAAAATCTCTTTCGATTTTGAAGAACCGGATACATACCGCTCCAAATACCCGCATTGAATGCACACATAATTGTCCAGGGCTGCAATGGAGGTGAGGCTGACCGGAATGGAGTTACTGCCAAAGGGACCGGCCTTCAATTGAATATCTTTACCGCAATAGACATCATCAGCTCCGCATTTTGGGCATTTGCCGTCCTTCATTTTTCTCTCCTTTTTGGTTTTGTAATCTCAAGCACGTTTTTGCACCGATTCAGTGAGCGCATTATCCCCAGGATGCGCCCGTGGCACTCAAATCAGTTCCATATTGCCTGTATTCATAGAGTTTAAAAAAAGCAGATTTTTAATAAATAGTAAAGTCAAGGCTTTAAAAGAATCTGTTCCCTTAGGCAGATTTCTTAGGCCCACCGTTGCCGCCACTGCTTGGCATTTTCCCGATCCTGGCGAACAGTCCTGCTTAAGCAATAGAAATTATATGAGTATTTCGAGAGCGCCATTGTATTGCCTGCCGGCGGGTAACGTTCACCCGGCGATCATTTCCGCCCGTGGGGTTGAAATAAACACGCCTGGCAGTATCTTCAACAGTAAATCGGTGCGGAGCCGCCGGAAACGCAACCAATCCAATGACAGACGTCGAAGTCCAGGTTGGCTTTAAGCCGGAATGCGTCCGGCATTACCATCCCTGGAAGGCAAGATTAATTTGGCGATGATGCTGGCCATTTAATTCTGAATGCTTATGGTCGGCTTGACGCAATGTGAATATGCCGGTTGAGATTTATCCCGCAACCAGAGGACAACCGATATGAATGTCGTTTTTCTTTCTCCTCATTTTCCGCACCATTACCATATGTTCTGCCGGCAGCTTAAAAATGCCGGCACCACTGTACTGGGTATCGCCGATGCATCGTATGACCAGCTGGAGCCCGACGTCCGGGATGCTTTGACCGAATATTACCAGGTCGCAAAGATGGATGATTATGATGCGTTGGTCCGGGCATTGGGCTATTTTACCCACCGCTACGGGAAAATCGACCGGCTGGATTCGCTCAATGAGCACTGGCTTGGTGTTGAGGCCGCCCTGCGCGATGATTTTAACATCTTCGGTGTCCGGGGAGACAGCATCGATGCGATTCGGCGCAAATCACACATGAAGCTTAAATTCGAAGAGGCCGGTGTTCCCGTGGCCGCCGGCCGGGTGGTTCACTCCCTGGAGCAGGCCCGGGAACTGCTTAACGAGATCGGATACCCCGCCGTGGCCAAACCGGATACGGGCGTCGGAGCCCTGGACACCTACCGGCTGGACAGCGCAGCGGATCTGGTGCGCGTTTTCGATCAGAAGCCGCCGGTTGACTATATCATCGAGGCGTTTGTAACCGGGAAGATCTATTCGTTTGATGGGCTGGCCGATGCTGACGGCCGCATTGTTTACCACACGGCCCACACTTACAGCCAGGGTATCATGGAGACTGTCAATGAGGATCGCCATGTCAGTTATTATTCCCTGCGTGATATCCCCCCCGGGTTGGAAAAGCTGGGCCGCCGGTGCGTCGAGACCTTTGCCGTCAAGGAGCGGTTTTTTCACATTGAATTTTTCCAAACCCAACCGGACACCTACGTGGCCCTCGAAGTCAACATGCGTCCGCCGGGAGGGTACACCACCGACATGTTCAACTACGCGGCCGACATCGATATATACAGCCTATGGGCCCAGTTGATCACGTCCGGCAGCCTGGAAATCGACTATGCCCGCGATTACCATTGCTGCTATGCCAGCCGTAAAAATCTCTATACCTATCGGCACACCCAAGCACAAATCATGGATGCATACGCGTCTTGTATGGTCCAGGTGGCCAGCGTACCCGGCGTTTTCAGCAGCGCCCTGGGTGACGTGGGGTATATATTTCGCTCTCCGGATCTTGACCAAATCAAGGAGATAACCGCCTTTGTTCAGGCAAGCGCGGAGGACTGACGCATGCACATTGAAGACCATACCTGGCACAGCGCCAATCTTGGCCGCGAGATGACCCTGAAGGTTTACGGCCACTGGGGGCTGCCCTTCATCGTGTTTCCCTGTTCCCGCGGGCGCTATTTCGATTACGAAGGTATGGGGATGGTCGCCGCCATTGCTTCTTTTATCGACAACGGCCAAATCAAATTGTTCTGCGTGGACAGTGTGGACGCCGAGTCGTGGTACAATTTCGATGTATCGCCGGATGAGCGCAATACCCGCCATGAGCAGTACGATCAGTATATCGTCGCTGAAGTCGTCCCCTTTGTCCGCAACCATTGTCAGCAAGCCGACATCCGTCCCATGACCAATGGCTGCAGTATGGGGGCCTACCATGCGGTCAATTTCTTTTTCAAACACCCGGACGTATTTACCGGCACCATTGCCTGCAGTGGACTATACCGCCTGGATCGCAGCGAGTTTGGCCTGGCGGCGGCGGATATGCCTGCCGTCTACTTCAACTCGCCCTTGAGCTATCTTGCGAATCTAAACGATGAAGGATACTGGGAGCAGTATCGTCAACGCACCATCGTGGTGAGTGCGGGCCAGGGAGCCTGGGATGAAGAGGCCCTGGAAGATACCCGTGCCTTGGAAGCCATTTGCCGGAGCAGGTCGATTCCCGCCTGGATCGATATCTGGGGGCACGACGTGAACCACGACTGGCCCTGGTGGTTTAAGCAGATGAACCATTTCCTGGGACATTTGTATGGACCGCCCTGATCACGGTTTGAATGACAACACAAACAAGGTGAACCAAGATGCCGAATAATCAGATCACAAATGTGTCCCGCGGGCGTCTGCAAAACGCGCTGTGGGGCCTGTTTATCGGGGACGCGTTGGCCATGCCGGCCCATTGGTATTACCGTGTTGAAAACATCGGCAAGGTCTTTGCCGGCGGCATTCGCGACTACCAGGCGCCCCCACATCCCCACCTCGAGAGCTTTATGGTGGGGATGACCTATCATCCGGATGTCGAGACCGCCCGTCGCCAGGGGCGGGCCTTCGATATCCTGCATGCGCATGCCCGCTTTTATCACACCAGTTACAGCCGGCTCGACATTGAAAGTACCGAGCGGGAAAAGGCGCACGGCAATCCGGTCCCCGGCTTGGCGGAGCGTTACCATTACCACCACGGACTCGAAGCCGGTGAGAACACCCTGGCTGCGCAGCTCGTGCGGGTGTTGATGCGGTCCGTAATCGATACCGGCCGCTATGGACCCCAAGGCCTTTATGGAAGCGTTCATCGCCCATATGACGACGCCCGGCCGGAACCGCGATCCCTATACCGAAATCTATATTCGGCGGTGGTTCGAAAATTACGCCCGGGGGTTACCCCCCGAGAGCTGCGCCGAACTGCAGCGCAATGTGTGGTCTATCGGCTCCCATGGCGGCATCATCCGGCCCCTGGTCGTATCCTTGCTGGCGGGCAGCGCCTACCAGGGCCTGGGCTTGGCTGTCGAACACCAAAACCTCACCCACCGATCGGAGAATGTGACCAGCGCCCTGGGTGTGCTGGTACCGCTGCTGAAGGCCTTGTTGGCCGGCGACGATCCGAGCAGCACGATATCAAAGCATGCCCAACGCGTGCACGCACCGCAAGTGACCGGCGAGCAGTTGTTTGCCGCTTACCGGGACCACCAGGGGCCCGGTAACATTTCCCCTCGCAAGATGTGGCAATTCCATACGCAGCTGGCCGATGCGCCTTATGAAGTGGATCGGCTCGTGCGGGAAGAATCGGAGTCGGAGATCATAAATCAGCGGTTTGCCACGGCGTGCTACCCGGAGCATGGTTTGCCCATGCTCTTGTATTTTGCGCAAGCACACAATCTGGACGTGGAAGCCGCGCTGCTGGCCAATGCCAATGCGGGGGGTGATAACGTCCACCGCGGCATGGTCTTGGGTATGCTGGTGGGGGCTGCAAACGAGGACGTGCCGGAACACCTCAAAAGCGGGTTGATCGCCGGCTACGATCTGCATACCGAGATCGAGGCCTTCAGCGATATCGCTTTGAGCGGAAATGCTATCTGACGCCGACCGCCGTCATTGCCTGTCATAGCTAAAAAATAAAGGAGGATGCCATGACCCAAAACAGAAAACACAACCGCCGTATCGTTCTGGCGGCGCGACCCGACGGGGTTCCGGTTCTCGAGAATTTCCGCCTGGAGGAGGTGCCGGTGCCGGAACCTGGGGAAGGGCAAATGCTGCTGCGGACCGAGTATCTCTCTCTCGACCCTTATATGCGCGGCCGCATGAACGATGCCCCGTCCTATGCCGAACCGGTTAAGATCGATGACGTGATGGTCGGTGCCACGGTTTGCCAGGTGGAAGCCTCGCGGCATCCGGATTACCAGGTGGGCGAGTGGGTTCTGGCATATAGCGGCTGGCAGGATTATGCGCTTTCGGATGGTTCCGGCCTCACCAGCCTGGGAAAAACGCCCCAAAATCCCTCTTATGCATTGGGGATTATGGGCATGCCGGGCTTTACGGCCTACATGGGCCTGCTGGATATTGGCCAACCCAAAGCGGGAGAGACCCTGGTCGTCGCAGCGGCCACCGGGCCGGTGGGGGCCACGGTCGGCCAGATAGGGAAGTTGAAAGGCTGCCGTGTGGTCGGTGTTGCCGGTGGCGATGAGAAATGCACCCACGCAACAGCGGTCCTCGGGTTTGATGCGTGTCTGGATCACAAAGCTGCGGATTTTGATCAACAACTCGCCCAGGCCTGTCCCCAGGGGATTGACATCTATTTCGAGAACGTAGGGGGTAAAGTGTTTGATGCGGTTTTGCCCCTGCTCAATACCCAAGCCAGAATACCGGTCTGCGGTCTTATTTCCCAATACAATGCGACCCGACTGCCCGAGGGACCCGACCGGCTATCGCTACTCATGGCGACCATTTTAATTAAACGCTTAAAGGTTCGGGGCTTCATTATTTTTGAAGACTATGCCCACCGCTACAACGAATTTGCCAATGACATGTTCGCATGGATCAGCTCGGGAAAGATAAAATACCGTGAGCATGTGGTTGACGGGTTAGCAAATGCGCCGCAAGCCTTTATCGGCATGCTGGGCGGCCAAAATTTTGGGAAATTGGTGATCCGGGTTAATGACGGAGACTAATTATTAGGTATAAGGTTTAAGGTGTAAGGTAGAAGAAAGACCAAGGAGTCCGGAGTCGGGGGTCGGGAGTCGGAAAACCAAGAGATCGGACGTCTGAGGTCAGAAGTCAGAAAGTCTCCCCTCCCTTGACGGGAGGGGTCGGGGGTGGGTGAGTGGCCGCATGAGGCGCCTAACTTCACTCAGCTGTCTACCATCTTCGCCCTGCTACGCCGGACAAGACGCCGCATCAGCCTTCCGGCTTCGCTCAAAGAGCTTACGTTTTCACATGGAGCTACATCGCATCAGTCTTCGTTAAAACCACGCCTAACAGGCAAGACGCCCGGCAACCAGCCGGCATGAACCTCCCACCATTTAATTTTTCACTTGCCATCATGTTCGATCTGGCTGATTATGGGGTCCAAGGATCTTCCTCCATATCGACGTAAGGTGTTATGTTTATAAGGAAATGTGGGCTGGAGGCAGCCGTTCCCGGCTGCAACGGTTTGCTATTTAAGTGTATTTCAACAACCTTCCGGAGATGAAAAATGCCAACAGACCCCCTTACCACTATGCAGAAAGCGTTCGCTTTCAATATGGACGGTGACAAATACGGTACCATTGCCGAGATCGGTGCCGGCCAGGAAGTGTCGCGTTGTTTTTTCAGGGCGGGCGGCGCTGCCGGCACCATCGCCAAAACCATATCCGCCTATGACATGACCTTTAGCGATGCCATCTATGGTGAGGAGGAAAACAAACGCTATGTGACCGAAAACCGGCTTAAAAAAATGCTCGATAAGGAATTCGGGCTCGTCCTCGCCCGAGTGAGCGAGGCCCGGCCGGCCACATCGACCTATTTTGCCTTTGCAAACACCGTCACGGCCCGCAGTTTCAGTCAAAGCGGCGAAAGTCACGGCTGGCTCGGGATCAAGCTGCAACTTGAGCCGGGGGCGGAACCCAACGAGATCCTGCTGCACATTCGGATGCTGGACGAGAGCCACACCTTGCAACAGGAGGCGGTGGGCATCCTGGGGGTCAACTTGATATACGGCGCCTTTCATTTCCACAATCAGCCTGAAGAACTGATCAAGTCGCTGGGGGACAATCTGGCGTGGGGGCGCCTGGAGGTCGACCTGATCCGCTTCACGGGACCGGATTTCAGACACCTCGACAACCGGTTCATGGCCCTCAAACTGGTGGAAATGAACCTGACGGATGCTGTGGTCTTCGGGGCCGACCGCAAGACCCTCGTACACCCCTCGGAGTTGTTTTACAATCGGGATATTCTCATGATGCGCAGCATGTTTCGGCCGGTTACCAATGTCAGCGTGGATATGATGACCGGAGGCATGGAGATTTTTGCCCGAATTCCGGAGGTCGACAAGACGACAGCCATGATTGTTCCCGAAATTTCGGTGGCGGAGATGCGCCGGCAGAAGGCTTTTGATATGCAGGATATTCTGAATCGGGTCGATTGTTTGAATATTTTGAAATATCCGGTCGTCGTCTCAAGTTATCTTCGGTATTTTCGCCTGGCGGACTATCTGGACCGCTACACCAGGGGCAAGATTGCATTCGTCATTGGTATTCCCAACCTCGAAATGCTGTTTAATGACGCCTACTATGAGGGGCTGAAAGGCGGCATCATGGGGGCCTTTGCCTCTCTTTTCGACCGGGATACGCATCTGTTCGTCTACCCCATGCGCCGCAATGATAATCCGGATGATATCATTACCACCGAAAACTTTCCGGCCCCGGAACACTTGAAACACTTCTATGCGCACCTGCGGGAAAACAATAAGATCCTGCCGGTCGAGAAATACAAGGACGCCAACATGCATATCTGGCCGGAGGATGTACTAAGAGAGATCAACAAAGGGCCGGGCGACTGGCAGGCGACCGTTCCCATGGAGGTCTATAACGAAATCGTCAAGCACTGCATGTTTGGATTTTGCTCACAGGTGCAACAATTTTAGGCTGAAGGGGACCCCAGAGGTCGGAAGTCTGAAGTCAGAGGTTGGATAAACAAAAGGACAGAGGTCGGATAAACAAGAGGACAGAGACCGGAGGTCAGAGGTCCGGGCTTCGCCAAGGCTACGCCCGGCAAGCAGGAATCGAATAGGGCTATTAGACTGAAGGCTAAAGGCTGAAGAGATTTGAGGTCTACGGAAGAAGGTGGTGGGGAGAAGTAAGGGCAACGGACTCCGGAATCGGGTGTCGGGAGTCAGGAAATTCAAGAACGCCAGGGCCTGAAAAATTCTTAAATATAAGGTGGAAGCTGGCGGTTGCAGAGAAAGCCAAGAGGGCGGACGTCTGATGCCAGAGGTCGATAAAAGCCAATATTGGCGATCAGGAAATCAGAAAGATACACCGATCCTGCTCCCCAATTGACACGCGCGATAATTCCATTTATATTTTCACTACTATCCAATCTAAATTCACCATTTCGTTAAGCATTTACTATTCATGAAAATCGCGCGCGGGCGCGCGGAGAAACAGCATTCTTGGTACTAAGAAAATCGACTTATCTCATCATAGTCGGTTCAGTTCTTAGAAACGATATTGTGCTTTTAAATTATCAAAGCGTTCCTTTAAGCAAATCTTCGAATGCAGGATATCAGGAAAAGTAAATACAGCAAAGGGGGATCTGACATGGCAAAGAAATGGATAGCTCTGTTTTTAGCGTGTGCGGTGTTTATTTTACCGGGAGCATTAGCTCAAGCCGGTGACTGGGAAGATGTGGAAAATTGTTATAAGAGTACGCATGGGGAGTGCCTCGGGCTTAAAAGTCTTAGCATGAGCCCTAAAAAAAAGTTAGCGTGCACAAAAAGGGCATCTAAAAGATTCCCCAGATGTGCAAATAGAGCCGCCCGAGGTTTAGAACTAAAAGAAGGCCACGATTTCAAAGATGTTGCCAGATCAATTAAAACCGTTAATGAGGTTGCCGTTGACGTGTCAAGAAAATGCTTTCAGACACATAAAACTGAGTTAAATGCATTGCTTGGATTTGAATATAACAATATTGGTCAACTACCGGAGGAGCTGAGAAAACCGGTTGACGATAAGTTTGATCAATGCCGTGAAACCGCCAGCAAGATGACAAGAAAGGCAATGGAAGCTCAGATTAAGCAGCATTTCCAATAACATTGTCAAATAACGAACAGACTTTGCTGGACCTAGTCACAGAATAGCTTAAATGCCGACGTGCCAGAAACAACGCGTACGCCGGTATTTTGCATTGGGCCCCATACGATTCTGCGGAAGAGATCAAGTCTCTGTTCACGTTTTCCCTGACGTTAGGACCCGTTGAGCATGTCACGCTTCCTTAATAAACCAACCCCTATGGTGCCTTGGGACCCATCGAGATAAGATGTAGAAAATAAAGACAATAACTGGTATTATGTCGCCTCTGTTTCTGTGATTTTATTTCTGTGTTGGGTTTAAGGAGGTTCGCCTTGATTAATATGACCATCGTCGACTTTTTGAAGGACCGCGCTGCTCGAAACGCGAACGATTTGGCCTTCCGGTTCATGGGCAATGGTGAACTGGACGGTCCGATTACCAAGTGGACGTTTTCCGAACTCTACCACCAGAGCGTCGGCGTGGCCGAAGACCTGGTTGAACAGGGGCTTTCCGGTTCGAGCGTCCTGCTTGCCTTTCCGCCGGGGCTCGACTTCGTCAAGGCGTTCTACTGCTGCCTCCTGGCGCAGGTGCGGGCGGTGCCGGTTCCGCTGCCCAATCCCCAGAGCAAGAATCCGCTGGGCAGGATCCTGAATACCGCCCGGGCCTGCGAGGCGGCGATTGCCCTGACCAATCAAGAGCTGGCGGAGATGGCCAAGATGTTTGGAGACGAGCTGCCCTTGCGTTTCAAGGCGGTGAGCGACCGGGCGGCAACCGCCTGGGATGGCCCGCGTGTCGAAATGGACACGATTGCCTACCTGCAATTTACATCCGGCTCCACTGGTCATCCCAAAGGGGTTGTCGTCAGCCACGCCAACGCGGTTGCAAACCTGCGCGTCATGGGTCAGATGCTGCGCCTTAAAGCAACCCAGCCGGCCATTGTATGGGCGCCGCACTACCATGATCTGTGCCTGGTAGGTCACGTGCTGGGACCTGTTTACTACGGGTACGAGTCCACCCTGATGTCGCCCATGGACTTTCTCTTCAAGCCGATACGGTGGCTGCGGGCGATGAGCCATTATAAGATCGCCAACACCGCCTGCCCGAATTTCGGTTACGAGTACGCGGCGCGTCGGATCAAGCCCGAAGAGTGCGCGGGCCTCGACCTGAGCCATTGGCGCGTAGCGGGTAATGGCGGCGAGCCGGTCCTTGTACCGACCATGGAAAAATTTACCAAAAAGTTCGAGCCTCACGGATTTCGACCGCAAGCATTTATGCCGACGTACGGCATGGCCGAATCCGTTCTATTTGTGGCCGGCATGAAAGCGCTGTCCGATCCGCCGAAAGTGCTCACGCTGAGCGCACCCGACCTGGAAAAGCACGCTGTTCGTCTTCTGGACGCCAACGCGGACGGCGGGCGCAATGTCGTCAGTTGCGGAAAGCCGGGATACGACCACCAGGTGATCGCTGTCGACCCGGAAACCTTCACCCCATCGAGCGCCAAACAGGTTGGCGAGCTCTGGGTGCAGGGCCCCAGTGTCCCCAGCGCCTACTGGGGACTGCCGGATGAGTCCGCCGCCACGTTTGAGGGCAGGCTGACCGACTCGGATGAGGGCCCCTTTATGCGCACCGGAGATCTGGGTTTCATCGCGGATGGAGAGGTTTACGTGACCGGCCGCTTGAAGGACCTGATCATCATCGCCGGACGCAATCATTACCCGGGCGACATCGAACTCACCGTGCAGCACTCCGGCGCTCCGGTTCGCCTGGGGGCCTGCGTGGCGATCTCGGAACCGGTCAACGGGGTTGAGGAACTGGTTATTATTGCTGAAGTGGATCAACGCCGGCTGCCGGCCGATGCTCAGGCTGAGGGCCCGGAAAAGCCATCCCTGGATGCGTTCTGGACGGAAGCTGTCAAGACCGTCAAGGGCGCCGTCTCCGAGGGGCACGGCGTGTCAGTGCGTGACGTGGTTTTCGTGGAGCCCAAAAGTCTCGAGAAGACCTCCAGCGGCAAGTTGCGGCGGCAATACTATGGGGCGCTTCTAAAAAAGGGAGAGCTGGCAGTGCTGCATGAGGCGAGTAGTTCGGTGTAAAGCTGATGGGGAAGGCCTAGAAATCGGAGGTCAGCGGTCTGACTGGGCCAAAAGCTTCCGCCAACGCCAGCGGCCAAGCCGGGCAAAATACCAGACAAGCAAGGCGCCAGGCACACTGGATGGGGATACCCTGTATTTAGATCTTTTTAGAATTGGGTGATATGGGCTGGTCATGGTCTAATTCGGTTCTTATTGCCGTCCCGATACTTTCCAGCATGTAGGGTTTCTTGATGTATGCGCCGACGCCTAACTGCTGCGCGGCTTTCACCCTATCGGTTTCGGAATATCCGCTGGCAATAATTGCTTTCTGATCGGGATTGATAGACAGGATCCGTTTATATGTCTCCAGTCCATCAATACCCGGGCTCATGATCATATCCAAAATCACCAAATCCACCGGTTTGCGTCTTAAATATTCTACCGCCTCTTCTCCGCTGGAAACCGCTTCTACCGCGTATCCTAATCTTTTTAGAATGGTATATGCGATAAGCCTCTGATTTTTAACATCATCCACGACAAGTATGGTCTCGGAGCCCATATACGCATCAATCGAAATACTTGTTTTAACAGTGCCGATTTCTTGTCGCGTGCCCGGAAAATAGAGGTCAAATTGAGTTCCTTGCCCGACCCCGCTATCGACTCCGATATATCCGCTATGGTCTTTTACGGTTCCCCAGACAACAGCCATGCCCAATCCGGTTCCGCTTCTGCCCATAACTTTTTTCGTATAGAAGGGTTCAAAAATATGTTCTAAGTCTTTGGTACTTATACCGATACCGGTGTCAGCGATGCTCAGGACGACATAATCGCCGGGGGCAACATTTTCATAGCCGCTTATGGGCGATTCGACCGATCGGTTCTCCAACGTGATGCGAATCGTACCGCCTTGCGGCATCGCTTCCGCCGCATTGGAGACCAAATTCATAATGGTCTTCGATAGATGAACCGAGGACCCCACCATCCGCAACAATTCAGGGGCTACATTTTTCTCGATGGAAACACCGGGGTGATAGCTCATCATCTTTTCGAATTCGCCGCTCTGCAAATAAGAATCAACAATATCCGCAAGATTGACCACTTCATTCACCATAACGCCCCTTCGCGCCATGGTAAGCAAATCCTCAACGATCTGGGCGGCCTTTTTGCCTGAATCAAAAATCGTTTCAATAGGCTCTCGCAGCGGATCATCTTCTTCCATATCGACCAACAATATTTCAGGATAGCCGACAACGCCGGCCAATATATTGTTAAGGTCATGAGCCACCCCACCGGCGAGCGTACCGACGGCCTCCATCTTTTCTGCGCGCTGCAGGCGGATCCGGATGGCCTCCCGTTCTTTTTCAGCCAATTGGCGATCCTTGATTTCCTTTTTCAATTGTTCGTTTAGCTTGGTCAGATCGCGGGTGCGCTCATTTATCCGTTTTTCAAGATCGTCGATGGATACTGTCCGTGCTTGTAAATCGGACTTCATGCGATCGAATGCGTCAATAAGCTCTCCTATTTCATCATCATATTTGTTGATCAGGTCAAAGTCATAATTGTCTTTGCCAACCTGGTGGGCATAGTCACCCCGCTCTTTTATCGGACGAATCAGGCGGCCAGCCCAAAAAATCGATATGCAGATACCAATCAAGCTCAGCACAATGGTCGTCACGAGCAAAGAAACAACCGTACGTCGCAAGCTGCTGTGTTTGATTTGGTCTAAACGGGATTCCATTTTTGCGATGTCGGCCTGGATGCCTTTCAAGGAGAGGCCGACCAATATGCCGCCCAGTTGCCTGTCGGCCATCCATATGGGCATGGCGACTTCCATCGTGTCGTCGTAAGTCTTTACCAGGAGCTTATCTTGAAAAGATTGGGAAAAGGATGCGACCCCCGCATTTATGGGCATCCCGAATTTGAGAATGTCTTTGGTTCCGTCGTGCAATATCTTTCCTTGAGCATCAAATACGTATGTATATAGAATATCCTGTTGCTGCTTGGTTGTATTCAACAGTTCATAAATTTCAGCCATATTATAGAGATAAAGGGGATTGACAAGGGTTTCGCCAAGAAAGCGGGTGATGACTTCGCCACGTTGTCTTATCTGGAGAAGGAGGTCTGCCGACATTGCCCGCGAACTTGCTTCGCTCAGGGTCGTAAAAGAGGATTTGAATTGGTACAACAAGGCGCTGGAGAGAACCAACACCATGAACAACAACAGCGCCACGAAAACGAACAAGTATTTATCACGCAATTTTAAGCGCACTTAATGCAGTTCCTCTTGAACTATTTTTAGAAGCAAGCGCACCTCTTCAATTCCGGCCAGGGTATTTTCATCCAGTTCATCAAACTTTTTTGTCTTTTGATAGGCTTTTAGGGCATTTTTTGCCTTGGGGTCACGGTGGGCGTTCAATAGAACCGATATTAATCGTTGTTTGATGCGGGCATCAAGGTCTTTTCTCACCACCTCGACCGCCCTGGGAAAGGATTGGGTTCTATGAAATATTTTCATCTCATTTCTAAAGGATTTGCGTACGTGGTCATCCTTTTCCCAATCAAGATTGTTGAAGGCTCCCGCCGCTGTAAACCCGCGGTATACCCAGGTCGCGGTATTGACCTCCTGGCCCGAAAAGGCATAGGCGACCATACCGACGGGTGGTTTCTCCACAGGCGTGGCGAGTTGGACCAGTTTCAGACCCTGGCGGATCAAAACAGCGGCAGGGATGAAATATGCGGTCGTTGAACCGCTATCCTCAAAAGCAATTGTTTTACCTTTTAAGTCGGACAAATTGTTAATCCCACTGTCTTTTCTGGTAAAAAAGACCGTATGGTATTCAGGAACCCCCTTTTTCCATTTTCTCAAAATAATTTCAGCGCCGGCTTTCTGTTCAAAGATTACCGCGGAAAATGTCGTTTCGGTCACCCAATCGACCTTTTTTTGTTTTAAATAGCTGATCATCTGGCGATTGTTTTTACACATCAACACCTTGCTTTCGATAATACCAAGATCACCCATGTGTTTGACCGCATAATCGGCGATCGGCTTGAGGTATCTATAAAGTTTTTTTGGATTTTGAGTAACCTTGCCAATCACGAGCGTCTGTTTTTGAGGATGTATCGCCCGTTCCTCTGCCGGCAATGATGCCGCTTTGGCGAAAGTCGGCCACAGGTTGGCGGTTATGAGAAAAACCAAAACAAAAAGTACGCCTTTTGCAGGCGGGTTTGCTCGACGAAACATCTGCTGGCCTCACATTCGGGTTTTTAGAAATCCAATTGAAGACGTGTCTGGAACACCGTCGGATCGTCATCTCCGATGACGCTGCCATCCGCATCGGCATCGTCGTCATTGTCTACCAGGATGTAGTTTGCCATCAAACGAACATGGGGGTTGAAATACCAGTTCAACCCCAAAGTGGTGTTTCTTTCCCTTCCACCGGTAATCGCGCCGTCGTTTAGATCCAGGGTATCATAACGAACGGCCAGTTCAACAGCGCCGTATTTGGCATGCGGCTTAATCCTTCCGAACGTGCCCTTTTTTTTCTTATACGGACGCGACTCCCCGGTAATGAACCAGCTTCCATACAGGTACCAGCCATCAAATACGGCCTTATCCATTCCGGCCGCCCGATTCAATTGCGTCCGAATATACTCACCCTGGATTGAAAGGGGCCCGAACACGCCGGCCGATTCCAAACCATATTTTACCATATCATCAACCATGGTGATATCCCCGGTGTCAAGGTACTTTATATCGGTCAGGTGAGATCCGGGACGGGCATTGAATTTGACCTCTCCCTCGCTATCCGTTTTCCGATAGGAGCCGGATAAACCAAAGTGGGCTGTGCGAATGTCGGTATCGATTGGCGCGTAGGTCAGTCTGCCGGTAAGGGCCCACCCTTCATCACCCTCATTTTTGACATCCTTGTCAAATTTTTCGCCAAAAAGCCCCGCCGCAAAACGCAGGTCCTGCCAACCCGAATCGACGCCGATGCCGATGGAATGGCCAGGTGCGAATTCGTTGGGAAGGGCCCGCTCCATAAAGGTGATGTACCTTGAACTGGTCATCTCTTCCAGGCTGAAAGGCTCCTTGAATTGGCCGACTTTGATCCGCGCCGGCCATAGTCCGAGATAACCTATATAGGCATTCTTGACGTCTGCGTCGCCACCAGCGAAATCAACGGAGAAATCATAACCCCAATCGGCAAAGAGGATCCCTTCGACATCCAGGCGGGCGCGTCTCAGTTCCGTGCCATCTCCCAACACGTTTTTATCTTCGCCATAGAAAGCGGCATCGATCATCAACCGGCCACCCAATTCGAACGAAAATTGTCCGTCATAAGTCGATATTTCCAGGCCGCCTTTGGTTTTGATTTTTACTTCCTTGCCGGTGTCTTCCTGCCCATTTTCTTCTTTACTCACGGCTTCTGCCAGGGTCTCAAATTGTTGCTGCGTGATGGTCCCGTTATCCCTCAGGATGATAAGTAACGACATATCGACGTCCTTAGCGTGCGCAAAACCAGGCCTGCACACCAGAAATAGAATCATGCAAATCACGGATAGTTTTTTCATGGTCAGCCTTTCTTTATTTATGGTGCTTAAATAAAAAATGCCGGAACTTACGCACCCGATTGTGCCAATAGGTAGTTTCCTGTGTTAAAAAATTAAAAGATTATAAGATCTTACAACAAGCGTTTGACTCTCAAAAAGATCATTTAAGCGCTTTGAGTATTGGCGATTAGATCAAACACTTTTCATCACTATGCCAGGCATATTTTAGAATTATCATGGGTCGGATTATCGGTGTTATAGCATATTTGGGCATAAAAACGGATTGATCAGAAAATCCGCCACCAAGATAGCTATTGGCCATATAATCGAAAAGTTGAATGTTTTGGACTATTTTTATGTTGAGTGGTTCCCAATGGGCATTGCTGTGCTTAGAATATATCTGGCAAAAGTGTCGGTTGGGTCGCGCACATTAAATAAGGCGCCTTCGGATGTTATTGTGAGATATTTCATGTCCTGGAAAATGATTCTGCCGGCAGGTTACGTCCTTGGCATGGTAATCTGCAGACCAGGTAATAAGGGGAGTGGTTTTTGCTTCAAATCGGCCTTTAATAGATGCAATACAGGTAGGGTGTAAATTTCTAAAAACAAGGCTGAAGAAAGTGCCCGAAGACAGTTGCTGGAGGTCAGAGGTTGGAAGTCAATAAATCTGGAGGGACCATACCAAGAAAAGGTTCAATCTCCGTTTGACCTGTCCACACAAGTTTGTTACAGTTTTTTCGTCTCACCTGTCATCGGGTATGACCACTGCATTGAGACACCGGGATTGGGGATGATCCCAGTGTCCTTGCGCGGAAAGGGACAGTGCCAGACTGTACTATAAGTACCCGGACTCACCTAAAATACTATATTGTGGATCGATCTGCCGGCCAGGTGTGCCCGATCGCTGAAGTCTGCAGCGTGCGTCTTTGCAGGAAAGGACCGGCGAAATGAATGCGAATAAAAAAAAAGGCCATTCCAAAATGAAAAATTCCCAGAGTGCATTATTGAAAACATGGGATTATCCCCTGGCGGGCACAGATCCCAGTGAACTCTTCTTTGAAAAGGGCAAAGTTATCGGGACACCGGTGAAAGTAATGCGAACCGGCCAAGCAGAACCGGATGACGGCTGGCATATAGCTGAAATCCATTATAAAGCCTCCGGTAAAGATAAGAAACAAACCTATGTAAAGGTACTGAAACCCAGCCGGGAGGACAACAGCCGGGGGCTGCAAAAGGTATTGCCCTTGCGAAGCCTGGAAACGCTAAATCCTCAAATCAAGCTTCTGTTGTACGAGAGTGAAAAGGATTACGTGCTGTATGAAGACAAAGAGCACGGTTTCAAGATTGGTTTGATCATAGATATCGATATGCAAGAAGATACCCTGCTCATCATGTTGGGGCCGGAAGGGGATGATATCACCGCTCCACTGGATAGAATCAAGGCGGCGGATGTCATAGATAAAAGTACGGACCCCCGCAAATTGGAAAAAACCTTCCATGCGGAAGTCAAAAAACGGCGGGCCATTAAGCCGGGCCCGAAAACCAGGCAGTCGCACAAGAGAGTGGGGGAAAGAAAGAACCTGATCTACTACTTGAAGGTCACGGACACAACTACAAGCGCGCCGATTGGTCATGCGGTAGATATTTCCAACCACGGTTTCATGTTGACCACCGGCAGGCCCATTGAACCCGACGTTTTGTTTCAATTGAAACTGCTACTGCCGGCTGAGATGAATGGGAGCTGGCATTTGGATTTCGCGGCTACCAGCCGCTGGTTCCAGCCGGATGAAAACCCGGAATATTACAATGTGGGGTTTCAATTCACCGAGGTCGCATCGGAAGGCGCGCAAATTATAGGCGAGTTGATAGAGAATTATTGTTTTTAAAACCAGGGTTCAAGGTCTCGAGGGTTCCAGGGTTCAAGTGAAAGGCGAACCCCCAAAAACATACATTAGCCACAGACTAGGCTTTCCATCCTCCAAAGCAGGCTACTGCGAATGACGGGCGCACAAAGCTATGCCTGGCAGACACACGCGGACAAATAAAGACGCGGCCAATATTGGCTAGCTGACGCCGGAAAATCCAAAGACCATTTACCGATACGGGTTTACACGGTGTACACGGATATTTCCCGCCGCGCGAGCTCAAAATCTCAAATCAATGCATCGCGCAGAGGCGCAAAGGCGCAGAGAAAAACAATATTTATGCCGGCTATCGCCGGTAAAACCATAAACCCTAAAAAATCGGTGAAAAAGGTTATAGTCAGGCAAGCTGACCCAAATCCGGCTCTTGAATTTCTCCGCGTCTTTGCGCCTCCGCGCGATGCACAGTTTTCTGAATTCGGCTCTCACCGTAACCTCTTCAGGCTCTGTGAGAGCCAACGGTTTCATGGTTTTTCCTACATCAGACGCCTGATGCCGGATGCCTGACTCCCGGTGTTCCCTCAACCTTCTACCTTAAACCTAATATGTCTCCCCCCGCCCTATTGACCCAGGGTCGTCCTGCTCTTATGTTACATTCAATTGACTGGCTATCCAGCTGGATTGCCTGCCAAATCACACCATGCATTTTTAAATAGGCTGACAGCATGACAATACTCCGGGCAGAAGCGCTCACCAAGACATTCACGATCGGGGATCGGGCCATCAACGTTCTAGAAGGGGTTTCACTCAGCGTTGAACCCGAGGAATTTCTCGTCATCAAAGGCAGCAGCGGAAGCGGGAAGACAACCCTGCTGACCTTGCTTTCCGGGCTGGACCGGCCGTCGGGCGGCCGGGTATTCATTGAAAACCAGGATATCACGGATATGCCCGAGGATACCCTGGCGGCCTTCCGCAACCAGGATATCGGCTATGTATTCCAGAGCTTCCACCTGGTACCAGGCCTCACCGCCCAAGAGAACATCATGTTCCCGGCCGAGCTCGGCGGGGACACGGGTGCCCGGGAAAAAGCCGCTCAGCTGATGCAGCGGGTGGGTCTGGGACATCGTAGCCATAATTTTTCGCATCAACTATCCGGTGGCGAGAAGCAGCGGGTGGCCATCTGCCGGGCTCTGGTGAACGAACCCAAACTCATTTTTGCTGATGAACCCACCGGCAACCTCGATTCGGAAAATGGACGGGCGATTCTCGACCTGTTGCTCCAAGCCAAGCAGGAGAGCCGGACCACGCTTGTCCTGGTGACCCACAGCCCGGAGGTGGCCGCCCGGGCCGACCGCATTGTCACCCTGGTGGATGGCCGGATCGAGAACGGAGCCGGCTGATGCTGCACCTGGCCTTCATAAAGCGGCAGGTCGTCCGTTCCCGGAAACAGGCCGCCGTCTTTGTGCTTTGCGTGATCCTTTCGATGATTACCCTGATAGCCCTGAACGGTTTTTCCACCAGCGTGCACGAGGCCCTGATGAACGATGCCCGCCGCCTGCAGGCCGGGGACATCATCATCAAATCCCGTTATGACTTTACCCCGGCGCTCAAGACGGCTGTCGCCAGGTTTGCGGCCGACGGCCGCATAGCCACCGCGCGTATGTACGAGTTCTACTCCATTGTCCGCACCGTTGAGGAGGAACGCTCGTTGCTGGCCATGCTCAAAGTGGCCGGTCGCGGGTATCCTTTCTACGGTCAGGTGGTGCTGGCTTCCGGCCATGGTTTTGAGCAGGCCCTGCAGCCGGGGACCGTCATTGTGGAGTCTGGTCTGCTGGAGAGATTGGCCCTGTCGGTGGGCGATGTATTGCGGGTGGGGAACGCGGACCTGACCATTGCGGATGTGGTCACCCTGGAACCGGACCGGCCGGTCACCTTTTTTTCATTCGGACCACGTGTTTTCATCCACCCGGAAAACCTGGACGCCCTGGGGCTGGTCGATAAAACCGCCCGCGTGCGCCACAGACTGTTACTCAAAATTCCTGATCCCTCCCAGCTGGACACCATTGCCGCCGCACTCATGAAAGTGGCCGACCCCGATCAGGAGCGGGTTGAGACCTTTCAAAGTACCAATTCGCGCATGCAGCGCTTTTTTGACAACCTTTTGTTTTTCCTCAATCTCATCGGTATTTTTACGCTTTTACTGGCGGGTATCGGCATCCAAAGTGCCCTGTCGGCCTTTTTGAAAGAAAAGACCTACACCATGGCCATCGCCAAGACCGTAGGTGCCACGAGCCACTTTATCACCGTGCATTACCTGATGGTCGTGATGATCCTGGGACTGGCCGGCACCCTGCTGGGAATTGTTATGGGCCTGGGGCTGCAGCACATCCTGCCCTCACTTTTCACCGGCTTTCTTCCGGAGAACCTGGATGTGCAGTATTCCTGGCTGGCGATGCTGGAAAGCCTGTTGCTGGGCGGTGTGGCCGTGGCCCTGTTTGCATTTTTACCGCCTTATCGTCTAAAAGACATTCGCCCCACCGTGATATTTCGGAAAGAATCGCCGCGCGGATCAGGCCGCTGGCCGTACATCCTGACGGCTTTGGCGATCGCGACCATTTTCATCGGGTTGATCCTGTGGCAGCTGCGGGATGTGCGTCTGGGTCTTTATTTCGTGGGGGCGATCATCGGGTTTCTGCTTGTTACCACAATCTTCGTACAAGGCGTGCTGCTGTTGCTCCGTAAAGTCCGGTTCAAACGCCTGGTCCTGCGTCAGGCGATCAAGGGGCTTTTCCGGCCCGGAAACTCCACCCGGCCGATCCTGATTACCCTGACCGCCGCCCTCGCCGTGATATTCTGCATCTACCTGGTGGAGGCCAACCTGGATACGGCCTATGTCCAGAGCTATCCCGAGGATGCCCCCAATATTTTCCTGATCGACATTCAAAAAGAGCAGGTCGACGGGGTTTCCGAACTGATCGATGCGGCGGATTTTTACCCGGTGGTGCGGGCCTGCATCCGGGCTATCAATGATGTCAAAGTCAACCGTGCAGTTGAGCGAAAAAAGGTCAGGGGTGACAACCTGGCCCGGGAGTTCAACCTCACATACCGCCAGCAACTGTTGGAAGATGAGCGGCTGCTGGAAGGCAAGGCCATGTATCGATCCGACTGGGAAGGGCCCCAGGTATCGGTTCTGGACATGGTGGTGAAGATACGCAAAATGAATATCGGCGATGTGCTCCATTTCAATATCCAGGGGGTCCCGCTGAGCGCCCGGATATCCAGCATCCGTACTCGCACCAAAGAGTCCATCAAGCCCTTTTTCTATTTTGTCTTTCCCCCGCAGGTGCTGGCACCGGCGCCCCAGACCGTTTTTGCCGCGGCACGGGTACCCAAGGAGCGCATCTCCGGGCTACAAAATCAGGTCGTGGCCCGTTTTCCCAACATCAGTTTCATCGATATAACCGAGACCGCCCTGGTGTTTTCAAAGGTGATGCATAAGCTGAGCACGATCATCCGCTTTTTTACCTCTTTTTCCATCATTGCCGGTTTGCTGATTATGATCAGTGCTATTTTTGCCACCCGCGCTACCCGCATACAGGAAGCGGTCTACTTTAAGATTCTGGGGGCCACCCGGGGGTTTGTCCGCCGGGTATTCGCTTTCGAAAACATGTTTATCGGAGCCCTCAGCGCCATCCTGGCCCTGGGGGCCGCCCATGGTGCGGCCTATTTAATTTGCGCCCGGATCCTGGACATTGCCTACCGGCCCTTTATGGGCGACAGCTTCATCATGCTCCTGCTGCCCATCGCTCTGGTGGTTGCAGTGGGTATGGGGGCCTCATGGGCCGTTTTGAATAAAAAGCCGGTGAGTTATCTCAGGACACAGGGGAGCCAGTAGGCAGGTGTTTAGGCTGGAGGGGAAAATCAAGAAGACATAGGGTCGGAAGTCGGAGGCCGGATAAACAAGAGGATAGAGACCGGAGGGCAGAGACGGTAATGGCCAGCAGCTATTAGCATTTAGCGGTTGGTATTTGCTAAAGCGGATAAAGGAAAGGGTTCTTCAAAAACTCTAAGCGCAGATCGCGCCACTAAGCATTCTTGATAGCCCAAATGAGAGGCTTTAAACGTTATGCAAAATATACACAAACTGATCGGCAAGCTGGGGCTGATCCTGTTGCTATTATCAGTATTTGGATGTGGTGAAGAGACACCGGCTACCTCTGCGCCAGCCGCACCGGCCGTGCCGGCAGAAAAACTCGCCGTCCCCCGCGATGGCGTTATCGTCGCCGTTGGAGACAGCCTGACCGCCGGTTACCGGGTGGCCGAAAATCAAGCCTACCCGGCCGTATTGCAGCAGCGTCTCGACCGGGACGGTTACAATTATCAAGTCATCAATTCCGGTATCAGCGGTGAAACATCCAGCGGCACCCTGGCGCGGCTGGACTGGGTTTTGACCCTGAAACCCGATATCATCATTCTGGGGACGGGGGCCAACGACGGCCTGCGGGGTATTGATCTGCAGCTAACCCGCGACAATCTGGACCGGATCGTCACCCGCCTCAGGGCCGAGGGGATTATCGTTGTCCTGGCTGGCATGAAGATGGTTAAAAATCTCGGGAAATCGTTTACCCGCGAATTCGAAAATCTCTATCCGGCGATTGCCGCAAAGCATGACCTAATCTTGATCCCCTTTTTCCTGGAAGGGGTTGCCGCCAACCGGCAATTGAACCAGGCGGACGGTATCCATCCCACCGAGGAGGGGTATCGTCGGGTGGTTGATCACCTCTATCCATTTGTCGTAAAGGCCATTGGAAAACATCGCCAGGGGTAATTTAAACGCCGTTTGACCATCCTGCCTGTAATTGCTACATTCCCCGCGTATCCAGTCTTTTCAGAATCCAACACCAGAATGCAGACACCCTTACTTGGTCCGAATGTGGAGACCACCATATGCACCAGTTGCACAAAACGGGGCTGATCCTCGGAATGTTAGGCCTGATTTTGTGTCTATCCGATGCGGCCCAGGCCAAGCCCTGGCGGAATCTCCGGCCTTTCCCGGCCGCAAAGATTACCTGGGAAAAGGGCTTTATCGGCATCGTCGGTGATGATAAGACGCGCCTTTACCACCTAACCGGCCAGGGGTCCATTGGACTGATACCCTTCCTTGGCAAGGGCCCCAACGCGACCGAGCTGAACGCAAGGCAGCAGTACATCCGCCAGTGGCTTGAGCAGCACCCGCAGGCGCGGGCCATACCCGTGGAAGCCTATCCTTTCTTTTCGAATACCGTGGCCCGGATCTACATTTGGATCAAAGAGGGCCAAGATCATTTGAATCTGGACCTGGTAAGAGCAGGCTTGTTGGCAGGCGATAGTATGATGACGATCCTGCGGTTCGAGGATCTGTATATAACCGGCCAACAGCTGTGGGCTTTCCGCAAGAAGGTTGCCGCTGCGGAAATGGAAGCCGCCGCAGCCAATAAAGGGATCTGGGCGGATCCTGACTATAAACGTACCAATCAGCCAGGTAAAATTTTTTATCCCGGCATGGAAGCGCTGGCCCGGTTCGAACGCGCGGCCGCAAACACCCCTGATCCGCCGCCCACCTACGATTCGAAAACCCCAGAAGAAAAGTTGTTACGGATTGCCGATGGGGATGACAACGCTGCGTCTTACAACGCTCTCACCGAACTGGTTCGCCGGGCGGAAGCGGGAAGTATTACCGCGAGCGCTTTCAACCAGTTGATTTTACAAGGGTTGGAGCGCCAGTCTGAGCCTTTACGCGTGTGGCGGGGGCTCTTCGGGAGCCTGATCGAGCTGGCGTTTCAACAGGGGCGGCTATCTGAAAATCAGGTTGAACGCTATGCCCGCCAGGCGATCATTCTACGGCTCGAGACCACCTGGGCAAAAAAGCCGAACCACCCGCAACCGCTGCTGGCGATTGGAAGCGAAATCAGGGTTGGTCAGGCCAAAGCGCGTAGTGTTCTCAAGGATAATCAGGCGGGCAAGCTGCTGCTGACCGCCAGCTATCGTCTTTGGCAAGTGCAGATCAACGGTGTGCCGATCAACAATTTCAAAGCGAATAAGCAGGGGCAAAAAACGTGGTCCCGCCAGCTGCGTGGGGGGACCCAGACCAGACAGTTTCACCTGGAGCCTGGGCAGGCGCTCGCGCCGGGCCTGCATACACTTACCGGGCAACTGGAGGTTCGAATCCTGAAAGGCATCGAAGCCTGGAACGCTGCCGGCCGGGCCGGGGAAATCCCGGGCGGGATCAAACCCTTGGCCATATTGCGGCTGGAGATCGACTCTCTTTTCGAGAAGGTGGGGGAATAAAGGACAAGCCCTGTACGTCGTATCAGGATGCGCTGCAAGTGCCTGGGCGCCTGCAGGTAATTGGTGGCCGATTGACAAATAATGAATGGCTATGTCAAGGTGTGCTTATACCAAATGCACCGAATAGCGCCTTCCCCATCGAATTGAACAAAATCTCATATCTTTCACTGAGTTGGAAAAAACCATTTACAAGCACATGCTCAAAATTCTAATTTACCGCTGTCGCAAGTCTGACAACGACTCGGATATATGCTATTGAGGACCTTCGGGGCTAGTGCTTGTCAAGCAGTTGAAAATTCGTTGTTTAATTTGAAGATCGAAGCATGCTGCCAGGAATCCGGACACTGTGCCTTGACCCCTCATTGTGGGAGCATCTGAATGAGAAATCGATTTGTAAAACCGTTGTTCGTAGTTATTTGCATCACGGGTGTTTTGCTGCTGGACCTTGGCTCACCGGCCCCTGGCCGGAGTGAGAAGTTCTGGAACGGAACCGTTACCGCGAATGTGAATCTGCGGAAGGCACCCAGTACCCGGGGAACCATTATCAAAGGGTTGCTGAAGGGTTCTCCCGTTAAGATATACGAGGAGCAGGATGGCTGGTACCGGGTTTCCGCGCAAAAATACCACCAGGTTTTCAGAGGCTGGGTCAGCATCGATTTTGTGGAAATCACTACCGAGGAACCCTCGGTCGCATCCACCGTTGCCGAGGTGCCCGCGCCTGAGCCCCAAACGCAACCCCTGCCGCCTGCCGAGAAAAGCCTTCAGTCGGCACCCGTGGCCGCCGCTGAAAAGCCACTCCCACCGCCCGTAGAGGAGACAGCGCCGCCGGCACCAGAATCTCAGCCAGTGGTTGTACCCGAACCAGAGCCGGAAAAACGGGCGGTCGAAAAACCCCCGGAAACGAAACCGGCCGCCCCCGAACCCGAAAGACCGCCCCGGGTTGAAAAGGCACCGGTGGTGGACCCCGCCGCATCCCCAGCGGATGATTGGCTGCAGATGCTTCCGATGGCACTACCGGTGGTGGCCATTATCGTTCTGCTCATTGCAGTCATCGTCTATCGGTTAAAACGGGCATCCGGAAAAAAAGCCGAGGAGGCGGCTGCGCCGATCGAGTGGCCAACCCCCCAGGAAAGCAGTGATCAGGTGCCTAAGGATAAAAAGACGTTTGAGGAATCACTCCGCCCGATGGGTGCAGAAGAATTGAACGAACCGTTTGAGGAAGTTCCAAGCAGTCCGCATGAAGAAGCACCAAGCCCGTCAACTGAAGAAGAACTGGACGAGCCGTTTGAGGAAGATCTTAGGCCATCACTTGAAGAAGAGTTGGGCGAGCCTTTTGAGGAAGATCTCAGTCCATCACTTGAAGAGGATTTGGGCGAGCCGCTTGAGGAAGATCTCAGCCCGTCATTTGAGGAAGAGTTGGGCGATCCTTTTGAAGAAGATCTCAGCCCGTCACTTGAGGAAGAGTTGGGCGATCCTTTTGAAGAAGATCTCAGCCCGTCACTTGAGGAAGAGTTGGGCGAGCCTTTTGAGGAAGAGCTTAGCCCGTTACTTGAGAAAGAGTTGGGCGAGCCGTCTGAAGAAGATCTCAGCCTGTCACTTGAGGAAGCGTTGGGCGAGCCTTTTGAGGAAGATCTCAGCCCGTCACTTGAAGAAAAACCGAGCGAGCCATCTGAGGAAGATCTGAGCCGGCAACTTGAAGCAGATTTAAGCGCACCGCTTGAGGAAGATCTAAGTCCCCCGCCTGAAGAGGAACCAAGCGAGTCATCTGAAAAAGCTCAAGACGAACCGTTAGAAAAAGCGCCTGTGGAAGGTCTCGACTTTCAAATGGAATCCACGCCCACGGGCAGTGTTAGCGGCAGTAAAGACACTCGCCCGACCAGAAGTTCCGCAGTTTACAACCAGGTAGTGGAGATCATCAACCGGATGTCCGACGCCGAGTTGACTAAGCTGCTATACCTGGTAAACAGCCAGCTGGGTAAAAAGTCGCGGCAGGACGATCGGCTTACGTTTTACACCATGGTAGACTTTGTTGTGGATGGTCAATACTACCGCGACTTCATCCAGGACCTGAGTGTCTCGGGTGTTTTCATCAAAGGGCGACATATGTTTGAACCGGGGCAGCTTATTCTGATGAGTTTCATGTCTCCCTTTTTTCAGAAACCCTTTAAAATCTCCGGGGAGATTGTGCGCATCCTGGACACCGGCATAGGCGTAAAATTCGATAAGGAAAGTCAGGTCCAGTCCGAAGCCCTGTCTTCCCTGATCAAGCAGATCAGCATGCTGGCAGAGAGTGGGTAGATCAAGAGATCAGAGCCCAGGAACGGCAAACAAAGATTCCGCCGCGCATTGCTGACAGCCATCCCAACCGATTCAGACGTCCCTGTTAGGAGGCAGGTATGGCCAGCTCGGCCAACAACATCAAATTGCTGGTCACAGGGGCTTCAGGCTTTATCGGCCATGAAGTATCCCACCAGTTGTCACTCGGCGGTTATCGACCCCGGTTAATGATTCGTGATCCCGGCGACGATTGTGAGATCTGCCACCTCAACGCGGACATCATGCTGGGCGACCTGCGCAAGCCTGAAAGTCTGCGGGATGTCGTAAAAGGTGTGGACGTCATTATTCATCTGGGCGCGCGGGCCACATTCGAGTCCTATAACAGGCTGAAGCCCACCATCCTGGATGGTTCGATTGCGCTCATGCAAGCCGGAATCGAAGCAGGTGTCCGGAGGTTCGTCTATAGTTCCAGTCTGCTGGTTTACAGTGGAACAGACGAATTGATCAACGCCGATACATTGGCCAAACCGATACTCGACTACGGGCGTATCAAGGTGGACACTGAAAAAGAGTTGGCCAGCATGGCGGCCGCCGCCGGGGTCGCGTTTACCGCTTTGCGCCTCCCCCACGTATACGGCATACGCGATCTTTACTTTGGCGCGTTGCGAGCCGGGCTGCTTATTCTTCCGGGGTTGGGGAAAAACACCTATACCCACTTGCACGTAAGGGATGCTGCCGCTGCAATCATTGCGTGCGCCGAGCGGGATTACCCGGGTATTCTACCCATCGGCGATGGGCGTCCCGCCACCTGGGCCGTCTTTCTCGACGTCGTCAAACAGCATTTTTCCCGGGCGCGGGTGCTCGTGATGCCCCAATGGTTGGCCCTGCTGGCGACGGCCCTGCTGACGCCGTTTCGACGCGCGCGCCCCAACCCGGGTCTGGAGACACCCGGCGCCGTCCGAACGTACAATTTAAACCTTGCCGTCGACCCTAATATTTTGTGGCCGGACCTGAGATTAACCCCGCGCTATCCAACTATTTACGAGGGTATTCCCGCAGTGGCCCAATCTGTTTGAGGCCACGGCTTAGTAAGCCAGCGGTAACCACTCAGTGCCTCCCCCTTCGCCATTGCTGCCGGTCCGGGCCGACACATCACCACTGGCATCGTCGTCGAATGCGGCTGTGATGGCTTCATCAATGCGGTCTACGGTCACGAAGGTCAATTCGCGGCGAACCTCTTCCGGCAGGTCATCCAGGTCCGATTCGTTCCGTTGGGGCAAAATGACCGTTTTCAAGCCGGCCCGATGGGCGGCCAGGACTTTCATCTTGATGCCGCCGACCGGCAGCACCCGACCGCGAAGCGTAATTTCACCGGTAATGCCGACGTCGCTGCGAACCGGTTTTTTGCTGAACAAGCTGGTAAGTGCCAGAACCATGGCGACACCGGCCGATGGTCCGTCTTTGGGCAAAGCGCCTGCCGGTACATGCACATGCAGATCCGACTTTTCGAACTCGTTCGGGTCAATGCCCAGTCGATGGGATTTGGCCCGCACATAGCTAAGGGCCAGTTCCGCACTCTCTTTCATTACCGCCCCAAGCTGCCCAGTCAGGGACAGGCGGCCTTTGCCGGGCATACGCGACGCTTCGATGTAGAGAATATCCCCCCCAACGGCGGTGACCGCTAATCCGGTGGCGATACCTGGCACGGTGATGGTCTCCGACCGCTCGGCCTCGAAGCGTTCCTTCTTCAGAAACTCGCGTACCATTTCTTGGGTGGCCACGACATGCGACCAGCCATTTTCGCTCAGCCGCACAATGCCTTTGCGGCAAATGGCGGCGATGTGCCTTTCGAGGTTGCGGACCCCAGCCTCACGGGTATAGCCGTGGATTATTTTTAAGATCGAATCGTCCACGAAGGTGACCTCATCATCGTTGAGGCGATGGGCGGCCAACTGGCGGGGGATGAGATGCCGTTTGGCAATTTGAAGCTTTTCGAGCGCGGTATACCCGTCGAGCTGGATAATTTCCATACGGTCTCTCAAGGGCCCCGGGATGGTGTCCAGCTGGTTGGCCGTGGCGATGAATATTACTTCGCTCAGGTCAAAATCCACATCCAGGTAGTGGTCGCGGAAGGCCTTGTTTTGCGCAGGGTCCAATACCTCCAGCAGAGCGCTGCTTGGGTCGCCTTGCCAGCCCTGGCCAAGCTTGTCTATTTCGTCAAGCATGAAGACAGGGTTACGCGTACCGGCCCGCTTGATTGCCTGGATGATGCGTCCCGGCATGGCACCGATATAAGTCCGGCGATGTCCGCGAATTTCGGCCTCGTCCCGTATGCCGCCAAGGCTCATGCGGGTGAATTCCCGCCCCAAGGCCCGGGCCACACTGCGCCCCAGGCTGGTTTTACCAACGCCCGGAGGACCGGCCAGACAAAGGATAACGCCCATTTCGGTCTGGATGCCGGGTTTTTCCTCGTGCTGGTCCGAACGGCCCTGTAAAAGGCGTCGCACGGCAATGTACTCGACCAGTCTCTCCTTGACGTCCTCCAACCCGAAATGATCTCCGTCTAGAATGCGGCGGGCTTCCGGAACGTCCTGATTGTCATCGCTGAGGCGATTCCAGGGGAGATCGGCCAACCACTCCAGATAGGTTTTAATGATTGGGTATTCGGCTGATTGAGGTGACATTTGCCGGATGCGCTCCAACTCCCGCGAAGCCTCTTTCCGGGCTTCGTCAGGCATTTCAGCCTGCGCGATCCGTTCCGCCAGGTCATCCGCCTCGGAGGAATTCTCCTCGGTTTCGCCAAGTTCTTGTTTAATGGCCTTAAGTTGCTGCCTGAGGAAATATTCCCGCTGAGATTTGCTCATCTTATCCCGAACCTCGGATTGGATTTTTTTTCCAAGATCGAGCATCTCCTTTTCGTGGGACAAATGCGCCAGCAATTCCCGAATTTTCTGGGAGACACTGTCGGTCTCCAAAAGGGCCTGACGCGCTTCGGTGGTCATATCGATGTTAAATGCAGTGGCGTAGGCCAGCTGCAGTGGATCGGCGATGCGCGCAACCGAAGCGACCGCGTCCTCGGAGGCGTTGGGAGACATTGTCAATACTTCCGCAACCGTATTGCGGAGCTGTCGTTGTAACGCTTCCAATTCTATGCCCGTTTCGACCGTTTCCGGGGTACGCACAACGCTGGCCCGCAAGTGGCGGCCGCCGGATTGCCAGGTCACGACCTTGAAGCGGACCATGCCTTTAAGCAGGGCGACCGTAACGCCCTCGTCGTTTTTATCGGTGTGTATGATCTTGGCGATGGTGCCCACTTCATACAGCTGGCCGGGGACAGGGCTCTCGATCTCCGGGTCTTTGACCGTCAGCAGCCCGATGGTTCGATCAGATTGCATCGCTTCCTCAATTAGCGCTGCCGAGCTGAAAGATATCATGAAGGGCATGCTTATCTGGGGAAAAGCGACCATTCCGCGCACCGGCAGGATCGGTAAAATTTCCTGGGTATCAGCGTGGACGCGATCAGCTTCGGTCTCGGGATTGTCGGTTAATTCTTTTATGTTTGTCTCCATGGTGACACCTCACTTTCTTGGTGCGAATGGTTTGGTTGAAATAATCATAAACAAATGTTAAACATTATATTGTCATGGAAGACAGCACCACCTACACCATTAAATATGTTGCTTCGAAAACAGGCCTGAAACCTCACATCATTCGAAGCTGGGAATCCCGCTACCAGGCGATTTGCCCGCAGCGTTCCGACAACAACCGCCGCTGTTTTACCGATAGCGATGTCAAGCGTTTGAATTTACTAAAGAAAGCGGTGGATGCCGGCCATCCCATCTCTAACGTTGCCAAAATAAGCAATACGGATCTCCGCAATTTGCTGCAGCGAGACTTGGCCTTGCAGGGCTCCCCGGAGGCATCCGCCGGGGAAACTGCTTTGAGGGGGGTAGATGACGATACGAAGGCCGCCGGAGTCGTTGAACAAGCGCTTTTCCACACCGTGCGACTAAACCCTGCGGCGCTAGAACAGGTGCTCAACGAAGCAGCCGTCGACATGCCCCGCCAGTTTTTTCTGCAAGCAGTCGTGTTGCCGCTTTTCGAGAGGATCGGTGAGCTCTGGCAACGGGGTCAATTGAAGACAATCAACGAGCATATGGCCTCGGTTTCCGTCCGTACGATCTTGTGGGATATGCTGCGCAGCGTCGTCCTATCAAAGGCCGCCCCCCGGATTATCGTGGCGACACCTGTGGGCCACTGGCATGAGTTCGGTGCGCTGGCATCGGCGCTGGCAGCTTCTGAATCAGGCTGGCGCGCACTATATTTCGGCCCCAATCTGCCGTCTGAGGAAATCGCCTATGCCGCCAAAAAGTTCAAAGCAAAGGCGCTCGCGCTGAGTCTTTGCCACCGGCTTCAAGATCATCGCTTGAGCGGGGAACTAAAAAAACTGCGTCGCCTGGTAGGCCGAGATTTAGCGATTTTTACTGGCGGGCCGGGGGGTGCGACCGTTCAAAGCACCATCTTACAGATAGGCGCAATAAACGGTCTCGATCTGACGGAATTCAGGGATAAACTCGACTTACTGGCTGATGTATGAAGGGGTTTTGAGGCTGGTACATAGAGGGTCGGGGTGAAACTTTCCCTGTTATGAAAAAAATTTTATTGCCGTCAGCAGTTTTCATGCCGACGGCTTTTTATTTTTCAGTTTTCACTCCATGCACTTCCAAAAATGCACGCCACTCTTCGGTGCTGATGTTGCCATCACCGCTGGTGTCAATCATTTCAAATCCAGAGCGCCATTTCTTTACGTTGGGCGCACTGAATTCTTCAAACGACAGTACGCCGTCTTCATTGGTGTCCAGCGCCGTCATGTCCCAGTTTCCCTGCATGGATCCATAGTGTCCGTGATAATGGCCGGCGATGGTAAAAGCCGGAAATGCCAAAGCGATAATTGCCAATAATGTCAAAAAATGTCTTGCTTTCATATCGACCTCCTTGCTCGACGAAGAGCATTGTTGATTAAAACTTAGACAAAAACTAAACATAACCCGTTCGTTGTCAACGGCAATAATGGCATTCGATCGTGTTTTGGAGGGGCCGGGGTCGGTGCCAAGGGAACAGTCGGGTTCACCGCTTGCAAAAGACACAATACTTTCCGGCGAAAACGGCTTAACGCCTTGAAATGCAAACCCAGGGCGCTATGCAGGCTTGTTTGGCACACGGCACGGTTATGCCAAATAAAACGCTTGATACGGACAGGATTTAGGAGGCGGTCTATCTGCGGCGCCTGCCATGGGGTGAGCTCTCGTTAGACCGGCATCCATGGCAGGCTGCCTATCCGTTGTTTAGGAATGGTAAAGGCTTACCAGGCTGGGCTACTCGCCCTCGCCGCTGACTGCAAACCCGCTTTTGCCAAGGCCGGTGGAAGAGGGGGTCCCGGCAATTTTAGCCAGGTAGGTACCATCCAGGGTTTTTATGTGGTTGTCGACATTGTCGAAATAGTTATAATGAATCTGCTCTTCGTCAATGATGTCTTCGAATATTTTCATGCTGATGCTATCACCATTCTCGCGGCACACCAGCAGGAACTGGTTGTATACGTCCACGGTGTCATCCTCAAGCTCGGCATCGAAGGGAAATATCTGTTCAACGGCCTGGCCTTTGGTAATTTTACCGTCATGACCGGTTACCGGTTCGCCGCCAAGTTCCTTTACACGTTCGGCAAAAGTCTCAGCATGGCGCATCTCGTCTATGGCAATCAGTTTCATTTTGGCGGCTAATTCGCCGTAATCCATATCGTCCAGGTTATAATGCTGGTTCATATATTGACTGATTGCCTGCAACTCCATGGCACGGGCCTTGTTAAGCACCTCGATTACATTTTTGCGTCTCTCTTCTTTTGTTGCTGTGGCCATTTTTTACCTCCTTTTAGGGTTATTGCGTGGCATTGAAATGACATGTTTGTTTGCATGGGTACGTCGCGAGCTTATTTGATAATTGTAGGACGCACGGTAGACCGCATGCACCGGCGGCGGTGGGTTACGAGTACCGCATGATGCATTGCAACTGCCGTGAATCTAATACACCTTAATGATGGAGGCAATGGCTAATAGTTGGGGGAAGTTTGCAATGGTTGCGGCATAAAATGGATCGGACATTATAACTGGCTGATAAATTTTTTGAATAGATGTAGCTTGACCAAAACATCGAAGAGCGCTCGTGTTAATTGCAGTGGCGTGAGCTAAGGTTTTGGAGGGGGGATACATCACGGGATTCGGAGGCGAAACTCGGAGTGGAAGAAGTTGATGGTCTTATGGTGGCAGACAAAGGCGCGCACAACAATCAGGCGGCTGGGGTCTGGAATCTGGGGTCAGGTAGATCGTCCGACTCCCGGCGCCGGACACCTGACTTCTTGTAATCCTTCAAACTGCCACCTCAACAAGCAGCTCCTGAAGGAATGCCTGACGTTCGGCAAAACCCTGAAGCTCTTTACCGTCGACTGACACTGAATCGATCTTCAGACCGGCCAGGTAGGATGGTATGCCCCGCTTGCTTTTATCCAGCACCCAGACAACTCCGGCTAGAAAAACGCCCCGTTCTCCGTTGGGCAATGAGATGACTACATCCGTAGCCGGTTGTATCAATGTGGTTGTATTGATCCGGAGACCTTGCAGGCTTGTACCGACCAGCATACCGACAGTCTTCACGCGGTCGGCTGTTATTTCTACTTGGATATTTAACGAATACCTTGGATGTTTCCTGCGTTCAGTATCCATGATGTATCCTCTTTTGGCGCCTTCCCTATCTTTTACAGCAATATTGGTACTGGGTAGATCCTGATATGCCCGATGAACGCAGGAGGGAACCCCGGTGGGTGGTTGATGGGTTTACGCAACCGCCCGGCAGACCCTTAAATGATGAGGGTGGTGTTACCTTTCGTCGGGAAAGTAACACGGATAAGCGTGCGGACACTTTAGCGCAGGTAGGACCGCTTGTCAAATAGAGGCATGGGTGGGCTTGAAGGTGGGCGGCAGAAGACTGCCGGCATTTAAACCTGGGGGACAGACCGGTACATTCATAAAACCACGCTACAAGTCTCCGAAAGATTATAAGAGCATCCCAATTCAGCCCTATCATCCTCATAATTTTAGGATATTCTCACTGGGCCGTGAGTTCTTCACCGGGATGATAGGCACTTTCCAGGTTATCCGCGATGGCCTTGGCGGTGAGCAACGAGGGCCGCATCTGCCGCTTGACGAAAAGTGGCGCCTGGTCATCATAGTGGGGGGAGTCTTTCCGGTTGACATTGCCGTATTGGTGGATCGCCCAGGATTCGACGCCCTGGGTGGAAAACGCGGCAATGAGAACATAGGAATCGCCCTGACGCCCGACCAGCTTGCTGCCCGATCGTTTGGTATGGACGGCATTGAGGGTATCCGTGCCGCCGCCAAGGGGCAGGTCGGTAGCCCCCCGCCGCAGGCGCTGGACCCTACCCAACGGGACGTCCACCCGGCCATAGTGCCGGCGCAGGAACCGAACCGCTGCGCTGAATGTTTCCATCGGCGTCGGTACCGGTGTGCCCACCGGCTCGAACATCTTTACGCGGTAGATCGGTTCGTAGGTGAGCCGCGCCAGGGTTGCCCCCACCGAGTTTTCGTCCATTTCGCCATCCCACGTTTTCAAAATGGCCAGGGCTTCTTGTTCGGCCTTGCTCTTGGGCTGAAATCCGTCCAATAGAGGTTGCAGAACGTCCCGGAACATTGGGGAAGTTCGGGAATAGCGCCGGTCGAATTTGTAGCGCCGGAACTCTTCCCGGGTGATGGCTGTGTCGCGGCCGAAGAGTTCGTGGCTGCGGATGGCCCGGTTGTTCATGATCGTCTCGATGCCCAGCGTCGCTGAAAAATCCTGCTGCTCCGGATTGCCCGGGCCCACAGTGGCTTTGAAGGGGGTGCTGTTGGTATTTAACACCAGGCCGGAGGGCGGATTGAACACCTGAGGCAACGCTGCAAAGGGCAGGTAATCGGACCAGACTGTGCGGGATGTGTTGCCGGGCAGAATGGTCATCCAGTCGAAGCCTTCTGCACGGACGGGCAGCAAGGCGTTGTAAACGTAGTAGATGTTTTGCCGGTCGGCATAAACCGTGTTCATCATCGGCACGGCTTGCATGGTCATGGCGTTTTTCCACTCGTCGAAAGATGTGGCCTTGTTCAGGCGGTACCATTGCAGGACCGCGGCCCCGTGACGGTCGGCGCCGGCGTAGCGGAGGGCAAAGAAGCCGGACTTAAGCTTAATTACCGGCCCGTGCACACTGGCATATATCGGCCTGCGCACGGTCCAGTTAAAAAGGCCCAGATCGATCTCAATGGCCGCTTCCTTTAATTTCAGCGGCTGCCACTGGCCATCGAAACGATATTGGAGGGAACCATCCGGATGCATTTCAAGTTTATAGACATCGATGAAGTCCGGCCGGTTCACCGTGTGGGCCCACCCGAGGTGCTGGTTGTGGCCATGTAGAATTACTGGTGCACCGGGAAAGGTCCCGCCGATGACGTTCCAGCCTTCCTTGGAAACCACATGCGCCTCGTACCAGGCCACGGGTCCCTCCCATGGCTGGTGGGAATTGATGTTGAGGCGGACTTTCCCGTCGGCCGATCGCGGGAGTCCGACAGCATGGGCGTTCGATCCGGCCAAACGGCCATCGAGCCCGGCTGGAAGAGGCGCGTTCCACGTATACCGCTGCTGGATGGCAACGCCGACCTCCAGGCGCTCTGCCGGCCTGGCATAGAGGTCCTGCAGCACCTTGCCCACGCCCATCAGTAACGGGAGTTTGTGCACAAAGCCGGCCACGATGTCTTTACCCGTCACCGGGAAGAAGCGGTTGTCCGCCTCACCGGGGTGCCGGGAGGCGTAATAGTTGAGACCCTGAGCATATGCATCCAGGAATTGACGGAAGTCTTGCGGCAGGGCCTTATACTGATGCTCTGTTTTTCCTGGTATATCGAGAAGTTGCACCAGGTAATCGTTGATAATGCTGATCTTGGCCAGTTTCAGCAGGGCCAGTTTTCCCCGGGCGGCTACCAGTGTGCCCTGGATCAAGGGGAAATCATCTTCGGCGTGGGCGTAGGCCAGGCCAAAAGCGGTGGCGTTGTCCGTCTCCCCGAAGATGTGGGGAACCCCCCATTTATCGCGATTGATAACGACCTCCCGAGCGTATTGGTTGGCAATGGCGGCGGGCTCAAAAGGGGCCGGCGCCGGTTGATGGGCACTGCAAGAAAGCAGCAGGGCTGGCAGAATACCAACGATCAAGGTGTACAGCAGGCGACCGCCGGGTTTCAGATAGTTTCCCATCGCAGTTATTGTCTCCCTGTGTAAAGGCGGTTGGTGGCGGGTGGTGACACTGCCGGTAGATGTTTCAAATTTAAGGCCATAAGTCAAATGGTCAGGAGGCCGGTTTTTAGTATGCCCGGCGTCTCAGGGGTTTTTGCGGGCAACCGCCTTGTAGACAGACAACACATTTTCAAACACATGCTGCCAGGGTCTCTGCCAGCAAGCTTTCCAACAGCGCTTCATCTTTTTTAAAGGGCCGATCGATGGTTTCAAGGTCCGGCAGGTCGATGAGCTGAACGGTATCCCGACGCGCCCGACTGAAGATCTCCGTGAAGCCCGAGAGGTTGGTCGTGATGATGCGGCAGCCGGATGCCAGGCCCTCGAAAAGTACCAGCGGCAGACCCTCGAAAAACGAGGGCAGCACCTGGATATGGGCCTGTTTCATCAGCCGGGAGAGTTTCCGGTGGTTCACGTACCCATGCATGGTTACCTGTTCGCCCAGCCTTTCGGCGAGCGCCAGGCACATTTCATATTCCGGCCCTCGCCCACCGCCAGCCATGTGCAGGTGCCAGTCCTGGTCCTCGATTTTCTCCAGTGAGCGCAGCAGCCAGGGAACGCCTTTGCTGCGATTTAACTTGCCGGCGTAGAGGATCTCGACGGTTCCGGCCGGTAATTTGGGCGATCGGTTGAAAAGGGTTTCATCATAGCCGCCGCCGGTAACCACGATGCGCTCGGGTGGCAGCGCGTAAATCTGACTGATTGCGTCTTTCTGGTCATGGCTAAGGGCAATCACCCGGTCGATTCTCCCGCAGTATGTTTTCACGTAGGGACGCAGGTGCCGGCAGTGATGATATTGCCGCAAGTCAGTGCCGTGACAGGTTGTGACGAGGGGAACATCTGGAAACAACTCGCGCACCAGGGCGGTGAGTACGAACAGGTGATTGGAGTGAATGACATCGGGTTGAAACCGGGCGACGGTGTCTTGCAGCGCTCGACTGAACGCCTCCTTATAAGCGGACAGGCGCTCCTCTTTCAGGTCCCTGAAAAGCGAGCTTTTATAGGGCATGACATCCGACATGCCGACCACGGGAAAGGGCAGTTCGTCCGATTCGAAAACGACGTAAGAGCAGTCCTGCGCGGCCAACCCCTCCAGTTCAGGCACATTGCCGGCGGGAATGCCGGCGAGCATGTGATTTGAAAAGCCGTGTTCCTGAGCCCTGCGCATGATTGCATGCAGGTAAATGCCGCTGCCGGTCTTTTCGGGCCTTTGTCCCAATACGTGTAAAATCTTCATGCAGCCTCCGCGGTTGTTCAGCCGTCTGGTTGAAAAGCGCCCTGTGCTTTATTAAGTCCTTAAAACCCAGTCTTCAGAGTCGGTTCAGAGATAATTGGCTATGCCCTTGAAGTGACGCGCAATTAAATTCGAAGCGCCAATAGCGGATTTTAGTCGTCAATTATTTAAAACGCCCTCTGGGCTTGGCCCAACGCCTGGCCCTCCGGACCAGGTTTCTTTAATGTTTGCGCTGCGCATAGACCCGGCGCCAGGTGATGGACATTTGGGGGTTCCGGGTGGGCCACCGGAAACCGAAGTGACCGCACAGGCGGCAGTAGGCCGCCATTTGGTCATCCAGCGAATCATCCGCCGCCGGCCCAGGTTATAGGGAAAGATGCGGTTGATGCCGCCGGCAATGGCGCACATGTAGTAGCCGGAAGGGGTCAGGCCGAGCCCACACTCCGCAATAATACGGCAGCCGCAGGAAAAGTCGGCCCAGCGGTAGTAAGCACTGTCGCAGGGGGCCATGTTAAAGGGCCTGAAAAGATGCTTTCGGGAAGTCTTGAGCGTGCTTTTGAGGACCACATTTTCCGGAAGCCGGGCGAGTACCCGGCGGACTTGACGGCCGTGAAAGTTTGTACCGAGAACCAGGCGCACATCTGGGTTGTGGTGCGCCTGGTAGTCGCTGAGCAGATCGACGATTTCGAAGATGCGGCTGTGGAGGGTCGGTTCGCCGCCCAACAGCCGGATGCGTTTCCACTGAACGCCGTGATCGAGACTTTCTTCTAAAAAGCCGGCAATGGTCGCAACAGGCAACTCTGCCCGGCTGGGCGCCTGTGTGCATGATCGGTTACAATTAAAGCATTTGAGATTGCATCGATAGGTGATGTCTATTTCGACATTTTCACGACTGGGGGCGTACTGTCGGCCGAATCGTCGTGCGATGAAGGCCTGGGCGCGCACGTATTGCCAGGCGTCCAGCAGCAGGCGCTTTAAGGTGACATTGCGATGTCGTGGTGGTAAACTCATCTACTCTCGGGAGCGGCCTCATCCGAAAGCCCGTGATCGTGCCGGCGCAGAAACGTTGGTTCGACGCAGTCTTCCGGTGCAATATGCTGCATATCGAGCGCGAAGCCCGGCCGGATTTCAGGGGCAGATTGCCGATAGTGACATGTCCCGTTTTACAGTCCCTAGTCCATTTAATCAATGGCTATCGGGACCAGTTCTTACCGTACAAGCCGGCTTCAAGCCGGCGAAATGGTGTCTAGAAGTTGCCCCGGTCGGTTTTTCCAGCGTACGCACAAGACTCCAATGACAAAAGGGCCGCCATGAGAGTAGGAGCGCAAGCATTCCGGAGAATACGTTCGAAATGCGCCGGTGCAGCCTCAATGGCGCGCCCTCGTTTGCATGGTCAGCCTCCCCAACCTTGCCAGTGCATGCAGGGCACTATTCGGCAATGGTGGCTTTAGTCCATGGTACGGGAAACACCGAAAAAGCGCTCCGGCTCCTTTTCCCGACCATTTTCTATTACCCAGGCAAGTTCGTTTGCCAAGGACGCATCCAGTTTTGTCAACATATCAAGATCCTTTTCGGCCAATTCAACCCGACCCATCTGTACAAACAGAACGCCCCTGTACATGTAGGGCTGGGCGAGGTTCCCATCCAGGCGAACGGCGCGGTTGTAGTGTTCCAACGCTTCTTCAAATTGGGCGGTACCTTGTTTGCGCAAGACGTAAGCAAGATTATTGTGCGCCTGGGCGAAGCGCTCTCGTTCAGACAGTGCCTGGCGAAACTTTCTTTCCGCGGCCTCAAAGTTTTTATCCAGCATCAATTTGACACCCTGGTTGTAGTAGCGGATCTCTTTTCCCTGCGAGGTTGTGATACTGCTGCTGCCGGCGCCATATACGGGGCCAGTGGCCATGATTACCAGCAGCATTGCAATGAGTAAGTTTTTCATCGTCCAATCCTCCGATTTGTGGCAAAAATTTTGATGATGGTTGCCCAACGTAATTGGCTGTAAGCACCATTAACAGGTGAATATTAGCTACTGAACTGCGTGGTTTCAATGAGAAGGAATTTATGTTGCTCTGATAGGCAGGTCCTATCATTGTGACGGCCGTGCCGCACACGTGGCTGTATGCGGGTATTCCAACTGGTCGCCGCATATCGCATTGAAGGTGCGGTCTCCATCTTACCGACTTTGCACAACGCCGCTACGCGAAGGCTGATAGGGTGGGAACAATCAGTTTAGCTGAGGCAGGCAGTCAGACTGTCTTGGGCGCTTACCGCTTTGGCCATGGATTCGTATTTCGCCAGAACCAAGTCAAAACCATGTTTGCGGGAGAGTTCCTCGAGATAGTCATCCGGCAGGTACCAGCGCTTCTTGAACATTCCAACATTCCTGAATATGTCGCAATGTTTGGCCACCATCAGGTCAAAGGCTTTGCGCCGCATGCCCAAGGTTCGAGGCGCCATATCGAACGACGTGTAGCTGCGGTAAGGCCGGTTCGGCCCGTTTTCACGACGCGAGGGTTTCAAGATACGCTTTTCGAAATCCACGCCGTCACTGTCAGACAGCAATTGGGTGGATCTGGCAACCAGAACAGTGATCAACTGCCGGACACATTGCCACCTTTGTTTGGGGGGCAGGTTGGCGATGGGCAGGTCTGGGGATTTGCGAATGAATTGCTCACAGTCCATCATGATATTGCGTGCCCGCCAACTGGCGATTCTGATTGCTTTTCCACGTTCATAGGTCCACAGGCCGCGTCCCAGATAGCTTTTGACACTTTTTCCGGCAAACTTACGCAGAAAGAGCAATTCCGCCTTTATGTCCGAATAGAGGGTATAGCCGTCCCGGCCCCCCAAGAGGGTTTCTCTGATCTTGGCGAAATTGATGCGGCTATCGCCATCAAGGGCTTTTTCCGCTTTCTTTTTCAATTCCAACGTGTACTCGAAGATGCGCCGCGAGACGTGCTGCAGTTCACCGGATTCATATCTAACCGCGGATTGTTTGAGGATCGAATTCGGGCGAATGCCCAGGTTGTTTTCCAGGTATTGCAGCAGCGGTCGAATATCGCTGTAGGGAACCAGGTCCGCGTGTGCCATTGCCTGATACTCTTCCAACCACTGCCGGAGAAGCTTGTCATCGAGGCCGGCTGAGATAAACTTTTGGCGCATGACATGTTCAAAGCGCGCATCGATCGTTTTGATTTTTCCAGAAAAGATACGGTGATCGACTCTCGGATCAGGCTCATCCTTGAAAAATTCTCGATAAAGATCCGTCCGTGTAACGTCGTTATTTAAATATAACCAAAGGTCCACCATGGCTCTGAAGAACGTTCCGTCAATTTTCAAAGCAGCCTGAGGCGGCGCCGGTTTTCGAAAAAGCTTACGATAGTGACGATCACTGACCGAGAATACCCGTCCGTGCACCAGGTTGTAGATATGAAGGTATGAAAGCCCGGTCTGTTTTGAAAGGTTGGAAATGGACTTGGTGCCGTGAATGTTGAACAGGCTTCTAATGTCCCTGGCGGTTAGTGGTATGCGCGGTTTTTTCCTGCGGTTTTTTATGTAATCAACCTTCATTGTGGCCCTCTTTGTTCCTCGATCTGATCAACGTGTTTCGGACTGGCAGGCCATGCGTCCCGCCGCCGTCCTCGTACTTAGACAAAATCTAAACACTATGTCGGCATATGCAAACCTTTCTATGACCCGGCCATCGCATCCATCTCCTCGAGTCGGCGCGTGCGTTGACTGTCGCCTTATCCTGACATGAAGAGCCCCGCAGGCCATGTATGCCTAACATATTAAAATAATGAGTTATAATTAGCTTGGAGTGGGGGGTATGTGTCTGGTCAGTATACCGGCCTAAAGTGGATCGGCAGCTGTCGCGGAGCGGTTGACAGGCGCTGTGGGCAGGCGTCGCATATATAGACAATATGTTGACAAGAATGTTTGCATTCCTATCTTTTGCCAGTGCCATGATGGGCATGGCATGGTGACGGGCGTCACCGGTTGATGCCCGCATTAACCCGAACAGGCAAGGAGGATATATGCCTAGCTTCGTGATCGCTGAAAAATGCGATGGATGTAAGGGCGGCGACAAAACGGCATGCATGTACATTTGCCCAAATGATTTGATGGTTCTGGAGCCCAACGAAATGAAGGCTTACAACCAGGAACCTGATCAGTGTTGGGAGTGCTTTTCATGCGTGAAGATTTGCCCGACCCAAGCGATTGAGGTAAGGGGTTATGCCGACTTTGTGCCCTTGGGCAGCAGCATCATGCCCATGATGGGAACCGAGGATGTTATGTGGACCTGCAAGTTCCGCAACGGACTCGTCAAGCGTTTCAAGTTCCCTATCCGCACCACGCCCGAAGGCACGGCAAACGCCTACACGGACCTGAAGGGCAAGGATCTCGAGAGCAACCTGCTGTCTACTCAGGAGGCCGATGGATACGAAGTGCCGCGGCCGAAAGACCTGGTTTAAGGCTCGACGTCCGCCGGCCCGCTGGAACGGCCTCGGTCGCGCACGGGGAACTGCGGTTCCCCGTGTATCTTTTCCAGCCTGATTCTCAATACCGCTGCTTCTTGACAGATAGCTTCGCGAACAGTAAATAAACGTTTACACCTTATACACATCTTAGACAAACTCCATAGCCGGTGCTGCGAAACTGGTCTTCAACGGGGTTTCGGGGTTAGATATGATGGACCAAACAGCGTTTTTAAATGTTCTTATGGCAACCGTGGAAAAGCACGGCTGCCGGATTGTTGATCTGGATATAGATAATCATATCATTAACTTAGATGGCCCTGATGACAAGGTCAGTGACTGTGCCCAAGCCATTGCCGAACTTTTTGGTGAATAACGTGGCGCTAGATCGATAGATTAAAAGATTAACGGCGCTTCCGGAAAGTGGTGTTGGAAACTGGTAGGGCTTTTGGAATCCTTAGCGCGGTCTAAGAACGTCTGCATTCATTTGGGAGTCACCCCAATGTCTAATCCTTCTGGTTTTCAGATAGGTTTTGTCAGCGCACAAACAGGTCTTTCCTCCCACGTGATCCGGGCCTGGGAGCGTCGGTACGAGGCGATCCAACCACAGCGGTCGGCTACCGGGCGACGCCTTTTTTCGCAGGCGGATATCGATCGCCTCATCCTCCTTAAACAGGCGATTGAGAAAGGTCACAGCATCTCGAACATAGCCGGACTTACGCAGGACGCACTGGTCGCGCTGGCGGGGGCCTCCGCCGACCCGCCAGGGGCCAGGGCAGTTGAATTCGCGACCCACGCAGATACGTTTATCCGAGACATTATTGCCGACTGTTTAAATGCCGTCACAGAATTAGACGGCAACGGCCTCTACCGTCTGCTCAAACGAGCCGCCGTGAACTGCAGTCGACGGGTCCTGCTGGACGCCGTTTTCAAACCGCTTTTGGAAGTGGTGGGCCAAAAGTGGTCAGATGGATCCGGGCGGATTGTCCACGGTCATCTCGCGGCAGGCATTGTGCACGCCCATCTGATCCGCATGCTGGAGCATGCTTTCGGCGATGAATACGAGAAGCCCTGCCTACTTATCGCCACACCTTCCGGTCAGTGCTGTTATCTCGGTGCGCTGGCGGTGGCTGTCATTGCCCAAGATCATGGTTGGCAGCCAATCTTTATTGGATCCAATCTGCCCGCAGAGGAGATTGCCGCGGCACAGGCTCTGCTTGCTCCCCAGATGACGGCCCTGAGCATCACCTGCCGCGTCAACGATCAATTCATGCTTTCCGAACTGCAGCGATTGCGTGATTTAATCGAAGACCGGTGTCCACTTGTCATTGGCGGTCGGGCCAGCCACATATATCTCGAACGCTCTGATATACCGGCGATCAACTGGACGTCCACCAATGAACTGATCGACCGGTTTCTATAGGTGGTTGGCCAGCAATCCCGCTCTAGTCTAGATAAGCTGGGTGCTTGATGCTGCCGGACACGTTCCATTCGTTTCAATACAATTCCTTATCTGGTAGCATTTTCGGAAAATTTTCCCGGTGGGTAAAAAGTATACGCCGTCAGTGGTTGTCCGCGCAAAAAGCATGGCGGGCCCGGGCCGGGCCATGCCCCAAAAATCCCCCTTGACTCCACTCACGGCATCTATCAGTATACGCAATCAATCCTATTGAGACGGTTGGTGGCGGGTGCTTGCAGAGCGCTTGTGAACGAACCAGGCTCCCTGTTTTAACCCCATCCAGAAGGGCGAAAGATGAAAAAAGGTTGGTGGGTTCTTGGACTTTGCGGCGTTCTAATGCTTGGCTGCTTAGTCGGCTATATCTATCTGTCGAAGGTGAACCTTTACCAGACAGATGGCCAGGTAAAGCTGCAAGGGCTCAGTGCTCCTGCCAGGGTGATTCGGGATGAAAAAGGGATGCCCTATATTTTCGCTGAGAACCTGTTGGATCTGATCAAAGTGCAGGGCTACGTGACAGCCCAGGACCGTCTGCTCCAGATGCACCTGTCCCGCCTGTTTGCCGAGGGACGCTTAACCGAGCTGGCCGGGGAGAAGGCCAAGGCGCTGGATGTTCGCATGCGGACCATCGGGCTGCACCGTAATGCGATCAAGCATGCCGGTATATTGAACCAAGAGAATCGTGCGTTGCTGCAGGTTTTCGCTGATGGTGTGAATCAATATTTAGAAGCCAACAGTGACAAACTGCAGCTCGAATTCAAGCTGGTCGGGATAAAGCCGGAAACCTGGAAAATTGAAGATACGCTGGCCATCATCTATTTTATGGGTTGGGGCTCGGCCGCGAACATGAAGACGGAAATGATTTCCCAGATGTTGGTCGAGAAAATCGGGGCAGAAAGGTTTCAGGAAATCTTTCCTCTCAATACCAATCCCGATGACATTGCCATCGCTTCGATATCCTCCCATGAGAAAAAATCAAACGCCCAATCCTATTGCCGCCTCGACATTCAAAAAGACGACTTCCTGATGGGCTTTTTCTCTGGGGCTAGTTCCGGCCTGGGAATTGGCAGCAACAACTGGATCAGTGGTAACCGTATGTCGGCAGGTGGCAAGCCGATCGTGGCCACCGACCCCCACCTGGATACACGTATGCTACCCGGCATCTTTTATCCCTCCGGACTTGTCTCGCCAAACCTTCGTTTAGTGGGCGTGACAGTGCCCGGGATACCCGGCGCGATCGTGGGGAGAAATCAGTATGTGGCCAATGGGGTGACCAATGCGTATGGCGATGCCCAGGATCTTTTTATCGAGACGCTAGACCCTGCCAACCCGAACCACTACCTTGAAAACGGCGAGTCTATTCCCTTCAAGGTCATCAAAGAAACGCTCAAAATCAAGGATAAGAACGCACCCTCCGGTTTTCGCGAAGAGGTGGTCAAGGTTCGTTTGACCAACCGTGGACCGGTGATCTCGGGTGTTTTAAAACCCCTGAAAACCGATAAAGTGGTAACGATGCGATGGGCCCCGTTTGAAACCATGCAGCCTGCATTAGGCATTGATTTCCTGCTGACCGCCCAGTCGGTCGCCGACATTCGTAAAATGCTGCGGTCCGCCACGGCCGCGCATTTCAATGTGACATTTGCCGATGTGGATGGAAACCTGGGCTGGCAAACCACCGGTCGTTTGCCGCTGCGAAGCGCAGGCAACGGGACGGTTCCGGTAGACGCGAATCGTTATCCGGACACCTGGAACGGCTGGATCCCTTATGAAGAAATGCCGCACCGGTACGGCAGCGATATAGATTGGATCGGCAACGCAAACCACAACACCGTCAATAAGGACTATCCTTACTACTATTCATCCTACTTTGCCTCTTATTACCGCTATCAGAGACTGAAAGAGCTGATGAATCAGCCAGGCAAAAAAACGGTGGCGGACCATTGGAATCATCAACGCGATGATTTGAATGTGTTGGCCCGGTGCGTTGCTCCGATTATGGTGAGAGCCCTTACGTCCAATCCGGAAACAGAAGATATGGCGCGCATCCTGAAAGCCTGGGATTACCATGATCGTGCCGATGGGAACGCGGCAACCATTTTTCAGACGATCTACCGCCATCTGGCCAAATTGACCTACGAGGACGAATTGGGCCCTGAGCTGGCAGCCGCCATGCTGGGGTCCTGGTATTTCTGGCAGGAGCGATTTGAAACCTTGATCGTGGCGGGTGAATCCAACTGGTTTGATATTGTCTCCACGCCTGATAAAAAAGAAACCCTGGCAGATCTCATAATCCGGGCGGCTTTAAAGGCCAAAGCGGAGCTTTCCGAGCAACTCGGAAACGATATGGATGCCTGGGCATGGGGGAAAGTGCACCAGATCGTTTACACCAATCCCATTCGTCGCAAGGGGATTGGAAAAGATTGGCTGGGGGGCGGCAGCCATCCCATGGGTGGTTCGGGAGAGACGCTCTACCGGGCCCGCTATGATCTCACGAAGCATGTTGAAATAAAAGTCACAGCAGCATTGCGCATGGTTGCCGACTTGGCGGACACGGAAAAAGTTCTGGCGGTGATCAGCGGCGGTGTGACGGGCAGGACCTTCCACCCACATTTCAAAAACCAGATCGAGGCCTACCATAGTGGCGAAAAGCTCTATTGGTGGTTTAGCGATGAAAAGATTCAGGCGTATAAGCAGAGTGAATTAACGCTTGTGCCATGATGAAGGGCAAACCCCTAAAACTATAGTTTAACCATGGACCCACACGGATCAGTCACCGCCATAACTTTGCCCTACAGGCACATCGTACGATAAGACCTTCCACAGGACAGAAGCCTGGTAAGCCGCGATCGGATCACGGAAGTCGGGATATTATTTTGTACCAGACACCAGACAGATTCTGGTTGACAAAAAGAATCAGATTTGAGAATTTATAGATATACAATTCGTCAGATATCATACTGATATTACGTTTTAAATTTATTCCGCAACGAACACTTCCACCACCAGCACCTCATAAGCCACCGTTAGAATACACCTGAACAGTACCCAATCAGCAAATTCACTGTTTTGGCAGGCTGAATTGTGGAATCGAGTTTTGGGCGCCCTTAATACGGTTTATCAATCCCTTTTGAAACGACCCCTATATTCGTAATTGCGTGCCTGCTGCTGGCTTGCAAGACGTCCCTCGCGCTGCATTGTTAGAGGCCCTGGAATCTGGCATCCCCGGTTGGCGATCCCCAAGTAGGCCTTGGGGAGCGAATTCCAGGATAGCCAGGGCTGTCGTCAACATTGGAGTAAGGAGGTTTGAGCTATGAGCATTAGAGACTTTTTCTTACCCAAGATCGAGCGTTCCAATCCTGAGGTTCGTAAAGAAGCGGTGCTTGAAGAGGTTGATCTTGAAGTACTGAAACAGGTAAGTGAGAACGACGACGACCCGGATGTGCGAAAGCTGGCGCTCGATAGAATTGAGTCTCTGGCAGTATCAACATCCGCCTAGAGACCGCAAAGCGATCCTGATGTGGGCTGGATCAACGAGCGTGTCGTTGGCAATTTGGCGTACGATACGAGGCGGATAGGTGCGCTCTGTGGAAAGTGGCAACCAGAGGTTCGAAGCCAGAGATCAGACATCGTAATCCGGAATATCTTGAGGCTTGACGTCTCCGGATCAGGGGCGGGAAAGGTAAAGCGTCTGGATTCAGGTGTCCGGAGTCAGGAAAGCATGAAAATCCAGCATTAACAGAAGAATACAACCGCCGCGGTGATTGGTTGATCCATCTGGATATCAGGGAGTAAGCTCTGGAATAGCCAGGGGGTCTTTGTTGAGGGCGCGGTAGCGGGCGGTTTCGAGGATTTGTACGGTCTGGATACGGCGCTGCAGGGATTGAATGAATCGTACCGGCCATTTTTTCTGGATAATGGTTTTGACGAAGCTTGGAATCCAACCGCCCATATCTCCGGAGAAGGTGAATTGCACCCGGGTTTTTTCTGCTGTGAGCGGAATGACCGCGAACTCCAGAATATCGATATTGGCTTGTACATGGTCTTCCCGGGCGTAGCCTTGGTTTACAGAATCGACGGCTGCAAACAATACCTGACCCGCATGATAAGTAATGGTCCCCCGCAGGAGAAATTCCCGATCTTTGAAAGGCCAGGGCGTCGTGTAGTATTCGCTGTATTCAAATTCATTGGGGAATACTGAGCATGAATGGTGGCTTCTTTGAGTTTGGGCGCCCAATCGTTCTTGCGCTCCACATCCACCAGGGCCATGACTATTTTCTGGTAAGGCACGTCCAGGTCGGCCGTGGCCCGAAAAGGTAACTTGCCCTCGCCGGTCTGCAAGGCCTGGTAAAGATCGACCCCTTCATAGGTTTTGACGTATTCCCAGCGGCTACCGTAAGCCGACTGTGCCAGTACCATCCCCATGAGTACAAATCCGGCGGCACCCATCACGAAACATTTAGAATGAAATAACCGAAATGGTAAAAGTGTCACGATTTGAATCCATATCTTAAGCTGCCCGATGTTCCGGTTGTCCCCTGAGCCTTACAGGCAACTGTGTTTTCTTGGTAAAGCCACATGGCTATCACCCAGAAATATAGGGCCGCTGGCAGAATGGTCAAGTCACACCCCGGCATCGACGCCTGCGTCAAAATTCATTTTCACCCACCACCTTGAACTTTACATCCACAGCCACAATGTTTTACGCTTAACGTTCACTACCGAGCATGCATATCTGTTTTAACTTTGAAAAATTAACCAAAGGAGGCCGAGATGGTTACTATCGCCGGAATATCGGGAAGTCTGAGGAAGCACTCTTACAATGCCGGGCTTTTGCGGGCCGCGGTGGAAGCCGTGCCAGATGGATGTGATCTCAAAATCGGCAGTATCCACGGCATCCCCTTGTATAACGCCGACGCCGAGGAATCAGACGGGATCCCTACGGCGGTTGAAGAACTGAAAAATCTGGTAGCTGCATCGGATGGGCTGCTGCTGGTGACACCCGAGAACAACAATTCCATGCCGGGTGTTTTCAAAAACGCGATTGATTGGCTGACGCGTCCGCCGGAAGACCGAACACGGATATTCGGGGGGCGGCCGGTTGGGCTCATGGGAGCAACCCCGGGCGCCTTTGGGACCGCATTTTCCCAGTATGCCTGGTTACCGGTGCTGCGCGTATTGGGGACCCAGGTGTGGTCGGGAAGATTGATGTGGGTGAGCGGCGCCATGGGCAAATTCGACGATGAGGGGAACTTGACCGATGAGAAGACGAAAAAGCAGCTGGGCAACTATATGGATGGGTTTGTGGATTTTGTGTCTAAATTGAAAAATTGAAGGAAGTTTACCATTTTAGATTGCGGATTGTTGATTTTGGATTGAAGGCATTTTGCCAATTTATATAAAAGTCCGAGCGCAGCGAAACATTAATTCTAAAATCCGAATTCCAAAATCTAAAATTAAGTCTTGACTTTTTCAGCCGCAAGCAAGGCGGCGTTTCTCATTAAATGAAGAAAAACCCGGAAGGGGCATTTTTATTGACGGGTTTTAGATCTTGTGCCAGATTTTTTAGGTCCGTTCAAAAATCTGATCCAGAGTTCCTACAATTTCCTTACCATTTATGAGGGTGCGTTATGAAATCTGCATTGTGCCTGTCCATAGCGGTCGCAATCATCTTTCTGTTCGGTCAACCCAACGCCGACGCCAATCGGATAACAGAAAAAAATTTGGGCTTCAGCTTTGAAACGCCGGCCGGCTGGATTCCGCAACGTTCGCCGGAAACGGACAGCTACCTGTTCGGGTCGAACACCATTCCCGGTCTTATTATTTTGACCGGGCATACCTACCAGACCCTCCAGCAAATGGTGGCCGGTTCCCAGCAAGGTATCGTTGACGGCGGACTACAACTTTTCCCGACCTCCCAGGTGATCCAACTCACCCAATCCAGCGCGGGCGCGGACTTTGGTGGGACGGCGGACGGCGTGCCCGCCAAAGCCTATGTGGTCGGCGTAATGGCGCCCAACGGCGGCGGCCTGCTCTGCATCTGCGTGACCACCATGGAAAAATTCAAATCGGTTCACCGTGAAAGCGTCCTGGGACTGGCCCGCAGCATCCAGTTTTTCGAACCTGAAATCGATCGCGCCTTGGTGGCTTTTTTAGCGGGCGGCTACTTCTCTTTCACCGGAGCAACCTTGATGTACAGTTCGGGCGGTACGGAGCGCAAGCTTTGTCTGCAGCCGGACGGCACATTTTTCAGCAATGCCGAGTCCGGATACTCCGGTTTCCAGGAGAACCAGTATGGAGAACAAACCATGAACTGGGGGAGCCATGGGGGCAGCCGGAATGCCGGTCGCTGGCGGCCTGTCGGCAACCGGCAGAGGGGGACCCTAATCCTTACCTACCCGAATGGGAATACGGCCGAAATGGCCTATGAGGTGGGCAACCCGCAGACTGGTTTGTTTTATTTCGACGGTATCAAATACGGCCGCATTCCGGAAGGTTGCCGGTGAGTTGTGGGTCTGGCGATGCCGGGCAAAGGTTTAAGGTTGAAGGTGGAAGACAGACCATGGTGTCCGGAGTCCGGAGTCAGGGGTCAGAGAAACCAAGGCGTCTGGGATCTGGGGTCCGGGGTCAGAATTTTAACTGTAAGGTAGCAAGAAAACCAGCAGAACCGGCTGCTTGCCGTGCTGCTGAAGTTGGGTCGCTTCCAAGGAAATAATTAAATGAACCTGAAAGAGTTGGGAAAGAGTCAACTGATGGTAACCCCGATCGGCCTGGGACTGGCCGCATTGGGGCGGCCAGGGTATATCAATCTGGGACATGCGGAGGATCTGAATTACACCTACGATGAGGCTGCCATGGAAGCACAGGCGCACAGCGTGTTGGATGCCGCCTGGGAAGCCGGGGTGCGCTACTTCGATGCCGCCCGTTCGTATGGACATGCGGAAAAGTTCCTTCAATCCTGGCTCGTCAAGCGGGAAATCCCCGCACAGGCCGTAACCATCGGCTCCAAATGGGGCTATACCTATACAGCCGGTTGGCAGGTCAAGCTAACCGCCGGAAAGAAGCATGAAGTCAAGGAGCATACCCTGCCGGTGCTCCAGCGCCAGGTCATGGAGAGCCGTGACTTGCTTGGGGAGCATCTTGATCTTTACCAGATTCATTCGGCTACGCTGGAGAGCGGCGTGTTGACCAATGATGCGGTACTGGGGGAACTGGCCCGTCTGCGGAACGCCGGGCTGCACATCGGCTTCACGGTGAGTGGATCGCAGCAGGCCGCCATTATCCGAAAAGCAATTGAAATTGAGTTTGATGGGGCCTTGCTGTTTACGAGCGTACAGGCCACCTGGAACCTTTTGGAGCAATCTGCGGAAGGTGCGCTGCAGGAAGCGCAAGCAGCCGGGCTCGGCGTGATTATCAAAGAGGGCCTGGCCAATGGCCGTCTGACCGCTCGCAACGATTCTGCCGAATTTCGAACACAGATGGCTTTGCTTCGAGCGCATGCCCAAAGACTGAACGCGACGGTGGACAGCCTGGCCCTGGCCGCGGCAATGCAGCAGCCTTTTGCAAATGTGGTCTTGAGCGGCGCGGCGTGTGTCGCGCATCTGAAGTCAAACCTGAAAGCTCAGGACGTTGCGTGGGACAATTCCCTGGCGGAAATGCTTTCTGAGCTGCGGGAGCCGGTGGCGAGGTATTGGCAGGTACGCAGTGAGCTGGAATGGAATTGAATTAGGTTTAAGCTTGAAGGTAGAAGGAAAAACCTTGGGGTCAGGCGTCGGGAGTCTGGGGTCGGGGTTGCTACGGGGCCTAAAAAAACGCCCCTCCCCTGGCGGGAGGGGTTGGGGGAGGGGGCTGTAGGGAAGGATTCGAGGGGCAGAGGTGGTGGTCTTTGGATTCAGCATTCATTTGGTTGCGGCGGACAATTGCAAAAGCTAAAATAGTAAGTACGTTTTCAACAGGCTGAGCTACCTTATAAGTTCAAGGTTAAGGAGCAGAGTATGGTTAAAATGAACAGGCGCCAATTCATGAAAAAGACGATTGTGGCCGGGACCACCATGGCCGCCTTTCCAGCCACCATCGCCGGCACTGCGCGCGCTGAAAGAGAGCCCCGGGTGGTGTTGCATCCGAACGTAAACAACCTGCGGGTGGTCGGGGTGGCCGATTCCAAGATGACGACGGCCTATAAACCGGTCTCTTCCTGGACAGTTCAGGATCAGCTCGTATTCCGGGATGCTGTCTGGCGCAATATGGACAAGCTGGCCGGTGGTCTTGCGGAGGTCGGTAATGCCACCCAGGCCTGGCAGCGCATTTTCATGAAACCACCGGGTAAATCCTGGGCCGAGACGACCGTGGCGATCAAGACCAACAATATCGGCAAACAGCACACCCGCAGCGCCGTCATGTCGAAAATTTGTCACGCGCTGACCGATATGGGCGTACAACCAGCCAATATTTCCATCTACGATGCCTGCCATGGCACAAACATCTACAGAAAGACCGCCTTTGTAGGCCTGCCCGAAAATTGTCGCATCGAAAACACCTGGGGCGGCAGCACTACCAAGACTGCGATTCCGGGGCCCTGGAAAGGCGGCCAGGGCCGCGCCAAATGTCTCGCCCACCTCGTGAATGGTTCGGTGGATATCCTGGTCAACATCGCCATGTGCAAGGGCCACAGCGATAAGTTCGGCGGCTTCACCATGACCATGAAAAACCACTTCGGGACTTTCGATCCCTGGCCCGGTCACATGGGGGGCGGTTCTGAATATTTTCTTTCCATCAACAAAACCAAGGAAATTCTGGGTGAGATGGAACCTGGCAGCGGCCGCGTCATATTCCCGCGTCAACAGCTTTGCATCATCGATGCCCTCTGGGCAAGCGAGTGCGGGCCCGGGTGTGTCTCTTCCCACCAGCCGAACTTTTTGGCCATGGGGGTGTTGTCGCCGGTCGTGGATTATGTCATCGCGACCCGGTTTCGCGGGGAGCAGATGGGCTGGCAGCCCAATATGGGAATGGTCAGCCGGATGTTGAGTGAGTTCGGGTATGTGAAGTCCGATCTGGATTTTGGGGGGAAGATTGTTGAGGTGTAAGCTATTAGGTGGAAGGTAGAAGTCTGAAGGCTGAAGGAAGATCCTGAGATCGGAGGTCGGGCTTCGGAAAAGCAAGCAATCCGGAGTCAGGTGTCCGGGGTCGGGAGTCCGGAAAAAGCACAGGGCAAAAACCGAATAACCAACACCTTTTCTTATACGAATTAACACGGAAAGATTATCAGGGACCAAGAAAAGCCACTGACACCTGACGCCAGATGCCCGACCCCAGGAGAAATCCTGCCACCATCGTTTTCGCTAAACAAACCGTGCCTGTTTGAAATCCCGCACATTTGATGTATAGTCGCCCTGTCCGACGGATAGCCATTCTGCCGGAACCACACCCTGCTCCCTGACTGGACAGCCTATTGAACGCAAACAAATAAAAGCGCCCTATGAACTCGAAACCCGATCCTGGCTTCTACGCCAACGTTCCGGAAATTATCGCCCGCCACCGAGTTATATACATCGTTCTCCTGCTTGCGGCCACACTGGCGGTAGGGGCCGGCATTCCCGGGATGAACATCGATATGTCGACCGAATCGTTTTTCCTGGAAAACGACCCGGTCAAAGTCACCTATCAGCGCTTTCGCGAATATTTCGGTTCCGATGAATTCATCTTTGTCGTCTATCGGGCCAAAGACGGTGATGTTTTTTCCGAATCCTCCATTGCGGCCCTCGATGTCATTCACCGCAAGCTGGAGGCCCTGTCCGCGGATCATGGGTCCGAGCCGGCGTCACCCTTTGCCCGTATCACCGATGTTACCAGCCTGATCAACGTCAGCTATCTGGAAGTCGAGGCGGACACCCTGCGCTCCCGGGAATTCATTGCCGGCCGGCCGCCTGAAACAGGCGCGGACCGGGACTCACTGAAGGCCCAGGCGCGCAACCATCCCAACTACATACCGTCTATCCTCAACCCGCAAGGGGATTTCGGGGTCATTATCATCGACACGAACCTGGGCGCTACGACCGCGATCACCGACAGTGATGTGGACGATCTAATTGCAGACGATGCCTTTGAAGAGACTGCCCCGGCAGCGCCGGGCGCAGTTGAATTTATCCGTCCTAACTTCTGGGACTATCAGGTTCTTACCGATGCCCTCCAAAAGGTACTGGATGATTCCCCGTCCGGCCAGTATCTCCAGTTTTACCCGGTGGGCAACCCGGTGGTCATGAAGTTTTTTGCCGACATTTTTATCCATGAAGTGTCGTTTCTCAGCCTGGCCGCCCTCGGATTCATCATCTTGACCTTCTACCTGCTGTTTCGCTCTTTGCTGGCGGTTCTCAGCGCCGTTGTCATCGTCACCACCGCCATCATCTGGACCCTGGGCGCGTGCGGCTGGGTGGGGGCGCCGATGACACTGATGATTACCATCATCATCTTTCTGACCCTGACCGTGGCGGATGCGGTTCATTTGCTGTCCGGGTACCTTTACCTGTGCCAGGAAGGTCTGGATCGTAAACAGGCGGTGGCCGAAGCATTTCGCACCAGCGGTCCGGCCTGTTTTCTCACCAGCCTCACCACCATGATCGGTCTGCTGGCGCTGCTCGTGGTGCCGGTAGTGCCGCTCAAGATCTTCGGGGTTTTTGCGGGGATGGGGGTTTTTCTGGCGTTTGTCTTCACCCTGTTGATTCTGCCGCTGATGATGCCCCACGGCCTGGGTGCCAATCAACGCGGCCGGAAACGGCACCAGCGCCACCTGATCCAGCGTTTCATCCGCAAGGCGGAACCCCTGGTCTACAAAGCGCCGGGGACGGTCAGCTTGGCATTTCTCGGGGCGGCGATCTTTTTTGCCTGGGGGGTTACCCTGATCAAGGTCGACACCAATATGGGCCAGTTGATCAGCACGCGCAACATTGTCCGCCAGAACATGGATGCGGTGGAGGAAAACATCGGGGGCACCATGGACATGGAAATCCTGGTGGAGACCGGTGAAACAGATGGGCTCAAGGCACCCCGGGTGCTAATCGCAATGGATACCCTGCAGTCCTACCTGGAATCCGAACACGACCATCTGGTCGTCAGCACCTATTCTTTGGCCAATGCGGCTAAAGAATCCTACCAGGCCCTCAACGAGGATCGCCGCGAGATGTATGTGATCCCGACCACCCGGCCGATGCTGGCTCAGACCCTGCTGCTGTTCGAAGGTGCGGCCCCGGAAGACCGGACCAAACTGGTGACCGACGATTACGCCGATGCCCGGATTTCAGTCCGGATCCGCAACCGGGGCTCGTATGAATATATTCCGTTCATGGACGCGGTGCAGGCCAAAATCAATGCGATCGTGGCGCCCCTGCGATCCGCCCATCCGAACCTGCAGGTAGAGATAACCGGTGTGTTCGCCCTGTTCATGAAGCTTTCCGATGTGGTTTCCTGGTCGCAGATCAAAAGCTTCTCCCTGGCCCTGGGGGTTATCTCCGTTGTGTTTATTTTCGTGTTCCGTTCTATAAAAGGCGGCCTGATCAGTATTGTGCCCAACCTGTTCCCCATCCTGGTGGCCTTTGGAACGATGGGTTTTATGGGCTTTGCTCTGGACCTGGACACGCTCCTGGTGGCGCCCATCGCCATCGGTATTGCCGTGGATGACACCGTCCACTTTTTATCCCGCTACCGCATGGAATCGCTGGCCGGAGCACCGCCCAGGCGGGCCGTGCAGCATACGTTTCGCGAAGTGGGCCAGGCGATGGTCTTTACATCCCTGATCATGTCCGCCGGCTTTTTGATGTTTACCTTCAGCCAGCACAACGGATTGAGCCATTTCGGCCTGCTTTCGGCCGTGGCCATTGTCTCAGCCGTAATTTCCGATCTTTTCTTTTTGCCCCGTTTGTGTATCCTGACCGATTTGAAATTCGGCCCGGGCAAGAATAGACCGGTCCCGGGGGCAGGCGGCCGTTGAAGTCAAATGGGCAGGCTTCTATTTCATCCTTTTAATTGAAGGAAGATGCGATGAGCGATCAATATGAGCACAAGGCCCATGACTGGGATGAGGTCCCCTGGAAGATGGAACTGGCGGAGGAGACGTTTAACGCCATCTGCAGCCAGGTGGACATCCCGCCGGATGCGCACCTGGTCGATCTGGGGGGCGGCACCGGCCTGCTGACCCTGAAGTTCCTGAACAAAGTCTCCCGCATTACGGTGGTGGATACATCGCAGGCGATGCTCGCCGTTTTTAGAGAGAAAATCAAAGCCTATCAATTGACCAACGTTGAAATTGTCGAGGAAGCATTCTCCACGGGGACGATCCCCCCGGCCAGCTGCGATGTCATCATCAGCATGCTGACGCTGCATCATGTTGAATACGCGGCCGACCTGTTTCAAGAGTTCCATACCGCCCTGGTACCGGGCGGAAAGATCGCCCTGGTCGATCTGGTAACGGAGGACGGTGACTTTCATCCCCCGGATGCCCAGTATGTGCACGATGGTTTTGATCCGCAGATTCTGGAAACACTGCTGGAAAGCACCGGCTTCGAAAACATCACCACCGACATCTTCACTTCCATTACCAGGGAAATGGAATCAGGCGGCACCAAGGCCTTTCCCCTCTTTTTGATTGCGGCTGAAAGATCATAGTCCACGGTGTTTGTTAACCGGGTTCGGGGTATGCCTGGGATAGGGTTTTCGCGGTCATTGGGTTGACAGCCCTTATAGAATATCTACATTAGATAAAATCACCCTTTTGAAACAATACGTTATAAGACTCCCTGCAATGCCGGTGCGGCGAACTGTACGTACCTGAATATTTAAAGCTTTTCCAAAGAGAGTCTGCCCAAACTCAAATGAAGCAGGAGGAATCCCATGGGAATTGCCTTCACAATTTATACAGGCGCTTTTATAGCTTATTGGATCGTTACATTGGGGATACTAACCCTAGGCCCCCTACTAGGCGGAAGCAAACGTTTTTTAGAGTTCATGCGTTTCTGGATCAAACCGCTTTTCTGGATGAACTTTGCCTATTTCGTCGTCCTCGAGATTCTATTCTCACTTCTATACTGGTTCGGTCTCATGCTCATGCGATTCACGGGCTTCATGAGTCCGGCGAATAGCGTATTTAGATTTGTCGGTTCGATTTCAAGTACGGATCCCTCTGTCTGGCTCTGGATTATATTGTCGGTTTTTCTCTTTATCATCGTTATGACCCCCTACATTGTGATTCATGTTCGGTTGACAAAATTCTTCAAGCGGTTGGTTCTCACCATCCTGTCGCCCGAGTTCGGTGTTGAAAAAGCCAAACTGGTCGGCCAAACTCCCGGAAAACTGCTCCCCACCAAGTTTGTGAAATTCGTTGTTGGGATCAATGAAAAAGCACGCGAATGGATGGAAATGTGTTTTGAAAAAGGCAGCAAAAAGAAATTCGCGATCGATGCCTACAACGCGGATCATATGCGCTGGAAGATTAAAGGGCATTTGGTCGATTTTTGGGAGTCACGACTTACTTTTACTGAGAGGACACCCAAAGAGGATGAAGAAGGTAAAATAATATACGAAGATGATTTCACCGATTATTTTGATGGACTCATCATTCGCATTCAGGATGCAATGCCAAGCAAGTGGGACAGCACCTTATTCCAGGTTTTCCACGCGAGTGACCAGTCCAAAGTTCATCGCGACCGTCATGAACACGGGATTCTCATAACCCTGATTGAAGGTATCGTAAATAGAGGGATAGCGGGACATTGCGATGAGAGCAATTCCACGCTGGACGATTACCCGGAGTCATTATTCCAGTTGGAAATACCGGGCGACCACAGCATTGCCTATGTAGATGTCCAGGGCACGGATATATACCTATTCGTAAAGACAAATCTTGACGGCACCATGTTTGACTTCAGCATGAACCAAACAACCCAGAAAAGCCTTGATCTATTCCGTGAAGATTTGAGGATGGTGAAGGCGCATATAGACGTATCAGAGAATGCCATCGATGCAATGGAAGACTTTCAGGCAGATGCTTACCGGCAAAGCGCCTAGAAACAGGTTTGCAATCCGGCCTGCGTGATACATGGTCCTGCCTGGTTGGTTTGTTCGCCAATATAGCCGACTATGCCCCGGGTTCATTCGAAATGCAGTTTGCGAAGTGATATCAACTTTCCCCTCAACGCACATAGATGGTCTACCTCGATTCGTGCAGCGCACCTCATGGGCGACTAGTCGGGCTTGCCTTTAATTGAATCGATAAAGGGTCTGAACAGGTCCATGGGAAACGGAAAGATGGTGGTGGTGTTCTTTTCGGCGGACATTTCGCGCATGGTCTGCAAGTAACGCAGTTGCAGGGCCGTCGGGTAGTCCTGAATGATCTTGGCGGCTTCCGACAGTTTGGTGGCGGCCTGGAATTCACCTTCGGCGTTGATCACCTTGGCGCGGCGCTCCCGTTCGGCCTCGGCCTGTTTAGCCATGGCGCGCTGCATTTCATTGGGGAGATCGATGTGCTTGATTTCAACGGTGGCCACTTTGATGCCCCACGGATCGGTATGCGTGTCGAGGATTTCCTGGAGCTCGGTATTGATTTTATCTCTTTCAGCCAGCAGTTCATCCAGTTCCGCCTGGCCACAAACACTGCGCAGGGTTGTCTGGGCCAACTGGGACATGGCGTAGCTGTAGTCCTCCACCTCCACAATGGCCTTTATCGGTTCGATTACCCTGAAATAGATCACGGCGTTTACTTTCACGGATACATTGTCGCGGGTAATAACGTCCTGGGGGTCCACATCCATGGCCACCAGGCGCATGCTGACTCTGACCATGCGGTCCACCACCGGTATCAGGATGATAAGGCCGGGGCCCTTGGCCTTGATGACCCGACCCAGCCTGAAGATAACACCGCGTTCATATTCGTTAAGGACTTTTATAGCCGCCCATAGAAACAGGACGATAGGAATCAATATGGAAAGGTAATAGTACATGATGCCTCCGTTTACTGGCGTTTTCCGAAAACACCGGGTCAATGTGGTCCCGGACATTATCGGGAAAGGGCGAACATCATTTAATTACAGGTTCAACCGTCAGAACCAGGTTTTCCACCTGCCTGATCCGCACTTTGGATCCCTCTTCAATCGGGGCCTCTGATACGGCATTCCAGAGTTCGCCGTGCACAAACACCTTACCCTCCGGTGAAAGCGTCTTTTTGACTACCCCAATCTCACCGACCAATCCTTCCATGCCTGTTCTGGACTTTACGCGATGGGATTTTACCACCAGGCCGGCGACCACAACAAAGAAACCGGTGATGAGCAAGACGGTCGGCAGCAGAACCTGCCAGGACACGCGCATGCCCGGGATGCCTCTGTCGAACAGCATCAAAGACCCCAACAAGAGGGTAACCACACCGGCGACGCTCAACATCCCGTAACTGGTAACCTTGATTTCCAGTATGAAAAAGACAACGGCCAGGATTATAAGAAGAATGCCGGTATAGTTTACCGGAAGGGTTTGAAAGGCGAAAAAGGCCAATAGGAGTGAGATCGATCCGATCACTCCGGGGAAAATGGCCCCTGGGTGCGCCAGCTCAAAGTACAACCCCGCCAGGCCGATCATCATGAGGATATAGGCAACGTTGGGGTTGCTGATGGCTTTCAGTATTTTAGTTCGGATACCCTCCTCGATTTCAACCATCTTGACTTCACCCAGACCAAGTGTGCCCTTGTCCTTAACCTTACGGCCGTTGAGCTGGCGAATCAGGTCGTCCATATCTTTGGCTACCAAATCAATGACGTTAGCCTCCAGGGCCTCGGACTCTGTGGCGGCAATGCTATCCCGGATGGCTTTTTCCACCCATTCGGCATTGCGGCCCCGTTTCGCGGCCACACTCTTCCCATGAGCAACCATATCGTTGATGACTTTTTCGGTGATGGTTTTATCCGCCTGCTGGGTACCGATGCTCACCGGATGGGCGGCCCCGATATTCGTTCCCGGCGCCATGGCCGCAATATCGGCCGCAATAGTGATCATGACCCCAGCCGAGGCTGCCCGGGCGCCGCCAGGGGCCACATAGACAATCACCGGGACCTCGCAGGCTAACATGGCCATCACTATTTCACGCATCGACTCCGCCAGGCCCCCGGGGGTGTCCAGTTGAATGATGATTCCGGCCGCCTTGTCACGGGAGGCCTTCTCGAGTGCTTTGACGATAAAATCGGATATTCCCGGACTGATCGGGTCGGAAATGACGATGAGATACAGGTCATTTTGTGCGGCTGGGCTATCACCTGATCCCAATGCCAGCAAAGCAGGAATGAGCAATAAAAACATCAATGCTTTCATATTGTTATTCTCCAGATGCGATTAGCGGTGTGCGACGTGTCTTAGGGCAGGCGGGTATGCAGGCATTCAGATCTGGGTGTGATCGATACTAAACAGATACTAAGCAGCCAAAGGCTTGAATGCAAGGGCTGCAACGGGTGGGCCAGGGGCCATTTGCCAACGCACAGGAAGACAGATAAGAATGGCCCCCTTTCGATATAAAAGCCCAACTCAGGCGCTTTCCATGATCGCTTCGGCATCGATGGTGATTTCCACGGTGTTGCCGACGACAATGCCGCCTTTTTCCAGTTCGGAGTTCCAGCTGACCTCAAAATCGTGGCGATTGATTTTGGTTTTTGCGACGAACCCCGCTCGGGTCTTGGGTCCCTTGTCCTCGTCACCTTCCCACCAGGGTGTTTCCCACCGACCCAGAAAGCTCACCTCCAGGTTCGCCGGACGGGTCACGCCCCGAATGGTCAATTCACCGGTTACCGTGTAGTCGTGGGCGCCCGTAATTTCCGCCTGGTTCCCCTTGAAGGTGATTTCGGGATACGTTTGAACATCGAGAAAATCAGCACTTTTCAGGTGGTCGTCCCGGTCGGGTTCTCCAGACGAAAGCCCCGCGGCGTCGATGGTTACATCAACCGCAAAATTGTGCGGGGTGTCCGGATCGAAGGTGAGGGTACCGTGGACGTCTTTAAAGTGTCCCCGGACATATGTCACCATCATGTGACGCACACAAAACTCGGCGGCCGTGTGCCCCGGTTCGAAAAACCAAGTTGCCATGGCTCATCCCCTCCTTTTGGTTGCCCTCTAGCAAACAAGCTGCAAGCACCTGAAGTGCTTGCAGCCCGTATTGATCAAGTGTTCATGCGGTTAAGTCGATTTGCCTCTTCTGATAACAAAGATAAACAGGCCGATCACGATCAATCCCAAAAGCGGGCCGAAGATCTGGACATTGGCGGCAATGAACATGGCCTTGCCGATTAGCTTCATGTGTTCCGCGTCGGTTTTCGGCACCAGGCCGAGCGTATCGCCAACTTTGGCAATCACCTGGTAAACAAAGCGACCTTCGGGAATCTCTTTGTGACAGGAGAGGCAGACCCCCAGGCGTTCCATGTTGTCGCGCACCTCTTTGGGCAGCGGCCCATCCAGGGGCCAGTGATGCCCCACCGTCTGCAGTTGCTGGTTGTCCCGGTTGACAACGTTGTCCAGGTCCATGGCCAACTCGGGCACCGGGCTGATCTGGTACTCGGCGGTCTTGGTCATCAATTCGCCCTTCTCATTCATGATATCCACGTAGACCCCTTCAGCGTACCCACGCAGGTAACGGCCATCGTGGGTGCCGTAGCCCAATGCCTTGGCGCTGGCATGGCAAGATGTGCACTCCCGGGCACGCCAGTCGACGGTATGCGGGGCGGCCGGGGCCATATCGAGGCCACGCTGACCCATTTTATCGGATCCTTCCACACCTTCCGCCGTGCGCCAGATCTTGTTGTGAACCAGGAGCGTGCCATCCGGGGCCACCACGCTGGTGATCTGCTGGCAACCGGGGATAATGGGGCTGACCCGGCCCTCGCCATTGATGCCCAGCACCGGGTTTTCCCAGCGCAGGTAAGAGCGGTTTTCGCTGGTCTTGCCATAGGCCACGCCGGGCGCTACCGGTGGTTTGACCCCCCGCATGGATTCGGCCGTATGCCCGTTTTCAAAATGCGTATTGCCGGCGGCTACCCAGTCCGTGGCCTTTTTGTCGCCCGAAAAATCGATTTTGACGTGGCAGCCGTAGCACTGTGGGGCCCAGGATGAATGGCAGCCGTAGCACTCGATCTTCTCCATGTGCTTGCTGGCCTGTATTTTGGCGGAGATAGCCTTGGCCGGGTTGCGCCACTTGTTGGTCCTGGCTAGCGACTTCAGGGTGGGGACTTCAAAGTCAAGGCCGGAAGCGGAGTGTACGATTACTTTTTCGCCTTCCCGGACCACGTTGTTGAAAGGATTGCCGCGTGCTGTCAGAAGGTAGCCGTCTTTGGCCGGATAGGCGGTGCTGAATTTGGTGTGGGTGGCCAGCGGCTCTGTGGAAAGACCGCGGCTTTTTTGATTGTTGACCTCATTTCCGAATTCATCCCCCCAGCCAAGGGGCAGTTCCCAGGGATATTTTTTGGCGGTCCCGTGGCAATCCGAGCACTCTATCTCGACATTGGCCAGCAAGGTCCCGGTGATGTTGCCATTGCCGTGCATGGATGTTGTGGTGTGGCAGTCCTGACAGAGCAGACCGCCTTCGGGGTTGCCCTCACGGGATTTCAAACGGTGGTGAATATCATCCTTGATGAACTGGTAGAACTTGGTGTGCAGTTTCGGCTGCTTTTTACCTTTCTTGTTAAAGGGGCTGCCGTAGGGGAACTCCATCAATCCCTGGTAGGATACCCCGATGCGTTTGCCTCGGTTGTGGCAGGAGACACAGGTCTCATGGGGAATGCCTGAATAGACCTTACCATTGGCCATAACCTTGGCTTTGCGCGAAGATTGAATCGAATGGACCATGGCGTGGCCCTTTTCATCGCGTTTAACCGTCTTATCGCCACCCTCGTAAAGACCGGCATTGTTATAGGGAATGTGGCAGGCACTGCAGCCCATGCCCCGGAAGTCACCGCGCCGGTCACGGCCCTTTACCCCCACATGGCAGCGCTGGCAGTCGGTCCGGAGATAGGTGTAAATGGCGGTCCAGGGTTTTTCGGCCAACATGTCCACATCGGTTTTGGGTACCTGTCTTAGTTCGGTGGGGAAGTTTTCCGGATACTTTTTCATGAGCGCCTGTGTGTAGGCTTTGTAAGCGTCGGTGCCGAATACCGGCTTTGACCCGTCCGGGTCCGTAACGTCATAGTTGCCATATTTTTTGGCATACCCGGTACTGGCCGGTCCCCAGCCCCAGAGTGCCCCCTGGATCTTGCCGGCCTCGGTCTGCATGATGGATCGGAATTGGGCATAGGTCCATTCCTGGTGGCACTGGCCGCAAATCTTTTCATTGACCCATACCGAGCCGGAGTGCACCACAAATGTTGTCAACTCACTGCCGGCCGGCGCGCCGGTATGCGCGATCTTGGCATCCTTTTCTTCCTTGGGATTGCCGCCGTGACACACCACACATCCGTTGGGGTCACCCAGCTCGGCGCCTTTGGCATAGATCTGCCGGGCCATACCAGAGCTGTGACCCCGGATTGGTTCGATGCCGGCATGACATTTGCCGGGCGCCAGGCACCCGACATCAGGGGCAGGGTAGGCGGCCGGGTCCATATCCGCAGCATGCTGGGCAGCCATGGCCGGGAATGAGATAGACAAGCATAAAACCAACATTAAACAAAAACCGGTAAGCCACTTGGAAGAATTCGGCATACAGTCCTCGCTTTGCTAATTGTGGTTTTTCGTGTTGTGTTTTGGCGTGAGGGTCGCGTTCAGGAGCAGGAAGGGAGATGGCGTCCAGGGATGCGATCCGTTGAGGTAGATATTGACTCAACTTGCGATTTCTTGTCAACCCAATTTTATGGAAATGGTGGATAATTGGGCACGTCAAAACTTTAGACGCCTTGTCCGGCAGATTGGTAACTTAAGGGTAGATGATAAATTTACCTGAGTTGACCTCGGTATTGCCACGAATTTTCAACAACGAGCGTGGTCTGAGAAAGTAATCATATCTGCCAAGCAACCATGCCAGGATTGTTGCTACAGGTTGTCGGTCAGGGATTTTACGGCTTTCAGATAGTCTGACATCCCCCGCATGAAAATATCGTTGTGGTTGGCCCCGGGTATTTTCAGAAAATTTTTGCGTGGCGAGGGACATGCATTGAAAAGCGCCTGACCGTCGGAAAACGGAATGATGTGGTCGTATTCGGCATGGATGATCAGGGTCGGTTTCTCAAAGGTCTTGATTTTGTCCAGGTGCCCAAAGCCGGCAGACTCTTCGAAGCCAATTGCCGCTACATTGACGCCCAGCAGCTGGAGCAGGGGTTTGACGTGGGCAAAGCCGCTTTCGATGATCAGCGCGTCGATCTGTTGCGGATACTTCCAGGCGAGTTCCAGGGCACTGGCACTGCCCAGCGAACGGCCCATGACGATCAGCGGTCCCTGATAGCGGTTGTCCAACAGCCAGTAGCGGGCAAATTCGAAAATCGTGTGGCAATCCTGTATCATGGCGGCCACGGTCGGCCGTCCGCCGGAACGACCGTAACCCCGGTAGTCGACCGGCAGGAAATTGATCCCCATTTGATTGTATATCGGGCCTAAATCATCGTAGTCGGCCACGATCTCACCGTTGCCGTGAAAAAACAGGACATTCGGCCCCTCCGGATGCGCCATGTGGAAACGACCGCCCACGGCGACATCATCGGCTACCGGGATAAGCACGTCCTGCGCAGAACCAGGGGCTGTCTGACCGGGATAGGCCTGCCTGGGATGGAAAAGAAAGGCGAGAACTTCGGGACGATCCAAGGCGGAGTAGTCTGGTGCTGATGGTTGCATAGTATTTTACCTCCCGATTTTTACCTATATGGTCACTCAATGGTTAGGTTTAAGGTAGCAGCAATATAATGAGATCAGAGGTCCGCAGACTGAAAATTGAAACAAGTTTTAACAGCACATGCCAAGCGCAAAATCAATCGAATTGCCTCAGGGTCAAAAAAGGAGCAGATGCATGCAGACATAGCGGAAATGAATTTAATCTCTCCCGCCATGGAGCGAACGCTTTTGCTGACTTCGGACCTCTGATTTCCGACCTATAGGTTCTCTCTTCCATTCGAATCTCCATCACAATCTTTCCCCAACCCCCGCACTGGATACCCACATCCGTGCAGCCGAATCTTTTGAAATGCATCTGGTTGGGATCAGCCCCGGCATAGAACAGCTCGTGTAGGCCGAACACGGCCTGTCCAAAAGAAGAGACGGCAAAGGCGCACATCCGCTTGGGGCATAGCTTGGAAATGAGATTGCCGGCACCGTCCAGGTAGAACTTGTCGCCCAACTTGTGCTGACTGTTGCAGCCCTGCGAATCCACGACCTCGATCACGATGGTCTTGTTCATCAGTTCGCCGGCCTTGCTCAGAATGTGCTCGTTGCGGGGATCTTCCTTGAATTTCTGCATCTCGGCGTCGGTATACCCCAGGTGCTGTTGAAAGAATTCCCAAACTGAATCGTCGATGGACATTATAACCTCCTCCGGTTAGGTAATTAGCTATTAGGTATAAGGTGGAAGGTGGAAAGAACATAAAACCGAGATCAGAAGTCAGAGATCCGAAGTCAGAGATCCGAAGTCGGAAATTTTATGCTGTTGGTTCCGTTCAGCCTTCAGCATGCAACCTTGCACCTTTTAACTACTTAGCCACTCTCTGCCACTATATCAATCTCTTTGCCGCCACAATATCTGCACACGATAACTTCAGAATCCGGATGCAGCTTGTGTCCGCAGTTTTTGCAGACATACTTATCTTGAAACCCTCCCAAAGGGACCTCTTCATTTATCATTCCAAAGCGAATACCGGTGTACTTTGACACTGTTTCGGCACAAATGCCGGCGGCTTTCCGGAATATTTCGTTTTGCCTCAGGCTGCCTCCGAACTTTGCCAGGATAGTTCTTTGAAAAGGATTGTGGGTGATGAGCAGTAATTTATAGACATGGATGATATTTTCAGCCTGGAATTCTGAAATTTTATCACATGTCAAATCGATGCAGTCGATCTGGCTGTATCTGAACCTTTTCGGTTGCTGCCAGCACCACCATTTTTTAATTCTGATCTCCACCTGCTTGTTTGCGCTGCTAAAATGCACAATTTGCCTGTAGGCGTATAGGTTTAAGACGTCTTGAAGCGGTGGGGATTGGAGGAACAGGCTGGTGCCTTTGATCTGCAATTTGGGCAGGGAGGGGTATGAAGGATAGGTATCCATTGTCATGTTAATGGAACCGCTATCAGGCTCTCGGATTGATTTTTATAAAAATGTTTTCTCTTTGAGCTTAAATGATTATGGTTTCGATAGAATTGTTGTTAGAACCCTTTTCAAAAAGCGAATTTTGTTTCAAAATCGAGCTTGACATTGGATACACACCGGAGGAAGGCCTTTTGTATTGCGAGGGGCTGAAGTGAGTACCCAAGGCTGAGATTGGGCCAAAGGCCTTTCTGAAATGGATTCCAATTTGATTGGTAAGCTAATCAACTATTTAAGTCAAGATAAGATGACACGCCCAGTTTCCGACACCCAGTTTGCTACAACAAGGAGGAAATATCATGATAAAAGTCAAAACATTCACTGGCAATCTCAAGGTCATGCATGCCATGCAGGAACTGAACAACCTGGATGAGCAGGTCAATACGTTTGTTGCGGAAAATAACGTTACAAAGGTCATCTCGGTTTCGGACGCCTGTACCTCCGGCAGCGGTGATACAATTGGGATTATCAGGGTTTTGACCTATGAAACCTGATAGTTTCGATTGCCGATTGACAATTTGAGTGTGTGCGCTACCCTAGTCCAAAATATTGGAAATCACAGCAGGGCTATAAGTGCGGTCCCACCGCTTGACGAGGCCGGACTTGTTGCGTCGAACGGGCTATGCAAATGAAAAGGAGCGTAACATGAAGGGAAACATTCTCGGTATTCTGTTGGTAAGTGTATGTGTGGCTGTATTGGCGACGACCGGTTTCGCCCAGGCACCGGTAGAGATAACCGAAACGGTGATTTGCACGGGTATCCAGGACCGTGAACCGGTGGAGCCTGGCGAAACATTTTCAAATGACATCGGTAAGCTTTACTGTTTCACCCGTACCAGCGCTGTTGCCAAAACAACCATACAACATGTCTGGTTCTTAGAAGGTGAGAAAAGAGCCGAGGTAACTTTGAGCATCGGTGCTTCGCCCTCGTGGCGAACCAGTAGTTCAAAGATGATCCGGCCCATCGATACGGGCATTTGGAGAGTAAATGTGCTCGGGCCTGATGGAGAGTTGTTGGACACCGCGACATTCGAGATTCAAGAGTAGCGGCAAGCATTCGCAGAATGTGGTACTACCGCTGACCCAATTCCGCATCCGGGTGCTTGTGTTGCGGCAAAAAGTGGCGGTTTTCCGGGGGCTCAAGATGCCTTTTAAGAAGCTGGACGAAGAAGAGATCGCCCGCATCAATCAACTCCAGCAGGAAAGGTTCGACACTCTCGTAGACGCCTTCGAGCCCCCTTTGCCGGCAGGTGTGCCGGAGCGCTTGTCCAGGATTGTGGCTGCAGCCGCAATAGAAAAAGGCGCGTTCGTACTGGATGTGGGCACGGGCAGCGGTATTCTGATACCCCTCATTCAACAATACGAGCCGGCAAAGATTCATGCCTGCGATCTTTCGCAGGAGATGCTGAAGCACGTGCAAAACAAATACGCCGGTGTTGAGACCCATTGGTGTGATGTGCGGGATTTGACCCTGCCTACCCACAGCATTGATGTTGTTTTCATCAATGCCTGTTATGGAAACATCGCCGACAAGCCGGGCACTTTTCGCCTGATGACACGAGTCGTGAAACCGGCCGGTAAAATAGTCATCAGCCATCCGCTGGGTAAGGATTTCATTGGTAAACTCAAACCGAATTGCCCTTTTCCCCTGGATGACTTTCCCGGTGAAGCCGAGGCCAGAACGTTGCTGAGCCCCTTTGGCTTTGACATCCACTTGTTTCTGGATGAACCGGAGCTGTATCTTCTCGTTGCGATGAAACATACATGAGACCAGTTCTCGGGCACGATTTCATAATCCAGCAGCTTCATATGGCGATGTGCGGGAGCAGGTCATCGTATCTTTTTGATAACAAATAAGGGGTGAGCGGCTGGACGATATTCAGCCGTTATCGTCGCTTCGGTAAAAAAATCAGATGCCCGCTTACGATTTCATCATAGTTGGCCTGGGAACCGCCGGATCAGCCACCTGTATGACCCTGGCCCAAAAGGGATTTCGCGTACTGGGCCTGGACAGATACCGTCCGCCCCACCAACAGGGCAGCCACCACGGCGCCTCACGCAGTGTCCGGCGGGCCTACCTGGAGGGCACGGCTTATGTGCCCATGGCCCGGCGAGCCTGGGAACTCTGGCGGCGGTTGGAACGTGAATCCGGGCGGACGCTGCTGGTAAAGACACCCAACCTGACGATCGGTCCGCCGGACTGCCCGGCGGTAACCGGTTTCCTGACCAGTGCCCGGACCTACAAGATTCCCCACGAGAAACTGACCGCGGCCGAGGTACGAGCACGTTGGCCGCAATTGGCGCCGCCCGACGCATTTATCGCCGGCCTGGAAAAAGAGGCCGGCATCGTGTACCCGGAATTGAGTATTGCTGCTTTTCTAGACGCGGCTGAAAAGGCCGGGGTCGACCTGCTGTGGGATTCAAGCGTGGAGAGCTGGACCGAAGGACCCGGCAGCGTACGTGTGCATACCGGTTCAAAGACATATGTAGCCGGTCGCCTGCTCATTTCGGCCGGCGCCTGGACCGGTGAATTACTCGGCCTTCCGCAAACAGTGCTCACGCCCAAACGGGTGCCGGTACACTGGATCGATGTCCCGCCCGACGGAAATTTTCAACTGGGACAATTTCCCGTCAATTTCTGGCAGGTGCCACAGGAGAATAGCGCCGGCGGACGAACAGGTTTTCGAGAATTTTACACCCTCCCGGTGACCGGAACCGAGACGCGACTCAAAGCCGCTTTTCACAATGGGCTGGCAGATTGTGACCCGACCGTGCTCGATTACCAAGTTTCGTTGGAAGAGACCGAAGAGATCTCAAAAATGCTGTCCGGATACCTGCCCGACCTGGAAAACTTCTCCATGACAGCCCATGTGTGCCTTTACTCCATGACTCCCGATGGTCACTTTTACCTGGGCCGGAAGCCAGGCTCGCAACATGTCTTCGGAGCGGCCCTGGCCGGGCATGGGTTCAAGTTTGCGCCCGCATTGGGGGAAATAATAGCGGATTTGATGATGGATAATCCACCTGAGTTTGATGTTGAATTGTTTTCGCCACAGCGATTTGAACCAGATGTAAATGTATAGGAGCTTGAATATGCCTGATACTACCTTTGCAACCTTGCTGGAACGCGCCGAAAATGTCACCGAAACGTCACCCCTCACCATACCGGGAGACTGGATGCAGGGCCGGGCCGGATACGGCGGATTGGTGGGCGCCCTGGCCCTGAAAGCCATGCGGGCACTCGTCCCGGAAGAACGCAAAGTGCGCAGCCTGCTGATTGCCTTTGTGGGACCGGTCGGGCCGGAGCCTTTCTCGATCCAGACCCAGAAATTGCGTACCGGCCGCGCGGTTACCACGACCGAGGCCAAGGTGGTCCAAGAGGGCAGCGTTTGTTGCACGGTCGTGGGCAGTTTCGGTGGTGGTCGCGAGTCGGCCATCGAGATCCCACCGGCTGAAAGACCGCCGCTGACGCCGCCGGAGGAGGCCCTCGAACTGCCTTATATAGAGGGGCTTACCCCGGCCTTTAGCCGCCATTTTGCTTTCCGGTGGGCCCAGGGAGAGTTGCCCTACACTGGGAAAGGCGGGCATGAACTCGGGGGCTGGCTTCAATTTAAAGAAAACACGGATTGCCTCTCTGAAGAATGGCTGGTGGCCCTGGCCGACGGCTGGCCCACCCCGGTGTTGTCCATGCTGACTAAGCCGGCGGCGGCCAGCACGCTGACCTGGGTTCTGGGGTTCGTTCATCTTAACCGGGATACCTGCTCGGAGAATGACTGGTGGTCTTACCGTTGCACTGTAGAAAGTGCGGAGCGGGGCTATGTGCACGAACGAAGTGCCGTCTGGGATCCGGAGGGGCGCTTGGCGATACACAGTCGGCAGACTGCCGCGGTTTTCGCCTGAAAGCGGTTTTAAACTTTCCTATTGGGCTCAATCTCCGCGTTGGGACGAGAAGTTTAATCCTCGAAATATTGCATATATTCCTGCGGTTAAACTTCTCACCCCGCCTTGACCTTGAACCCAATAGAAAAGTTTAAAACCACTTTCGGGGTGTCCATCGGTTCGATATGGGCGGCCTCCGTACCCCTCCGGCGACCTGTGCGGCGTAGCCCAGGGCGAAGACGTGAGCTTTCAAAGCGAAGACGGGACCTTGAACACGTGAGGGCGCTTAGAACCGCTTTCAACAGGGAGGTTAATCGGTTCGAAATGGGCGGCCGCTTTGCTTGTCCGACGACCTGTCCGGCTGAGCGTGGCGTATGTGGAAGCTTGGCACGCTTTCCCTGGCTTCTGACCTCGGGTCTAAGACTTCATGTTTTTGCTTCAGCCTTCTACCTTCCACCTAATCACCTACCTAGGATATATCCATCACGACCAGCTCGACAGTGCGGACCTGGTCGTTTCGTTTTACTTTCAGCTTTACGGTTTGGCCAATGGCGTATCCTTGCATGGAGCGGACCATGTCGATGATATTGGTCACCTCTTGCCCATCCACGGCCAGAATAATGTCGCCCAGCAGCCGCTGGCGGTAATCGATGCCTTCCAAACCGGCCCTGTCCGCTGAACCGTTCGGCATGATACGGTCGATTACCACGCCGATGACTCCCAGCCGGGCACTGTCCTCCGCCGATAAGGCCACTATGCCGATTCCTGGTCGGGGAATTTTGCCCTTGGAGATCAATTGGGGTACAATCTCGTTGACCACATCAACCGGAACGGCGAACCCAATGCCGGCAAAGCTGCCCGATCCGCTGATGATGGCAGTGTTGACACCGATAAGGCGTCCGGCCGAATCGATGAGGGGCCCCCCCGAGTTGCCCGGATTGATAGCGGCGTCGGTCTGGATAACACCGGCGACTTCACGGCCGGCCGCCGTCGGTAAGCGGCGATCGAGGGCGCTGATCACCCCGGTGGTCAACGTGCGTGACAAACCGAAGGGGTTGCCGATGGCAAAAACGGCCTGCCCCACATCGAGGTCATGGCTGCTGCCCACCGGGATGGGCGCGATGCCCGCGGGAAGGCTGCGCAGGCGAATGACGGCCAGATCGTAATCCTGGGTGCCGCCCACATAGCTAGCCTCGACGGCTTCGCCATCATCCATGCGGACTTGAATACGCTCGGCGCCCTGGATGACATGATAATTGGTGACCACGTGACCCCGGTGGTCCCACAGAAAACCGGACCCGGTCCCCTGTTGTACTTCCCGGGTGCCGAAGAATCCGCGCACTGCATTTTCGGTGAATATATAAACCACCGAGGGCGACGCGCTGTCGAAGATTCCCATGGTGGCCTTTTCAAACTCTGCCAGGTCACCGCGTGGTTCAACTACCCGCGGCTGGCTGTTCATCAGACTGCGTTGATCGAAGAAGCTTTTAAAAAAGACGATAGTCAGTATGCTGACCAGGCCGATAATGATCCAGGAACGCCCCTTGCTTTTTTTGTTCGGATTCATGAAAAGCGAACCCCCTGCTTTGAATGGTTTTTTCAATAGTAATCATGTTGACCGGAATATCAAATTGTTCCAAAATAAATTGAAGGCTGGAAAAGGTTGATCCGGCAGAATGGGGGCGATAAGGTAGCTGACACGAACCGGGAAATAGGTCCCATTACTGAAACTTACTAAAAGCGACAACCATGAATTAAAAGGATTGAATGCCAATGGACAAGCATGAATCGCCTTACATCGCTCATGTTTTCGTTTGCACCAATGATCGGGACGGGGCCAGAAAATCCTGTGCCGATAACAACAGCCCACTTGTCAAAAAGAAATTGAAGGATGCCGTTTACGCCAAAGGCTGGAAAGGCAAGATCCGGATTTCTACGTCTGGGTGTATGGGTCTTTGCGCCCAAGGCTCCAATGTTATCATCTATCCCCAGAAAATCTGGTTTTCAGATGTTTCCCCCGACAACGCGGGCGACATTGTGGCAACCCTTGAAAGTCTCATGGCATGAGAGAACAAATATTAAAAATAGCCGCACGGATCAAAACCGGTGGAAAGAATATCGTGTTTACCGGGGCGGGGATATCCACCGAAAGCGGTATTCCGGACTACCGCAGCCAGGGCGGGATCTGGGACCGGTTTCGGCCGGTGTATTTCGACGAGTTCATGTCGTCCAGAGAATCACGCGAGGAGTACTGGCGCCGGTGGGTGGAATTATATCGAGGCTTATTGGCCGCCAAGCCCAATCCGGCCCACCTGGCCTTGGCCAAATTGTGCGCCGCCGGTCTGCTCGAAGCGGTTATTACGCAAAACGTCGACAACCTCCATCAGGAGTCCGGCATCCCGCCGGAAAAAGTCATCGAACTGCACGGGAACACCCGCCGCATACGCTGCATGCATTGCCGCAAATTGATTCCCACAGATGCTGTCTGGCAGCGCCTGTCCGAGGGTGATACTGCCCCGGAATGCACCTGCGGCGGTTATTTGAAACCGGATACGATTTCATTCGGCCAGTCCATGCCCGAAGCTGAGGTTAAAAGAGCCACGGCGCTCTCCAGCGCCTGCGACTTTTTTATGGTTGTGGGGTCCACCCTCCTGGTCCAGCCTGCCGCCCACATGCCTTTTTTTGCGAAAAACCACGGCGCTTTCCTGGCCATTGTCAATCTTTCGGAAACGCCCTGCGACGACATCTGTGATGTGCTTATCCAGGCTGAGGCAGGGAAGGTGTTGCCGGCGATAGCCAAACGGCTTTTGAAAGCCGAAGTATAAGGTTTAAGGTAGAAGTTAGAAGGACGCAGGGTGCTGGGGTCAGGAGTCGGGAGTCCGGTGTCAGACAGATCACGCTTTCAGACTCTGGACACCGGACGCCTGATTCCAAGGGCTTTTCCCCTTTAATTCCCTAAAAAATGCTTATCTTATCCCTGTGATCGAATGCGATAGCCGGAAGTTTACCACCGGCCGGGATCACAATTTTACCATAACTGCTTACAACGGGGTACGGACACATGAACTATAAACCGATACCCGCCGCCATAGAAAATTTGAACTTCGACAACCGCTTCGTGCAGGAATTGCCGGCCGATCCGGACCCGGCCAACAATCGTCGACCGGTCTATGCGGCCTGCTATTCGCGCGTAAAACCGCAAAAGGTGCGGGCACCGCAACTGGTGGCCTACTCAAAGGAAGTGGCCGACTTGCTGGACATGCCACCGGCGCTGTGCGAGTCGGCCTATTTTGCCCAATTGATGGCCGGCAATATACTGGCGCCCCAGATGGAGCCTTATGCAACCTGCTACGGGGGGCACCAGTTTGGTAACTGGGCCGGGCAGCTGGGGGATGGCCGCGCCATCAACCTGGGCGAGATCCTAAACCGGCGCTCGCAACGCTGGGCGCTCCAGCTGAAGGGCGCCGGGCCGACACCCTATTCCCGCACAGCGGATGGCTTGGCCGTATTGCGCTCTTCAATCCGGGAGTTTTTATGCAGTGAGGCAATGTATCATTTGGGCGTGCCCACCACGCGCGCCCTGAGCCTGGTGCTGACCGGGGAAGAGGTCGAACGGGACATGTTTTATGACGGCCACCCGAAGTTGGAGCCCGGGGCGGTGGTCTGCCGGGTGGCCCCCTCGTTTACCCGGTTCGGGAATTTCGAAATATTCGCCTCCCGCAAGGAGTTGACCGTTCTCAAGCAACTTCTGGATTACACCATTCGGACCGATTTCCCCCACCTGGACTTCGATGCGCCGGACGTCTACATCCAATGGTTCGAAGAGGTCTGTCGGACGACGGCGGAACTGATGGTGCACTGGATGCGGGTCGGGTTCGTCCACGGGGTGATGAACACGGACAACATGTCCATCCTGGGCCTGACCATCGATTACGGCCCCTACGGCTGGCTGGAAGATTACAACCCCAGGTGGACGCCCAACACGACCGACGCTGCAACCCGACGCTACTGCTTTGGAGACCAGCCCGGCATCGCGCACTGGAACCTGCTGCAGCTGGCCAATGCGGTGTTCCCCCTGATCGAGGATGCCGAACCACTCAAGGCCGGGCTCAACTTTTACGTGGACACTTTTCAAAGCCGCTGGCAACGAATGATGGTGCAGAAGCTGGGTTTGAAGGCCTTCCGGCCGGATACAGACGATGCTCTGCTTAAGGAGTTGCTTGCTATTTTATCCTTGGTCGAGACCGATATGACCATTTTTTTCAGGAATCTTGCCAAGCTCGATCCGGTAAACACCGAGCTGCGCGACAATCGGATTGACTTACTGGCATCGCCGCTCGGGGGGGCCTATTACCGCCCGGAGCAGCTTAAGCCGGATTATCTTGATAGGTTGAACCGTTGGCTGGCGGACTATGGCACCCGGGTTCGAAGTGACGGGCTTTCGATGGAGCTGCGCGCCCAAAACATGAATGCCGTCAACCCCAAGTACGTGCTTCGAAATTACCTGGCGCAACTTGCCATTGAAAAAGCCGAACAAGGGGATTTCGGAATGATTCACGAATTGCTGGATCTTTTGCGCTGCCCCTACGATGAGCAGCCGTACAAGAAAAGCTTCGCGGCGCGCCGGCCGGATTGGGCTAGAGACAAGCCGGGGAGCTCGATGCTATCGTGCAGTTCTTAACGATGATTTCGTACGCTTCTCTATGGCCCAATCCGCCAGAGGCGGATGAATCTCTGCGTTGGATCGAGGTGTATCAACCTCGAAACATTGCATATATTCCTACGGCTAAACCCCTTCTCCCGCCTTGACCTTGAGCCATGCTGAAGCACTTTAAACCCTTTCTCAAACAGCACAAGGTCTGATATTCACGGCTGCCTTGCTTGTCTGGCGCCTCTTACGGCGGAGCTTGGTACGTGAAGTCGGGAGCTCTCATAGCGCAGACCGAATCTTGAATTTGGATACTTATGGAAAGGAAGCAATATGGCTGACCGACGGGATGATATCATTGCCGAACTGGAAAAAGGGCTGGAAGCAACGATAGGGTTTTATCAATCCTTTTCGCCGGACGATCTGGCGGTGCAGGTTTACGACGATGAGCCCCACTGGACGGTCAAACAGGTGCTGGCCCACTTTATCACTATCGAAAAATCCATGCAGTGGCTGTTTAACAATATATTGGCCGGTGGGCCGGGTTCACCTGAGGATTTCGACGTAGACCGTTTCAACCGCACCCAACCCCAAAAACTCGACGGGCTGGATCTCGAGGCGTTGATCCGGCAATACCGCACCGTGCGACAGGCCACGATTTCCATCGTGCGGGAGATGTCGGAAAACGACCTGGACCGGCAAGGGCGGCACCCCTTCCATGGCCAGGACACACTCGAGCGCTTCATCCGGTGGGCCTACGAGCATGTCCACCTCCATGAGAATGACATCTTTGAAAAGGTGGGCAAACCCTGACCCGCTAAGCGAGTGTATTCCCTGCAGCTTGACGCAGGGAATGCGAGCGAATTAAAATGGAATACTTTCTTATGGGGGACGATTCCCCGCAGCTCGCTGAGGGGAGCCTTCAATTTCGGTTTATAGTGTATTGCACATCACATATCATTTGCGTTAACCCTGATCGAGGAGCGCAGCATGACGCCCATGCCCAAGTTTAACCACCTGCCGGAACAGTTCCGGAACTTCGCCCGGCATCTTGGAACGCAGATTCCGCCCCATCGGTTTATCACCGATCCATTGCGCACGCTGGCCTTCGGAACGGATGCCTCCTTTTACCGGCTAATCCCGAAAATAGTCATCAAGGCGGATAATGAGGCGGAGGTGTCCGCCATCCTGAAAGCGTCTGACGCCTGTGGGGTCCCCGTCACCTTTCGGGCAGCCGGAACCAGCTTGTCGGGCCAGGCCGTCACCGACGCGGTCCTGGTGATTGCGGGCGACAGCTGGAAAGCCTATGAGATCCTCGACGGCGGTAACCGGATTCGATTGCAGCCGGGGATCATCGGGGGACAAGCCAATCGCTACCTTCTGCCCCTGGGGCGGAAAATCGGGCCGGATCCCGCTTCGATCAATGCCGCCATGATCGGCGGCATCGCCGCCAACAACGCCAGCGGCATGTGCTGCGGAACCGCCCAGAACAGCTACAATACAGTTGCCAGTATGCGGGTCGTCCTCCAGGACGGCACCCTTCTGAATACGGCTGAACCTGAGAGTCGCCGCGCTTTCAGCCAGACCCACACTCAACTCCTGGAAGACCTGGCCGCCATGGGTCAGCGCGTGCGTGCCAACACCGACCTGTCGGACCGTATCCACCACAAATTCAAGATCAAGAACACCACCGGGTACAGCCTGAACGCCCTGGTGGATTACGAAGACCCTTTCGATATCCTCGCCCACCTCATGATCGGATCGGAAGGCACCCTCGGGTTTATATCGGAAATCGTCTACGACACTGTGGTGGAACACCCTCACAAGGCGAGCGCTCTGATTATCTTTCCCGATATCGAGGAGGCCTGTCGGGCCACCATGCTATTGAAAAATGAACAGGTGTCCGCCGTAGAACTGATGGACCGCACCGCGCTGCGGTCGGTGGAGAAAAAGGCCGGGGTTCCCGATTATCTCAAACGCCTATCCGCCGACGCCACGGCCCTACTGGTGGAAACCCGGGCCGCGGACGCGACTGCCCTGCAGCGGCAGATTGATCAGATTGCTCGGTCGATCAGCGGTATCCCCCTGGAAAAGCCGCTGGCTTTTACCGACCAAGTAGACGAATACACGGCTCTGTGGAACATCCGCAAAGGTCTGTTCCCGGCCGTGGGGGCCGTAAGGCAAACTGGCACCACCGTCATCATCGAAGACGTGGCCTTTCCCATCGACCGGTTGGCCGCGGCAACGCTTCACCTGCGCAAGATCATGGCCGCGCATCACTATGATGAAGCCATCATCTTCGGCCACGCCCTGGAGGGCAACCTGCATTTTGTCTTCACGCAGGATTTCAGCACCACCGCGGAAGTCGAGCGTTATCGCCGGTTCATGCACGACGTGAGTGTTATGGTGGTGGACACCTACGACGGCTCGCTCAAGGCGGAGCACGGTACTGGACGGAACATGGCACCCTATGTCGAAATGGAGTGGGGCGCGGAGGCATATCGTTTGATGCAGGCGATCAAGGACCTTTTCGATCCCCGCAACCTGTTGAATCCGGGGGTGATCCTAAATGCCGATCCCCAGGTGCATGTCAAAAACCTCAAGCCATTGCCGGCCACGAACGAGATCGTCGACAAGTGTATCGAATGTGGGTTTTGCGAGGTGGTCTGCCCCTCAAAGAACCTGACCCTGACCCCTCGCCAGCGAATTGCTGTGCAGCGCGAGATTTCCCGACTCAAGCGGAGCCGGAGTGGTTCTGAAGCACTACAGGATATGTTGCGGGATTATCTCTACCAGGGCAATCAAACCTGCGCGGCCGACGGCCTGTGCGAAGTAGCCTGCCCGGTGGATATCAACACCGGTGAGCTGACCAAAGCGCTGCGGCAAGCCGCCGTTGAAAATACCGCAGCAGAGGCGATTGCCCGTCTGGCCGGCCGCCATTTCGACCTGGTCACGGCGGTTGTCGGGCGCGGGTTGCAACTGGCCGATGCTGCTCACCGGCTGCTGGGTTCACCAGCCATGACAAGCCTGGCAGCCAAAGCCCGGCAATTAAGCGGTAACCGCCTGCCCCTGTGGAACCTGGCCATGCCGACCTTCGCCGTTTCCCGTAAAACGCCGCACAGTGGGGTGCCGGGCGGGCAACCGGTTGTCTATTTCCCCAGCTGCGTAGCCCGCACCATGGGGCCGGCCCTGGGTGATCCCGATGCCGATACCCTCATGACGGTCACCGAGCGGGTGTTTGCCAAAGCCGGCTATCGAACCATCTACCCGCCGGATATGCAGCGCCTGTGCTGCGGCATGCCGTTTTCCAGCAAAGGCTTTGTCCGGGTGGGGGACCAAAAAGCCGCCGAACTCGAGGCAGCGCTGCTGAATATTTCCCAGGGCGGTGAGATCCCCGTGGTTTGCGACACCAGTCCCTGCCTGTTGCGCATGCGCCGACTTTTCACTGGCAACCTTGAGTTGTATGAACCGGTCGAATTTGCCTACCGCTACTTGCTGGACAAATTGAACATCTCCCGGTTGCAAGAAACCGTGGCGATCCACACCACCTGCAGTTCCCAGAAGATGGGGCTCGACGCTACGTTTCTGGCGGTCGCCCGGGCGTGCGCCGAAGAGGTAGTGGTTCCTGAACGGGTAGGTTGCTGCGGGTTTGCCGGGGACCGTGGGTTCTCTTTTCCGGAACTTAATGCCGCTGCCCTGGCCGACCTGAAGCCGGCCGTGCAAGATACCTGCACATCAGGTTACGCTAACAGCCGCACCTGCGAGATCGGGCTGTCTCTGCACAGCGGCATTCACTACAAGTCCATTTATTATCTCCTGGACCGGTGTACGCGCTAAAGTGGACGGCCTCCGATGCAATTCGGTGAGGGACTGACAGAGAGCCATGGGCCGGGGCGGCGAAATTCCAGAGCATCAGGTTTTCAACTTTAGCATCTCTCCCATACCAAACGCGTTGTAGATACCGGCAGTGATCTGCTCGAGCTGTTCATTATAACTTGCCATAGGATCGCCCATGCCCATTTTGTCTACGACCGTTCGGAAGCTACGCTGTCCGGCCGGGGTGTCCACCAGGTTAGCCACCGCATCGGCAACATTCTGGGGATTTTGGGCCGGGTTGTCCGCCAACGCCTTTTCGAAGTTTGTAAAAAGCGCCACCGGTGCCTGGGCAAATTCCCCGTAGCCGGCATCGCGGGCCTGATCGCCCGGCTTGAGCAGCTTGTCCATGAAGTTTGTCGGAAAACCGCCAGGCTCGACAATGCATACATCGATGCCAAATCCACTGAGTTCGACACGATAATTTTCCGCCAAAGCTTCCATTGCCCATTTGGATGCATTGTAAGGTCCGTAAAACGGCAGCACCATGCGACCCAGGATACTGGTGATATGCAACAGCAGACCTGAGTTTTTTTCACGCATATGGGGAAGCACCGCCCGGTTGACACGCTGCACGCCGAACACGTTAATGTCGAACAGGCCCTGCCAGTCTTCAGGGGTGAAACTTTCCTGCAGACCGATAACCCCCACGCCGGCATTGTTTACCACAACATCGATGCCAGATGCCATCGCCAGCGCCGCTTCCACACCCTTTGCAACGCTATCATCGCTGGTGACATCAATCTCAACTATATGGGCACCGGCCGATTTGAGCTCGGCAGCGACTGCTTGATTCTTGGCATCCACCCCGCGCATCGAGGCGACTACGGTATGTCCGGCTTTGAGCAGGGTCTGGGTGGTAAGCTTTCCGAATCCGCTGCTCGCACCAGTAATCAATATATTTTTAGACATTTTATTCTCCTTTTTCAATTGGACGTCCTTTTAAGCATATTCGCGGACATCTAGAATGTGGCCCGTCATATCGCCTTCCAGACTGACTCGGTAGGCCTTGGCCGTATCGGCGGCCGAAAGGGTACCCTCCGTGTCCATGCCCATCTGAAGGGCGGTTTCGGTAACGAACACCGGGCTGACAATATTAATGCGCAGGTCAGGGGAGAAATCCAGGGCGGCGGCACGCACGAATCCCTCTAACCCGGCGTTGACCATAGCTGTAGGGGCGGTGCCCGGCCAGGGGTTACTGGCCAGTATCCCGGATGTCAGGGTGACCGAACCACCGGCATTGATGTGGTGCCGGGCGGCACGCACCAGGTTCACCTGCCCCATAAGTTTGTTCTGGATACTGAACTTGAAATCATCGTCGCTGGCGTCCTTTGCGCTGCCAAAACGGGATGCCCCGGCCGCACATATCACGGCGTCGAACGAGCCGATATTTTCAAACAAGTCCACAATGGAATTTTTATCCCCCAGGTCCACCGTCGCATCCCCCGAGTTATTTCCAACGCGAATCACCTCGTGCGATCGAGCCAGCAAATCCGCAATTGCCTTTCCGATGGTTCCGGTTGCTCCCACTACAATGATCTTGCTCATCGGTATACCTCCCAGCATGCTATTCAGGGTCCGGCTCACCGGTTGGTAACGTTCGGCAGATGGTGGTGAGCGGCTGTAATGAAGGGCCGGCGTTACATTAGTGGAAGATTGCGCCTGCCCTGGCAATGAACCGCAGTCGTTCGAGTGTGAGCCGGAATGACGAGGAAAGAATCCAGATACCCAGCGGCCGAAAAATCAGATTACCACTGACAGAAATTAAATCGACCGGTGCGGTTGTCAAATAAGATCAAGGCGACAACGCAGATGTTGCTAACTAACCAATTGATATTTATTGTAAAACATAAAGTCCGCTGAGAGTAGCCGCTTAAACGAAGGACGTTGTGAGATAAATTGACGCGTCTTTGCTGCGGACACGCGCAGCGCTATCCGTTGCCACAGAATACCATCTTAGAGATACTCTGGCATGCAAATCGATCTGATTTTCACTTTAACAGGGTTGCGATCGCCGCCACTAATGCCAAGCTGTGACAACATAGAGCATTGGTCAAATCCCCCCAGTGTGGTAGATTGAATGCATAACACTTCCGGCAGACGTTTCGTTCCCGACCTGTTTCAGCGCCTGCGACTATCCATCCCCGCGAATCTTTTGCTGCCCTGATCCCGCTTTCGGCATTCTTACCGTTTTCAAGACCCATATGGGGAAAGGGGGGAATCATGAACAAACCACTTTGCCTGCTAACTATCCTGGGATTGCTGTTTTTCCCCAGCACCCTTTTTGCAGAACCTTTCGAATTCGTGGAGTGCAGCTATACCTACTATACCCACCTGCACGGCAGCAGCGAACTGCCCATCGTGACCAATTACAAGCAGCGCGGGGTTATTCGCGGTAAAAGCGAAAACGATTTTTTAGATCGTGCCACCTATATCATGGAGGGTATGCTGACCCGGCCGCCCTCGGATGGGATTTATCTCACTTTTCAGGAAGGCCGGGGTACCTATGCCATCGTGATTGTGGACAAAGACGGCGACATGATTCTGGGTAACGAATACGGTGACATCACCCGGCACTATCTGGGAACGGGGCCCCCTTTGTCTGGCGAGTTTACGGATGGAACCGGCAAGTTCAAAGGGATCAAAGGGAAGTTTACGGTCTCAAAAAATTTCGGGGAACAAGTCCTGCTTAAATCCGAACTGAAAAAACATCTGGCTGAACTCGAACCTTTCGGTCCGATTGGCTGGAATGATCACGAGATGTGCAATGTCGTCAGCGGCCAATATGAGTTGGTATCGCAATAGTCCCTCAAAATCTTTTAGTCACAATCTAAACCCTCTACCTCTGGTGACGGACCCGGAGAGGTTCTACCGGTCCGGGAAGCATATGCCGCCTCTGGCAATAACGAGAAACACTTAAACTCTCTGTTATTATAAATCATTTTGTTCATTTTATTTCGCGTGAAAGAAAACGAACCAAAAGAAAACGCCGGTACGGTTCATAGACATAGGTAACACATAAGTACAAGGACATAGGTGACACATTTACAGTATAGAAGCTTCCAAAAAGGAGGCCTCTATGCCCTGGTTGAATGTGAGATCTATGGACTCAA
>Ga0126333_1000009_pt1 | contig 85401 bp, 76 predicted proteins | sample InaspJWI54metaG_FD_94488 | JGI IMG/M metagenome (GOLD analysis project Ga0126333, IMG submission 94488) | Marine gutless worms symbiont microbial communities from Oahu, Hawaii - Inanidrilus sp. 2 OAHU.JWI-54 metaG | ecosystem: Host-associated > Annelida > Digestive system > Unclassified | place...
GTTTATGCGTATCGTCCAGCAGGCCGTGAGATCATCCAAGATTACTTGGAATAACATTACTTGGGATATGGACCCTATATCCGAGTACTTTATGCCAACTGGAGCTTTTTAGAGAACCGTAATGCGCAAAACGGTTAAAAATCGGTTGTGGTTTCGATCTATGCCCATATGGATCGTCATCCTGACGTTTATCTTAATGGGAAGCAGTGCCTGGGCAGCACATCATGGCATGGCCATGAAGGCGGCTCAAAAGTGGGTGGATGAAGAGTTCCAGCCATCCACCCTATCAAAAGCCGAGCAAATGAAAGAGATGGAATGGTTCATCAAGGCCTCCAAGCCTTTCAAGGGCATGAACATCAAGGTGGTTTCAGAGACCATCCCGACCCATGAGTATGAGGCCAAGGTCTTGGCCAAGGCATTCGAGGAAATCACCGGCATCAAGGTTTCCTTTGACCTGATCCAGGAGGGTGACGTGATTGAAAAACTCCAGTCGCAGTGGGCCTCCGGGAAAAACCTCTATGATGCTTACATCAACGACTCCGACCTGATCGGAACACACTTTCGTTACGGCCACGTGGTCCCGTTGTCCGACTTCATGAAGGGCGAGGGCAAAGACGTCACCCTGCCCACGCTGGATGTGGATGACTTTATGGGAAAATCTTTCACCACGGGGCCGGATGGCAAGCTCTACCAGCTTCCGGACCAGCAGTTCGCCAACCTCTATTGGTTCCGTTACGACTGGTTCAATCGCGCGGATTTTAAAAAGAAGTTTAAAGAGATCTACGGGTACGAGCTGGGTGTGCCGGTCAATTGGTCGGCCTATGAAGATATCGCGGAATTTTTCAGCGAGCACATCCAGGAAATTGATGGCAAAGCCATCTATGGGCATAACGACTATGGCAAGAAAGCCCCGGATCTGGGTTGGCGTTTTACGGATGCCTGGCTTTCCATGGCCGGTGCCGGTGATAAGGGCATTCCCAATGGTGTCCCGGTTGATGAGTGGGGTATTCGGGTAGACGGCTGTCGCCCGGTGGGCGCCAGCGTTGAGCGCGGTGGTGCCGCCAATGGCCCGGCCGCCAAGTATTCTCTGCGCAAATACATGGAATGGCTGCGTAAATACGCACCACCGGGTGCCTTGGGCATGGATTTTTATACCTACTTGCCGGTGCTTGCCAAAGGCCATGTGGCCCAGCAGATCTTCTGGTATACGGCCTTCACATCCGATATGGTTAAGCCGGGTCCGACGGTGAACGCGGACGGTACGCCCAAGTGGCGCATGGCGCCTTCTCCCCACGGTCCCTATTGGGAAGAGGGCATGAAGCTGGGTTACCAGGACTGTGGTTCCTGGACGCTCATGAAAAGCACACCGCTCGAGCGTCGCAAAGCCGCCTGGCTTTTTGCCCAGTTCTGTGTGGCCAAGACAACCTCCCTGAAAAAGACTCACGTGGGTCTGACTCCCATCCGTGACAGCGACATCCGACACGAGTCCTTTACCAAACGGGCGCCTAAACTTGGTGGTCTGGTTGAATTTTACCGCAGCCCGGCCCGTGTTGCCTGGACGCCGACCGGTACCAACGTACCGGATTATCCCAAACTGGCCCAATTGTGGTGGCAGAATGTTGGCGAGGCAGTTTCTGGTGAGGTTACCGTCAGCACCGCGATGGATAATCTGGCCCGCGAACAGGATCGCGTTCTGCAGCGTATCCAACGTGCCAATGTACAAGGCAAATGCGGTCCCAAGTTGAATCCTAAGAAAAAAGCTTCTTTCTGGTTGAACAAGCCGGGTTCTCCCAAAGCAAAAGTGAACGAGAAACCCAAAGGCGAGACGGTCAACTATGACGAATTGATCCAAGCCTGGAGAGAGGGGCGGGTTAAATAATAATGTAACGCGTTTGTCTGCATATGCAGATGCGTTAGGGGGTGGTAATCCGTTACCGCCCCCTACTGTTTTGGGGCGCACGAGTTGGGCCAGGGAATGGGCCCGGCAACTAACCTGTTTTGTAAAACAAATGTAAATCACTGAAATCAGCTTGTTAAAGTGTGATCGCCTGATTTAGAACAATCCCTGTTTGGCGAATGTCATACAAGTGCCTTTTTCTTACAGGAGATCATACCCATGCCTTCCCCGACAGTCCATCCGTTAGGAAAGAAAGCCAGAATCCTGCTGTCAAGCGTTTTCGGACCCTATGCCCAAGACGACATCTACGGCAGCCGTAAGAACAACCCCATGGAACTCTACCAGACCCAGGTGACCCGGGTGCAGGGCGTCTATTCACTGCGGATGTTCCATCGCTCTTTCGGCCTCATGCTGATCAAAGAGAATCTCGAAGCTCCCTGTACGCTGCTCGATTTTCCCGACCTGGAACGGTTTACCGCAGAAATCAAAAACACGTCCTATGATATCATCGGCATCAGTTCCATTTTGCCCAACATTGGCAAGGTGCAAAAAATGTGTGAACTGATCCGGGAATACCAGCCCCGGGCCACCATCGTGGTCGGTGGGCACATCGCCAACAAGGAGGGCCTGACCGACATCATTCGTGCAGATCATATTGTCCGGGGCGAGGGTGTGCGCTGGTTTCGGACTTTTTTAGGCCTTGATCCCAACCAGCCGATTAAACATCCCGCCGTCTTATCCGGATTCCAGACCCGTATCTTGGGGCACACCCTAAGAGACAAACCGGGCGACACGGCGGCCATGCTGATTCCTTCCGTGGGTTGTCCCCTGGGATGTAATTTTTGTTCGACGTCCGCCCTGTTCGGCGGCAAAGGGAAGTCCGTCAATTTCTTCGAGACCGGTGATGAACTCTTCGCCGAGATGGAGCGCCTGGAGCATAAACTGCAGGTGAATTCCTTTTTTATAATGGATGAGAATTTTCTCTTCCACCGCAAGCGCGCTTTGCGGCTGTTGGAACTCATGGAAGCCCGCGACAAGAGCTGGGCCCTCAATGTGTTTAGTTCGGCCCGCGTGCTCAGATCATACACCATGAATCAATTGATAGGGCTGGGCATCGGCTGGGTCTGGATGGGATTGGAGGGCCGGCAGAGCAAATATGCAAAGCTTTCCGGGATCGATTCCCAGGCACTGGTTGCCGACCTGCAGGCCAACGGAATCCGGGTGCTGGGATCTTCCATCATCGGCCTGGAGGACCACACCCCGGACAATATCAATGCGGTCATCGACCATGCGGTCAGCCACGAGACGGTTTTTCACCAGTTTATGCTGTATACACCCATCCCCGGGACCCCGCTTTATGAGCAGCACCGGCAGGCCGGGACCCTGTTCACGGAGGCCAAATTGCCTGCTGCCGACACCCACGGGCAGTTCCGGTTTAATTACAAACACAAACACATCCCGGAAGGCCATGAAGAAAGGTACCTGTTGAACGCGTTTCAACGGGATTTTGAGCGCAACGGACCCAGCCTGGCCCGGCTGCAACGGGTCCTGATGACCGGTTGGTATAAATACAAACACCATCCGCAGGCCAGAATCCGAAAACGGTTCGAGTTTGAGGTCGCAGGGCTTAGATCTACCTGGGCCGGTGCGGTCTGGGCCATGCGAAAAAAGTATCGTCATGACGAGCGTCTATTTGCTGAACTATCGGCGCTCTTGAGAGACATTTATCGTGAGTTTGGTTGGAAGACACGCCTGGTGGCACCGGTTGTGGGCCGCTACCTGATGGTAACCGCTAAACGCGAGGAGAAAAGGCTGGCCCGGGGGTGGACCCTGGAGCCCGACCACTATTACGAGAAGAACCGCGCCGCCCGAGAACTCGAAGCCCGACCCCACGCCAAAACCGTCCGTCACCCGGAAAATATTCATTGGACCGGCGCGGCGCCCACGCCGGTCGGCCCTCTGGATTGATAGTAGTAATCTGCTGTAATGAATTTTCCTGCCTGATGTCCGTGCAAAGCCGGCGGCCTGTCACCGGCGGCGCTATTTTTTTTCGTTCGGTTTTCGTTTTTTTCTTGACGATAGGAACCTGTTTTGTATATTGTAATAGTTAAATATAACAATAAAAGACTGTATATTTGTAACAGGTGATGCCCATGATCACGTTTAAATTGGACCCCAAAAGCGGCGTGCCTTTTTACCGCCAGATTATCGATCAGATCCGCTACGGGATCGTAACCGGCAGTCTCGCCGTTGGTGAGCAGCTTCCCACGGTGCGGGCCCTGGCCGTGGAACTCAAGGTTAACCTGAACACAGTCAGCAAAGCATACAAGGAACTCGAGATCCAGAAAGTGCTGGAGACCCACCAGGGCACCGGGACGTTCATCGGACCGGTCAAGGTGGAAATCGATCCTGCCGAACGGGCGGCCAAATTAAAATCCATCTGTACCGAGTTTTATACCATCGCAGCCAGTTATGGTTTTAAATCGGAAGAAATAATAGCGGAACTCAAGAGGACAGAAGGAGGTACCCTATGAAAATAAATAGAGCGGCCAAGGTCTTTTCCAATCCGGTAGCCACCACCGTTTTCGCTGCAACGCTTGCAGTCAGTGGCTGCCTTGGCTACCTGGTGTATCCGCACACCAAACTCATGCTCCTGATTGGTCTGGCCGGCTTGGTGCTTGCCTTTTTCCTGGCCACTGCCATTCGTATCGCCGATCAATGGGAAAAAGCGGTGGTTTTGCGCATGGGGAAATACCGGGGGTTGAAAGGGCCCGGATTTTTTCTGATCATCCCGATTATCGACCAGGTGGACAGCTATATCGATCAACGGCTGCGGGTGACCGATATCAGCGCCGAGAAAACCCTTACCAAGGATACGGTGCCGGTGACGGTGGATGCGATTGTCTATTGGACTGTCTGGGACGTGGAAAAAGCCGCATTGGAGGTCCAACAGTATGCAGACGCGGTGTCCTATGTTTCCCTAACCGGTTTGCGGGATGTCATCGGCAAACACGAACTGGCCGACCTGTTGCAGCACCGCGACCAGATTGCCGAAGGCCTGCAAAAGTATCTGGATGAGGCCACCAATCCCTGGGGCATCACTTGCAACAATGTTGGCATCAAGGATATCATTATTCCTACGGGGCTTTCCAATGCCATGAGCAAGCAGGCCCAGGCCGAACGGGAACGGCAGGCCCGAGTCATCCTGGGAACCGCGGAAACTGAAATCGCGGAAAAGTTTGCCAAGGCCAGCGAGCGGTACATGAATAACCCGGTGGCCCTCCAATTGCGGGGCATGAACATGCTGTTTGAAGGCTTGAAGGATAAGGGGTCTTTGATGATCGTGCCCAGCTCAGCTCTGGAGTCGATGAATATCGGCGCCCTGGGCGGGTTGACGGCCCTTGCCGAGGCCCAAGCGGCCAAAGTGTCGCCAGCGGCGGCTGTAGCGACCGGGGGGGAGTGACATTAGGCGATGGAACCTGAGAAACCGGATCGTGAAGATGGCAGGTTCCGTCAGGGATCGATCCGACCATTGCGGCGAGGATTTATCATTTACCTGATGGCGGCTGTCCTGATAGCGGCCACCTGTTACCTGTTCGGCTGGTGGACGATTGTCGGTGTGGCGACCGCCTATCTTTACGGGGCCCTCTTTCTGGCGATATTCGGCCTGTGCATGGTGGCCGGAAATCTAATGCCGCTGCAGTTGTCGCAGGCCAAGGATGTCGCTTCGAAAAACCAACCAGTTCGGGATATTCCGAGCGACAAGAACGAACCAACCTCCAAAGGCGTCATCCTATTGGCGACCACCTTGATCGGAGCCGCGCTGCTGGCGTTGACCGGTGGGTTGATAATTATATTTTCAGGCGGATGGTAATTGCCCGCATTCAGATCCGCCGTCAGGACATTTATGCCCATTGAGACAGGCATAGGCGACAACGGTATCGGCGGCATTATCGACTGCCGCGGCACAGTGGGCGACGCTGAATTGATCGATGCCTTGCGCTGGTATTTTACGAGGAATGAGAAATTTAAACAGTCTGCCTATCTGCTCCTTGACTTTTCGGCTGTCACCAGGCTGAATCTCAAGGATAAGACCACTGATTCCATTGCAGAGCTGTGTGCCGCGGCTGAACGCATCAATCCCGAACTTCTGGTTGCGGTGGTGGCTTATTTTTCCATGACCGCCGGCATCGATCTGATAAATAGGATTACGGGCTTATATGGACTTTTCCAGCACCGCACAGGTTGGGAAAGCCTGGTATTCAGAACCAGGCCGGAGGCCCGCAGGTGGCTTCGGAGGCGGGCTGATGAAAAATTTGGTATCAACGATCCGTAAGCTGGATCGACGTGCCCGGTTCATCCTGATAATCTGATATAGACATAACCGCCGCTACCATACCCATATGCCAAGAGCACCCGGTGGTAGTCGCTGGCGAGCCCCTGGTAGAAAGTCTCGAAATCGACCTCATAAGGCACTTTCTGGTCGGGGTCTACATCCAACACGGTTACTCGGTCGGGAACTGGGTCGTAGGCGCCCACCGGTGAAATGTGGGGGATGTTCAAGGCCGGCACCAGGCTGCCCTGGTCAAAATGGGCGACTATCAGGCTGTTGCCCAGGCGGTCGAAATCGCGCAAACGCCGTTTAAGGGTTGATTTAACAAGCGATCGCCGGGATCCATTTAGAGGTGTCTGGACGATATCCATGTCCTCAAACCTGATCCCGTAGGCTTTAAAGCTGTCTCTGATTATTTTGCCCAGCAGGGGTAGCGGCAGCCCGCGGCGTCCGTGATACCCACCGTCACTCATGCGTTCTTTCCAGTGACCCGTGCTGACCCGGTCCAGAATAGCGGCCTGGGAAACAGGCGTGGCATTGTCGTCCGTCAGGGAGCGAACGGCATTGATGCACGATACAACCGTGGCTACGGAACATGAGGACTCGTGAAATTGTTTGACATGGGTTTTCCAGATGGCTTGCTTCAGAGGGTTCCACTGTGGTTGCACATTCATAGGGAGGTATCTTACGCGGCCGTTTTTGAAAGCACCGGATCGTGTCAACCGATGAAAGCCATAGCGGGTGTAGAAGTAAAGGCGGGCCAGATTGCGCAGCAGGTTCATAACGATCCTCCAACTGGAAAACCAATTCGACCTAATATGTGCATTTTTTGATTTCTCGCAAGCATTGCAGTTTGCCTACCTTAGTGTTATTCCTACCGGGACAAACTAAAAAAGTCATGCCAACAAGGAGGTTACCGTGACCATTCAGGCAAATGTGAGATGGGTTCAGGGCCTGCAGTTTATCGGCCGCGCCGGAGAGGGACCGGCCGTCGTGATTGATTCAACCGAAGGGGCCAGCGGGGCGACGCCTATGCAGTTACTGCTGATGGGGGTGGCTGGGTGCACGGCCATCGATGTGGTGCTGATCATGGAGAAAAAGCGGGCCAAACTGAGTAATTTCGAGGTTAATATTACCGGCCAGCAGGCGGAGACCGAACCCCACCGGTACACGGCCATCGAGATCGAATACATATTGACCGGAGAGAACATTAAGCCCAAGGGCGTGGAACAGGCCATCGCCCTGTCCGAGGAAAAATACTGCAGCGCCCTGGCGTCGATCAATGCCAGCGTGACGCACAGTTATCGTATTGAACCAGCCTGACTGGTTCTCGCGACGGTTATATAAATGTAGCCACTTCCCGTAATTTCTTGCGTTTGATGTCAGGTAGGGTCGCCCCTGCCGCCGGATAGCCGGTGACCAATATCAGAAAGGGTTTTTCATTCTCCGGACGCTTCAGAATCCGATTCAAAAAAGACATAGTGGCCGGTGTGTAGGTCAGGGAAACCAGCCCTGCGTTGTGGACCGCCGATACCAATAGGCCGGTGGCGATGCCGACCGATTCCTGGACATAGTAGTGTTTGATCTTACTGCCATCCGGGGCCACGCCATAGCGCTGGGCAAAAACTACGATCAGGTAGGGGGCGGTCTCCAGAAAGGGCTTGCTGGCATGGGTGCCCAGGGGCGCCAGCGCGTTTACCCATTTTTCAGTGGCCGCCCCTGTATAGAACTTCTGTTCGACTTCTTCGGCGGCTTTCCTGATTTGGCTCTTGATTTCCGGATCGCTCACCGCCACAAAGGTCCAAGGCTGCTGGTTGGCGCCGGAGGGGGCGGTGGCGGCCGTTCGAATACAATTTTCGATAACGGTCCGGGGTGCCGAGCGCTCGGAAAACGCGCGCACGGTCCGACGTCGTTTCATGTCCGCGTAATACGTCGCGGACCGGGCCTGCATTTCTTCTTCCGGGTATGCGCGGTAGTCCGGTAAAGCTGCATAGGTTGGGGAGGGCATAGGTACCTCTGATAATCGATGATGGATGGTGTGGTGCCCATCGGTAGCGGCTAGTATAGCTGAAAATGTTTCTTCGATAATTCAAGATAATTTTTTACCGGCTGCTGAAACAATCTGGCATCCTCTTTGTTTAGTACCTTTTTGACGCTGGCAGGGACGCCAGCGGCTAGATTGTATTGCCCGAGTTTATCTTTTTCACGCAAGACCGATCCGGCCGCCAGGATGGCCCCTTCGGCCATGTAAGCGCCGCTCAGGACCACCGCGTTGATTGCGATCAGGCAGTTTTTTTCAATGGTACAACCGTGGACGACCGCGTTGTGGCCGATGCTGACATTCTCCCCGATAAGGGTTGGATAACCGTAATCGGTATGCACCGTGCAATTGTCCTGGATATTCGTGTTGCGGCCGATGGTGATCGGTTCCATGTCCCCGCGGACAACGGTGCCGTACCAGATACTGGCATTGTCACCCACGGTGACATCGCCGATGAGGGTGGCGTTGGGTGCGATGAATACGTTGTTTCCTATCTTGGGCGTCTTGCCTTCATATGCCACGATCATGTCGCCTTCCTTTGCAGTCTTTGGTACCCGATGGGCAATCGTTGGAATCGGGGCCCGAAATTAAAAGCTGTGGGCGTCCAGGTAGTCAAACAGCCGTTTACTATCATCCTTGTGAGTTTCGATCAATGCGATACAGGCATCCACGCACTCCGGGCAATAGGCTTTGCCGCGGTTTTCCAGAATCTCGGCCTTGGCGGTGGCCATGGTCAGGGCCGGGCGGTATGGGCGGTGGGATGACATGGCCTCGATCACATCGGCCACACTGAGAATTTTAGATTCCAATTCCAATTCATCCGCGGCAAGTCCCCGGGGATAACCATTGCCATCCAGCCGCTCGTGGTGATTGAGAACCATCTGGGGCACATCCGCTCCCAGGGACTTGATGAAGGGGATGCCCCGGATGCTATCGTAGCCGGCCTGCGGGTGGATTTTCATCAGGTTTGCTTCTATGGTTGACAGTCGGGACGGTTTGACCAGCAACTCCACCGGCACGGCAACCTTGCCGATATCGTGCAGCAAACCAACCACTTTCAGGACTTCGATCTCCCGCGCGGTTAGGGCCAGTTTCTCGCCGATGGCCATGGCGAGCAGGGCCACCCGGTGCTGGTGGCCGACGGTATAAGGATCTCGCTTTTCCGTGATGAGTCCCAACGTGCGCACGGTCTCATGAAAGCTCTCCGTCAGGGCCGCCGTTCTCTCCCGGACGGTCTCTTCAAGCAGGGCCTTGCGTCCCATTCTATCTTTAATCAAACTGTGCCTTTCCACACAGCGGGACACGGTGTGGAGTAAAAGGCCGATATTGAACGGCTTGGCCAGATAGTCGCTGGCACCCAGGCGCAGGGCTCTGATGACATCATCGGTCGTACCGAAACCGGAAAATATGATGACCTGGGCCGTGGGTGAGACCTCCTTGATTTTTTTCAATATCTCGATACCCGACATACCGGGCATCTGAATATCTGTCAGGACCAACGGCGGTTTTTCTTTTTTAAACAGTTCCAGCCCTGCATTCCCATCCGCTGCGGTAATGGGTGCATAGCCATGGCGGTTTAGAATATCGGATACTAACTGCAAAATACTCTGGTCATCGTCTATTACCAGAATCGGCGTATGTGAGGCAGCGTGTCCCATCGGGTTTCCATTTTTAGAAATGTGGTTATCATATGCACCGTAAGGCTGCTCTATCAGCCTATATACACATTTTCTTATGCTGCCCTTTATGATAGGTTATGTACTGCACGATGGCAACGCAAAAGCTCGTGACAGTATCTTACTATCTAAAATCATTAGAATTTCTATTGTTTCGCCGATCGGGAGGGTATTGATCATGTACACCCTGTTCCGTGGGTTTTCGCTGGCTACCAGGACGCCTGTATTGGTCATGCTGGCAATCTTTCTGCTGTTCCAGCCGGGCATGGCATCGGCCGAAAAGCCGGTGATGGGCAACTCCCTGGGCATGTCCTTTGTGTTGATCCCGGCCGGGTCATTTACCATGGGCAGCCCGCCGAATGAATACGGCCGGACAGCTAACGAGACTGAGCACCAGGTCACGATTACCCAACCTTTTTACCTGCAAACTACCGAGGTGACGGTCGGACAGTGGCGTCAAATTATGGGGCGCCGCTGGTTTGGCGATGTGAATTGGCCTTTGAATCGACCGATTGCGAAGGTGTCCTGGCATGATGTCCAGCGCTTCATAGAAAAGCTCAACGAAAAAAAAGAGGGTTTTTACCGCCTGCCAACTGAGGCCGAGTGGGAGTACGCCGCTCGCGCCGGCAGCACCACCGCCTATGCTTGGGGTGCGGCCGTTGACTGCAGCCGCGCGTTGTACGGTCACAGTAGCAAAGGTAAAGATGAGTGTCGGGACTATAACCTATCCCGGGGCCTGGAAAAAGAGATGTCGGCACCGGTGAAGAGCTACCCGGCCAATGAATGGGGGCTGCATGACATGCACGGCAACGTCTGGGAATGGTGCCTGGATATCTTTGCAGATTACCCGGGAGAGTCTGTGGTGGACCCCTGTTATACGGAATCCGGGACCATGCGGGTACGCCGGGGTGGTAGCTGGTTCAGTCCTGGCTATGGGGTCCGTTCCGCCAATCGTGCTTACGGCCATCCGGCCAGCCGCCTGCCAAACACGGGATTCAGACTGGTTTTGGAGATAAAACCATCCAAGGTAGGTGCAAAAGCCCTAAAGGCCAAAGAATTTGATGCGTCTGAATACCATAGAGGGCCCTAAACAGAGACATGACCAAACGCATCGGCAGATGGCTAGAAATACACGAAGATGAGATCGGCCTGTTCTTGTGGACCTGCCTGCTGTTATTTTTAGTACGCAGTTCAGGGATTTTGCTGAACAACTATGCCGAAACCGCGTTTTTAAAACGTTTCGGGGTTGAATACCTGCCGATCGTCAACATGATCAACGCGCTGGCCACCTTCGTCATCATGGCCCTGGTGACGGTCTTGATGGGTCGCTTGGCAGGCGTGCGCCTGTTTACCTACCTGTTTGTTTTCAGCGGTGTATCCATTGCCGGAATTCGGCTCATCATTCCGCTGGGTATCGATCTGATCTACCCCCTGCTTTTTATGCTGAAGTCACAATTCGAAGTTCTGCTGGCCATGTTTTTCTGGAACCTGGCCAACGACATGTTCAATACCCGCCAGTCCAAAAGGCTGTTTCCGCTGATTACGGCCGGAGGTGTGATCGGACAGATTCTCAGCAGTTTCGCGACCCCTTTTCTGGCGCGTTGGCTCCTGCTGGACAACCTGCTCTTTATCTATGTGGGCACGACCCTCTCCGGCGCAGTGGTGGTTGCCATGATGGGGCGGCGTTTTCCGACCTTGTTTCATGAAGATCCAGCCGATGGAAAAAAGGGCAAAAAACGTTCGGTGGCCGATCAATTCAAGGACGTGCTGCCTCTGATTAAAAAATCGGTATTGATTAACATATTGGTATTGCTTACATTTTTGGCCAATGTGCTTATTCCGATCATGAACTACCAGTTTAATTACGCCCTGGATGAGCAGTTTGCCTCCGAAAGTGGGCTGATTGAATTCTTCGGCTATTTCAGGGGGGTCTTGAATATCGTCAGCCTGATATTGCTCTTGTTCGTAAAGCGCCTCTACAGCCGCTGGGGGCTGCCGGTGGCCCTGATGTTCCACCCGTTCAACTATGTGCTCATCTTTATCTCCTTTTTATTGCGTTTCGACATTTATTCAGCCATCTATGCCCGTTTTTCTTCGAACGTTTTACGAACAACCGTCAATCTCCCATCCATGGCCATCTTGAACGGGCTTTTCCCGGCCGCCTACCGATCCCTGGTAAGGCCATTCTTAAGGGGGACGATTGTCCGCGTGGCTTTGTTCTTGAGTCACGGCATGATCCTGCTCTCAACCAACCTGTTCCACCCCAAATACCTCTCCCTGGTGGCCCTGCCGTTTGGCCTGACCTGGGTGGGCACCACCTTTTTCCTGAAAAGGCGGTATTCGCAAATTTTACTGGATCTGATTACCGAGGACATGATCGACCTGAAGTCGATGAAGGAAACCGACATCAGCCATCTGTTTAATGACCCCAAAATCAAGGCCCATTTGACCAGTGCCTTTGCTGCGGCCGAGGGCGAGAAATGCCTCTGGCATGCTCAGCTGCTGAAACTGTTAAATCTGCCCGATCTGGACCAGAAGATCATTGTCGCCTTAGAGAAGCAACCCGATGAAGAGACCCGGATTGGATTGGTGCAACTGCTGTCACCAGACGCAGGCCAAACAGCGGTTGACACGTTTGCCCGATTGGCCCCCACGGCCGGCCCGGACTTGATGATCGCCATGATCCGCTGTGCCAACACGCAGGCGCCGGGGACCGGTCGCGCTTTCAATCGGCAGGTCATGCATGCCGATTGGTCCAGCGAGGTCAAGGCCTACGCTGCGGCCGGACTTTTCAAAACGGATATGGGCGAATATGGGGCCACCATCAACGGCTGGCTTGAATCCGTTGACGGGGAGCAACAAAAAGCCGGTGTCATAGCCGCTGGCCAGACAGGCGATATCAACTTTGCTTCCAAATTAGACGGTTTGCTCGATCGGCCGGAACAGTCCGCCTGCATTCCATTGATCATCAAAGGATTGCGGCGGATGGAGGTGCCGGATTTAAATCGCAAGGTGGTACCCTATCTGGAGCACGCCGATACCGCTGTCCGGCTTGAGGCTGTGAAAAGCTGGACAATCAGCGACGATGTAGATTTGGACCAGATGCTGCATATGGTTGGCACTGCGTCCGAAGACGTGCAACAGGCCGCTCACGATGCCATTGTTGGGGCTGACTACCAGAATGTGCAGCTGCTGCTGGAAGCCCTTTCCAGCCCCCGGCGCAGTATGCGCGAGGGTATCCTGGGAGTGCTGGAGTCCATGGACATCAAGGACTTGGATGTGGTGCGGTTTGCACGCCGTCGGACGCGGCAGGCTTACGAGAACCTGGCCGCCGCCGAAGCCCTCGAATTGCTGCCTCCCGGTAAGATAACCACATTGCTGCGGGAACACTTGAAACAAAAAGCCCGCGTGGATGTGGAAATCGTTTTGAGGGTACTGGCGGCCCATGATCTTACCGGAAGGATTCGGATATTGACGCGCAGTCTTTTCTACGCCGATAAGCGCCAGGTGGATAACAGCCTGGAGGCCCTGGACAGCCTATTGCCCCAGGCGGTTTTCCAGCCGCTGCTGCCGTTGCTTGAAAATGCGGCTACACAACCACCTACCCAGCTTGCGCGTAAATTTTTTAAACTTCAAGATATTGGAGACACGGTACTCAATTTGGTGGATTATCTGATCAGCCGGGGCCAGTGGTTGGAAATCACGCTGGTGCTGGCGGCACTCCACGAAGCGCCCACCGAATCGGGAGAACAAGGCTTAATTTCTAAATTGACCCATGCATTAAGGCAAGTATCCGGTGGTCATGACTTGAAACATCTGCATCCGTATCTACAGCGTACCAATCAGAAGGAGATATCCATGGATTCAGCGATCAGCATTACCGACAAGATCCTGCTGGTCAGGGAGATTGACATTTTTTCCGAACTGTCGGTCAGTGAACTAGCCGCTGTGGCCTCGGTAACCGAGGCGGTTTCCCATCCGTCCAATCAGGTGGTCATCCAGGAAGGCGATATAGGTGAAACCATGTTCCTGATCGTGAAAGGCCGCGTGGCTGTGATAAAGCATTTGGGGGCAGAGAATGAGCTCGAACTTGATCAGATCGATTCCGGTGACTATTTTGGGGAAATGGCGTTGTTCGAGGATCGCCAGCGGTCAGCCAGTATCCGGACATTGACCGAGTCTGATTTTTTGGTCCTGCATAAAGCTGAGTTCAATGAAATTGTGCACGAATTTCCTGAAATTGCCCTAAATGCTTGCCGGGTTCTCAGTGATCGGATTCGGAGGCTGCATGCCCGGTTTACATCTAAAGATTAGCATTCTAACGAAGAAAAACCCTGCACACTCAACTCCCAGCAGCGGCTATGCGGCCCTGGCACCGCTAAAAGCGACCTCCAAACTTCCCATAAAGTTCTATTTTTAGATATAGGCGTTCAAGCAACCTTGCCCGGCATTCACGGCGCCAGCCTTTTTATTCTCTTGTTACAGTCGATTGAGAGTGTTGGGCTGATAATACTTGAATTCCGTTTGAAAGGTTTGCTCCCGCTATGCGACCATACTTTAGACTGTAAATCGGCCTGCGTGAGGAGGGGGGGGGTATATGGGGCATTCAGATTCTGAACAAACAACCTATCCCATTGAATCCAATAACAACCGTAAAGGTGTCCGTGAAGTGCTCCTGAATGGCATCTTTATCCGTATCCTGATTATTGAAGGCATCTTGCTGGTCTGGTCGGTAGGTTATCGATTTGTTGTGGATATGACCGATATTACGGATCTTCTGTGGTATACCCTTCGCATTCTGGTTCTGGTGGGGATCATTATCGGTTTCATGATGATTACCCTCAGGCGTTTTCTGGATCGCAAGATCATCTCACCGCTTGAAATGATCGCCGCGGCCAACCGCCGTTTCCAAGAAGACGGCGAGGAAGTCCAGCACGTGAATCTGCCGGCCCGCACCCCGCGGGAAATCGGGGAAATTGTCTCGACCCGCAAGGAGCTTCTGGCAAACATATTCAAGGTATCCCGGGAACGCCTGGCCTTGGTCGATTTCATTCGGGCTACCTTTGGGCGTTACCTGTCCAAGGAGGTCGTGGAAGAGATTCTGGCGTCCCCAGAGGGCCGGAATGTTGGCGGACGGCGGGCCACGGTTACCATTTTAATGTCCGATTTAAGGGGATTTACCACGCTTTCCGAAGAGCGGGACCCGGAACAGTTGATGGAGCTGTTGAACCGTTATCTCCAGAAGATGACGGAGGTTATTCAAACCTACGGCGGTATGATTGATGAATTCATTGGCGATGCCATCCTGGTGGTGTTCGGGGTTCCGGAACCCATGCCCGATGATGCGGCCCGGGCCGTGGCCTGCGGTATGGCCATGCAAAAAGCCCTGATGCAATTGAACAATGAAATTGTAAAGGAGGATTTTCCGCCGCTGGAAATGGGCATCGGCATCAACACGGGTACGGTCATTGCCGGGAACATCGGATCGGAGATGCGGCTTAAGTACGGCATCGTCGGTGCGCCCGTGAACATTGCGGCCCGCATTGAATCGGACAGTGTCGGGGGCCAAGTCCTGGTGGGATTGTCGACGTACGAACAGGTGAGCCATCTGGTGACGGCCGAGTCGGCACGGACCGTCATGATGAAAGGGGTCAAAGCGCCTATTGTGTACTACCCGGTGACGGCGATCGGACCACCTTACAACGTGCGTTTTAATACCGTCATGGTCAATCAACACGATGTCCCCCTGGCCTTGCCGTTTCAATGCTGGACGGTTGAGGACAAAAAAGTCGCCGAGATGCCCATTAGTGGGGAAACTGTTACCCTGGGGCGGGATTTTCTGGCGGCCGAGATATCGCAGCCGTTGGCACCAATGACCAATATTAAGATGGTATTCGATTTCTGTATAGATGCGCACTGTTTCGGTGATATCTATGCCAAGGTGCTTTCCCAGGAATCGCAAGACGGCAAAATGGTGTATCAGATGCGGATTACCTCGATCAACAAGGCGGATCGGGACATTCTAAAACAGTGGATGGAACAAGCCAACTAGCGTCCAAGCACAATGGGTCTCTTTTGGTCCAGAGCGGCGTTATCACACTTTTGTGATCCTCAACATAGTGATTACTATGCCTGCGGTCCCAAAAGTGTTCTAGCCTTGCTCTGAACCAAAAGAGACCCATTGTGCTTGGACGCTTGCATATTCGTATGGGATAAAAGAACTGTTGCTATCGTGAGGGCAAAACCTTACTGATTTTCGGGAGGTGAATCAAGGCCGGTAAAGTTCGCGGCCGTAGCCCTTGATGGCGATGGCGGTGGTCTTGAAACAGGCGAAGAAGTCGTGGGCCTCCTTGAAATTTCTCAATTTCAGAGTAATCAGCGTGTCGTGAATGTTGCGACGGTTAATGGTGTTTACGATCTCAAGAATCTCCAAGCCCTTGGGGATGAGGCCCAAAAGGATGATACTGTCGGCCAGCGATTTACCCCGCACCCGGACAATGAATTTTAACGGGATCTGCCATTGCGCATCAAAATCCCAGTCCACCTGCGGCAGTTCTTCCGGTCCGAGGCCGTGTCGTGTGGCGAGGTTGCGGCAAGATTGTAGGTGGAACGCCACCCCACGCTCACTCAGCGCCGCCACAATCAAATCCTGTCCGGGATGGGGGCGGCAGCAATTGGAAAATTTGTGAATTCCCCGTTTTAATCCGGCGATCTGGATAGTGCTGAGTTGGTGGTTGGACTTTGGCGATTTGGTTTCGGAGCCCTCGGCGTAATATAAGATCTCCTGCGTTGAGAGCAGGTCCTGCCCAATGTGGGTAAACATCTGCCCAATATCGTCAATGTTCTTGAATTCTAAAAATAGCCGCAGGGATTCACTTTCCAGAAACGTTTCCGACAGGTCGGCCCGTTGCAGTTCCTGAACGAGAAGGTCCCTTCCGATTTGGCGGGCATAGCGTCGTCGCTTTTTTTGGAGCGATTTGTTCACGGCGCTCTTGGCTCGGGGGGACTGGCACAAACGTTCCAGATCCGGGTCCGCATCGATGGCGTCCGGGTAGGTCTGGATTTCTACCTTGTCGCCGTCTTTCAGACGCTCAGTCAACGGTTTGAGATCTCCGTTGATGACCGCGCCCCGGCAGTAATCACCGAGGTTGGAGTGGATTTTATAGGCGAAGTCCAACACAATACTGCCCCGGGGCAGATAGTGCACGTCGCCTTTGGGCGTCAGGATAAAGATCTCATTGGATTCCGCCAGCCGAATGAGATCTTTGCGTTGGTGCGCTGGTCCGCCGTATTCACCGATGTCTTTGAACAGCTCGCTGATTTCCTGGGCATAGCGGTCGCCCACCGACTGGTTAATGTCATACTGACTCAGGACGCCCTGGCGAGCCGCGGCCGCCATTTCTTCCGTCCTGATTTTAATAAGAAACTCTTTGGCGTTGATACTAATGCGAATGTGGATGCTTTGATAGCCATTGGCTTTGGGGGTGGCGATAAAGTCGCGAATGGTACGGGGAACCGGTGGAAACAGGTTCGCCACCATTCCCAGGGCCGTGTAGCAATCCAGATAGTTGTCCGTTTCCAGGGTTACCGTGAAATCCACCTGGTTTTCAGTGTTTCCGATTTCCAAGGTGCGTTTGACCGGGGAGTAGTAAGAGCTCAAACTTTTTGCCCGGGGGCGAATGACAACCGGGCAGTGGAAGTCAGCCAGAGCCTGGCGAATGGTCCTTTGAATTTCAAATACCTCGGGTGAGTTCAGTATCTCACGGGTGGCATTAAGCAGCTTTTTACTTTTTTTGGGGTATAAATACGGAAGCGCGAGTTGGAACAACTCGCGCTTTAGTGAGAAGAGGTTTAGTTTAGCTGCCAGCGGGGCATAGATCTCAATCGTTTCCTGGGCAATGCGGCGCTGCTTCGACTTTTTCAGAAACTCAAGGGTTTTGATATTATGGAGCCTATCCGCCATTTTTATCAACAGGATTCCCAGGCGGCGGCTGGAGCTGAGCAGCAGTTTGCTGTGGGTTAAATCCACCCGGGTCGTCCGGTCCAGACGCTGCAGGGACATCTTGGTACAGCCGTCCACCAGCTCGGCGACCACATTTCCAAATTCGCGCTGGAGGTCATCCAAGGTGATATCCGGGACATCTTCCACCACATCGTGCAAGAGCGCCGAGGCAAGGATCAGAGGGTCGCGCACACCCAAATCCTGGCTGAGGATCTGGGCCACCGACAGGGGGTGGATAATGTAGGGTTCGTTGGATTTGTGTTTCTGGTCGGCATGCAGTTCCACGGCAAAATCCAGGGCCTTGAAGACGATCCTGTTATCCGGTAGGGTTTCGTCCACATAGCCGGCCAGATATGCACGGTAGTTCTCCATGGCCCGTATCAATAGCGCATTTTCCGGATGGCGGCAACCGGCAACCGGGAGTTATGGCGGCCGGTGGCGCTTATCAGATTCAAATTTGCAACCGACATCAGCTTTTACGCTCGCTTGACAACCCCAGGACGATTCAGTAATGCAAGGGTACAGCTTTGTTGGCCGGCCTGCGGGCCGGATATTTTTTTGATGCCGACAAATTGAAATAGGTTGCCCTGATCAACGCGCATTCCCCGCAGCAAACTGCCGGAATTGTGAGCGCATCTAAAATAGAGATTCCTTACGGGGGACAATTTCCCGCCGCTTGTTGGAACGTAGCGGAAATCCCGCTTACCGGGGCTGCGGGGAGCATTCAATTTATGGACCGGAAAAGCCACTTCACAAATGCCAGGCGCCTGGTTGTCAAAGTGGGTTCCAATGTGCTGACCAAAGCCCAGGGTCTCAACCTGCCGGTGATGTATGCGCTCAGCGGTCAGATCAGCGCATTGATGGATACCGGCCGGGAAGTGATCCTGGTGTCCTCCGGGGCCTTGGCTTCCGGCATGAACAAGATAGGTCTTGACCGAAGACCGGATGAGATCCCCAAACGCCAGGCAATATCGGCTGTGGGGCAGGCCGGTCTCATCCGGGAATATGAGAAGGCCTTTCATGTGTACGGCCGCAAAGTCGCCCAAATCCTTCTGACCAGTGAGGACCTCGATGATCGGCAGCGCTACCTCAATGGCCGCAACACCCTGAATACCCTTATTAACTGGCGGGTCGTGCCCGTGATCAATGAGAATGATACGGTCATGGTAGAAGAGATTAAAGTCGGTGATAACGATAATTTGGCGGCCATGATCACCCTGCTGATGGACGCCGATCTGTTGATTCTGCTGACCGATATCGACGGTCTGTTTACCCGGGACCCGCGGGTCCATCCCGATGCCCGACTCCTTCCGGAAATCACCGAGCTTGACAATGACGTGGAAAAAATGGCCAGCGATATACCCGGTCCCCTTGGGCGGGGCGGCATGTCCAGCAAGATCAAAGCCGCCCGAAAAGTGACCGCGGCCGGGGTGCCGATGGTGATTGCCGACGGTACGAAACCGGACATCCTGAAAACCCTGATGCAGGGAGATGCGGGCGGCACGTTCTTTGTACCCGGTGGGGAAAGGCTCGCCAGCCGCAAGAGTTGGATTGCGTATACGTTGAAGCCGAAAGGTACCATCCAGATCGATGCGGGTGCCGCTGAGGCGATCATCGGCAAGGGGAAGAGCCTGCTACCCAGTGGAATCGTCGGCGTGGAAGGTGATTTTCTAAAAGGCGCCCCGGTGACCTTGAAGACCCCGGCCTGTGCGGATATCGGGACCGGACTGGTCAATTACAGTGCCGCAGATATTCAAAAAATAAAGGGTCTGCAAACAGATGCCGTGCAGCAGCGCCTTGGCGAAAAACCTTACGATGAGGTGATTCACCGGGACAACCTGGCCCTCACTTACAAGGAGTAGGCACCGGACTGACCGGTGTGAGCGAAACCATGACGATTGAGACGACCATAGTTGAAATGGCGCAGGCCGCGAGGGCGGCCACCCGGGAGCTGGTCCGTTGCCCTTCCGAGATTAAAAATCAGGTCCTTCTGGCCATTGCCGCGGCGGTTGAACACGAAGCCGCTCGCATCAAATCGGAAAATACCCGGGATTTGACCTACGCCCGGGACAAGGGCCTTAGCACTGCCATGCTCGACCGTTTGACCATTACTGATGCCACCATCCGGTCCATGGCCCAGGGACTGCGCGAGGTCGCCGGCCTGCCCGACCCGGTGGGCACGGCAGATGAAACCACGGTGCGACCAAACGGGCTTGAGGTTTCGCGCGTGCGGATTCCATTGGGGGTCATCGGCATCATTTACGAATCGCGCCCGAATGTGACCATCGATGCCGCCGGCCTTTGCATAAAGTCCGGCAATGCCACCATCTTGAGAGGTGGCAGTGAGGCATTACATTCCAACCAGGTTCTGGCCGCCATCATCCAGCAAGCCCTTGCTGCGGCCGGTCTGCCGGAAATAGCTGTACAAGTGGTACCCGTGCGGGACCGGGCGGCAGTGAATATCCTGCTGCAACAGGAAGAATGCGTTGATTTGATCATTCCCCGCGGTGGGGAAGGGCTTATTCGTTTTGTCGTGGCCCATTCGAAAATTCCTGTTCTCAAGCACTACAAGGGCGTTTGCCATGTATACGTGGATGCCGATGCGGACCTGGACATGGCCGTCGAGATTGCTTTCAATGCCAAAGTCCAGCGGCCAGGAGTATGCAATGCCATGGAGACGCTCCTGGTCCATGCGGATGTAGCGCCCGAGTTCTTGCCGGCTATGGCGGATAGGTTTGCAGCGGCGGGGGTAGAGATGCGGGGTTGCAAGCGGACCCTTGAAATTCTTCCGAGCATTACGCCGGCTGCGGAAGCGGATTGGCCGGCCGAATTTCTCGATCTGATAGTGGCCATCAAAGTTGTCGACGATATGCCGCAGGCCGCCGACCATATTTCCGCTTACAGTTCAAACCATACCGAGGCGATTGTGACCAACCACTACTGCCGGGCCCGGCAGTTCGTCCAGGAAATCGATTCATCCGTCGTATTGGTAAATGCATCGACCCGGTTCAATGACGGCGGGCAGCTCGGGCTGGGGGCGGAGATGGGCATCAGTACCTCCAAATTGCATGCCTTCGGTCCCATGGGCCTCAAAGAGTTGACCACGACCAAGTTTGTGGTGTTTGGCAGCGGGCAGGTTCGAGAATAAAAGATGCCCAGTATGCAATGATAAGGCAGTATCACCTTTGTGCCCTACCGTTGGTAACGATGTAAAAAAGGCACGGACTATATCAGATAATTCGCGCCTTTTGTTTATCAATGCCACTGAGAGCCAATGTTCGTAGTTAAATCTGGTGACGCCCAAATTCCTTCAGGCGTTCAGTTCCCTTTTTCCTGATATCACGGTGATGGGTACATCGCGCGACAGAACCATGTCAATGCGACTTGCGTTGCTGTAGCTGCGATGGCGATCTGTCAACTTCTCCGGTCCGCAAGCGACGCGAAAACCGGTTGGCGTTCTTTGCCGTGCGGGGGAAGTTCAGTTCTTATAGAACTCGAGATCCGGTCCGGCGAAGGGGGCCATCGCGTCGATGCGATTTTGGCGTTCGGCGTGGTTCCAGTTCCATGTTTTGCGTGCAATGGCAGCATTTTGGGAAACTTGTTGGACGGTTTCCATACCACTTACCAGAGAGGTGATGGGTAGGGACCACACGAAGCCGAAAACATCCTCCACGGAAAGAGCCGCCGGTATCGCCGGCTTGACGGAGACATCCGTGCGACGCCAACCTTTGTTCCCTCCGAAGAAACGTCCGTAGGCCAGGGTTTTCATGGCCAGTACGCCGATGCCCGCCTCCACGCACTTGGGTACCACGTGGATGACGAAGCTCTCGAAATGGGGGTCGGCGGGGTTGACCGGCATCTGCGCGGCGGTCATCTTCACACCCCGCTTATGGGACGCCTCCAGCATCTTGAGGTGGGCTTTGTAGGAACCATGGCCGGTAAAGCCGATGTGCCTGGCCTTGCCCTTTTCCTGGGCTTCAAGAAATGCGTCGAGCACACCGTTTTGAATGCGCGCTTTAACATCATCCGGGCTTTGGAGGGCATGCACCTGCCATAGGTCTACGTAGTCGGTCTTCATACGGGAGAGGGAATTGTCAAGATCCTGCAGGGCCGCCCTTCTGTTTGTGGCCAGGGTTTTGGTCATGATGAAGGCAACATCCCGGTACTTGGGAGTGAGGAATTTTCCATAACGTTCCTCAGCTTTGCCGCCACTGTACAGGGGGGCGTTATCGAAGAAGCGCACCCCCTCCTCTAAGGCTTTTTCGATGATAGCCTGCGCGTCCTTTTCCGAGGCATTCCCCACATGGTCTCCACCTACGCCTAGATTGGTGACGACCGGACCGGAAGAACCCAGCTTACGCAGAGGCAGGCGTTGGCCCAAGCGGTCGGAACTAGAGGCGGTGGCAGCGGCAAGCTTTCCCTCCCCAGGGAAAAGGCTTGGTACCATCAGCCCGGCGGTGCAGCCCGCCAGCATGGCCATGAACTCCCGGCGTTTGAGTCCCGTGTGCAGGTCGGCAGCGCTTTTATTCTCATGTTTCATATTATCCTCCGTAGTGCCCTGGTCGCGATCTTGCAGATCGCTGCGTGTATATCCTTTTTAATAGCACACATGTCCTAAAACTGCAGGTATACTTTAAGATCTGAAGCGAACACGGATGCCAATAATTTTCACTGCTTTAAAAGGTAAACTAACAGCGAAATGGGTCTGGTATCAATCAGCTTGAATAGAACTTTGAAGGCCGGGTGCGCTAGCGCTTATAACCCATTAAGGCAGACTTGATTATAACGAATAATCGGAAGGATATTGAAATCCAAACAGCCCTGGCCCGTACATCCTCCAAGCGGTTACCAGCCAGCCGGACGATACTATTTGGAAATCAAGTTACACAGGATATCGTGGGCCGCATCCAGATCGAGCTGCCCCATGTTCAGTACGAGGTGATATAAAGACGGGTCGTCATAGTCATATTTGCCCAGCTTTTTATATAGATTCGCGCGACGTTTGTCTTCGCTGTTTACCAGTCGGGCGGCACGGCTGCGGGAGTAGTTGTATTGCTCCATGACAAATTTTACCCGGTCCTCCATATCATCAATCAGCAGGACGTGAAACACATCGGGATGCCCTTTCAGGATGTATTGGCTACCGCGGCCCATGATCACGGCATCCCCTTCGTCCGCAATCTGGACAATGGTTAACACCAGGTAGTCCAGATAAATCTTTTCATCCAGGTAACCGCGTTCATCCTTCAGAATCCGGTCCACCATGCGCTGGGAAACGATACTCGAAATGCCCCGGGACATCATCCCGCCGACTTCTTTTTCAAAGGAGCGGACCCACTTGGCGGAAACATTGGCCTGTTTCGATATCATCTGGATGATACTGCTGTCCGCGAATGTGTACTCCAGCGTCTCGGCGACCATTTTTCCGAGTGTCTTGCCGCCTGCCCCGAATTGTCTGGAAATGGTGAATACAGCCATGTAACCCTCCCGCTCAAATCATGAACTGTGTCCTGTTCTGGTATCGTCTGCTCAGGTTTCTTTTCCAACACCCCTGTGCGCTCGGGATGCAAACCGACCCGAACGCTTCATATGGATGCGCTAATGTTCAGTCACCTATTCTGGCTTTTCAGGCGGAACCAACAGGACCGGGAAAATAGACGTTTCGATCAATGTCTTGGTCAAACTGCCCAATATTTTATCTTTCCAGGACGGTTGCTGTTTGGTGCCGGCCACAATCATGGTCGCCCGGCATTCATGCGCCGCTTTTTCGATCTCCTTTTCCACGTTGCCGATATATACATGCGGTCTGGAATGGATGCCCTCCGCCTCGAAGATATCACAGATTTTTTCCAACTTTTTACGGGTGTCTTTACGGGTTTTTTGAACCGCCATGGCGGAATCCCCCTTGAGATCACTCTCATGCGCCACGTGGGCCACGTGAATCTCGTTGATCAGGGCTCCCAACTTTTTGAGGGTTGCGATGGCGTGGTCACAGGCCGGCGACCAGTCCGTCGTTAAAAGAATCCGGTCAAAAGGTTTGTCGGTGCCAATGGCGCCGGGGGTCAGATTCTTGTATACCAAGACCGGCACGCCCGTGCGGTGCAGGATTTCCGTAACTTCCGACCCTGAGAACAACTTCTCCAGTTTGCCTTTTTTAGTGGGGCTCAGCACAATCAGATCGACATCTTCTTTGGCGGCCGCGTCCACAATCTGTTTCACATAATCGCCCACGACGATATAGACGCCTACCTCCAGGCCTTGCTCGAACAGGGATTCCGCCCAATCGATGAAGCGAATGTTGGCCTTTTCCCGGAGTTTGACCTCCTCTTCTTTTTGGTACCCCTTGCCCCGGCGCAGAGCCACCTTTTCCCGTTCAATGACATTCAGAAAAACCACATGATTGAGGGCGGCTTTTTGTAGCGGGAGCAGTGATTGCAGCGCATCGAATCTCAACTCGTCGAACTTGGTTACAAATAGAATTTTCTGGATATCCATTTCCGCCTGCCTTTAAAGGACGCAGTCTCCGTTCAATCTGTTGAAACCGCTTGTCAAGATAACCGCACAGATTTCAAGTCGATGAACAGCAAATGCATACCGCGGTTATTTTGGGTTTGCGATCAACCCAATATCTTTTTGATCACTTCCCCGAGTTCTTCCGGCTCAACCGGTTTTTCTAGATAAATTTCCGGCTCGGGAACTTCGTTGCCGCCAAATTCCGTCAGCGCTTTCTGTGACCTTAGGAACGTTTTTTCAGCAATACCCGACAGCAGTACCACGTTGATATCCTTTAACGCTTTCTCGGTTTTCAATTCACGGTAAAGCCGAATCCCGCTTTGCCTGGGCATCATGACATCCAGGATGATAAGGTCAGGCCTGTGCTTTTTGATCATTTTCAGACCTTCTTCCCCGTTTTCGGCTTCCAGCGGTGTGTAGCCGTATTCCTCTACCACGGTAGTATTGAACAACCTGACATCCGGATCATCATCTACAACCAGTACCTTTTTACTCATGATCTCCTCCCTGTCACCCATATCGTTACGATGGCCAGAGTTTCAGATTAAACCGGGTCAAAGGGCAATCTGAATGTAAAGGTGGTCCCCTCACCCAGCGTGGACTCGACGGCAATGCTGCCGTTATGCTCCTCGATCAGCTTGCTGGTTACCAAAAGCCCCAACCCAGTTCCTTTGGCGCCTTTCGTGCTGAAAAATGTTGAAAAAAGCCGGGCTTTTACCTCATCATTCATGCCCATGCCATTATCGGTCACCTCAAAAAGAACAAAGGTATCATCCTCAATTGCCGTGCACACCGTGACCTGATGTTCTTTGGAAATGTCGTCATCAAAAATACAGGCATCAATGGCATTGGAAACAAAATTGAGCAGGGACCGATAGGCAATGCGCGGATCCAGGGCCACTTCACCAACCGACGGTTCGAAATCCCGTATCAATACAATGTCGTGCTCGGCGGCTGTTTCTTGCAGCAGGTCACAGACATCGGCGGCAATATCGTTGGGAAAACAATTTTCATATTCCGGTTCCCGCTCTTTCGAATAGGAGAGCAGGTCAAGCACCAGGTCCGATGTGCGCTGAATATTGCGCTGGATAGTCTGCCACCCTGTTTTTAACTTGTCGGTGTTGTCCCTGTCAATACCGATATTTACGAGGTAGCTGCCCCCTTTGAAGCCGTGCAGGATGTTTTTGATGCAGTGGGCCATGCCGGCGACGGTCTGGCCGATGGCGCCCAATCTTTCAGAGGCCACCAGTTCTTTTTCAAGGCGTTTTAGTTCGGTGAGGTCTTGAAAAAACGCCACACTGCCGACAATTTCGTCATTTTCATAGAGCAGGCTGCCTGAAAAACTGACCGGAATCTGCCGGCCGTCGCCGCTGTCGATGACCGTTTCGTGCCAGGCCGCGTCCTGCATTTCCGGCTCCGGGGCCAGAAAACCAACGATGGCCTCCGCAACTTCGAGCGGAAATAACTCCCGTGAGTGCTTCTTGCCGATGACGTCCGCGGCCTTGTATCCAAATATCCGCTCAGCCTCCGGATTGAACAAAACCACCTTCCAGTTGCTGTCCGACGCAATGATTGCATTATTTGAGCTTTCTAACAGCTTGGTCTGGAAATTGGCGCGGCGCAGGTTTTCTTTCTCGAGTATCGCGTTTTCAATGGCCACGCCGATACGATTGCCGACCAGATCCAGAACGTGCATCTCCTCTTCGGTGAAATGATGTGGCTTCTTACTGCCCAGCCGGATAACCCCCAGGGGGCCTTTGTCTTTTCCGACCATCGGGATATAGACCAGCGAATTCAACCCTTCCTGGCGCAGCAAATCGAGTTCATAACTTTTTGTTTCTGGCAGCTGTTCGACTACCCGGAGTTTCCCTGAACGGGCGACACGGGTGATGAGGCTGTCTTCGGCGGCGATGCTGTTGCAGGTGCACAGGTTGGGGGAGTACCCGTAATTGTATTTCAAGTGCAGTTGGCCGTCGGCTTCTAGGATAAAAATGCAGATACAATCCGCCAGGAAGATGTTGACCACCTCCTCGATGGCCGCATTGATGCGGCCTTCCAAATCAAGCGGTGTGCTCAGCGTGGCATAGATGGAACACAGCGTGGCAAGTTCGCGGGTGTGTCGCTCCTGATCCTCCTGGGCCCGCTTTTCCTCGGTTTTGTCCCAGATGGTTTCGATAGCACCGACGACGGCGCCATCGGCATTCCGGATCGGGGCGGCGGTAAACCAGCACCATTTCCCATCTTCACCGAGGTTGGGAAAGAATTTTTCGGCCTCGTAGGCACCCTCGATCAGGACCGATTTGCGCCAATGATCACCATACAGGCGCTTGATTTTATCCCTCCCGATCTGGTCCAGGATGATATCCGCCATGGACGGTCGCGCTTCGTCATAAAAGGGGGCCCACTGATTGCGGGTGCCCACCATGTCAACGGCCGGTTTGCCGGTGAGCACCTCCAGGCTGCGGTTCCAGTGCGTGATCCGGTGGTCTTTATTGAGTACAAAGGTGGGAATGGTACTGCCCTGGATGATCTGTGACAAAGCCCTTTCACTGGCCTGCAGTTCGCTGGCCTTCAAAGCCAGGGCGGCATTGTGGTCTTCCCTTTCTTTGGCCGCCAGTTTTTCCGCAGTTTTATCCCACAGTGTTTCGATTGCCCCGGCGACGGATCCGTCCGGGGCCACGATGGGCGCAGCTGTAAAAAAGAGCCATTTGCCATCTTCGCCCAGAAGCTCGAAAAACTCTTCGGCTTCATAGGCGCCTTCGATCAGGTCCGATTTGTTCCAGTGGGATTCATAGAAGCTGCGCACATCGTCGTCATCTACACCGTCCAGGATCAGGTCGGCCATGGTCGGGCGCAACTTTTTGCGAAAGGGTTTCCACTGGTCGTTCGTGCCGACGATCTCACTGGCCGCGTAGCCGGTCAACTTTTCGCAGGCCTGGTTCCAGTGGGTAACCCGGTGGTCTCTGTCGATGACAAACGTCGGGATGGTGCTGCCGTTGACAATTTGGGAAAGCGCCTGCTCACTGGCCTTCAACTCAGCTTCGGCCTGTTTTTCTTCGGTCCGGTCCCAGACTGTTTCGATGGCTCCGACGACAGATCCATCTGGAGCCTTGATAGGCGCTGCCGTGAAAAAGAGCCATTTGCCGCTATCACCCAGGTGCTCGAAAAACTCTTCAGCTTCATAGGCGCCTTCGATCAGTTCCGATTTGTTCCAGCGGGATTCATAAAAACTGCGGACATCGTCGTCATCCACACCGTCCAGGATCAAGTCGGCCATGGTCGGGCGCATTTTTCTGCGAAATGGTTTCCATTGATCGGTGGTGCCGACGACTTCTCGCGCCGTATAGCCGGAGAGTTTTTCACAGGCGCGGTTCCAATGGGTCACGACATGGTCGCGGTTGATTACAAAGGTAGGAATGGTGCTGCCGTTGACAATCTGGGCCATGGCCTGCTCACTGGCTATCAGATCCCGCTCGATCTCTTCAGAGCGCTGATTGCGTTTTGCAATGATGGCGCTGATCCGATCTGCAAATCCGGTAAACATAGACTCCAGGCTGGCTGGATCTGAATCGGTCAGCCTGAGTTGCTCCAGAGCCTGTTGTTTTACCTGTTCTATCTGGAGCGTGTCCCAGAGGGCACAGGCCGAAATACGATCGATGAGTGTTACCTGAGGTGGTTTGGTGACTTCGATTTCATCGCGCAGGGTTTTGTTGTTCGTTAATTCGAGCAGAACCGTAAGTTCGGGAAGTTCAAAGAGCTCCTTGTAGTCAGGCGTGGTAAAAATGCCTTTCTCGCGGGCATAATGAAGTCCTTCGGCCTGCGGGTCCTTGTCGGCCACGCCCAGAACGGTCGGTTTACTGAACTTGAAGGCCTCATCAAGGACAAACTGCAAAAATACCCGGCAGAGCTTGCCACCGCCGATGATGGCAATATTGGCATTTTGGATGAGTTCTAACATAGTGGACTGATCGTATGATCCGGTAGTGCCTTCTTCAAAAAAATGCCGAACGCGCATGTCGCCAGGTCATGAAAGCTGACCTTCTATAAGCTTAATGCCGGGTTCGGGAAAATGGTTGCACCAAGGTCTATTCACTATCTGCACTGACAAGGAACCGTTCAAACAGTTCTTCGTTATCCTGGGCTGTTATTTCTGCGGGCAGCCTCTCGAGGGCTATGTTTACGGCTTGGTCAATCATTTCCTGGCGGACCTTGTTCTTGGCCTGCAAAATGGTGCCTTCAACTTTGCGGCGAGCACTTTCCATGATATGGCGGCCTTCCTGGCGCGCCTCTGCAATAATTTCAAGTTTTCTTTTTTCGCCCCGGTCGATAATGCGCCGCTTTATCTCCTCAAGCTGCCGGGCACTTTCTGCCAGTTGCCGACGGGCCGCGTCTGCGGCTGCGGAAATTTCTTCTTTTTCCGTCTCTATCTTTTCGATTTGGGCGCCGATCTCTGCCTGCTTGCCTTTCAGAAAATCAAGCAGTGGCCGACGGCCGAATTTGACGATAACAACGGCCAGGATCAAAAAGTTTAGCCAGCGCATCACCAGGTCATACGTCGGCCGCCAGGCGGCGGAGTCGCTGGCCCCTGATACGGCCGGCCCCAGGAGCCAAAAGCAGAGCGCCCCGAATACCAGCAGCCGGATGAAACGGTGTCTGTTTAGGGGAGTGCTCATTGGTGCAATCTCCGGTTTAATGCCTTTTCCATAAAATCAACCGCAATCCGTTCAGCTTCTTTTTCCAGGCTCTGCCGGAAGTTGGCCACCGTAGCGTCTATTTCCGCTTTGGTCCGTTGCCGTAGGTTCACCACATCCTGTTTGGCTGCAACCAGTATCTCCTGGGCTTCCTGACTCCCCTGGGCGATGATATCATTTTGGATAGTATGCGCTGCCTGCCGGGCATCGGTTTCCTGGCTCTCAATCTGGGCCGTGATGGCCTGCATCTCCTTCTGGGCAGCCGTAATGTCCGTGCTCAACTGTTCAAGGTAGTCATCGCGATCCTGGGCGGACCCGCGCAGCGGTCGAATCATGATTCGGTTCAGAATGAACATGAAAATGAGAAAAGACAGCAGCTGCACCACCAGGGTTTCATTGATGCTGATAAGCGCGATATTGCTGATAATTTCCATGAAGATGTCCTATGTCGCTAGACCACGAAAAGCAGCAGCAAAGCGATAACCAGGGAATAAATCCCTGTCGATTCAGATACTGCCTGGCCAACCAGCATGGTCCGGGTCAGCAAGCCGGCTTCGCCCGGGTTTTTGCCGATAGCCTCGCAAGCTTTGGCGGCCACCATACCTTCACCGACACCGGGGCCGATGGCACCCAGACCCATGGAAATGCCGGCGCCCAGAAAGGCGGCTGCTTTTACCAGATCAGGTCCACTGATATCCATACTTTCCTCCTTCGTTGAGTTGCACTATCACGTTTTGTTTTCTGTTCGGTTTCACTATCTATAAGGGCCAGCAAACTGGCCTACAATACAAAAATCAACACCAGGCTCACCACCATGGCGTAGATGGCGGTTGATTGCGAGACGGCCTGCCCGACCAGCATGATACGCATCAGGTCACCGGCGGCACGCTGGTTGCGGGCCACCCACCGAACGGCGCCCTCGGCGACCAGGCCGTTGCCGATGCCGGGACCGATGCCGCCGAAACCAGTGCAGAGACCCGCAGCAAGCAGGGCCATGGATGGGGCCAGCGCAGCGGTTTCCGGAAACGTTTTAAAAATCAGGATAAAGCTGATGAGCAGTCCAAAAATGGACGGCGTCTGGGAAACGGCCTGTCCCACCAGCATGGTGGTCGTGACATTGCCAACCGTTTTTGGATTGCGGGCCACGCCGGCGCAACTGGCACCGGCGGCTTTCCCGCCCCCGTAGCCGGACCCGATGGCCGCCAGACCGGTACTGAGGCCGGCGCCGATCAGAGCAGCCCAGGTTGGATTCACAGCTGCCTGACCAAAGTCCATAAACATCAGCATCAGGGACACCACCATTGCGAAAATGGCCGGGGTCTGGCAAACGGCGGAGCCAATCAGCATATTGGTGGTCAGGGTTTGAGCGGCTTCGGGCTGTCGCGAAATACCAAAACAGGTCTGGCCGCCGGGAAACCCGGAACCAATCCCGGAGCCGATGGCGCCCAGTCCCATGCATAAGCCGGCCCCCAGCAGCGCCGCGGCTTTCAGCAGGCTGGCCGTCCCGATATCCAAAAAGAGCAGGAGGATTGCAATGACCAAGGCAAAGATCGAAGACGATTCCGCTACCGCCTGACCAACCAGCATGTTTTTAAAGATAGTACCGGAGTCCTCCGCGTTTCTGGAAACGGCGATATTGGCTTGGCTGGCCGTATAACCTTCACCGATAGCGGCCCCAATGGCGCCCAGACCCATGGCGATCCCGCCGCCGACGTAGGCACATAGTTCTACAATTGATTGGGTTTCCGGATTCATACGCTATTTAACCTGCACTGAAATGTAAACTATCGTGAGCATGGTAAATACGAAGGCCTGGATCGTTCCCACGAACAGTCCGAAAAATGCAAACAGGAGTGGCGGTAAGACAAGACTGTAAGTGAGATAGGACACCACCAGGATAATAATGCTGCCGCCCATAATATTCCCAAAAAGACGGAACGAGATGGAAACGATTTTTGCCAATTCCCCGATGACATTAAGGGGCATCATGAAAAAGATCGGCTGGAAGTACTCCTTGGTATATGCCTTGAACCCTTTGGATTTTATGCCGGCATAATGCGCAATGGCAAATCCCATGAGACCCAGGCTCAGCGGGGTGTTCAGGTCCTTGGTGGGCTCTTCAAGGTGCGGTATGATTCCCAACCAATTTGATATCAACAGGAATAGAAACAACGCACAGACCAGCGGGCCGTACTTTTTGGCGCCTTCCTTGTCCAGGGCGTCTTCCGTAAGGCCGTACAGAGCGTTTACGATAAGTTCGCCCAAAACCTGCATGGGGCGGGGGACCCTGGCTTTATCGCGGGCGGCCAGGTAGCCAAAAACGATCAGGATAAAAAACACGATCCAGCTCATCACCACCACTTCCAAATTGATGGCGGCCTGGTGTCCCGGAAGGTTGATGATCAATTGATGAACTTTACCTAAATCTTGCATAGCCGGACTGACCCCTTAAGCCCGTCGCTTGCGGGCGGACGCGATAAATTTCATGGAATGATCCGTTACAATGGCCACTTGCACCATGAAGATACCAATGACCGTGGTGACGAGCTCAAATTGCTCGAACTTTACGGCACAAATGATGGGTATCGCCAGCAGTGTGAAGCGGATGCCGATTGAACTCAGGGAAGCAGCGAATTGCTTCCTCCGGGTACCGGCGCCGATTTTATTTGGCAGGGCTGCAGCTATCAGGATAAAGTTGAGGATACTGAAGAGGGTGCCCAGAATGAGGCCTTTGCCGATAGGGGCGTAACCCCCGAATATGAAAGGCAGGCCAAAAATGATGGCCGCCAAGATGGCGCGGGAACAGTATTTCTTCTGTGTTGCTCTGACAGCGGCGGACATTTTTTACTCTCTGTGATCTTTTTTATCCTCAAGATTTTCTAGTATCTGCCGGTAGGCCACGTTGCCGCCGCCCAGTACCCCCAGAAGCGTGAAAATCACGATAAAAATACCTTTGGTGCCTAAAATTCGATCGAGATACATTCCAACAAAAAAACAAAAACCAATGCAGCCGACCATGGTCAGTCCCAACTGCATAACAATAGAAAGGTTTTCCGCCCAAACCTTGTTTTTTTTGTAATTGAAAAACATCCGTATCGGTCAGGCATCCATCTAATGGTGATACGTCATAAAACAGGTGCATTACGTATCACACGGCCTGCAAATTGCAACTTTTATTTTCAGGGCTGCCAAGCTATCCGTCGGCAGAAAGGTTCCTGACTTTTAGCACCCTCCAATGAGGGCTCGGTATAACCGGTCGGTGAACATGAAACGATTTGTAAAGGCTTAAAACCATACAGAAAATATGTAGTAAAGCACACCAAAACCGTATTTTTCAAGATGGGGTCGCTCAGATTGGGGATTAGATTTTGGAACAAACGTGCACCTTGATTTTTCCTTCCAGGGCCGCTTCGATTTCCGCGGCTTGATGGGCATCGCCGACAATTTCGCCGTAATGCATCGGGATGACGTATTCCGGGTTGATCGCCAGGGCGGCGGCGACCGCCTGCGGGGGATCCATGACATACGTTCCGGAGACCGGTAACAGGGCAATGTCGGCCTGGACGGATTTCATTTCAGGAATGAAATCCGAATCGCCGGTGTGATAGATGCGGACGCCTTCGATTGCCAGTACAAAACCCAACCAGCCGTTCGATTGCGGATGGAAGTGTTTATCGGTGTTATAAGCGGCCACCGCCTCTATGCCGATTCCCTCCAGATCGAGGTGGTCTCCCGGGGTCATTACCCGTACATTGCCGCTGAGCTGTGCGGCGGTGCTTTTTTCCGTGACGATGATCGTCGCAGCCTGCACGATCTTATCCAGGTCTTCCGGGGAATAGTGGTCGTAGTGGGAATGCGATATGAGCACCAGATCAGCCTTGGGACCGGCATCGATCTGGAAAGGATCGATGTAAACAATTTTTTCGGCATCAATTCTGAAGCCGGCATGCCCCAGCCAGTGAATTTTTTTTAGAAAATCGGCAACCATATGCGTAACCTCCGAGTCTTGGTGGGTCCGGTGGTGAGCGCCCTGGAAGGTCGCAAACATGGGTTTCGACCGGTCCCGCAAGGGATGCATCGTCTTTGGGGGACGGAAAGCTGCGATCCGGCCAAATTCAGCTTCCCGAAAATCAGATGGGATGTCAATCCGTAGTTTGAACTTTTCAACCTTGAATTTGCCCCCAGCGTGCCTTACTATTTGTTACCATTGCAATTATCCATCTGAATTTAAAGGCATTATGGAAATGTCACCCATAAGGATATGCTATGACAAACAAAGCCCTAATTATCATCGACATGTTAAATGATTTCATCGATCCCGAAGGGACCCTGTATTGTGGTGGGACCGCTCCGGTGAGCGTTCCCCATATTAAAAATCTTCTCGCACAGGCCCGCCAAGCAGGGGATCACGTGATTTTTTTGCAGGACAGCCATGATCCGGATGACCTGGAGTTCAAAAAGTTTCCTCCCCATTGCGTCACCGGGACCTGGGGCAGCCAGATTGTCGCCGAGCTCACACCCGTTGCGGGGGAGCAGGTTATTCCTAAGAAGCGTTACAGCGGTTTTTTTGAAACCAATTTGGAGCAGGTGTTGGCAGCCGCCGATATCAAGAAAGTGACCGTGGTCGGAGTCTGTACGTCTATCTGCGTAATGGATACTGTTGGCGGCCTGGCGAATCGCGACTATAAGACGGTGGTTCCCGAGGCGGGTGTGGCCGATTTTGACCCTGACATGCACAAAATGGCCCTGCGGCGCCTGCGTGATATCTATGGGGCCGAAATTATTTAATATACGGAGTTTATAGTGCCGGAAAACCAAAGCAGCCCACTGTTCACCGATTTTTATGAGCTGACCATGGCGGCCGGCTATTTTGCCAATGATCTCAATGCTGAAGCCACCTTCTCGGTTTCGGTGCGACCCGGCAATTCCAAGCGGGGCTATTATATTGCCGCTGGACTAGCCGATGTCCTTGATATCTTGGCCGACTTTGCGTTCGCGTCTACTGACATAGAGTTCCTGAGAACTACCGGACATTTTTCAGAGGCCTTTTTATCCTTTTTGTCCGACCTGCGCTTTTCCGGCGAAGTGGTAGCCATGCCGGAGGGAACCCTCTTTTTTCCAGGCGAGCCTTTTCTGGAGATAACCGCGCCGATCATCGAGGCGCAACTACTGGAAACCGTGGTACTCAATACCATGGGATTTCAGACCATGATTGCTACCAAGGCCGCCCGTTGCATCCATGCCGCCCAGGGCAGGGCAATCGTAGATTTTTCATTGCGACGCACCCAGGCCCGGGACGCCGGCATGAAGGCAGCGCGTAGCACCTGGCTGGCCGGATTTGCGGGAACCAGCAACGTGTTGGCCGGAAAGGCCCTGGGCATCCCCGTAACCGGCACCATGGCACATAGTTTTGTGACCGCCTTTGACAGCGAGCTCGAGGCATTTATGGCCTATGCCCGTCTATTTCCAGACAGTACCGTTCTGTTGATCGACACCTATGACTTGACCCTGGGCACTGAAAACGCTGTCCGGGTAGCACGTTACCTGCAAGCGAAGGGACATCGCCTCATAGGCGTGCGCCTGGATAGCGGCGACATGGCCGCGGGCAGCCGCCTGGTAAGAGCAGCCTTGGACGCGGCCGGATTTGCCGAGGTGAAGATCTTTGCCAGCAGTGGTTTCGATGAATACAAAATCGCGGATATTATCAAAGCCGGCGCCCGGATTGACGCCTTCGGCGTGGGGACCAAGGTAGGCGTTTCCGCGGATGCACCTTATCTGGATATTGTTTACAAGTTGGCCAGATACGGTGACCGGAATGTTAAAAAATTGAGTCCTGGCAAGATCTCCCTGGCCGGTCGCAAGCAGGTGTTTCGCAAGCTGAGTCCGGACGGCCGCCTGTTAGAGGACTTGATCGGTACCCGCCGGGAAACGCTGGCGGATAGCATAGCATTGCTCGAACCTGTGATGCAGTCAGGGCGTGTCCTGCGTCCCCATCCATCCCTGAACGATGTGCGCACTCGCTGTGCTCAAAGCCTGGACACCCTGGGCACAGCCTACAAGGATCTGCAACAACCGGCCACCTACCCCATATCGATCAGTAAACGCTTGTCTACCCTCCAGTAGAGGCGTCTCTATTCAAGTCCATAAGAACGCAATGCCGGTCCGCCGGTCATTGCCCGGTGCCAACCGGGAAGGTTTTCATTGATTTCGCTGTTTAGATTGAATATAAGATATCAATAGATACGATGACTACCTGCCTGATCACCGGGACTGCCACGGCCACGACAAGGGAGCCACTTTGACCAGAGCTTTAAACATCTTTGCCAACGCAACTGCATTTGCGGCAATACTCTTGCTATACAGCTGTGTGCCGCTTGAAGAGATGGATAAAGCCAGCGGAACCATTGAGGAGACGAATTACCTGAATAGCTTGGCCGGTATCTACGAAGCCGTCTTTCAGCCGGCCAACGGCGACGAGGCGATTATCACCCTCCGCCTATATCCAGACGGATCCTGCCTTTTCTCTGAAAAAATTATCGGCGGTCCGGCCGGCGGGCTGCTTATCAGCACCGGTCGCTGGGACCACAGTGATTTTTCGGAAGGGGTTACGTTGCGGCTGAAGAGCAGTAGTGGTGCTCGCAGGGTCATGCAGTGCACTCAGGACAAGACCTCCGGCAACCTTGTCTATTCCGGCCAGGGGTACGGTCCCGACGGTCTGAAACTGATCAGAAGGTAGTGTCCAAAACTCGCCTTCGAAACACCTTTCCAGAAACGGTTTCACAACTTTCAATCGGGTTCAAGGTCAAGGCGGCCGTGGGGTTTTCCCCGGGTCGGGACTTCCCTCCTGTTTGAACCTTTAAGGTGGGTCGAACCGGAGGAATACTCGAGTATTTTGAGGATAGCGCTTCGGTTGCGCCTGCCGGCTTGAAAACCAGCACTTCGTGCCGAAACCGCACGACCAGCATAGAGATTGGGCCCGAGGGGAAGTTTTGAAACCGTTTCTATAGGGATTTAAGATCCCGCCAACCATCCTCCCAGTAAGCTTTCCCGTAGCTGATCAGCAATTGCTCGTCCGCCTTTATCTTTCGGGAGGTCTTGAAAAAGAGAATCCAGTGACCGTCGATCAGGACGTGTTCCACATCTACGTTAGGTTCATCACCGTGGTTCACAAAGCGAAGTTCGTTGCCTTCAAAACGGCCATTGATCTCAAGGGTGGGGGCCTCTTCGATTTCTTCGAGGTAGTACCAAGAGTAGTCGCTTTCAAAACCCCCTTCGTCCAACTCGTGACCTGATTTTTCTGCAGCAATTTGGATCACGCCGGTATATTCACCGATGAAGGCATCCTTTTCCAGGTTGGACCGGGCAAAAACACCATAGCCCACTTTAGCGTCGATACGGTGGATATATATCGGTGCCATATAACTGTCTTTGATGAAGCGGGCGTAGCGATGGTAGGTCTCCTCGAAAAAATCTCGGTTTTCGCAAAAATAGTCTCGCTGGCTCAGGTCCATGGATAGCAGGGGGCGCCAGGCAACACGGGACCTTTTAAGGTAGACCAGACCGTTGTCCTTGAAGAAGCGGGTGATTTCCGCCTGGGTCCGGTAGATTTCTGGAGGGTTGGCGGTCATTGTTCAGCCCGCCATCCGCCTGGCTAGTTGGGCAACGCGCTGCCCGAGTTTGGCACCGTTGTCCAGGGCCTTGGCATCCGGGACACCGACACACGCGGTACCATAATGCCCGGTGGCTGAAAGGGGGTCGCCGACAATTACCATACCGTATATCAATAAGGCCTGGATAATGGCGAGCATGGTGGTTTCTTTCCCCCCGGTGGGGTCTCCCGAGGTAGCAAAAGCAGCCCCTACTTTGTCTTCCATTTTCTGGCGGACACTTACAAATTCATCAAAGACCGCTTTTAAGGGCGCCGCCATGGACCCAAAATAGACGGGAGAACCGGCAACAATACCGTCTGCTGCTAGAAAATCTTCTTTTGTCACTTCATCCGTGCGTCTCAGGACGACATCGGTGTCTGCCACACTGCGGGCACCGTCGGCAACGGCTTCCGCCAGTCGACGCGTATTGCCGCCCTTTGAGTAATATAATACCAGCACATTCATATCCGGCTCCGTTCATAGGCATTAGGGGTTGAAGGGGTAGAGTGAAACCTAAGCAACCGCTTTCCGTTTGTCAATATCAATGCCCGCAACGGTTGCCCTGCTATTCAGTTTTTCAGGTTGCTTGGAGCAGTACTGCTTGACACCTGTGAACCTATTTTCATATAGTCATCTGGCTTATTTATACTCGGCCACCCGACCACGGCCGGCCATTTGCGTCTTGTCTGGGCACCACGTTCGTCACAGGAGTGTTCGATACATGTACCGCGAAAACTACATAAGATCCCTCAGGGCCGAATTGCTTTCCATGGTTGAAGATTACCTGACGCCAATTGCTCTGCGCTATGGTTACAGCGAAACACCGCTGGAAACCAACATCAAATGGCGACCGCTGGTACTTGTCCTGGGAAATTACTCTTCTGGAAAATCAACCCTGATCAATGAATTCCTGGACGCCGATATCCAAGGTACCGGACAGGCGCCTACAGATGACTCCTTTACCATCATCACCTATGACAGCGAGCAGGACAACGGCAGCCGGATAAGGGTCACCGAAGAGCGGGACGGCAAATTCCTGTTAAACGATCCCGAATACCCCTTCGAATCCCTGAAAAAGCACGGGCAACGTTTTATATCGCATTTCAAACTAAAAAAGGTAAACGCGCCTTTTCTCCGCACCTTGAGCATTATCGACACTCCGGGCATGCTGGACAGCATAACCGAACGCGACCGCGGTTACAGTTACCAGGACGTCATCGGTGATCTGGCCCAGATAGCCGACCTGGTGCTGGTATTGTTCGATCCCCATAAGGCCGGGACGGTCAGGGAAGCCCATACCAGCCTGCGGGATACCCTGCCGGCGAAAACCTTTGAAGACCGGGTGCTGTTTGTTTTGAACCGGATTGATGAATGTGCCTCTTTGACCGATCTTTTACGGGTGTACGGCACCCTCTGCTGGAACTTGTCCCAGATGACAGGACGAAAAGATATCCCGATGATTCACTTGACCTATTCTCAACGGGCAGCCGGCAGTGACGTGATTCAGGGGGAATCAGGCTACCTGCATTATCTGGAAAATCAGCGGGAAGAGTTGAAGGCCGCCATCTTGCAGGCCCCCCGGCATCGCCTGGACAACCTGGCTGCTTTCGTAGAGATCCACAGCGAAAGATTGAGTCACTTGCTCGAAGCCCTGGTAAATTATCGCCGCCTGTTGCGCCGGTTTCGCTTCAAGTTCTTTTCTGCCGGCCTCTTTTTGAGCCTGGTGGCCGGAGCAGGGACAACACTCTTTGCTTATTCTAACCCGATCCTCTCCGACTTCGACCGGAACTACCTGATCGGCGGCGGGGCCGGCATCGCCCTGCTAGTTTTTTTCTTCTGGTCAACGGTGCTCAGAAGAATGTTTGCCAGACGCTTTAATCGCAAGAGGCTGGCGGAAGTAGACAGCCTCACCACCATTGAAAATCAGACCCGGCGCGACAGCTGGTATGCCGTCAAAGATTACGTGTTCAGTTATATGCGCAAAACCGGCGGAAATTTTTCTCTGGGTCAGATACGGCAAGAGTTCAAAGCGGCTCGGGCTGTTTTTGAGAAGGGCTCGAAAGAGATCCGGGAGGCCTTGAACGAACTGGCAACCATCCGTCACGACGAACATCCCGACAAGATTTCCCAGGAATTGCGGGATCCCGCCTTTATGCGTGAACCGAATGTCTAAACAAGTTCCCTTGCGTAACCCGATCCGTTAGATGCACGGAGACGACCAAAGGGACCCCTGCACGCCGATCTTAAAATCGAAAGGGTTCCTACTGCGAGGGAGTCGTCCGATTGGCCAGGGTAAGGGTATTGGATTCCCGACGAAACATCAGGGGCGTCTATATCCCCAGATAAGCTTTGCGGACATCATCATTGGCCAGCAGGTTGGCCGCCGTGTCGGTCAGGGTGATTTTGCCGTTCTCCATAACGTATCCGCGGTGTGCGATTTTCAAGGCCATATTGGCATTCTGCTCGACCAGGAATATGGTCGTATTGTGTTCGGTGTTGATTTTGCGGATGATGTCAAAAATCTGTTTTACGACCAGAGGCGCCAAGCCCAGGGATGGTTCGTCCAGAAGCAACAGCCGGGGTTTGGCCATCAGGGCCCTTGAGATGGCCAGCATTTGCTGCTCGCCGCCGCTGAGCGTGCCGCCGGCCTGGTTGCGCCGCTCGGCCAAAATGGGGAAGAGAGCGAAGATATATTCCATATCCGCTTTAATACCGCCGCCGTCTGTACGCAGGAATGCGCCCATGTCCAGGTTCTCAGCCACGGTTAGATAGGGAAAAATCCGGCGGCCTTCCGGAACCTGGCTGAGGCCCAGGGCCACGATGTCGTTGCCGGGCAGGTTGTGGATGGGTTTTCCCTCGAAGTGGATTTCTCCGCTGCGGGGCGGAACGATGCCCGATATGGACATGAGCGTGGTGGTCTTACCGGCCCCGTTGGCACCAATCAGGGTGATGATCTCGCCCTCGGAGACCTCGATGCTCACCCCTTTCAGGGCCTGGATATTACCATAGTAGGTCTTGATATTGTTGAGCTTAAGCATCTAATTCCTCTCCAAGGTAGGCTTTGATGACAACCGGGTCGTTCTTGATTTCTTCCGGGGTGCCCTGGGCAATCTTCTTGCCGTAGTCCATGACGAATATACGGTCGGACAGGCTCATCACCAGTTTCATGTCGTGTTCGATCAGCAGAATCGATATGTTCTCTTCGTCACGGATTTGAACGATGAGATCGTCAAGGTCCTTGGTTTCCTGAGGGTTCATGCCGGCCGCTGGTTCATCTAAAAGCAGCAAAAACGGATCGGTCCCCATGGCGCGCGCGATTTCCAGGCGCCGCTGGGCACCGTAGGGAAGATTCTTAGCCATCTCATTTACGTATTGCTCCAGGCCGATTTTTTCAAGGACCCGATAACTGTCTTCGACCACCTGCTTTTCTTCGGCCACGGTGGCCGGGTTGCGGAAGATCGCGCCGGCAATCCCGGCGTGGATACGGCAATGGCGGCCGATCATGACGTTTTCCAAGACCGACATGTTCTGGAAAAGACGGATGTTCTGAAACGTCCGGGCCATGCCGCGTTCGGTGACATGGTTGGGCTTGATGCCGTTGATGCGTTCCGTTGCTTTGCCGGGCGGAGCTATCATCACGTCACCCTCGGTCGGATCGTAGATGCCGGTAATGCAATTGAAAAAGGTGGTTTTGCCGGCACCGTTGGGACCGATCAGGGCCACGATTTCGCCTTTGTTTATATTGAGGTCGAGATGGTCCAGGGCCCGCAGGCCTCCGAAATCCATCGTCAACGCTTTTACTTCTAGTATTGGCTGCATAGCACTAAGCGTTCCCATTGCTGTTGTTGGCTTTTTCATATTTATAGGGGCTGCGGGTCTCACTGATCAGGCCGCCGGGCCGGAAGACCATCATAGTTACCAGGATGGCGCCGAAAACCAGCATTCGGTATTCGGACACCGCCCGCAGATATTCCGGCAGCAAGATAAGAAAGCCGGCCCCGAAAATGACCCCGATAATGGAGCCCATGCCGCCGAGAACGACCACGCAGAGGATAATGATCGATTCCCAGATGGTAAAGCTGGCCGGGTTGATAAACGTGGTTTTGGCCGCAAAGACAACGCCGCCCATGCCGGCCCAGGTGGCGCCCAGGGCGAAGGCCGTGAGTTTGGTCTTGGTTTTGTCGACGCCCATGGCCTGGCAGGCGATTTCATCTTCCCGCAGGGCGATCCAGGCGCGGCCGATGCGGGAAGCCTGCAGCCGGTTGACCACAAATATGGTGAAAATGGTCAAGGCGATCATCAGATAATATAAAAAGGTGATATTTTGCGGAAGGCTCAATTGCATGCCGAAAAAGCCGGGTCTGGGAATATTGGCAATACCGCTTGGGCCAAAGGAAAACTCGTTCCAGTTTTCGAGAATGAGCCGGATGATTTCACCGAATCCCAGGGTCACGATGGCCAGGTAGTCGCCACGCAGGCGCAGGACCGGAAAACCCAGGATGATACCGGTCAATGCGCCGAGAGCGGCACCGATCGGCAGCACCGCCCAGAACCCCAGGCCCCAGTGATAATTCAGCAGGGCATAGCTATAGGCGCCTACGGCGTAAAAGGCCACGTAACCAAGGTCGAGCAGGCCGGCCAGGCCGACCACGATGTTCAACCCCAGCCCCAGTACCACATACAATAGCGCCGTAATCATGATATTGGTCTGGTACATGGAGAAGAGGAAGGGAAACGCTACCGCGAAAATGGATATGGCGACCAGGGCCGGCAGGTAGATCCGCCGGTCTTCCATCAGGCGCTGACCCAGCGAAACTTTGGTGATTGTACCCTCGTCCGCTGCTTTGGCCCCCATTTCCTTGCGTTTGATCATGTAACGCCAGACAAACGAGAGGATGAAGGAACCGATGCCGATAAGCAGCAGGTTTTTCCAGCGCCATTCGATTTCATTCTCGACCGTGTTCACCCGGATTACCATGATCGGAAAGGTGAGAAACATGAACCAGAGCGAGGCGAGTGCCGATTTTTTTATTTCGTTAAAAGTTACCAATTTTTTATCTCTTGTTGTGAGTTGCTGTGCTTTTTTTAGCGCCAGAGATCCGCGATCAGTCCGGATCCGACACCTTCACGTTACACCTTCTGAGTTTCCGAACGTCCCAGGATGCCGGCCGGCCGGAAAATCAGGATCAGGACGAGGAAGACGAAAGCAAACACGTCCTCGTAGTCACTGGAAATGTACCCGGTGAAGAAGCTTTCGGTCCACCCCAGCACCAGACTACCCAGCACCGCGCCGGGTATGCTGCCGATGCCGCCCAGGACCGCCGCGACAAAGGCTTTGATACCGGCAATGAAGCCGATGTAAAAGTTGATCTGCCCGATGTGTGAGGCGATCAGGACCCCGCCGATGGCGGCCGTGGCCGACCCGACAACGAATGTGAAGGAAATAACCTTGTTCACGTTGATACCGACCAGCATGGCCATGTCTTTGTCCTGGGCGGTGGCCCGCATGGCTTTGCCGATCCGGGTTTTTTTAATCAGGAAGGTAAGGCAGATCATGACCGTGGCAGTAACCAGGATGATCACAATTTCAGGGGTCGTGATGATATGGGCCCAGGGCTCCCACCATTCCCAGTCGGGAATCAGGCTGGGAAAGGGCAGAAAATCCGAGGTCTGGGCCAGCAGCACATAGTTCTGCAGAAAAAGACTCATCCCGATGGCACTGATCAACGCGGACAGGCGCGGGGCTTTGCGCAGGGGTTTGTAGGCGATTTTCTCCAGGGTCCAGCCATAGCAGGAAGAATAAAGCACAGCTGCCAAAGAAGCGAGTACGAGGATCGCGAACGTCGGCAGTCCTAAAAGGGAGAGAACCGATGCAATGATTAGGGCGGTAAAAGCTCCGATCATGTAGATTTCGCCGTGGGCAAAGTTAATCAACTGGACGATACCGTATACCATTGTATAGCCCAGGGCGATGAGCGCGTAGATACTGCCGCGGGTCAATCCGCCGAGAAATAGTTCAAGGAAATAATCCATTGTTCAGATGCTTCCTCTTAAGGCTTTTGAAAAACAACCGTTTTTGTCCCATCCGGATAACTTCGGGCCGAACTGAACAAAATTGGATGTTTTTCAACAGCCCGTTTAAAGGGGCGGTTTAAAAAACAGGGGGCAGGCAATTCGCGCCTGGCCCCCTGTTGTGTCAAACCGACGGTTTATTATTTAAGCTCTACATACTTGCCATTTTGAACCTGGTACATAGAGAAACCAACACCGATTGCATCGCCGCGATCGTCAAACTTGATGCTGCCCAGGGGCGTATCAACGTTTTTGGTCCGCAGCGCCTTGGTTACCGCAGCATAGTCCGTGGAGCCGGCCTGCTCAACTGCATTCAGCAGGGCGAGAGCCGCAGCGTAGGCGTTCAGATAGAAGGCACCCGGATCAGCGGCGTAAGCTTTCTGGTGGGCCATGTTGGCGGCTTTGGCCATGGCGTTCTTGGAAACATCCATGGGACCGGTCGCATAGACACCTTCGGCATATTTACCGGCGACTTTGATAAACGTATCATCTTTTACGCCGTCATCGGAGATGAAGATGGTTTTCATTCTTTTCTTTTTCATCTGGGTTACAATTTTGGACGCTTCCGGATGGTACCCGCCGAAAATGACGGCTTCCGCGCGGGAGCGTTTGATCTTCTGGACAACGGCCGAATAGTCCACGGCACCCGGGGTGATGCCTTCGTACAGAACCACCGTGGCGCGGGAATCGGCTTCCAGGAAGGCCTTGGCGAATTCAGCCAGACCCTTGCCGTAGTCACCCTTGTCGTGGAGGACAGCTATCTTTTTCAAACCGAGCTTGTTCAGAGCAAAGTCCACTTCCAGTTTGGCCTGGGCGTCGTCAGAAGCAATGGTCCGGAAAAAGTTGGGGTAGTCGCCGCTCTGGGTCAGGGCCGGGTTGGTGGCGGACGGAGACATGGCCACCATCTTGGAGTCTTTATAAATTCCCAGGGCTGCTTTCGTGGCGCCGGAGCAAATGTGTCCGAGAACGATCGCTACACCCTGAGAAGCCAATTTGGTTGCAGTGTTTGTGGCAACTTCAGGTTTGCAGACGTCATCTTCAACCACCAGTTCCACTTTCTGGCCGAGTACGCCGCCTTTGGCATTGATGTCTTTGACCACGAGTTCAGCAGCCTTGATGGTCGGAATACCGTAAGAGGCGAGGTCACCGCTGTGGGGGCCGGCCACGCCGAGCTTGATCGTGCCCGCGAATCCGGCTCCAGACATGGTAAAGACCAAAAACATGGCAGTGACAGTTGCAGCCAACAACCTAACTGTACGCTTCTTCATTGTAGTTCCCTCCTGCTTTAAATGTGAAAAATTGAGCAGCCAGCCAAACGGGTTAGGGTTTGGGTTCCTTTGTCAAACAATCTTTGCCAATTACCGGCCCTGTGAAACGTGTTGGTTGCGGGCCGGGTTGAATTGAAAGTTAAACCCATACTAAATAAGTATTATCAGGGCGATAGAGTCACAGCGCATTCGGCCGTGACCGACTGGTAACGTGCCCTGAAAGTGACCCTCTATAATCGTTTTAAAATGCCCCGTCAAGGTTTAACCGGGCCGCTTTCCGGGGCCCGCCGGCATAGTAAAAAAGCTACTCAGAGGCGTATATAACCCCGATTGCCCGGGCTGGTTTTCCATCCAGCCCGCGCAGTGCATGGGGGATGTTCGAATCAAAATAAAGGCAGTCCCGGCTGTCCAATTCGATCACCCGGTCGGCCCCCCTGAATTCCATACGGCCCTCAAGCACGAACAAAAACTCTTCCCCTTTGTGATGATAGAAAAGCATGTCGGCAGCGTCTCGCGGCAGGATTTCAATCATAAAGGGTTCCATGTTTTTGTCCGACATGGGATGCGCCAGTGATTCATATTGATAACCGACTTTGGTCCCATTGGCACGACTGTGCAAGGGAACCGTCTCTTTGCGATCCTTGTGTCGCACAACTGAAATTCGGCTGGAAACCGGCGGATCCTGAAAAAAATAACCTATTTTAACATCCAGCGCTTTGGAGATCTTTAATAAGGTCGCAATCGGAGGTGCGGTGAAACTGTTTTCAATTTGCGAAAGCAGCGATTTGGAGAGACCGGATAAATCAGATACATTTTGGAGTGTCAAGGCTCTTTTTCGTCGCAACTGCCTGATCTTGTTACCGAGGTTCAAGGCCTCGACTTCCCCGGCAATCTCGTTTTCGGCGGGCTGTCTGGTATCTGTTTCGGCTGCCATATGGAATACAGAAAATGAATTTGGTTTTTTTAATTTAACACATTACACCCTACGCTCTATAGGCGCACTGATTGATATTGTCAAACTTTTTTTAGTTTGATCGAAATAAAAAGGTCTTGCCGTAAACCAATCAAGCATGCTATTGTAATTAAGTCGTCGGTTTCATTGATTTTATTCTAAACAATCAGCTGGTCGGACCGGCTGCGGCAAGTTGGCCTTCCACGGAGGGCTTACTGGAGCACACTATGGTGAAAGTAGGGCTGGTGGTAAAGAGCGCCCGGGAAGCAGAGCAAAAAGCGCAAGCGTTTGAACAATGGCTACGTGAACGGAATATTACGGTTGTCCGTCAGCAGCATAGGACCCCCAACCAGGCGGGCCTGGATAAACAAATCCTACCGTTACCCACAGATCTACTTTGCGTGTTTGTCCTGGGCGGCGATGGGACCTTCCTGGGGGCCATCCGGTGGATTGGCGACCAGCAGGTGCCGGTCTTGGGCGTGAAATTTGGAGAGGTGGGTTTCCTGGCCGAAGCTGTGGAAGAAGACTTGTTCACTGTGGCCCAGTCAATCTTGGACAAAAAATTCACCACCAGTGAGAGGATGCGCCTGCAGGTCAGCGTCTTTAGAAAAGATCAGGCGGTCGCCCGGGAGACGGTGTTGAATGACGTGGTCATCAACAAGGGCACGCTCGCCCGGCTGGCCGATATTGAAACCAGAATCGACGGCCATTACCTCACCACTTACCGTGCAGACGGACTTATTATCGCCACTCCCACCGGGTCAACCGCGTATTCTCTGGCTGCGGGCGGACCGGTCCTGCAGCCGGCCGTCCCCGGCATTATCATGACCCCCATATGTCCGTTCACCCTTACCAATCGTCCCTTGATCGTTCCGGATTCCGCCGTTATATCCTTGCGCGTTGCGGAAAAGGCCTCCGATTTAATGCTGACCTTCGACGGCCAGGCCGGACTGGAGTTGACTGATGGGGATATGATCGAAGTGATCAAGAGCGACCACCCCGTTCAGATGATTACCGTTCCGGGGCAGAACTACTACGATGTCTTAAAGGCCAAGCTGCGCTGGTGCGGGGGAAGAGTGTAGTGAGGTAGAAGTTTTAAGGTATAAGGGATAAGGTAGAAGGTATAAGGTATAAGTTGGAAGGTTTTAGTGGTTCTGCTTCAACCCTATACCTTACAACTTATACCTTTTTTAGGGTCTTAAGCCGCTGTCGGTGGGTCTGGCCTCCGGCTCCGGCGGCAGGTTGCTGCGGATCAGGGGGTTTTGCTGGATGGATTGAATGATCTTGTCCGCATCTTCGACGCTGTCCCGGATATCATCGATTCCTTGTCGGGTTGATTTTATGATGGCGGGGATATCGTGGCTGCCTTCCTCGACATTGGCCAGGATCGATTTGATTGCCCGAATGCTGTCGTCGACTTCGCGCAATATATTTTCCAGCCGCAAGAAGCTGCCTGAGGCCTTGTTGCTGAATTCTTTCAGGGTTTCCAGATTGGTGTTGACCAGTTCCACCGTCTGCGGGGTTTTTTCCGTCGCGGCTGACAGGTTTTCCAGGATTTCACCAAGTGTATCAATTCTGGCCAGCAGGGCTTCAATCAGTTCGCGTGATTGCAGGATGCTGCCGACGGTACCCTCGCCGGCCTTGAGACCGGCGGTGAGTTTTTCGACGTGACCGGTCATCTTCTCTATATTGTCCAGGGACGTCATGAGGGGACCTTCCGGGGCCCGCAGTTCCTGCGCGGTTTCCGATATTCCTTGAATAGCGGTGACGACCATTTTTGCAGTTTTTTCTACCTCAAACTCTTCCAGAATGTCTGCCAACGATTTTTTAGCGACCGTTCTTATCTCCGTATTTTCCATTAAAGGTGGGGCTTCGCGGCTGCCGGGTTTGATGGAGACATACTCATCCCCGATCAGGGTGGGGCTTTCCACGGTGGCGATGGCATCGTCCTTTATCCGCTCGGCAAAGTCTTCGTAAATTTTCAGGGTCAACTTGACCTTTTGTCCGGGAATGGAAATATCCTTAATAAGGCCGATGTCGGTATTATACATTTTTACGGCGGCATTTTCCTTTAGGTTGTAGCTCTCGCTAAAGGTTGCATAAAAGATGACAGACGCTCGGAACCAGTCTTTGCCACGCCCAATAATGATGATGGTGGCCAGAATCAATATGGTAATGCAGATTGCAAACGTCCCGACAATTTTTTCTTTGCTGGAGAAATCAAGGTCCATGTTGCTTCCTGTCTAGAGGCTATCTCAAAAATGTCTTTTGGCCCAATCCCTGCGTTGGGCGCTCGGTTTCGGCACGAAGTGAAGCGAAGCGCTATCCTCGAAATACTCGAGTACTCCTCCGGATGAAACCTCGCGGCCGCCTTGCACCACGTTCGGCATTAGCTTCGCGTCACCTTGAACCAGAATCCTATTTTTGAGATAGCCTCTACATGCTATTCGATGTAACCGGTTTACATTTTTATGCCGCTCTATGGAATGTGCACCGTTCGCTGCGTCAACCGTGCCCTCAATTCATTATTTTCACATAGCAGAACTAGCGGCAGGCCGGCAGCTGTCATTTGTTCTAACTTGGTGACCAGGAATCTAAAGCCCGGCTGACCGATCAAAGCCTCGGGGCTGTCCATGATAAATAGCTGCACGGGCTTTGAGATTTCCCGGATCATGATGGCGGCCCTTATATCCAAGGGGCTCAAGGCCGTCGGTCGCAAATCCAGCTTTTCGGTCAATTGGAATTCAGCGCATAAATCTTTTACATCGTCGCTAAGATCAAGATCAAGCCTGTTATCAAAGTAGGCCCGGGTGAGCATTAGATTCTGGCGGACGGTCATATTGCTGACCAGGGCGGCATTTGGCCCGAAGTAGCCGATCTGTCGTTTAATATCCAATAGGTTTTGATAGTTGCCGAAATCAAGGGTTGTCTCCCGGAACGTGTAGGTCCCGGATGCCGGATAAATCAGGGTGGCCAGGCCCCCCGCCAACAGACGGGCGTCATCTGCATGGTCCGCATCGATGGCACAGGTGTCCCCCGCCACCAGACTGAAATTAAAGTCCCGCAGCCGGCTGCCCTTGTTTGCATCCTGCAGGGTGTAGTTTTCTAGAGTAACAATATTCAAACGCGTACCTAAATGTAAAACAATATGGAAATAAATATGTTGATCAGAATGCAGTAAAAAAAACATTCGATCGCAGCCCGTGATGTTGCCGGCGGTATATCGGTAATGCTGCGATGGGTTTGAAAGCCATGGTAAAGGCTAATGACCGTGATGGTGATGCCAAAACAGAGTGCCTTGAACAAACCTACAATGATATCCGTGGCGGTAATCGCTTTAAGCAACTGGTTGAAGAAACTGCCGACCGGTGCATACGTAAATATCCAGACAATGGCATAACCACCAAGAATGGCGCATAGCACGAAAACGATAAACAGACTCAAGATGGCCGATGTAATACCGATCAGGCGCGGGACGCAGACAACCCGGAGCGGATCGAGTCCGGCCATTTCAAGGGCTTCTATTTCATGCAGGACTCGCATGTAGCCCAGCTCGATGGTAACGGAGGTTGCCGAGCGTAAAATCACCAGCAGGGCCGTGACCATCGGCCCCTGTTCCCGGACAATCAGCAATACCATCAGTTTTCCGGTATCGTACTGACCCGAGAGCTTGGTAAATTGAGCAATAAGCGTACTGCCCGCAATCAGAGCGATGGGGATTATCAGGGGCAAGGCTTGAATTGCGGTGAAATAGACCTGTTCAAATATGACTTTCTTAACCAGGGCCCGCCCCTGTGGGGGACGGGTAATGGCCAGACGGATCAGGCGGTAGGTAAACGCCATGAGATTGAAAAGATGATCGGTGGCCAGAATCGTTTTGCGGCCTATGCGTCCCACGATTTGTATCATAGATGGAAAGTCCGCATGTTAGCCGTAACCAGTCTAAGGTTTTACCGCCCTAACGTTTGCCTTAAACGCCTTTTGGGAGGCGCGAGGGGTATGTGCCCGGGGGTGGCAGACTCATTCCGGCAACGATCACCAAACTTGGTGTCCTGCAGCCAACATGTTGAAATACGGGAGTATTATCACCCGAAATGAAGACTCAATATGACTTTTAGTCGATTTTATCATAAAAATCCACAAGTTTAACCCCGCGTTGACAAAACATCGGCTTTATAATAGCCTTTTTCGTGGATGCTTTGACCATATACTATCTAAATCGGGGGTTTGACTTATGAAACGGTTACCATGTGGATTGGCCCTTGTCCTTTTGCTGCTGGTTGCCACCCTATTCTCCGGCTGTGCGCATGTCGGCACTGAAGAGGGGGCCGAATTCATTATTGCGACTTCCGAGGCTTTTTCCCGCTTTAAGGGCGAGTACGAAAACACATCCTATTTCAAGCGCCACAAGCCGGCTTCCGTCGCCGTGCTGCCTTTCGCAGGGGTGGAAGACAAATCTTACTCGATCGCCTACAGCAAGGAAAACCCAGGCGATATTGTCCGCCGGGGAATGTACAACCATATCGCCTCCCTACCTTTCAAGGACCTTGAAATCTACAACACGGACAAACGCCTGAAAAACGCGGGGCTCACCGAAACCGGTAAAATCGACGAACTGCTGGCTGAAAACCCACAGAAACTCAAGAGTATTCTTGGGGTCGATGCGGCCTTCACCGGGAAGATTTCCCATTTCGACCGTATCTACGCCGACATCTATTCCCAGATCGCAGTAGGCTGCGAAGTGAAACTATGGGACCTGAAGACCGGCAATCTGCTCTGGCGGGCCAAACACATCCAGCGCGCCCACGCCGGTGGGTTCTCGCTTAATCCGATCGGCCTGGTAACCGCCACGGTCGCCTCCGTATGGAATTTGCGGCATACGGAAATGATGAGTCAGACCGATGATCTATTCCGGGAGATCGTTTCTACTATCGAGCTGCCCGAGTCGGCTCTGCATGCCCAGGTCCGGATACCGCGCATTGATCTTTTCACCGTCATGAACCCCGGCAAACCTTTTATCAAAGGGCGGAAAGTGGCCTTTCGGCTGATCGGTGACCCGGACTGTCGGGCATATGTCGACCTGGGGGATTTCAAAGCAGGGATTGAACTGGCGCCGGTTTCTCCAGCGGTGAAACAGGCCCTCCAGCTTGAGGTTCTCGATGCAATCCGCAAAACGTACCGCGACACCGGTCATAATCTGACCGATGAACTGTTTGCGGCCATCGAACAAGAATTCGATTCCCGGGAAATCTACGAAGGCGTCTACATGGTGAAACCCGATGAACAGGCGTACGGGTTGACTGCCACGGCTTTTTTGGTAAACGCCGACAGTGGGCAGCGCCAGATTATTGATCCGGCCCACCAACTGGACATTGACAGCCTGCCTCCGAGCGCAGTTACCGGATTGGCGACCGAGTCACTGGACAGCAAAGTAAAAGTCCACTGGACACCCAATAGCGAAGATGACCTGGCCGGTTATGAAATCTGGTCCAGTCCCACTCCTTTGAGTGGATTTGCGCAGACCGCCATGACAGAAAAACATGCAGGCATCCTGAAAGAAAGGGAGAATTTCAACCGGTTTTTCGTAAAAGTGCGGGCTGTTGACCGAGCCGGCAATACCGGTGTTTTTCCCAAAGCGGTAGCCGCCGTGGCTCTGCCGGTAGCCGGGCTCTATCAATTGCCCCAGCCCGGGCCACTGCTGGGTGGTGCCATTGCGGGTGAGGTGCTCCTGGTGGCGGAAAAGAATCCCTATACCGCGGGTTCAGAGATCAAGGTGGGACCGGGGGCGGTGCTTTACATCGAACCAGGCGTAGAAATCCTGTTTTCACCCGGGGCGGCTCTGACCGTTGCAGGTGGAGATTTGCTGGCCTATGGCCACAAGGACCGGCCGATTACATTAGGACCTAAAACGGCCGGAGCCCAGCCCGGGGCCTGGCAGGGCGTTGTCTTGGAGGGTGCCGGTCGCGTCCGGTTGAAGTTTACGTCAATCACGAAGGCGGATACAGGCTTGAAGGTCTCCGATTGTGCCCCGGAAATACAGGCCAGCAGCATTTCAGAAAGCGCCCAGGCGGGGATGCTCCTGATGGATAATGCCCGGCCGGATGTAAATTGTACGGTGTTCCACGGAAACCAGGGACAGGGCGCCCTGGTCATGGAGGGCGCCGGCCTGGGTCCAATTATGCGCAACAACGTGTTCGTCAAAAACGAACCATTTAATGTTCAAAGCTATGCACCCTTACAGGTGGATCTGACCGGCAATTTCTGGGGAACAGCCAATCCGTCCGAAGAGCTGTTTTTGGGAGATATTTTATGGCAACCGGCTTTGAAGGGCAAGCCGGAAGCCTGTGCGGCAAACTGAGGTCCGTACCCGGATATACGTGCAGGGTCGGGTAAAATTCGGGTTGGCTCAGAAGCTGCCGCAAATACGAATTTTGGTTCAAGGTTCCGTCTTTCCATCCTCCGTAGCAGGCCACTGCGGAGAACGAGTGTTCTGTGAGCTTCCGTCTTCACTTACCAAGCTGTGCCGGATCGGTCTTTGCTCCCAGTTTCGCCCACAGCAAAACGTCCGGCGGGCAAGGCGGGGGCGGCATTCAGCACCGAGAGCGGGTCACTCAGTCTTGGTTGCGCGAGCTTCCGTCTACGCTTGCCACGCTAGGCCGGACAAGACGCCTGGCAGGTAGGCTTTGCTTAGATAGCTTCTATTGACGTGCCGATAGGTCTAGGAGGGATGACATGAAGATGCGGCAATTGCTGGTTTCAGCACTAATCATGAGTATGGCGGTACTGCTGCTGCCGGGTCTACCGGGCAGTGCTCAGGCAAAAGCCGTCGAAAAGATCGGCGATGCCGGCACGATCGATTGGGTCAGCCGGAAACTGACGGCTACCGGCATGGGCGTGCCTACGAAGAAGTCGGTTGGTCAGGCCCAGATGCGGGTCATGGTGCGCCGGGCGGCCATAGTGGTAGCCCGGAGAAACCTACTCGAAGTGGTAAAAGGGGTCCATATCGATTCGACAACCCGGGTACAGAACTTCATGGTCAAAAGTGACGCCATTGAATCGCGGGTCAAAGGTGTGCTGGCCGGGTCAGCGGTAGATAAAGTGGTTTTTCACAGCAATGGTACCGCCACAGCTACAGTGAGCATGCCCCTTACCGGGCAGTTGGAAGCGATGTTGATGCACATGGTTGTGCCGCCACCAAAAGGCCCGGGCGAGTCCTTGCCGTTGCAGGAGCTTGACGCGCGGATCCGTTTTCTGGAAAACCGGGTGCGCGCCCTGGAAGAAAAAGTCGGCAGTCTGAAAAGGGCCAGTGTCAGCCAGGAGCAGATGCTGCAAATGTTTCGCAGTTTTGCCCAGGCCTGGCTCGAATATGTCGAGACCTATCCGGCTGTGGTGCCGACCGGACTGGGGACGGATTCTTCCGTGGCTGAGTTGAAAACCCAGTATGCCCAGCAGGCGGCTGCGCTGGGCAAAATAAGCACCCGCCTGGACGATATGGCTGCCCGGCTCAAGGCCCTCGAAACTGGTAAAGCGCCCATACAGGCCAAACCGGCGCAGGCAACCGTAACGTATACCGGGCTGGTTATCGACGCGCGCAACACCGGTTTTTGCCCCTGTCTGAAGCCGACCATTGCCGACCGGCAGAAGGTTCTCTATCCCGGAGATTATATCAACCGGGATCGGGCGGTGCGATCAGGTTATGTGCGGTACTACCGCAATCTCGCCAGGGCGCAGCGCAGCACCCGGGCCGGCACCCTGCCACTTACCATAAAGGCTACGGGCACCGTGAATGGAAAGCGGAGCCTTGCCATCAGCGCTGTCGATTATAAAACGCTGGCCGCCTTGTCTGCCGACAGCGCTGGATTTCTGGCTAATTGCAATGTGATTATTGTTTTTTAAACCGGATACCATACCAATGCGTAATGGCTGCTTGTTGATAGTTGCCCTCGCTCTTGTGCTGGTGCCATTCCCGGCTCAGGGAGAAGACCTCTCTCTCGACTATACCCAGACATTTGCCGCCGGCAAAATAAACTGGGGGGGTGGCAAGATAGCGGCCACCGGTTTCAGTTTACCGCCCAAAAAGACAAGCGGCGGACAGGCGGCCGCTACCGATGCGCTTTCGGTGGCGCGCAACAAAGCGGTTGCTATCCTGACCGAACTCACCAGCGGCGTGCGGCTATCCGGAGGGCAGACCATTGCGGATACTATGGCGAAGACCCCTTCGGTTGCGGAGAAGTTAGATGAAATTATACGCTCCGCCCCGGTGGTCCAACAAAATTTTCGGTCCGATGGCGCTGCCGAAATCGTTATTGAGTTGAGTCTATATGGCGGCTTCGCCCAACTGATTCTGCCCGAAGATATTCGCCATTTCGAGGCAATTCAATCGGTGCAGGCCGACCAGGAGAAGTCAACCACCAGCGCCAAGGCAAATGCCGAGGGGCCTCCGTTCGGTGGCCTGGTCATCGATGCCCGGGGTTTGAATGTAAATCCGGCCATGATGTTTGCCGTACTCGATGAAAATGGTAAACCCGTATATGGCTCGGCCTATGTCAGTCGGGAGTATGCCGTTCAGTGGGGGATGGCCGCCTATCTCACCCGGATCCCGGCCGGGAAGGCCTTTCCCCGCGTAACCCCCAGGCCGTTGGTCATCAAGGGATTGCGTGCGGTAGGGGCTGCCCGCACCGATATCGTTATCAGCAATGCGGATGCAGCCAAACTCAAAGGTGCGGTGGAGAATCTTATTTTGTTGCGGCAGGGTAGGGTGGCCGTAGTCTTGGACTAGAATTCCCTTTAAAAATAAAAAGCCGGTTGGTCCAGCGATGGCCCAGCCGGCTTCTTGTTTCCCCTATATTTAATAACGATAATGATCGGGTTTAAACGGGCCGGATATCGATACACCCAGATAATCGGCCTGCTCCTGAGTCAAGGTCGTCAGTTTTACCCCCAGGCGGTCCAGGTGCAGCCGGGCGACCTCTTCGTCCAGTTCCTTGGGCAGGGTGTACACCCTGGGTTCCAGATTTTCCGTCGCCAGTTTGATCTGGGCCAGGCTCTGGTTCGTAAAACTGTTGCTCATGACGAAACTGGGATGACCGGTGGCACAGCCCAGGTTTACCAGGCGCCCTTCGGCCAGGACGATCAGGGCCCGGCCAGATTTGAGCGTCCATTTATCTACCTGGGGCTTAATCTCTTCCTTTTTGCAATCCGGGTTTTCTTCCAGGTAGGTCATCTGGATCTCATTGTCAAAATGGCCGATGTTGCAGATGATGGCCTCGTCCTTCATCATTTCCATATGCGCGCCGGTAATGACGTGGTAGCAGCCGGTGGCGGTCACGAAAATATCGCCAAAGGCACTGGCCTCTTCCATGGTCAGGACCTCAAAGCCCTCCATGGACGCCTGGAGGGCGCAGATGGGATCGATCTCGGTTACAACGACCCGGGCGCCGAAGCCTCGCATGGAATGGGCGCAACCTTTGCCCACGTCGCCATATCCGCATACAACCACGGTCTTGCCGGCGATCATCACGTCGGTGGCCCGCTTGATGCCGTCGGCCAGTGACTCCCGGCAACCATAGAGGTTGTCGAATTTGGATTTAGTCACGGAGTCGTTGACGTTAATGGTCGGGAAGAGCAATTCCCCTGACTGCTCGAGCTGGTAGAGTCGATGCACACCCGTGGTGGTTTCTTCGGAAACACCCTTTATGCTGGCGGCCACCCGCGTCCACAAGCCCGGATCCCGCTGGTAGGCGGCCTTGAGGCGGTCCATCAGGCACTGCATGTCCGCGCTGTCATACTGTCGTTCCAGCAGGGTAGGATCTTTTTCCACGGCGACCCCCTGGTGGATCATCATGGTGGCGTCCCCGCCGTCATCGACAATCAAATCCGGGCCCTTGCCATCCGGCCAGATCAGGGCTTGCTCCGTGCACCACCAGTATTCCGGCAGCGTCTCACCTTTCCAGGCAAACACGGCCGCCGATTCATTGGCTGCAATGGCGGCCGCGGCATGGTCCTGAGTCGAAAAAATATTGCAGGACGCCCAGCGGACATCGGCACCCAGTTCGGTCAGGGTTTCGATGAGCATGGCCGTCTGAATGGTCATATGCAGGCTGCCCATGACTCGGAGACCTTTGAGCGGTTGGGTAGGACCATATTTCGCACGGACCGCCATGAGTCCGGGCATTTCGTTCTCGGAAAGGGCCATCTCCCGGTTGCCGAAGGCAGCCAGGGAAAGATCGGCGACTTTGTGGGGTAGTGTCAGATCGAGGTCCAAAAACCCCGGGGTAACCTCTTTAAGTTGTGGTTGCGACATGGTGTTCTCCTATCGACATCTGGCAGCTACACGCCGGCCAGTGCTCTGATTTCTTCTGCTTTGTTGGTCTGTTCCCAGGTAAATTCTGGTTCGTCACGGCCGAAATGTCCATAGGCCGCCGTTTTCTGGTAAATAGGCCGTTTTAGATCGAGGTATTCGATAATTGCCGCCGGCCGCAGGTCGAATACTTCACTCACGATTTCTCTCAGTTTTGTTTCCGACACCTTGCCGGTGCCCATGGCGTCAATCATTACTGAAACCGGCTGGGCCACGCCGATGGCATAGGCCACCTGGACTTCGCATTTTTTGGCGACGCCCGACGCCACGATGTTCTTGGCAATATGGCGCCCCATGTAAGAGGCGCTGCGGTCGACCTTGGACGGGTCCTTGCCCGAAAAACAGCCGCCACCGTGGCTGCCCTGGCCGCCATAGGTGTCCACAATAATTTTACGACCGGTTAGACCACAGTCCCCCATAGGCCCGCCGGTCACAAACCGGCCGGTGGGATTGATCAGGTACTTGGTGTCGCCATCCACCATTTCGAGGGGAATGACTTTTTTGATCACCTCTTCGATAATGGCTTCTTTCAGGTCATCATAGGTCACGTCGGGTTTATGCTGGGACGAGATGACCACGGTGTCGACCCGTTTGGGGGTGCTGTTTTCATACTCGATCGTCACCTGGGATTTGCCGTCCGGACGCAGAAAGTCCAAGGCGGCGTTTTTCCGGACAGTCGCCAGGCGCTTGGTCAGTTTATGGGCGTACATGATCGGCATGGGCATGAGTTCCGGGGTTTCATCGGTGGCAAAACCGAACATCAACCCCTGGTCGCCGGCGCCCTGCTCTTTGAACAAGCCGTCGCCCACATTAACGCCCTGGGCGATATCCGGCGACTGCCGGTCAATACTGGTGATGACCGAGCAGGTTTGCCAGTCAAACCCCATTTGCGAGGAAGAGTATCCGATATCCCGGATAGTGTCGCGCACGATCTGCGGCATGTCCACGTAGCATTCGCACGAGATTTCACCGGCGATAAAGGCCAGTCCGGTCGTGACCAGCGTTTCACAGGCCACCCGACAGTTTTTATCCTTTGTTATGATGTCATCCAGAACGGCGTCGGAGATAGCGTCGGCAACTTTGTCCGGGTGGCCCTCGGTCACGGATTCAGAGGTGAACATGAATTTTTCTTTACTCATTGGTCTCTCCTTAAGGTTTAGGACTGGTTATGCGAGCATTAAGATCTACTCATTTAGTCGCCGGTTGTCAATCAGGCGGGTACTCCCGACCTTGACGGCCAGGGCCATTTGTACCGGTTGATCGATATGGGCGACATCTTCCAGCGTTTCAGGATCCACTACGGCGATGTAATCGATCTGCGTTCCGGCATGAGTTTCGATAAAGGCCACACTTTGCGCAATGAGGTCACGGGACGCAACGATACCTTCTTTTACCATCTGGCTAGCCCGGTCCAGGGCCCGGTTCAAACAGGTGGCCGACTCGCGCTCAGCCGGGTTGAGATAGGCATTCCGGGAACTCAGGGCCAGCCCGTCCGGCTCCCGCACGGTTGGCCCTCCAATGATGCAAATGTCAATTCCCAGATCTTTCACCAGGCGCTTAATGATGACATATTGCTGGTAGTCCTTGAGTCCGAAGACAGCCGTATGGGGCAGAACAATATTGAACAGTTTGGTGACGACAGTGGCCACCCCCCGGAAATGGACTGGTCGGGACAGCCCGCACAGACGGTTCGGTAAGTGTTCAAGGGTGACGTATGTCTGGAAGCCCGGGGTATAAATGTCTTCCGGGGCGGGGGTAAAAACAATGTCGGCCCCAACTTCCGCCAGCAAGGCTAGATCGCGGGGCATATCGCGTGGATAGGCTTCCAGGTCTTCACCGGGCCCAAACTGGGTCGGGTTGACAAAGATGCTGGCCACGAGGATATCCCCATGTTCCCGGCCGATTTCCAGCAACGACAAGTGCCCGGCGTGCAGAAATCCCATGGTCGGGACAAAGGCGATGGTTTTCCCAGTGGCGCGCAAGCCCCGGGCCCTGGCCTGCATGGCCGCCGTACTTTCTATTATTTCCAAATCAAGAGACATCCATGTTCCTGTCATACGGGTAAAACGAATCGGGGACGCCACTTTGCTGCCTCGCATCCACAACTAAAAAAAATAAAACATAAGCCGGGCAAAGTCAATATCAGTCCGCCGGCATCCCGCAATTGCCCCTCCTGTTCGCGTATGCATCTAAGATGTTGGGATGAAGACCAATTTCGGTCTGCTGGAGTTGCCGGGACGGGGCATAACGGCTTGACAGCCGTCCCGATTCCCTGTACTAGCAATACACCTGTTCGAAGTGTATCAACCCAATATTGCCTTAAAACATCTCAGGTCAACTCGTAAACCGCATCCTGGTTGACATTGGCCGTTGAGACCCATTATGGGATAGACTGTCGAAAGAGTGCGCTGCCATTGATTGAAGCCGTGATGGATTGTATGCGGATAGAGTGGACATGAGACCAGGAAAGCTGCCCCAGATAGTATTGACGCTGTTCTTCACACTCCTTTTGACCTTATCGGTCTGTTATGGTTCGGATCAGCCGACGCATGCCGCCGGCAGTTCCTCGGAAATTCACGCTGACGGACAGCATGCGGCGTCTGCAGACGGACACGGCGGTGGCCATCACGACAGCAATCTGGGGGAAACCCTGCCGCTCTGGAGTTGTATACCGTTTGCCTGCATGCTGCTGTCCATCGCCCTGTGCCCCCTGCTTGCGCCGAATTTCTGGCATCACCATTTCGGCAAGGTGTCCTTCTTCTGGGCCCTGACTTTGGGCGTGCCGTTTCTCGCCGTCCACCGCGGGGACGCCGTCTATGAAATCCTGCACATTATTCTGGCCGATTACATCCCCTTCATTATCCTGCTGTGGTCTCTCTATACCGTGTCCGGGGGAATCCTTTTGAAAGGCTCATTGCGCGGGACCCCGATGGTTAACCTCACCATGCTGGTGATCGGAACGGCCCTGGCATCCTGGATGGGGACCACCGGCGCCGCCATGCTGCTTATTCGGCCGTTTTTACGGGCAAACGACTACCGTAAGAACCGGACCTTCATGGTCGTTTTCTTCATTTTTCTGGTTGCCAATATCGGTGGCGCCCTGACACCGCTTGGCGACCCGCCCCTGTTCCTCGGATTTCTCCATGGCGTTTCCTTCTTCTGGACGTTCAAACTGCTACCGCAGATGCTGTTTGCGGCGGTCATATTGCTGGTCCTGTATTTCTGCCTTGACACCTACCACTATCGTAAAGAGAATGTTCAGGTGCCGGCCGAAGAAGCCCAAGAGAAATTACGTCTGGTGGGGATCCGCAATTTCATATTTCTGGCCGGGGTTGTGCTGGCCGTCCTTATGAGCGGCCTGGTCGATTGGGGCGAAGTATCGGTTTTTGGTGTGCACCGCGCTGTTCAAGACTATGCCCGGGATCTGCTGCTGATTATCATGGGCCTGCTGTCGCTGACGTTTACCTCGAAAGAGATTCGCGAGGAGAATCACTTTTCATGGTTTCCCATCATCGAAGTGGCCTATCTGTTTATCGGCATATTCATTACGATGATCCCCTGCCTGCTGATCCTGAAAGCCGGCCCCGATGGCAAACTGGCGTTTCTTATCAATGCCGTCAAAGAACCGTATCACTATTTCTGGATTACCGGAACACTGTCGGCATTTCTTGATAATGCCCCCACATACCTGACTTTCTTCAATACGGCCATCGGCAGTTTCTATGCCGGCATGACCGAAGCCAATGCCGTTCCGCTGCTGATGACCGAAAATGCCATCTACCTCAAAGCAATTTCCGCCGGAGCGGTTTTCTTCGGCGCTTGCAGTTATATTGGTAATGCCCCCAATTTCATGGTGCGGTCCATCGCAGAAGAAGCCGGTACCCCCATGCCGAGCTTCTTTGGCTATATCTTTAAGTTTTCTCTGGTGTTTCTCGTTCCAACCTTTGTCATCATAACGCTGGTTTTCTACTAGATCCCATCTCAACAAAGTCCTCCTGTCCGGCTTGGTTATTCGGCGACGACGAACTGGCCCAGGCTCAGTGTTGGGCGCTTTGAATATAGCCTCGCAATACTTCACCCATTTAACACGGTAGGCCTTGGTTTTACTGTTACCTCCAGTTACGACCCGCGTCTCCTTAAGAAATGCGGAGCGTCCCGCAGTGCGGGGATCTTCACGGCTGCTTTGGTTTAAACTATTTTTCAACTTTATTTTAATTTCCTTGCAACCAATGGGTTGTTCTGGTACCGGTACACTGTTGTCTGATTTAAAACCCCGTCCGACATGCGTACCGGAACCTGCTCAGACATAAGGCCATGCGTCAATTCCCTAATAAAATTAGTGATATCATTAGTAAGAGTGGTCTGAATGTCAACACAATCAGCAAGACGTCCGGGATATCGAACACCTATTTGAACAAGCTGATTCAGGGAAACATCAATCGGCCGGGAAAGGACAAAATCACTTCAATCCTGCTCGCCCTCAATTTTACCATCGGGGAGATCAACGCCGTTCTAGCCGATTACGACTACCGTTCTCTGGCTACCCCGGATATTGCCGAAATCCTGAGCAACAACAACAAGCGCAAAATCGAGGGGACCACCCTGCCCCTGTATGAATCCATCCACGGTAAATTGCTGCTGGCGCACATGGAGCGCCTGGGGGGCGACAAGATCCTATCCAAGGACACTCCCAGTGTGCTGTTCATGCCTGAAAAGCTCTATATTCAAGCCAACCACAACACTGAGGAAACACCGGACGCCATCGCTTTCTATATGGATTTGATGAAGGCGCTTTTCCGCGAACGCAAGAAGGTGTTCTACAAGGGTATTGCCCGGGGGTGCCGGTTTGAAACATTTATCTGCCGGGATTGCCTGGAACGCTACCTGGACCGCAATCTGGAAGCCGATCGCAACCATCGCCGTCTGATTGTGCAATACTTTGCCAATGTGCTCGGGGCGGTCAAAAGCAACCCTGAGCAGCACCTGATGCGTATCGCGGACCGATGCTGCTTTTTTGTCTTCCAGATCCAGGGGAGCGACCGCGAAAAGCAGAAAGTCTTTTTTTTCGGCAAGCAACCCGCGGAGCACGGGGCCAACGTCATGCACCAGGCCCTGCAGGGATTCGCTTCAAATGCGGCTACCACGGTCGCCCTGTTTGAACAGGAGGCCGAGTTATGCCGACGGACCCTCAACCCGGAAATCTCCCGGAATTATCCGGCCAATTTTATCAAATACATCTCCGAACTGTTCGCCCGTCCGGGACTGAGGCATCAGTTGGAGGGTGCCACCGACGAAGTCGGCCGGGGAAGTGAATTGGTTTTTTTTTAGAATTCATGGGCACTGAAGGATGCCCCCCTGACGGGTGCTGCGGTTTAATAATTGTTTCAACTATATTTAGATATGTATTGACTCCCCAAGGAGGGGAGGATATTTAGTAGAATCTTTCACAAAAAGCCTTTTGGCCCAAACTCAGAGTTGGACGCTCGGTTCAAGTCCTCAAAATACGCTATGTATTCCTGCGGGATGAACCTCACGCCTGCCTTGATTTTGAACCAAATTCCATTTTTGAGAAAGATTCAAAAGACTATAGCATATCGGACGAATGATCCTGCTGCTCCTTGAGGATCCACAAAACCTTCACAGACACCAGAGGAGGAAATAATGAAAAAGGCCCTAATTGTGAGTTTGGTTTTTGCAATGCTGTTCGCCTTCGGGGCAACTGCCGGCGCTAAAACGCTGAAAGTCGGTCTGGATGCAGATCCCGTCTCGCTGGACCCCCAGGTTCAACTCTCCGGTGGTATGCTGCAGCTTTCCCACTGGGTATTCGATCCCCTGGTCCGCTGGACCCAGGAGATGACCTTTGAACCGCGCCTGGCCACCAAGTGGAAACGCCTGGATGACCTGACCATGCGCTTTTACCTGCGCAAGGGCGTCAAGTTTCACAGCGGCAATCCCTTTTCAGCCAAGGACGTAAAATGGTCCTTTGACCGCATGCGCAAATCGGCCGACTTCAAAGGCCTGTTGGAGCCGTTCGAAGGCTGCTTCATCGTTGATAACTATACCGTCGACATCAAAACCACTAAACCCTACCCACTGGTCCTGAACATGGCCACTTACTTCTTTGCCATGGACTCCGAGTTCTACACCGGCACCGATAAGAACGGTCAGCCCAAGGACATGATCCTCAAAATCGGGGAATCTTTTGCCTTGAACAACGCCTCGGGCACCGGTCCCTTCATCGTGACCAAGAGAGAACACAATGTGGTTCTGGAGATGAAAAGAAACCAGAACTACTGGGATACCCAATCGCGGGGCAATGTCACCAAGTTCATCCTGACGCCCATCAAGGAAAATGCCACCCGCGTGGCTGCCCTGCTTTCCGGCGACGTGGACTTCATCGTTCCGGTCCCCCCCCAGGATTTCAGCCGCATTGAAAGAGACAATAAACTCAAACTGGTTCTCATCAACGGCGGCCGCATCATTACGTTCCAGATGAACCAGAATCGCAAGCCTGAATTCAAGGACGTCCGGGTGCGCCAGGCGATTGTCCACGCGGTCAACAACGCCGGTATCGTCAAGAAGATCATGAAGAACAAGGCGACCCTCGCCGCCCAGCAGGGTCCCGAGGGCTACCAGGGATACAAAGCGAGCCTCAAAGCCAGGTACAACCTTAAAAAAGCCAAAGCCCTCATGAAAGAGGCCGGCTATGCCAACGGCTTCGAAATCACCATGATGGCCCCCAACAACCGTTACGTCAACGACGCCAAAATCGCCGAAGCCACCGCCCAGATGCTGGGCAAAATCGGTATCAAGGTCAACCTGAAGACCATGCCCAAAGCGCAGTACTGGAACGAGTTCGACGCCCGGGCGGCCGACATGATGATGATCGGCTGGCACTCCGATACCGAAGACTCCGGCAACTTCTCTGAATTTCTCACGATGTGCGAAAGCAAAGAGACCGGGTACGGCCAGTTCAACTCCGGCTACTGCAACCCCAAGGTGGATGAACTGGTGATGGCCGCCCAGTCCGAGACAGACCTGGCCAAGCGTGCCAAAATTCTCCAGGAAGTTGAGCAGATCCTCTATGATGATGCTGCCTTCGTGCCGTTTCACTGGCAAAACCACGCCTATGGCGCCAAGAAGAATTTGATGATCAAGCCGATCCTCAACTCCATGAATTTCCCCTACTTTGGAGACCTGGTCGTCAAATAAGGGTTTGTATCGTTTGTCTTTTATCCAACCAGCGTCCCCCGGGCCCCACGGTTCGGGGGACGATTCATAAGAGAAGTGTAAATACAAATGGTTGTATTTATAATTCGCAGACTGATCCAGGCCATCATCGTCATGCTGGTCATCAGCCTGGTGGGTTTTTCCATCAAGGATCAGATCGGAGATCCGGTCAGAGACCTGGTGGGCGAGCGGGTCACCCCTGCGGAGCGGGCGGTGATCGCTGAGCAGATGGGGCTCAATGACCCCTTTCTCACCCAGTATTTCCGGTTTGTGAAAAACGCCGTCACCAAAGGGGATCTGGGGCGCTCTTTCCTGTACAACAAACCCAACCTGGAAGTCATTCTTGGGAAGGCACCGGCCACCATTGAACTGGTTTTCGGCACCGCCCTGATTATCATCGTTGTCTCTTTGCCCCTGGGGGTCTATTGCGCCCTGCGGCCCAAAAGCCTCCTCTCCCGCTTTACCATGAGTTTTTCCACCCTGGGGGTCTCCATGCCGGTGTTCTTGACGGCCATTCTGCTGATCTTTCTCTTTGCCATCCACTGGCAGATCCTGCCCTCCTATGGCAGAGGCGAGACCGTGGACCTCTTTGGCCTGGGCTGGTGGGAGACCGGGATGCTCACCATAGATGGCCTGCTGCATCTGATTCTGCCCTGTGTATCGTTGTCCACCCTCATGCTGCCGCTGTTCATCCGCCTTATCCGGTCTGAAATGATGGAGGTGCTGGAAACCGAATACATTAAATTCGCATGGGCCAAGGGTCTGTCGCCGACCAGGGTGTGGATGGTGCATGCCTTTAAAAACACCCTGCTGCCGGTGATCACGGTCTTCGGTGTGCAGATCGGTATCATGTTCGCCTTTACCCTGCTCACGGAGTTGGTCTTCCAGTGGCCGGGCATGGGGTTCATGTTTTTGGAGGCCGTCCACCGTGCGGACCTCTCTTTGCTCATTGCCTATCTCGTGGTGGTGGCCACCATCTTTACTGCTGTGAATACGGTTGTTGATATCCTTTACGGCTTTATCAATCCCACCATAAGAATCACCGGGACAAAATGAGAACAAAATTCCAGAAATTCAAAGAGTCCTATTTCCTCTACAGTTTCAAGCGGGACAAGGTGGCGATCTTCTCCTTTATTGTCCTGACGATATTCGTGTTGCTGGCTTTAACAGCGCCGTGGGTGGCCCCCATGGACCCCTATGACGCTGTCAATATAGATATCATGAATTCGGAGATCCCCCCGGTCTGGATGGAGGAGGGGAGCCGTGAATTCCTCCTGGGAACGGACAACCAGGGCCGGGATATGCTCTCCACCATGCTGTATGGACTGCGGACCTCCATCGTCATCGGCCTGGGCGCCGTGGCCCTGCAGGGGATCATCGGGGTGATCGTGGGTCTGTTTGCCGGATACATGGGCGGGAAAACAGATGCCGTTCTCATGCGGCTGGCCGACATCCAGTTTTCCTTCCCCTACCTGATGGTGGCCATTTTAATGTCGGCCATCTTCCAAGTGGCCTTCGGTCTGGGCAGTTTTGAGCGCCTGGCCGTGCCCCTGCTGATCGTCATCATCGGTCTGTCCAATTGGCCCATGTTCGCCCGGACCATCCGTGCCTCGGTCATTGGTGAGAAAAACAAGGAATATGTGGAGGCCGCCCGGGTCATCGGCCTGCCCACCCGGACCATTCTTTTCCGGCATATCCTGCCCAACTCCCTGACCTCGGTCATGGTCATTTCCACCATCCAGGTGGCCAATGCTGTGATGAGCGAGGCGGCGCTCTCTTTTCTGGGCCTGGGCATGCCGGTGACCAAACCCTCCCTGGGATCGTTGATCCGGGCCGGCCAGGAGTTCTTTTTCTCCGGGTCGTGGTGGATTACGGTCTTTCCGGGCATCTGGCTGGTGGTCTTTGTGCTGGTGATCAACCTGCTGGGCGATTGGCTCAGGGATGTATTGAACCCGAAACTGTATAAAGGATAAATACTGTTTTAAGTGTTATGTGTTAGGTGTTAAGACAAGACCACTAAAAGTCTCCTGACTCAGCATTGATGTGAATGCTTTGGCTGTAACGGTTCAAATGGATTTGATTTTTGCTTAACACCTAAAACTTAAGACTTAACACGGTTCTTGATTATGACGGTATTACTGGAAGTCAAAGATCTGGAAGTGAAATTTGCCTTGCGATTCGGCGACCTGACGGCCATCAACGGCATCAGCTTCAATTTGGACAAAGGCCAGCGCATGGGGCTGGTGGGCGAGAGCGGGGCCGGAAAATCGGTCACCGGCTTTGCCATCATCAACCTGATCAGCAAACCGGGATTCATCTCCGGCGGCCAGGTGATCTTCAACGGCCGGGATCTTACCGGGCTCTCCCACGAAGCCATGCGGGAAATTCGCGGCAACCAGATCAGCATGATTTTCCAGGACCCCATGATGACCCTCAACCCGGTGCTGACCATTGGCACCCAGATGATCGAGACCCTGCTGGCCCATCGCAGCATCACCCGGGCCGAAGCCGAGGACATCGCCCTGGAGAAGTTGAAAAAGGTCCAGATCCCATCACCGGAGAAGCGCCTGGCCCAGTACCCCCACGAGTTTTCCGGCGGCATGCGTCAGCGCATCGTTATCGCCATCGCCTTGCTTACCGACCCGGAAATCATCATCGCCGACGAGCCCACCACCGCCCTGGATGTCACCATCCAGGCCGAGATCATGGATTTGCTCCTTGAGCTCTGTAAAACTGAGAACATGGGCCTGATCCTGATAACCCATGATCTGGGAGTTGTATCGGAAGTGACCGAGAAAATTGCGGTGATGTACGCGGGCAAAATCGTCGAATCCGGACCCACAGCGAGAATAATCGACAATCCGCAGCATCCGTATACCCGGGGACTGCTGAAAGCACTGCCCGGCAGTATTAAACCCGGCGAACCTTTGAACCAGATACCGGGCATGATGCCTACCCTGATGGATCTGCCCCCGGGGTGCGCCTTTCATCCCCGGTGTACCTTGAGTGTGCCGCGCTGCCAGGCCGAAATCCCCGAGCTGTATGACGCCGGCGAACCTGAACACCGGGCAGCCTGTTTCGTAACGACGGGGAAGGAAACGTAAATGGGACAGACGGGTAAGGATAACGGTCTGCTGGCCATTGAAAATGTCGTCAAACATTTCGATATTTCCGGGGGTCTGCTGGACCAGCTCACCTTTGCAAACGGGCGTCTCACCCGCCGCCGGACAACGGTCAAAGCGCTTAATAATGTGAGTTTCAACATTCAGTCAGGGGAAACGTTCAGTGTGGTGGGGGAAAGCGGGTGCGGGAAATCAACCCTGGCCCGGACAACTATCGGCATCTATCCGCCCAACAGTGGCCGCATTCTTTACCGCGACGAACGCATTGACAACAAGAACGCCAAGCAGATGCTGCCCTACCGCCGCAAGATGCAAATGATTTTCCAGGATCCCTATGCCTCCCTGAATCCGCGCAAGACCGTCATGCAGACTCTGCAGGAACCGGTAGTTTTTCACAACCCGAGCATCTCCTCGGGCCAGGTGAAGGAGCGCGTTTCCGAAGTGATGTCCCAGGTGGGCGTGGATCCCAAATGGGCCGGCCGTTATCCCCACGAGTTTTCCGGCGGCCAGCGCCAACGCATCAGCATCGCGAGGGCTCTGATGGTAGATCCCGAGTTCATAGTGGCCGACGAGCCGGTATCGGCCCTGGATGTCTCCATCCAGGCCCAGATCCTCAACCTGCTCATGGAGGCACAGGAGCAGCGCGGACTGACCTACATGTTCATCACCCACGACCTCTCCGTGGTGGAGCATATCAGCACTCGGGTCGCGGTGATGTATTTGGGCACCCTGTGCGAACTCTCGCCGGCCAAAGCCCTGTTCGAAGCCCCCCGGCACCCCTACACCCAGGCCCTGCTCTCGGCCATCCCCACGTTAGGGCGTGAAAAAAGCGCCCACATCAAACTCAAGGACGAAGTCCCCACCCCCATCCATCTACCCAGCGGGTGCGTCTTTCACGGCCGCTGCCGACATGCCGACCAGCGCTGCGTGCAAGAAGTTCCCGCGGCTCGTACGGTGGAAAGCGGCGTCATCGTCGCCTGTCATGGAGTGGAAGAAGGGCGTCTGTAGGCCTTGCCGCCGGCCGGGCTGCAATTACCTCCGGCCGGGGACTACCGTGCGGTCACCAAGGGTCGCCAGGTGCTCCACCAGGGCTCTGATTGAGAACGGCTTTTCCAGGACGACATCAAAATCCGCATCAGCGAAATGCCAGGGCGTGCCGGAAATACCCATGACCGGTGTCGCCCGCTTTTTTGAACCCCGGATGTGGTGTACAACACTGAGACCATCCAAGCCCGGCATACGTATATCCGTGATAACGACGTCATACGAACGGCGATCAAATTTGGTGATCCCCTCTTGACCGTCCGTGGCGACTTCCACCTGGTAGCCGTGCAGGGTGAGGGCGGTTTTCAATAGATCCAGAACCTGCTTTTCATCATCGATGACCAGAACGGCACTCATAAGCTTAATGCCTTTAACAGCGGCTTTGCTGCTTTTGCAGACGCATCGGCGTGTTGAGGTAAGGTTTCGAAAGTGTTTCAGTAAGAGGCCCGGTGAGAGCAGTGCCGATTCAGTTGAGAGAGTGCACCGGGCGCCATTTCAAGTAGAGAGAATAGCAAGACGCGAGCATTATAAACATTGAAAATTCCCTGTCAAAGTTGATAAAAAAGATTTTTTCAAATATGAAAGCTATTTATATACAGCATATAACCTATTTGAATAAGGGTGAATAATCGGATCGGTCGTGTGAAACCTTTCTATGACGACGTTTTGGGGAAAACACAAAATATATGTATATACAAAAAGTTATAGACTTATTAACATGTTATCAACAAAGCCGGTTTATGGAAATCTGCTGATATCTGCCGATATCGGAAATTTTTAATGATTTGGAGGCATCTCTGGATTCCTTAAGCCTGTTTACCGGCATTTTCTTATGGAGCGGCGGTTTTCTAGCCGGATTTGTCGATTCAATTGCCGGCGGCGGCGGTATCATCTCTCTACCGGTGCTGCTGTCGGTGGGGATTCCGCCACACCAGGCGCTGGGAACCAACAAACTCCAAGGCAGTTTCGGCAGCTTCACTGCGGCCGTGAACTACACCCGGAAAGGACTGGTTGATTTCAAAACCATTATACCGGGGATTCTTTTTACAGCCATTGGCGCCGGATTGGGCACTATCGCCATCCAGTTGCTTTCAGCAGCATTCCTGAAGCATGTCATCCCGCTGCTGCTGGCCGCAGTTTTCTGCTACACGCTTTTTTCGCCGGATATGGGCAACCGGGAATCAGCGCCGAAAATGACGGCGCGGCTTTTTTATTTGCTGATCGGGCTTATATTGGGATTTTACGATGGATTTTTCGGACCTGGAACCGGGTCTTTCTGGACCCTGCTGTTCGTTCTGTTGCTGGGCCTTGATTTGAAAAAGGCGACGGCCCATACCAAGATCACCAATTTCACGAGCAATGTTGTTGCCCTGAGCGTGTTCATCATGGGTGGTAAGGTTCTGTTTCTGGCTGGTTTCATCATGGGCTGTGGCCAGATGGTTGGCGCATACGCCGGTTCAAGGCTGGTCATTCGCAGCGGGGTGGGATTTGTGCGGGTATTCTTTCTTACAGTCGTGGCGGTAACCGTGGCGCGCTTGTTCTATGTGACCTATTTCTAATGTATTCATTGGGATTATCGATAGTGGCAAAAGGCCCCGTTTAGCTAAGCGGCTGAGTAATACCGTGGTATGGTGATAATAAAAGATGCACGTTTACGTGCAGGATTGACAATTCATTATGTGCCCTGCTGGTATCCAAAATAACACCGGATCAACCGATCGATGCCCGGTGACCGGATGGCCGATCCTCAGCCGACCGGAATGGGCCTATGCCGAAGAAGGCTTTTCCATACGCTATGAGGTGCTGAATGGTAATTTCGTGCATGTCATTGCCCAAGGCCATCTCACCGAGAAAACTATTCAAGAGGTTCACAACCTGCGCGGGAGGGTCTTGGCAGAAGCCGGGTTGACCGATGGATTCGAGGGCGTTATTTCAAATTTTTCGGCTTTTACCGGCATTAGTTATAAAGCCCGGCTGAAGTTTATCCGGTTGTTAGAGGAGCATTACCGCCAAACACCTTTTAAAAGCTACACGACCTATGGTGCGAGCCGCTGGCTGCGGGCAGCCGTCAAAATCAGCAGTGTGTTCTTGCCCGTAAAGGTTTATAACGCTGCAGATTATCAGGAGGCCATCTCACTCGCCGCTGACCAATCCACCGCTGGGCTCGCTGCCACTCAGAAACAAGGCTCTCCAGGCGAAGGTGGCGTATCAGCGGATACCCAACCGGACGTCGAGGCCTTTGTTGAAGAACTGTATACCTTTATCGGCAGCATAGATTGGCAAAAAAGAGGGATTCAATATCCTGTTGAGGTTTCTACCGACAACCCATTGCGACCGGTATTCGATGTGATTGAACTCATCAAGGGTGAGGTGGATGAGCTTTTCGAAGAACACCTATTGTCGGAGAATGCGCTCAAACAGAGCCGTGAACAGTATCGTGCCCTGTTGGGGGCAATCCCGGACCCGGTCGTCATCTACGATGCGCAGGGCAATGCGACCTATGTGAACAAAGCCTTCGAGAAGGTATACGGTTGGAAGCGCGAGGATCTGCTGGGCGGCAAGATCGATTTTGTGCCCCCGGAAGAAGTTGAGAACACCCGGGCGGGCTGGCAGCAGGTTCTAGATGAAGGCCAGTCGTTTATCGAGACCCGGCGTTATAATCGCAGTGGCCGCGAACTGAATATTCAGGCCAGCTCGGCTGCTATTCGCAATCAGCAGGGCGAACACATTGCCAGCATTGTCATTCACCGGGACGTTTCCGAACGCCGACGGGCCGAAAAGACAATGAACCAGCAGTTCAAGTATCTATCCGCACTCCACCAGACAACCCTGGGGTTGATCAGCCGCCGTGAACTGAATGATCTGTTGAAAACGATTGTCGCGCGCTCCGCCGAACTGGTGGGGGTTCCTTACGGCTTTATCTACCTGTACGATCGTGATTTGGATACCCTGACGCTCGAAGTCGGGGCTGGTATCTTCAAGGGTTTAATCGGCAATCGCGTCAAGCCGGGCATAGGGATAGCCGGAAAAACCTGGCAAAAGGGTGAGCCGATCGTCGTCCACGGGTATCAAGAGTGGGAAGACCGCGACCCGGAGACGCAATGGAAACAGGTACAGGTGGTGGCCGGTATACCCATCAAGTCCAAATCCGAGGTAATCGGTGTCATTGGTGTTTCCGACGACAACCGGGACACGCAGATAACCGGCAATGAAATCGGCGTCTTGACGCGATTTGCCCAGCTTACCGCAATTGCAATCGAAAATGCCCGCCTCTATCAACAGATGCAGCAGGAGTTGACTCAGCGTAAGCGGGCTCAGCAGGAGCTCAAAAAAAGCCACCGTTATCTAGAAGAAGCCAAAGCCGCGGCCGAAGCCGCCACCCAGGCCAAAAGCGAGTTTCTGGCCAACATGAGCCACGAAATCAGAACCCCGATGAATGCCATTACCGGCTTTACCCGCTTATTGCTGGAGTCGGACATTTCATTCCAACAGCGCGAATACCTGGAACTCATCGACGAGTCTAGCGATATCCTGCTGCACCTTATCAATGACATTCTGGATTTCTCCAAAATTGAAGCCGGCAAACTGGATCTTGCCAAAGAGCCTTTTCGGCTGCGCGCCGTTGTGGAAAGCCTGTGCGACATCTACCCGGACAAAACGACCGATGCCCCCATTGAGTTCATCATGGATGTTCACCCGGACGTGCCCGCGATCCTCGTGGGGGGATGAAATCCGCCTCAAACAAGTCCTCATCAATCTGGTTTCCAACGCGATGAAATTTACCGAGCAGGGCGAGGTCGTCGTGCGGGTGCGCGTCAAAGCCGCCCGCGAACGTGAAATCGAACTTGATTTCTCGGTTGCGGATACTGGTATTGGGATTCATGCGGATCAGATCCCGATCCTGTTCGATTCATTTGCCCAGGCAGACGCCTCAACCACACGAAATTACGGCGGTACCGGCCTGGGACTGGCCATCTGCAAAAAGTTGGTGCAAATGATGCGCGGGGAAATAGAGGTAACCAGCACACCCGGAAAGGGCAGTGATTTCTGCTTTACGGCGGTGTATGGTCTACCGGACGAACAGGCGCAGCCCTTGCCCCTGCCACCGGTTGATTTGCGGCAGATGAACGTGTTCGTGGTGGCGGTGCAAGCCGCCACGCGAGAGCTCCTGGTCGACACCTTGGTGTCATTTACCTTTGAAGTGACTGTGTTTTCCTCCGGTTCGGAGTTTTTAGAAGCCATGAACGCCTCGCCGGACCAGATCCCCTGCCGACTGGTGATCGTGGACGGCGAGTTGCCGGATATGGGCGGCCACGATCTGGTACGCCGCCTGCGTGAGCGGCCCCTCGCAGACCAGATACACTGCATACTACTGGGGAGTGGGCCGGATGGGGCCCACTCTCAAGCCGGGGCCGACGAGATCGGGGTGGATGCCTATTTTCCCAAACCATTACGGCCGTCTCGTTTTTTTGACACCATTGTGCGGGTATTCAAGCAGTCCGGTAAGGTGGCCGATGAACCGGAATCTTACGCGATGATCCGGGAAGATCCGGCCACCGGGCTAAGCGGCCTGCAGGTTCTGCTGGTTGAGGATAACGAAATCAACCAGCGCCTGGCGGTTTCGGTCCTCGAAGCCGCCGGGATACAAGTGGATACCGCGCGTGACGGTCGCAAGGCCGTTGAGGCCGTCGGAGATAAAGAATACGACGCCGTGCTGATGGATATTCATATGCCCGAAATCGACGGGTATGTGGCCACCCGCATCATTCGCCAGAAACCAGACTGCGCCCAATTGCCCATTATTGCCATGACTGCCGATGCCATGGGGGGTGCCCAGGAGAAGTGCCTGGAAGTGGGGATGAACGATTACATTGCCAAACCCATTGATACCCAACAGCTATATGCGGTTTTGGCCCGTTGGACTATAGTTGGATCGGCCCCCGAAGGGGTTGTCGCTGATGGCCGTTCCGCCCCGACAGACGCGCAACCGGGTGGTCAGGTACCCTTCAGGCTGCCTGGGGTCGACGTACAGGCCGGCATGCATAGGTTGGGTGGGAATCAAGCCTTATACCTGGAGCTGTTGCAGGATTTCTGCAACACCTACGGAGAACCGGAAAACGAAATCCGCCGACTGATCGCTGAAGACAATATGGGCGGTGCCCGGCAGCTGGTGCACACCATCAAGGGGACCGCGGGTAATCTGTCCGCACTTAGCGTAACCTATTCAGCGGCCGAATTGGAGAAGGCCCTCGAACACCCTAAACCTGATAATTTTCCGGAATTGCTTGGTAATTTCAGTGAATCGCTACGCCAGCTGCAACGGTCGCTGGATAGATTGGCATAACGGCGCAGACACTGCGCCGGTCGGATTCAGAATCCAAACCCACAGGCCATGGTATGGCAGATCCCCATCCCGCACCAAATGTGATGTTTAAATCAGTCCCGGCACGATGATATAGGTCTTCAAATCCTCGGTATCAATTCCAACCGGTGAAAGGGCCCAATGACAAACAGACTCACCGGCAGCGTGGATTGCCTCGCGATCATTGCAAACCAGGTAATGCCAGTCTGGCAAATCTTGCCCGGCGGCCACCAAACGATACGCGCAACTGGCTGGCAACCAATCCAGCTTGGCTATGCTGTCCCGTGAGAGACTCAGGCAGTTGGAAGCCTTGATCAGGCGGTTGGGGTAATCCTTGCAGCGGCAGGTGGGGATATCAAGCAGGTGACAGGCCACTGTGGTGTAGAAGACTTCACCGGTTTCCATATCCTGTAATTTGTGCAGGCAGCATTTACCGCAGCCGTCGCACAGGGCCTCCCACTGGTCATGCGTGAGGCCGTCGAGCGTTTTCCTTTGCCAGAACTTGTCTTTTGTCCTTTCCTTAACCATGCGGTATTTACCTGCCGGCGCTTGGGTGCCAGCGTCTTTACTGGTGCAGATTGATCTGCCCCGCTTCTGAAAAGGGGATCTTGCCCAGCAGCGGGAGATCGACATTGAGATGACCCTTGAGGCGAAAATCCAGATTCTCCGGTTTTGCTTCGGCGAGGGCAGCCAGGTGCCGCATGGACTGGAGCAGGGTGGTGCTCATTTCGACCGTCACCCGCGTTTCCCCATAGGCAGGGATCTCTACCGGTGAAGCATTGACACCCGTGGCAAAGGCTTTGCCCTCCAATTCCACCTCATAATAAATGCCGGTGATGGGCAGGGCCACATCATTGGGATTGATCAGGCGAAACGTGAGGGCGTAACGCTGCTCGAGTAATTGCGCCTCTATCACCTTGAAGCCGACCAGGTTCAGCTTGGGTTTTTCCAACTGGCTGAGTGTGGGCGCGCAACCCGGCTGCAGCCCGAACAGGGCTACCCAAAGGACGACTGCGAAGTGCCGTATGTATGCCTTCATTTTAAATTTCCTTTTGAGCAGTGTTCCCGGGCCGGACCCGGTCAGGACCCCGCCCCATCGCCAAACTGCTCGAAAAATTCGGTGATGCGCTTTTCAGACCAGTACAAGCCCTTATGGTTGAACTGGATAAACCCTACATGGCCGCCGGATGCAGGCATTTCCAGGTATACCGCTGAATTTTCAGCGGCCGCTTGCACCGGGAAACAGGCCGGCGTCAGAAAAGGATCGTTGACGGCCGAGATCATGAGCGTGGGGACGGCGATGCCTGCTATCCAGGGTTTGCTGCTGCATTGGGACCAGTAGTCGTCCGCATTCTTAAAACCATTGATCGGGGCGGTATACCGTTCGTCGAAATCCCTGAAGGTGCGCAGGGTCGCATAGTCGGTATCATCGATACGATTGGGGAACAGCACCTTTTTGGCCGCCACCTTTGCACCTAAAAGTCTTAAAAAGCGTTGCATGTATAAGGCATTTGACCGCCGGGCCAGCGCTGCCGCCCCGGCCGCCAGATCACAGGGGACCGAGAGGACGGCGGCGCAGCTCACCAGGGGGTTGACCCGGTCGCGGTTCTTTCCCAGGTACAAGAGCGTTATATTGCCGCCTATGCTGAATCCCATCAAACCAACCCGATCGTAGTCGCCGACGGCGACCGCGTGTTCAATGACCAGGGCCAGATCATCAAACGAGCCGCTGTGATAGGATTTCAAACGGCGATTGGTCTGGCCGCTGCAGCCCCTGAAGTTCCAGGCGAGGCAATCCCAACCGTACAAATTGAGCGCCCGCACCATGCCTTTCACATAGGCCCGGTCAGAATCGCCCTCGAGGCCGTGGGAGATAATGGCCAGGCGGCGGCAGCCGCACCGGGACCAGTCAAGATCCAGAAAATCCTCATCGGGGGTATCGATACGTTCACGGACATAGGTCACGGTTTTGATTTTCCGGAACAAAGAAGGAAAGATCGTTTGGATATGGCCGTTCTTCATAAACGGCGGCGGCGAGTAGGTTGCTGGTGAAATCATGTCCGCAAGGCCTTTCTGACGATTTGGACCGTGTCGGCAATGGCGTCGGCGGGTTCACTGTCAATTTGGAAATGGATGACTCGCAAAACGGCCTGAAGGACCTCGCCGAGGGCCTTTTGGGTCGCGGCGATACGTTTGGTTATGCGGCCGGGTAGTGCATACCCGTCGGCATTCTGTTCACTCAGACCGAAGTCATCCACCAGGATCACCTCTTTGAGCGGCCTTGGCAGGCACGTGTCCTGCAGGGTTTGCCAGAAGCGACGATCCGCTTTAGGACAACCAATGTCGGCTGAATTGGCCACGATAAATGCCGCCCGGTTGTCCATACCTTTCAGTTCGCTTGCCGGGGTTGCCGGGATACCGAGGGCGGCCAGGTGTCCTTGGATGGCGAGTGTTGCTTCGGCATAATGGTCGGTGGCAATCAGGCCCACTGCACGCGGGTTTTGCTGAATCTCGGCCAGAAGCGGCTGCCACCCAGGGTCGATGCTAGAATTTTGCAAATAGGCCTTAACAAATCTGGAGCAAGCCGCATCGATCAATTGCCGGGGCGCCGTTGAAATTGCCTGCGTCCGGATGTGTTCAGCGGCAATGGCTCTGAATCCCGCGGCCGACCGACTGGCCGTAGACCAGGTCGGGTTCACCACCATCTGCCAGTAGCGATCCGCTGTATCGATGCCGATGGCGGCCAGACCGCTCTTTTCCAGATGCCGCTGCAGCCGGTCCGGTTGACCGAATTCAACCGCGCCCAGGCTTAACGTACCGGAGAAATCGAAAATGACAAGGGTGTGCGGTTCCAACTGTGTGGTCCTTTGGTTTCAATCCCAGAATGCATGAAAATGGTGGACGGGTCCGTGCCCTTGTCCCAGGCTATATCCGGCCCCGGCCGTGAGCGCCTGGAGTACGTACCGCTTCGCTTCCCGTACGGCTGCATCGATCGGCCGGCCCAGGGCCAGGTTGGCGGCGGTGGCCGAACTGAGGGTGCAACCGGTGCCATGCGAATTGGGGGTGTCAATACGGTCGGCCTCCAGGCGTATCGGGGCCTTTGCGCCGCCGACATATAAAAGATCGGGGCTTTGGGTAGCATCCAGATGGCCGCCTTTCAAGAGTACCGCCCGGCAGCCCAGCTGGGCCAAGTCCCGACAGGCCGCCGCCATCTCTTTTTCAGTCGTAACATCGCGCCCCAATAATACCCCGGTCTCGGGCAGGTTGGGGGTTATCACATCGGCCATGGGCACCAGATGGGATTTGAGGGCTGCCACGGCATCGTCCTGTAGAAGTTTGTCGCCGCTTTTGGCAACCATGACCGGATCCAGCACGATGTTGGTAACGGCGTGACGGCGCAGGGCCTCTGCCACGGCCTGGATAACGTCAGGTGAGTGCAGCATGCCGATCTTGACGGCATCGACCCCGATATCCGTCAGGACGGCATCGAGCTGGTGGGTGATAAATTCAGGCGGGACGGGATGGATGGCGGTTACGGCAACCGTATTTTGCGCTGTGAGCGCAGTAACGACCGACAGGCCGAAACAGCCGATAGCACTGAATGTTTTAAGATCAGCTTGTATGCCGGCACCGCCGCCGCTGTCGGAACCGGCAATTGTCAGCGCGCGTTTGTATGTTTTCATTTTATGCAATCCTTTATTTCCTGGTCCTCAGGGCCAAGCCTGTCCCGCTTACCGGGAGTCAGAGGTTTTAGGCTGTGCCGTAAATGCATTATTCTCGCGCAGAGACGCAGAGGCGCAGAGAAAATCAAAACCAGAATTGGGTCGCACTATCGTGCGGAAAGACACTTCAAGGCCTTTTGGGTTTTATCACCGCGTAGCGGGATAATATTTGTGGTTTTCTCCGCGCCTCTGCGTCTCTGCGCGATGCATGGTTTTGCCTTTGTGTTTTGATGGCGAAGCCCCTTTTAAGGCCTGCCCAATGCCCGGCCCTCTGGGCCAGGATTCTTAACATTTGCTTTCGATCTTTCTATTCAAATTGCCCCGACGATTAAAGTTTAAATTGTTGCCAATTGCCTGAGGATCCAAGAAGGGTCTGCCTTTTCACTTGACCCCTTGGACCCTTATCCCCTTGTGTTGTTGGCCTCGTCCCCCGTTCTGCATGGGCCTGCTCGATGGTTTTGCGCAGCTGGGTCGTCGCTAAAAATGGATCTTCGGCCGCACAAATGGCCGAGACCACGGCGACACAATCGGCACCGGCCCGGATAACCGCCGCTGCATTGGATGCGTCCAACCCACCGATTCCCACCAGCGGGTGGCGCGTAAAATCCTTTATCCGGGTGACACCTTCCAGGCCCCACGGTTCCTTGGTATCCGTTTTTGTGGGCGTGGCATAAACCGGGCTGATTCCCAGGTAATCGACCTGCAGTTGCTGGGCGGTAACCACATCCTCCCAGGTCTCCACGGAAAGCCCGATGATCGCGTCGGGTCCCAGCAACTGCCGGGCGGTTGCCGGGGGCATATCACTTTGGCCCACATGTACGCCGTGCGCACCCACCGCCAGAGCTACGTCAACCCGGTCATTGATGATCAGCGGGATACGATGCGGGGCCAGCAGGGTCAGGATGCGGGCGGCCGTGTCGATAAAGCGGCGGGTGGAAGCGGTTTTTTCTCTGAGTTGAACGCAGCATGCCCCGCCGCGGGCAGCGGCCGCAACTACCGCGGCCACACCCCGGGTTCCGCATAGCTCGCGGTCCGTTACCAGGTAGAGACCCTTCATGGCAAAGTCCCGGCTTGCAGGAGGCCAACCACGTCTTCTTTATGCATTCGATAGAGACTATCGAGAAAAGCGGTTTGTAACGTTGCCGGTCCATCAGCTGTCTGGGCGGCCATTTCACCGGCAATTCCCATGGTGGCCATGGCATGGGCCGTGGCCTGTACCGGGGATGGGTTTATGGCCGCAAAGGCACCACACAGTGCACTCGCGGTGCAGCCCAGGCCGGTTACCCGCGGCATCAACGCATGGCCGTTGGCAATGGTCAGCACCTTGTCAGTGCCGATAATATAGTCGGTTTCCCCGCTGATGCAGATGGTGCTGCCGACTCTGTCATTGAGAGCCTGGCCGGCGGTCACGGCACTTTCCGCTGCGGCGGTGGCATCCACCCCTTTGGTCTGGGCATCACTGACCATGAGAGCGATGATTTCGGAGGCGTTTCCACGAATGATGGCCGGTGCGGTTACCCCCATCAGCGTATCGGCGGTCTGCGTCCGGTAATCCGTGGCTCCTACGCCGACTGGATCGAGGATAATCGGAATCTGCTTTGCGGCGGCGGCTTTCATCGCGGCGGCCATGGCCTGTACCCAGGGATTGCTGAGTGTGCCGATATTCACCACCAGGGACGCGGCGATGCCGGTCATTTGTGCGACTTCTTCGACGGCATGGGCCATAACCGGTGAGGCACCGATGGCCAGCAGGGCGTTCGCTGTGGTGTTCATGACGACATAATTGGTGATATTGTGAACCAGCGGTGCTTGATCCCTGATCTTTTCGATATCCTGCCAAACTGCTTCTGCGGTTACGGTCATGACCTGCTCCTTGTTTGTTCGTTTTTAAAACTGATTTTCAGGGCCAGTTCAGAGATAATTGGCTATGCCGGGGTGTTGGCACCCAGGTTGTTTAGGCTATAGGCTGAAGACTGTTAGGAAAACCATTTAATCTGCAATATTCCGGCAGACGCTTCAGCGCTGGTTACAAGTTGGCGGCTCCTTGTCGGCAAAGAGCAAAGGTTTTTCTATAACCTAAAGGCCTACAGTCTATTAGCCTGAATCCGGCCAGGATACTTTATATCTCGATACGGCGCCATTTTATCAGGGCCTGCACCAGGATGCCAATAAAAAAGGCGACGCCCATATTGGTGGTAGCCAGGCCGATCCCGGCGACCAGAAAGCAGATGAAATAATCCGTACGGTTCTCTACGTCCCGGATCAGCAAAGCCAGTTCCAGTCCCGCGAAAAGCAGGAGCACACCTAAAACCCCCTGCGGTATGGAGGCCAGCAAGGCGATGCCTATCTTGCCGAAAGCCAGGGCAAGCGCGACAAAGATCCCGCCGATCATGAGGTTGGCGCCACCGGATCGGGCGCCGAAGCGATAGTGGGCAGCCAGGCCGCCGGCCCCATGGCACATGGGCATGCCGCCCAGCAGACCCGTGCCCAGATTGGCAAGGCCCATGCTGATGGAAAAATTCCGGTTGGACACCTGGCCGGGAAGCCGCTTCTCACCGAAAAACGTACGGCAGGCATCCGTCGTACCGATAACGGCATTGCCCAGCGTCAAGGGAATTTGGGGTATGACCAGCAGCATGAGTGCAGCCGAAAAATCGGCCGGTGCCACCGGCTGGAAATGAACCGGGGTTGGGCCCAGAGCAAACTCCAGGCCGCGTAGGGCTCCCAAGAAAATGCCGGCGGCCATGCCCCCGGCTACCAGAATCAGAGCAGCCGGGAATTTTCTGTTCGTCAACAGGAATAAAACCATGATGAACCCGGCTACCCCGATGAATGGATTTAACAGGCCCGCAAAACCGACCGCCGCCGACTGCCTGATAAACAAATCCGGATTGAGGATATAGGCGATGCCCTTGTTTATCAGGAGCAGTCCCAGCCCGGCCTGAATGCCGCGAATAATAGGCCGGGAAAAAAACCTGGCCAGGCGATCGATAAGCCCGGTGAAGGCCAGCAGCAACAAGATCACCCCCATACTGATGCCCGCCGCCGCCATGATGCTTACAGTGACCCTTTCCGGATAGGCAATGGCTATGGCGCTCACGACCTTGAGCGGTTGCACCGGGATGGGCAGCTTGAAAAACAGGCCGGTCGCAACGTAGAATAATCCCACCGTGAGAAGGACCGTGGTCACACTGAGGCCGGTAACCAGCATCAGCGCAACGGACAGTGGAATGATCGTGCCCAAGTCGCCCAGTGAACCGGCCAATTCCAGGCGATCGAACTTATAAGGACCTATTTGCATGTCTGAAGCTCCTTAGCAGCATCCAGACGCCCAGCAAAATAAAGGGGATGCTGAGCAGTTGCCCCACGTTGAGGAAGAATTCATGACCAAATGCGGCCTGCCGGACTTTTAAAAATTCAAGTACGAACCGGATGCCAAAGGTGGTGGCAAGAAATACACCCAGCAGCTGTCCCGGCGGAATCGCCGTGCGCTGCCGGCGGTAAAGCATGAGCAGCAGGAAAAATATACATGCATAGGCAACCGCTTCGTAGAGTTGTACGGGATGACGCGGTACCGGATTTACCCGGGCGAAGATAAAGGCCCACGGCAGATCCGTCGGGGTTCCCAGTATTTCCGAGTTGAACAGGTTGCCCAGCCGGATAAACGTGCCGGCCAGGGCTGTGGCGATGCTCAGTCGGTCTAAGATCCACAGGTAGGTCTGTCCCGGCGTATTGCGGGCATACAGGTACAGGGCGACAAAGAGTCCTATTCCATTGCCGTGACTGGCCAGACCGCCTTCCCAGATTTTCAGGATGTCGATCGGATGGGTCAGATAGTATACGGGATCGTAGAACAGGCAGTGGCCCAATCGGGCGCCGACCAGAGCGCCGATGACCACATACTGAAATAGCCGGTCGACATCACGGCGCGAGCGGCCCTCAACCCGGAAAACCCATTGCATGACCAGCATGCCGATCAAAAAGCCCAGAGCGAAGAGAAATCCGTACCAGCGCAGGGAGACCGGGCCGAGCGAGAACATCTCGGGGCTGACTTGCCAGATGATATAGCGGCCGGTTTCCATATTGAATTGCTGGTTATTGAAACCGGCTAAAATCGACTCCACGGGCGCGCCCGCGCGCTCCAAACCAGGCCTGTTCGTTGTCGGGAACCGGCGTATGGTCCTCAGGCTGGCGGTGGACAAGGGCGATGGATTCAGACGGACAGGTCGAAATACACAAACCACAACCAATACAGCGGCCGGGATCGATTTCGAACGTTTCATCAGTCTCCGTGATGGCCTGAACCTGGCAGCGCTCATCCCGGCAGACGCCGCATTGAATGCAAGACGCCTGGTCGATGCGGGCATAGAAGTGGCTGTTGGTGGCCTCGTTCAAGCCCCACTTGTTGATCGAGCGCAGAACGCCGCAGCAACAGCCACAGCAATTACAGATGTAGTAGTGCCCGCTTTTGACGTTGCTGGTCATGTGGACCAGTCCTGCGTCCTCGGCCCTTTCCAGAGTTGCGAAGGCCTCCTGTTTCGAAATGGACCGAAATGTCCGGTGACTGTCAAAGAAGCCGGGTACCGGGGCGATACCCATGCAGATTTCAAGGGGTGCATCGCAGCCTTTGCCCAGCAGCTTCTGCTCTTTCTTGCAAATGCATTCACCCAGACCGAACGACTCGCCGACGTTGATAATGGCCGATACCTGCTGATAGGGCAGGGGGTCATGTTTTTCCGTCAAAGTCTGTTCGATCGGCAGCACCTGCATCAGTTGCGGTTTGCCTTTGAAAAATTGCGGACCGAAATGTTCATTGTAGGCTTCGGCCAGGCGGGCAAGTTCCTGGTCCATACGTTCCAGCTGAAATTCATAGATGCCAAAGACCCACGGGATCATCTTGAATACAACCACCTCGCCAAAGTCCACGCCGAACAACTGGCCGCGTTTCCACATGGCGTTGAGGCGTTCGGCCAGGCCGGCCAGGGGGCGGCCGGTTCGTTTGGCAATCTGTTCAGGGGTCTCAAAAGTGAGGCGCAGGTCACAAAAAAGCGCTGCTTCTTCCGGTGTAAAGATTTTTTTCAGCAGGGTAATTTCCAGACCATCGGCGGTGGCCGGAAATCCATTGGGCAGGGTGTCGAGTGTATCGGCCAATTTACGATATATAGCTGTATTCATTGCTGGAATCCTTCACATGGGCATGCAATTCTGTGTTCCCGGGGGTGGCCGCAGGTAAGTTGTCGTGACTGGAAAAGGTCGGCCATAAAACTGAGCATAGGATAAACATGTCGCCGGAATGCACCGCTGTGTGGGTATGCCGGCGGCCGCCCGGCCTTACGGCGCAGTCCTTTATTCAGAAGGGTGCCCACCCGCTAGGAAATAGAAATGACCCAATTCGGGATCGATTCCCACCGGCTAATTCAGCAAATAGACACCCAGGTTCTTATCGAATGCTTCTGCCTCGGCGAATTCGGTTCCGATGCGGCGCCCGTTAATATTACGGATAACGACCGTTTTCAGGACCGGTGACCGTCCGGCGTCATTCAATCTGAAATCCACATCCAGGGTATCGCCGATCTGGAGGCCATGGTCGTTGTTCAGTTCCAACTGCAAGCCTTTGCGGGACAGGTTCCGGACCGTCATGTGGCCCTCAATTTTATCGCCCAGCGGCGATATGTGGGTATAGGTGCCCGCAAGATTTACTGCTTTACGGACCATACCTCTTTTTTCAAGGGTGACCTCGAATTGGTGTCCGCATTTACACTTGCACTTGACCGTGAGCGCTTTGCCGATATCTTTATACCGTGACACATCGGCAATCTTGGCGTGGTCACAGATTTCACAAATGAAAGTGGCCTTGACATCATCGGTTACGTAAGTTTTCCTTAGCATGGTCAAACCTCCTGCCAATACCGCGCCCGATGATAAATAATATTAATAGTTTAATCCGCATGTGCCTGTCAAGGCAAATTAACGGAGAGCGCGGTCAAATCAAAATTATAATAAACCATTGAAATTAAATTTAGCCGAATCTGCGGCCGGGGTTTCTTCCGGGCCATTCGACCGGGTCTATTCATAAATATCGGTAATTGTTTAAAATAGTTTAGAAAAAAGGTTGACGGGGGGGCGGCACGGTGCACCCCTATGGAATTATTCTATTTTTCCAGTGGCCAGGGTGAGATTTAGGCCACCATGCCTGAAATCCATGGTATCCACCTGGAATGGCAACTGTTTGGGTAGTTCCGGGTCCGGAAGAATCAATGCCAGGTTCCAGTTCGACCAATGGGAAATGAGACGACGCCCAATGTCGGCATATAGTTGCTTGCGGGGACCGCTGGTTTTCAAACGTATGCCATAGGGTGGGTTGAGGGTGACGATACCTGGGGTGGACCCCTGGGTCGGCGGTGATAGGGTGAAAAAATCTCCGGTCCGCACCTGGATGGCCGGTCCCAGATCGCTTCCGGTGACAATTGCGTTCAATTGCGCAATTGCCCCCGGGTCCTTATCCGATGCGAAAATGACCGGGTCCGGAGGGATATCGATTTGATTGCCGGCTATTTTTAGCATGTGTTTCCAGCGGCCGGGACGAAAGGATGGCCAGTCCATGAAGGCGAATTTACGATACCATCCCGGCGGAATGCGGCTGGCGGCCAGGGCTGCTTCCAGGGAGAAGGTTCCGGAACCGCACATGGGGTCCGCCAAGATGGTGTTCTGAGAAAATCCGGCCATGGCAAGCGTGGCCGCGGCGAAGGTTTCCCGCAGGGGCGCCGTACCGCCGGCTGTTTTCAGACCCCGTTTATAGAGTGGGTCTCCGCTACTGTCCAGCGAGAGGGTAAACGTATCGGCCACGCAGCGGACCGCAATCTTCAAAGCCGGTGGGGGTGTATCCCCGGGCGCCGGCAGGCCGGGTTGGGTGGAACGCCGGGCGTTGATAGCGTGCTCGCAGCGTTGGGCAATGGCGGTCGTGTGAATCAAACGCGAACGTCGGCTGGTAACGTTCACCTCAAAGGGTTGTTGTTGGAACAGGTAAAGCTCCCAGGGAAACGCCTCAAGCTTTTTTTCCAGTTGCCTGAAGTGGGTGGCTCGAAATTGGCCGATACGCATCAAAATGCGAGAGGCGGTCCGCAGGTGCAGGTTGGCGGCATAGGCATCATGCAGCCGTGCTCGAAAGAAGACTCCGCCTTTTTCAATCTGCAGTTCTTGGCAATCAATTGGTAAAGCAGCCAGTTCCTCCCGGCAAAGGGATTCCAGCCCCGGCAGGGTAACCGCGAAAAACGTATGGTCACGCCCGACTATGCGGCGTTTGATTCTTTTTTGCAGGGCATTGGTGTTGGCCATGGTCGTCTGTATTGATTTGGTTACCGTCAAACCTGGGCAATACGCCCGGTCACAAGCGTCATGGGCAAAACATTGACGGGTTTGCACGTTCCCGGCGCGTAACCGAAAATTTGGGCACCCGTGATAGGGTGGTCATTGACTCTCCCAGATTTTACCCATAGGTTCTATCCAATCAGTGCCAGTAATGCAAACCGGGGAGATATTTTCATGCAGCCGGTCCATTTTATGACCGCGTCCTATGCCCAGCCGGAATTAGAAACGAAGGTGTGGACGTTGATGGATATCTGTGGGGGACGATCTATAAGCGCCGGACACCGGGTTTTGATCAAGCCCAACTTTCTCCTGCCGGCCAAGCCGGAAAGTGGGATTCTGACCCATCCGGGCATTGTGGCCGCGACGTGTAAATATGCTTTGCAGCGCGGTGCCGCGGTCTTGGTGGCCGACAGTCCGGCCACGGGAACCTTCAACCGGCTCGTCAAAAAGGGCGGGTTTGCACAGGCCCTGGAGGGTCTTGGCGTTGAATTACGGCCTTTCAGGGAGACGGTGTCGGTGGATATCGGCGCGCCATTCGGCAATATTACCCTGGCCCGTGATGCCCTGGAGGCGGATATCGTCATCAACCTGGCCAAACTAAAAACCCACAGTCAAATGCTCCTGACCCTGGGCGTAAAGAATCTGTTCGGTTGCGTGGTTGGAATGGAAAAGCCGCAATGGCACCTGCGCAGCGGGGTTGATCGCGACTGGTTCGCGCGCTTGCTGGTGCAAATCCACTACACCGTGCGTCCAATGCTTACCTTGGTAGACGGGATCCTGTCACTGCAAGGTGATGGTCCCGGAAAAGGGGGACAGCCCCGCCACACCGGCGTTCTTTTGGGCGGTCGGGACGCGGCTGCCGTGGATGCAGCTGTCTGTCGAATGTTGCGCCTCGATCCTGGGCAGCTGCCCACCCATCGTGCTGCTGAGGCCAGGGGGCTGGTGGATGGTCGCCAGGACATTCGGGGTAATTTTAAAACAGTTGCCGATTTCAAGTTGCCGGAGCAGGGGGCCGTGGCCTTTGGCCCGGATTTTTTAAAGGGTTTTATCCGGTCCCATATCCTCCAGAAGCCAGTCGTCGACCACCATCGGTGCCGCAGCTGCGGGGAGTGCTGGACCTTCTGTCCAGCAGCCGCCGTGGTTGATTCCGGCCAGTCGGTTGCGTTTGATTACGGCCGCTGTATTCGCTGCTATTGCTGCGTGGAGGTTTGCCCTCACGGGGCCCTGGCGGCCAGGCTGCCGCCTTTTGGCCGGTTGGTGGAAGCAATAAGGGCTCTCAGCAGGAGTGCCGGACAGCGTCCGCATTGACAATAGCCGGGCTTTTTTGTATTTTACCCGGGATCAGGACGCAGACCATGCCCTGTCATCCGTGCAATTCCGATACAGCTAAACAGGTTACAACCGATAAATCCCTAACTTTAACCTCGCAGAGGGGGCAACATGATCAATAAAGTGATTCTGGTGGGCAATCTTGGCCGGGACCCGGAGATCCGCTACACGCCCAGCGGTATGGCGGTCGCCAATTTCAGCATCGCGACCACGGAAAAATGGAAAGATAAACAGAGCGGCGAAATGCAGGAGCGCACCGAGTGGCACCGTATCGTCGCCTGGGGCCGACTGGGTGAGATTTGTGGCGAGTATCTTGCCAAGGGCCGCCAGGTCTATATTGAGGGGAAACTGCAAACCCGGCAGTGGGAAAAAGACGGGGTCACCCGGTATACGACCGAGGTGGTGGCCTCCGAGATGAAGATGCTGGGGTCCAAGACCCAGGGCGACGGTTATCGCCCGGCGGATTCACCCCAGGTTCCCGAGTATTCCGGGCCACCCCTGCCGGGAACCCAGGATGACGATGACATTCCCTTTTAGACTCTGTGTTGCTGATTGCAACCCGGTCCAAATTGTAAAAGGCGTATATCTTCAGATATGCGCCTTTTATTTTTCCGGTGCACAAGTTACTGTCTGAGTAATGAAAATATTTGAATACGGTTCTCTAAAAAGCTCCAGTTGGCATAAAGTACTCGGATATAGGGTCCATATCCCAAGTAATGTTATTCCAAGTAATCTTGGATGATCTCACGGCCTGCTGGACGATACGCATA
>Ga0126333_1000010_pt1 | contig 82079 bp, 71 predicted proteins | sample InaspJWI54metaG_FD_94488 | JGI IMG/M metagenome (GOLD analysis project Ga0126333, IMG submission 94488) | Marine gutless worms symbiont microbial communities from Oahu, Hawaii - Inanidrilus sp. 2 OAHU.JWI-54 metaG | ecosystem: Host-associated > Annelida > Digestive system > Unclassified | place...
ACCCCACTCAGAACCCTTCGGTATATTTGATTTTTTTGCCTTTTGATATAATTTATGGTAGGCTTGTCCTGTTGTTGTCAGGCCCTTGCGGGAAAAACACTTTCGGCAGGATTGCCTCTGTGTGGCCGAAGATCAGGCCGTTCCATCTGAATATCGGGTTATCTTCATGCGCACCAAGGTTTTGTATATAACCAGCGCCTGTGTTATTTGCGGGGCCGTTATCATCTGGCTGAACAAGTCATTTTTCCTTGGCTTGCCGAATTTTTTCGCCTGGTTTATCGCCGGGGTCACAGTGGTTTTTCTCTTCGTATCCATCATCATCAAAAACGTTCCTGCCGAGAGCAGCAATTCAGAGAAGCCAACCCCGGAAGACTCGTTTGCAGAACGCCGGGAATTTCCCCGTATCCGCCACCGGCTTAACCGACGACCCCGGTTCGTATTAGAAAGGGATGAACTGGAGGTACTGGATATCTCGGAAAGGGGACTGCGATTCGAAAACAAAGCGGATATCCGTCTCCAGGATTGGGTCCGGGGCACCCTGGTCTTCTCGGATGGGACCACCCTGGATATTAACGGTCTCGTGGTTCGCAAACAGGCGAATACAGTCAGCCTGCAGTTGATCACAACCATACCAACGGATATGCTGGCCCGGGAACACGAGCATCACCTCGGTAAACCCGAGGATAGTAATGACAATTGAGTAAAGAATCCTGGCCCTCAGGACCAGGCTTTGGTTTGCCCCTGCAAGGGGCGTGCAACCAAGAAACGCTTTGCCCGCACTGTCGGATTAAGGGGATCAGGTTGAAGACTGAAGACTGAGGAAAAACCTTAAAACCAATCTGATCGAATTGATAGCAGGGACATCAAGGACTGGGCAAATCAGGCAAATCTGAGTTCTGTGGTTCTTACCACGCTGTCACCTTCAGTCTTCAGCCCAGCCTAAACACCGGGAACAGGCTCCCGAATAGTGGGACAAGTTTTGCCCTGAGAACCAGGTTTATTAGGACTGCAGAAAGAACCACAGAACGGGGAAGGCAATACCACAACTTATGCGGAGTGCGTCAATGAAATTCAAATCGGCTACCATGTTCATTATCGCCCTGGCCTTTGCGGGAATTCTGCTGCAGGACTGGATGCATCCGATCCCGGGCCTGGCTGAGGAAGATCGCCTCGGCGCTGTTACCGACAATGTAAGGCTGCGCAGAACGCCCGGCCTGAACGGAGACATCATTGCCGGACTTCAAAAAGGATTGCCTGTCAAAGTATACGGGGAAAAAGACGGCTGGTATCGGGTTTCCGCAAGGAAAAATTACAAGCAACTCAACGGCTGGGTCTACAAACGTTACGTGGAAATTGTCTCTGTGGATACCCCGAGCGCCCTGCCCGAAATTAAAATCTCCCCACCCTTGAAGGCCAGCGGGCAGCCAATACAGTCTGCAAAACTCCCTCCGGCATCTTCCCCACCAGCCAAGGTTAAGCGCAACCAGCCGTCGCCTGCGGTAATGCCCGCCAAACCGGCCGCCCCGGCAAGTGTCAAAAGCGTCACCCCCCCGACAGGTAACCAGAAAACGGCCGCCGATAAACAAGACCGGCAGGTTTCTGAAAAGCACTCTACGTCAACTGCTACGGAAAAACCCGCCGCAACTGCGGCCGGGTCATCTGCCAACAGCAGCGTCCGGCTTCTACTTTCTATCTCCCCTCTGGTATTGGCGATCATCGCCCTGCTTGTGGCCGTCCGGGCCTTCCGGGCAAACCGTACCCCTGCTTCCGAAGATTCATCACCACAATCCCAGCCTGAACCGGTTTGTGCCGAGGCGTCACCTACCATTACCCCGGGCAAGCAACCCGTAAATGAAAAACGGCGGGCACCGCGCCTGAACAGGTTGGTGGAGGTGGATTTTGCGATAGATGGTAAATTTTATCGCGGTTTTATCAACAACTTAAGTGAAACGGGGGTCTATGTCGATACACCTGAAAAATTTACTGTCGGCCAGGAAATTACGATTTCCTGCCCGGCAATCGATACCGGTGGACATGTTAAGCGTGACGGCATGATCGTACGCCTGACTGAAACCGGCATCGCGGTTCATTTTCAACAAGGTGCCCTGCCGTAACGCGGGCCCTTTCCCAATGCCAACCCGGCCCCTGAACTAATCCTTGTAACCAACCCGGTTTATACGTTAGTTTAGCCTTTCTATGGAATAACCATAGAAGCTATCTCAAAAAACGGATTTTGGTTCAAGTTCCCGTCTTCGCTCTCCGAGCTTCGCCGGACAAGCAAGCTTTCCGGCAGAGTGTATCAGCCATAGCTTCAGCGAAGGCTGAAGATTGGGCCAAAGACTTTTTTGAGATAGTTTCTACAATGTTATCGTGAGGGAAATGATGGAACGTGTGCCCACAAGGAAAGATGCTTTTGACCTGCTTAACCGCTACAACAAATCGGAGAGTCTTATCAAGCATGCCCTGGCTGTCGAAGGCGTCATGCGTTACATGGCCCGGAAAAAAGGTGCCGATGAGGAAAAATGGGGTGTTATCGGTCTCATACACGACCTGGACTACGAGCAGTATCCCGATCAGCATTGTTTGAAAACTCAGGAGATCCTGGAAGAAAACAACTGGCCGGCGGAATATATCCGGGCGGTCATCAGCCATGGGTGGGGGATCTGTGTGGATGTTAAACCGGAAAGCGAACTGGAAAAAACGCTATACGCCATCGATGAACTGACCGGTCTGGTAGCCACCAGTGCCCTGGTCCGTCCTTCAAAAAGTGTCCTCGACATGAAAGCCAAATCAGTCAAGAAAAAGTGGAAAGACAAACGTTTCGCGGCCGGCGTGGACCGGTCGATCATTGCCCGGGGGGCTGAAATGCTGGGCGTCGAGATTTCCGAATTAATTACGGACACAATTATGGGCATGCGGGAGGTGGCGGAAGAGATCGGCCTGAAAGGCACCGCTTAGAAATGGTTTTAAAACCTCCCCTCAGGCCCAATCTATGCGTTGGTCGACAGATTTAATTCCTCGAAATACTATCAGTAATCCTCCGGTTCCGACCCACATTTGGGAATCAATCGGCGGGAAGTCCCGCATCGCGGGGAAAGCTGTCGCCCGCCTTGACCTTGAACCCGATGGAAGGTTTTAAAACCATTTCAGAGGATTGATATCTTCTCTCGGAAAATCGGAATGTTCGTTTGGTAATAGGGAATTTCGTATTGGATATTTGGCATTGAATAGGCCCCCAAACGGGGCTTATTGCCCTTTGTAGCTTGCCTCGTATGAATCGAAGAGTTCCTGGGCCCGTTTTGCCGCGGCCCGGGATGTCTGGGTCATCAGATTTTTGGTTTTGAACCAGCCGACCCCCATCCGTGAGCTAAAACCCATCAGCTTTGCCCCCGGCTCCACCGGATTTCCAAAACCGGCCAGGGTTGTATGCGTCAGACGGCCCGTGGACGCATAGAAAGCGGAACTGTCGTGCAACAAACCCTTGCCATCACCATTCATTTCGATTGCCAGCCGGGTCATGCCGTTATCCGCGGTTGCATTTTCGACGATCTCACCTATAGCGACCCCATTGGCATACACACCATTTTCAAAAAGAGTGGGTGTGCTCTCAAACATAATGAAAAAGAGATTGCCCTTTTTTTCCTGGCAACCGGTGGCAACGAGCAGGGCAAGAAGAATTGAAAGTAGAACTGACTGCCGCATGCATCCTCCTGGCAATATCATTTTCAGTAGATTCCGGGGTGACGAGAAGCCATCTGTCATCAAGTTCAGCACCATATAAAACGGTGTAAATTAAATCAAGCAAAACAAGGTACCCCGCCGGCCGGCGCCGCGGGCTTGAAATGCCGCTGAAACTGTTTAAAATTATTGCATTGATCGGCACTATCGAACCTGAAAGGATTGTCGCTTGCCCTGGACCCCTTCCAAAAATATTCGCAACTTCATAGGCTTATCTTCTTTTCAGATGCTGGCCATGTTTCGGCGCGGGCTTTTCTACAGCTTTCTGACCATCTACCTACGCCATTATCTCGGCCTGAGTGTCACCGAGACCACCTTGTTTGCCACCGGCCCGATGATTATGAACGTTCTATTCCAAACCTTCACCTGGGGGCCGCTTTCCGATAGGTGGCAGCTGCGCCGCACCTTCATTATTGCCGGCGAACTGCTGGCGGCTGCCGGCACCCTGATCGTTTGGTATGCGCATATCCTGACCGCTTCAAACCACCTGGCGGGATATATCATCATTATCGGCCTTTCGATCGTTGAAATTTTCTGGTCCATGTCAAACGTGGGCTGGAGCGCGCTGATTTCCGACATCTACCCGGCGCAGAGCCGCAATGCCGTCCAGGGCCGGCTTTCGTCAGTTGGCGGCCTGGGCCGGATTCTGGGGGTATGGATCGGGGGGCTGCTTTACGATGGATACGGTCTGGCCTATGCCGGGTGGGGGTTTCACCGTGGGTCCCTGTTCTTTGTTGCCGCCGGCGTTATGCTGCTCTCAGTTTTTCCCCTGTTGCTCCTGCCGGAGGGTGGGTTCAAACAGGAAGACAGCATAACGCCCGCGGCCGATGATAAAGCGAAAGCCGGGTCTACACGCATCTTCGTAATATTTTTAGTCGCCATGACGTTTATCAATTTCGGCCGCAATTCCATTGCCGTCATATTTCCCCAATACCTTGTACTGGAGGGCGGCTTTGCCGTATCGAGCGTCACCTTGAGCTACATCGTCAATATGCAGTCGGCCGCCATCATGTTTACCGGACTGCTCGCCGGCTGGATTTCCAGTCGCACCGGGGACGACCTGGCCCTGGTGATCGGGTCCGTGCTGACGATTGCGGCCCTGGTCATCATGGCCCTGACATCCAGTCTGCCCGTCATGTACCTGTGTAATTTCGTAAGAGGCATCTCAGAAGTCCTGATCTTTTCATCCGCGTATGCCTGCGCGTCCATCCTGATTCCGCCGGAACACCGCGCGCGCCTGTTTGGCTATTTCAATGCAACGTTTTTCCTAAGTTGGGGCCTGGCCGGCACCTTTATCGCCGGCCCGGTTATCGACTGGCTGGTCATGTCGGGAACTGCGGAGACCGCCGCGTACCGGATCTCCTTTATCCTGGCGGCCTTGATTACCGTCATCGGGGTCGTTATCGAGGGGCTGCTGCTCAAACAGCGTGCTGATCGCCAAGTCCTGGCATAGCTATAAACGGTCACGCTGGGCCGCTTTGGCCAGCCGGAGCCACGCCTTTGAATCGACAGCGGTGATACTGTCGGCCGTGCTGGTCAATCCCGCCGGTACCGTCAGGGTCAGCCTGGCCGCATAACCATTTCCCGGCATGCCTTTTAATCGGCAAAATTGAAGTGGGCGGCGACATCCCTGCCGGCCACTTTGTGGCCGCGCGCACCAGCGGTGGCGCGTCAAAAAAGCCTTTCAGTGAGCCAGAGAACAACCTGTTGCCAACCCGATTAATCGCCTTCTGTTTCAGACTGTTCCGCTGCTGGGTTTTTATCGGTTTCAGGCAACAACCGGCAGAGACTTACTATTGACATAACAACTTAATTTAACTATAGTTTTACAGATCCCCCCATAAAGAAGCGTCCATTCGCCAATTGGGTGGCTTCTTCTATTGACCTGCGGAGGGATGACCGCAGGGCACTGCCATACAAATGGGCCGGTCTTTTCTCTCTTCAACTTAGTCGGCGAAAGCAGCCGGCCAACAGTTCATCCCGCACGCACACGTCTCACGCTTCACCTGCAAACAGAAAATCTGGAGGAAGGTAAAATGACCTTTTCAAAAAAACTGCTGCTCGCGCTGTTTATAGGGACCTTATTGGCCGGGCAACCGCCCTTACACGCCGCCGCCCCCGATTTCAATGCCGACCGGCAGGTCAATATCAAGTGCCCCAGTTCCATAGACAAAGATCGGGTAGGACAGTTCGAACTGGACGGATTCAAACAAACCTTGCGGCGGCTCTACCACGAACTCGACCAAAACCTGGCGCAGTCTTCCAAAACAGGCAATGACGGATATACTTTCAGCAGCAATCCCAATAAGGGCTCTTTTTTCGTCGTCCACGCCAAAGCGGCCTTTCCGGCCGGGCGCCTGCAAAGCCTGAAACCGGCGGAAAAAATAGGGTTCCAGGAAGTATTCTTCGTTACCGATATCGACTGGGAAACGCACGAAGTGCAGCTGGTCAGACAACGTGGACGGAAGAAATTCCGGCTGGGGGTGAACGATTTCGAAAAGGGCTTCATCTGGTACAATGCGCTGCTTGATAAGGAGAAGGCCTACATCCCGGTGTATGGATTTTTAAGCCTGCCGGGCGAAGCCAGCGCTTTTCCCACCATCTGGAACAGCTGGGAAAAAGACCGCCAGGATATGGCCACGCCCATGGAGAGCCTGATCGACTATGATTTTTACAAGATCCTCGATTATCGGGGGGATTACTACCTGCTGGGCCAGGATTTCAACGAACTGGATTACCGGGGCAATGTGGAGGATTATGGCATTATTGGCTGGGTCCAGAAGAAGTACATTACCCTCTGGCGATCGCGGCTTTACTACAATCCCCAGCAGCGGGTCTCTTTTTACAACGATGCCAGCACGGACACCGTCGCAGCGGAGACAAATGAAATCAACCGGTTCTATGTGGACCACGCCTACCAGCAGGAAAGGTTGTTCAGAGATATCGTCGAGAAACTCGACCAGGAGAGCCTGCACCGGTTTTATACGCATTTTGGTTTCCCGCAACTGGGCAGCCCGGAGTATTTCAAGAAGGAGCAGAGCCGGACCCGGGTTTTCATTCCGGGGGCTTTTACACCTCGCCTCATGCGGCTGTTGGCCCGCTCGATGAAGAAAAACCTGAATACCTTTTTTCTGCTGGATGTTTCCCAGAGCATGCGCCCGTTTGCCGATTATGTCCGTTCCTTCAATACAGCCGTACGTGACATGAAGCATGAAGGCATCGGACTCCGGGTCAACCGAACGTTTGCCTATTGGGATTCCCCGGCCAGCGATGAGGATCCCCTGGCCGAACCTAATTTTATTCGGGTCAAACGACCCGCCGCCATCAAGTTCCCCCGGGAAGCCCGGGACCGCAACTACGCCGAGCCACTCATGCGGGCCATGATCAAGGTGATCACCGAGATTGAAAGGCTGCAGGACGAAAAGACCATCTTGCCTCTGCACCAGAAGATGCTGTTCATCATCACGGACGCCGGACCAAACGATCTGGACGATGACGTTCTGGCCGAAACCATCGCCAGGGCCAAGGCCCTCAATTTGAGTATTTATTTCATTTATCCGAAAACAACCGGTGTGCGCAAGGCCAGCCCCAACCTGTTGGACACCCCCGGTGGCACCTACAAAAACCTCGTGGCGCTGATGGACCGCTATCAGGCTGGGGGACCCAACGGCCAGATCATAAACGTGCGCACCTTCCAGTTTGAACGCAAAGTTCTACAATCACAGGCGGCCCGCAAAAAATATTTCATTGCGCAGCAACGGAACTTGCTCAGCGGCGTCAAAGATTATATTGACCATGTTTTCAGCGGACACCCCGACGCCGAAATATCCAGGGACGTCGTCCTTTTCTTCTCTGACGATCAACTGCTCACCGAAATGCGCAAATGGAGCGACCGTAAAATCCAGGTTCTCAATCACGTGTCGAAATACATCGAGTATTTCCAGGATCCGGCTGTCTGGCAGGAGCGGATCGCCATCCCGGCCAAGCCGATCGAATCCTACCTGAGGGCCGCCCGCACCCAGGATGATGTATCCCTGTCCGATCTTAAGAAACTGGTTATTATTAATTCCCTGGTAAGCGTCGACGACATTGAAACCTGCCGTCGGCTTTATGACCACATCAAGCCGCTGATCGAGCGGAAAATGTACAAAACCGCGGATGCGGTTTTCTATGAAGCCCTGACAAATAAGGAGCCCGGCAAGGACATCCAGTGGAACAGCGCCCTGGGTGAGAGCCGCGGCCCCCTGACAGGGTATCTCTCAGAAAGAGGTTTTCACCTGAACTCCTTCAACCAGGCGATCCAGCGAAAGTTCATGTATTTGCGGGTAGAAGACCTCTACGTCACCGAATAGGGTCAATAGCTGCAAGGGGGACCCCATGCGGACACTACCAAAAGCCGTATGTCTCTGCTTAACCATTGTTTGCCTGGCGGCCGGCAGGGCAGACGCCGCCAGTCTTTTCAAAGGCCGGGAAATCCACTTGAGCAACGCCGCCCATAAGGTGGTGCGCATTGGTGTAACCGGTACGACCTCAGGACACAATTTCATTGCCCTGATGGAAAAAGCGCGCCAGGAATCCATTTCGCTCGGCAAACTTGGATACTGGGAGAAGGTACCCGATCCACCGTCCTATTTGCGCAACTACGACCTCCAGTTTACCGTCAAAAACCAGTCCGCCGAACAGTTCCAACTGGAGTTGACCTACAATGCTGCCGACAGGGATATTGGTTACCGGGTCTTGGAAGGCGCCGTCGCAGTCAAACTGGACCGCAGCGGATACTACCCGGCCCTGATTGTGGTCAGTAAGGCCCCGGTCGCCGCCGTTCCGGCCAAGCCCAAACCCCAGCTATCAAAAAAGCAGCTGTTATTTTTCGACTTCAACAGCTTTGATTCGGACCTGCGCCGGCATTATGGCAAAGTCAAGCAAGCGTTAGGCAATCCCGCTTTTACGGCCTACTTTTACTACTACGAGTCAACCGGATATAAAAAGTACTACTTCAAGACATACCGGGATACCGCTAAACTGGATACGGAAAAGATGGGTCTTTCCCTTGAGGACGGCACCCTCCAATATTACCAGCGGGTGCTGGACAATCTCATAGCCCTGCACGGTTCCGATTTAACCGGCAAGATCATCCTGGTCACCCGGTACGGCAAGAAGTTTGCGCCGGCCCTAAAAAAATACGCCCGGGACATCGGCGTTAATAGTAAAACCAGCGTGGAAATATGGTCATACGCAGATGTTCGGTAGAAGGATCTTTATAATTTGTATTTGACGATGATGTTCAAAGCGGACTTTCGGAAGCTGCTGGTGGTGTGCCTGAAGATGCTTTTCAGGAAATCCACTCGCCAGAGATTTCTCTGCCTGGTGGCCGCGTTTCTTTTCATAATGGGGTTCAATACCCACAGTTATCTCAAAAAGTTCCAGGATGCGGAAATACGCAAGCTGCAGACACTGGAAGAAAAGGCCTTCAACGTGTTCTTTTTGCGGTTTCGGACGAAAAATGATTATCTGCGGTTCCACCAACGCCAGGCTCCCGAATTGGTGCGCCTGGATGCTGTTCCCCTAAACATGGCTTTTTTATACCAGAACAACCTTTTCATTCAGTATCAGGGCGACCTGCCACCGGCGCCTGCCCCTGTTGACCTCCAGGGCCTGGCTCTCCTTTACAAGCTGTTTGATTTGAATAGCGCCGCAGCCGATTTCCGATTGGCCGCCGACCCGGCCGATTATAGTGTCAGGGTGCGCAACCGCTATATCGACCACAACGGCAGGGATCTGGACCTGGACATCGTTCTCGCCCGACATAACGCCCTGAAAGGCGATCTGGCCGATGCCGCCGACCTAATCCGCGGCAACCTGAGCGGAAAGCGTCTGGCTGTTTTCAACGACCTGACCTGGCGGATTGCAAACAATATCTCGCGGGACGACCCCGAGATAGACCGGACGGTAAATCCGTTTTTCAGCCGGGTTGCCCTGATTGTTCCGCTGAACCTTTTCCACATTTTTGCAAACATGGCCAAAGACGTGACCATGGATATCGTCGACTACGCCGAATCCATTCAGGCAGCGGCCGGTGCAACCCTCTCGGTTGAAGCAACCTATCTACAGATACCCGACGGTTACACAGACACACTGTTCTACGGTGATATTGATCTTTACCCTCGGTATGTCCCGGTTTATACCCCCCGGTTGCTAACTGCCCGCTGGCATTGGATGCTTTACGAAGATATCGCTCTCAATGCTGCTTTCCTGGAAAAACTCGATCGGCTGCATTTCAAGGGCAACTACCTGTTCTCATATGAAAAGACCCTTAGTCTGAAAGAGCGGGTGAGAAAGATAAATGCCGACATCTTTGATAACCATGTTGATTTTTACATGACGGATCTTTCCATGGGGATTGTTTTTCCGTTTATGATATCGCTCTTTGCGTTTATCCACTTAAAAACCGAACTGGCCTTCCTTTTGATGTTCAAAAACCGAATCAGGGAACTCCTGCTGGTATTCTGGGTTCTGCCCCTCGGGTTGATCCTGCTCGTTAAAACAGGCTTGGCTGGGTTTTATTTGCTGCACCATTTCAACGGTGCCCTTACCACAGCAGCGGCCGGGGTAATGCTGCTGCCGATGACGGTCGCTTTTATCTTCACCGCGATCGTCTTCTATCCCATAAACCGCTGGTGCTTCAGCCAGTTCACCGGGGAACAGCTGAATCTGTCTGTTCTGCACAAAGGTCGTTGACATGGACGCCGGACGCTTCGAGGTCACATTTCCGCTTTTGATGGAATGGGAGGACTCTTTTTCCATTAAGTTCGACGTATCGGGTGATAAGCGGATGGTCTTCGAAGACGCCATCTATTACCTGGAAGGTGATAACGGATCGGGTAAAACAACCTTTCTGAATATGCTGGCCCTCACAGCCGGACGGATCAGTAAAGAATCCATTCCTGGCCGGGGGACTGTCCGGTTCAACTATCTGGCCTATAACGGCGATGATCTCGACCCCCTGAAGGCCGCCGATATCCGGGAGAAATTTTTCTGCATCTACCCACAAAAAGCTTTTTTCCTGCCGGTTTCCACCCGTGACAACTACCTGATCCTGAATGGCTCGGACCCCGAAAAGGCCAAACAGTTCTCCGCGCACCAATACCCTGATCTACTTTCCGGGGGGCAACAGCAACAAGTTCTCATGGACATTGTCCTGGATGATAAGAAGCCGGTCTGGTTCCTGGATGAACCGCTGACCAACCTGGATGCCGAAAGGCGGCTCTATTTTTGGAAAACCCTGCGCCAGGGTTACCGTCGGGCACTGCGTACCATTTTTTTTATCGATCACTGGATCGGCGCCCAAATCAAACAGGAGACCGGCTTCAAACATCGCGACGTCTTAAAGGTCACCCTGGAAAACAGTCAGGGCGGCAAAGAAATCGAGGTTGCAACGCGGCAGATTGATATTTACGAGTGCCGCTGGCCGGAAACATTTTTTAATGATCAAATCGAAAAGTCGGAGAGAGAGTGACAATGCTTAACTTCGCTACGCAAAGCATGCATCGCTTCAACAACAGGCCCGGGTCCCCCGGCAGAAAGAATAGTCGGGTCCGTTTCCGAACCCTTTCTCCGCTGCGCGGCTTATGTGGCCTGTTGTTGGCGGTCACCCTGGTCCTCGTGTCCGGACTGGTCTGCCCTGCGGCCGCTATCGAGTTTATAACCCGGGAAGCGTTCAATGTGGAAAAGAGCAGTTACAAAGCGTATCCCTATCGGGTTCTGTTTGAAAAATTTCAAAACAGTACGGGTGCGGAAAAGCGTCAGATCCGCAATGTCATCATTCTCAAACAGGTCTTCGATCCGGAAATCCGGCAGCGAGCCATTGCCGCCGGAGCCAAATTTGAAACGTATTACGGCGTAATTAAAACGATCAACCGGGACAGCTTGCGTTTGTGGCTGCCTGAAAGCGACACGTTCAAGGATTTTCAGGTTGGCATTGACCGCCTGCCGGTTGAAAACAAACAGGAGTATCCCGTCCAGGCCGCCAATATTGACGCGTATGCCGCGGTTGTCCATATCCTGGACAACCGGGTGTATAAGGTGGAAATCAGCTTTGCCCTGCAGTCACCGGACACACCGCAGGTAAGCCGCCGGGGAAACAACAATCTGGTCAGCTGGCAGCCGCCGCAAAATGTGCAGGCGCCTTCTGGATACCTGGTTTTTGTAAACGACAAGCTGTATAAAACCGTCACGGGCACTTCAGTTGAAGTCCCCCGATCACCCGACCAAGCAGATGAATTTTTTGTCAAAGCGCTCTACACGCATCGCCAAGGCCGGATCGCATCCGCGGCCTCCCCGACCCTCTATGATGCCGCTTCAGCCCAGGAATTTAAAAAGCGGCAACAGGCTGGTGATGTATACCAACAAATTACAACCGCCCTGGGCCGCTCAGACCAAGCGGCCGCCCGCAAACTGCTGGCCGATCATCAGGTGCTGCTGTCGGATTTCTTAGGCCCGGACCGCAGGGCCCTCATCCTCACAACCGGCGCGTTCTTCAAGGCGCTAGATGAAGGCGATCGTCTGACAGCCCTGCGCCCGGAATCCGCCTCCAACCTGGCGGCCGCCCGCAAAGCTTTCCAGGAGGCTGCCGAAACAGCCGGACGCCGGCTGGACGACACGGCGGCTTTGACTGTGCAGCTGACTGCCCGGCAGCAAAAACAAAAAGCACGGGATATCTTGGAGCAGATTGCGACCGATCTCAAACCGGGCCAATGGGAACAGGCCCGCAAGCGCCTATACCAGCAGCAGACCTTCTTACGGCAGCACCTGGATCCGGAAAATAAGGCGCATGTCATTGCCTTGCATGATTTTTTCCAGGCCGTGGACAAGGGTGACCTCAGTGCTGGTATACAGCCACCGGCACCGCACCACCTGGAAGCAGCTTTGCAGAGCTATCAGACGGCTGACAAAACCAGCCATACCCTGCCGGCCAATCTGGATGCCGGGTTCATCGCCCGCCAGAAAATCAAAGCGACCACCAACCGCCAGGCGATGCTGGCCTCCGAGCTCCAGGCCCGGCAGGCTGCTCAGGCTTGGGACAAAATGCTGGTATCCCTGAATCCCGCTGAGTGGCAGACCGCGCAACAGCAGCTCTATGCAAACCGCGCGCTCTTTACCACCCACCTGCCCCCGGAAAGCAAAACCGCCATGGTCACGCTGGTCGACTTTTTCGCCTCCCTGGATGAAGGCGATCGCTTGGTCGACCAGCAGCCGGCAACCATGGATAACTTTGAATCGGCTGCCGGTTTTTACCAACGCGCGGCCGAGAAAGCCAAGACCCTCCCGAAAACCATCGACGTCGGATTCATTACCGCGCAAAAATCCGGCAACTTGCAGAAGCTGAAAGGTAATTTGCAGAGCCAGCTACTCAAGCAGGAAAGCAAATCGACCTATACGCAGATTGCTGCTGCCCTGGACACGGGACAGTGGCGCGAGGCCCGTAGCCTGCTGTACGCCAAACAGGACCTGCTCACCACCCATCTAGATGCTCGTAGTAAAGCGGACTGTATCACGCTAATCGGTTTTTTCAGGGATATTGATGAGGGCGACCGCCTGGCCGGTATCCAGCCACTGGCCATGCAGAATCTCGATGCCGCCCTGGAGGCCTACCGCCGGGCGGTGGCCAAAGGACAGGCCCTGCCAGCCAATCTGGACACCGGTTTGATCGCCCGGCAAAAAATCCGCACCGTGGTGGAAAGCAAGGATTTGCTAGCCCAAGGGCAACAGCAGGCGCTGGCCCGCAAGACATATGACCAGATCGTGTTTGCCCTGGCTCCCGGAAGGTGGCCGGAAGCTCGCCAGCGATTGATGCAGAGCCGGGAACTGCTGCGCGAACATCTGGAACCCAAACAAAAAATCACTGCCGACCAACTCCTGGAATTCTTCAACCACATCGATACCGGTGACCGGATGCTGGCAGCGCAACCAGAAACGCTCGCGACACTTGATAAGGCTGGGGCCGCCTACCAGCAGGCAGGTGCCCGGGCAGCCACCCTGACCGATATTGCCGACCTGACCTTTTTGGTGTCGCTTAAAGCCGGGGTGGTGAATGACCGCAAAACCACCCTAATGAAAAAACAAAACCAGGTCCTGGCCGAGGAGACCTACCGGCGCATATCCGCCGCCCTGGACACCGGCCAGTGGCAGGAGGCCCGCAAGCTGGTTTATGAAAAACAGGACCTGCTTTCCCGACATCTCGATAACCAGCGCCGCGCCGATTGCCTGACCCTGGTTGGATTCTTTCGGAATATCGATAAGGGGGACCGCCTGGCGGAAATTAAACCCCCGACCGGCCCCAATCTCGACACCGCTCTGGAAAGCTACCGCCAGGCCGTGGCCAAAGGGCAGACCCTGCCGGCGGCCCTGGATGTGGGCCTGATAGCCCGGCAGAAAATACGGACCGTCGTGGCCCTTAAGGACGAGTTGGCGGCGGGCCAACAGTCTGCCGAGGCGCAGAAAACCTATGCTCAAATCATGCAATCCCTGACACCTGAAAAGTGGCCGACCGCCCGAACTGTGCTGACCGCAAATGAGACCCTCTTATCCGCGCACCTGGCCCCGGCCCGTAGGGCCACAATTACCCGGCTGCTGGCTTTATTTCAATTTATTGAGGACGGTGATCGTCTGACGGCCCAACAGCCAATCACCGCGGACAATCTCAATATGGCCCTATCCTCGTATCGCCTGGCAGATCAGAAAGCCCGGGATCTGGCCCCGACAGCGGACCTGACCTTTCTCACCGCTGGAAAAATCGAAGATAACAGGTCCCGGCAAGCCAGTCTGGATCTTAAAAATAAGCAGGCCCGCATGGTGGCCCAGGAAGCGGCGGCCGCCGCACCACCGACAGCGCTGCCAGTGCCGCAGCCGCCGGTACCCAAGGCCGCAACCGTCCCGGCAGACGATTTCGACCATAGCGCTACCGGGAAAGCCGCCTTGAGACTTGGCATGAAAAGTTTCAGCAAACAGAAGTATGGCCTGTCGATGCGCTATTTTCGGAAGGTCTATGCCAAACAAATCGGCAAGCTCGAGAAAACCGGTAAGAAACAGTCTTTTACTATCCTGGGCCTGCACCCTGCCGTCCGCGCCGAGGTCATTTTTCTGGTCCAGCTGGATCTGCTCAAACAAAACAGTGCCGGTGACGTCACCCTGCTCGAAGAGGGACTGAATGACATGCTCACGGATATTGAAGACGGTGCCGGGGTCTGGTCCATCATCAAGGAAAGAAAGCGAAATAAAATTGTAAAGCATATCGAACGATATCCCTATTAATATCGAATCGTTGGCAGTACCCAACAGCGATTGGCGGTCAAATATTCTATCGGGACTTATGCCGTAAAGCCGGACGATCAACAGCTATGGGTTTGCCCCCGGTGCGTTACCCACTACCGACCACCGCATCATCTCCCGGGGTATCGTCGTTTTTCCCTTGAAAAAATCGGTTACACCTAATATAGGCCGAGGCTTGCGTCTTACGTGCAAAGTGTGCCATATTTGGCGTATTGCGCTATTTGTGGCCGACAACACTGGTTGCCCAGGGGGGTGATGACCAAAAAAGAAGCTTTTCAGAAACATAGAAAAAATGAAAGACACATCGTTGCCAACTGAAAATTCCGCCACTGAAATGGCCGGAAGCAGCTACTCCCAAGATGCCTATCAAGCCATCGTAGACGCCATTCCGGACATGATTATTCGTTTGGACCGCAACGGCATCTTTCGCAGTTTTGAAGGCGCGGGGGCGGAATTATACTGGCCGGCCGAAACATACTTGGGCAAATCCCTCCAGGCAGTGCTCCCGGCCGAAACAGCCGCCCTTTTCCAGCAAAAACTCGAGGCCACCTTTGCCAGTGGTGAAATCCAATCTCTTGAATATACCCTCTCGTTTGATGAGGAACCCCGCCATTATGAATCACGCATGGTCCGCAGCACGGCTGATGAAGTCATTGTAATCGTCCGCAACGTGACCCGCAAAAGGCGGATCGACGAGCTGATTCGCCGGTACCACGAACAATTGAAGCAGGAGATGCAAGCCCGCACGGACGACCTGTCCCTGGCGGAAAGCAAGTACCAGCGAATCTTCCACCATTCCGGGTCACCCTCCATCATAATTGAACGAGACGTGGTCATCTCCATGGCCAACCCGAAATTTGAAGACCTGACCGGTTATCGCCGCGAGGAAATTGAAGGCCGTATGAAATGGACCGATTTTATCGCCCCGTCCGACCGAGACATGGTGGAGACCTACCACCATGCCCGTCGGGTCAAGGAAGATGATGCGCCTTCTGAATACGAGTGTAAAATTATCGATCGCGAAGGCCGGGTAAGGGACATCTTCATCAAAGTGGGCATGCTGCCTGACAAAGGGCGCAGCATCGCCTCAATTATCGATATCACCTCGTTGAAACAGACGGAACAGGAACTACGTGATCGCGACACCCTCTACAGCGCCATCCTGGAAGGTTATGACGGTCTGATCTATACGATTGACAAGGGCTACCGGATCCGGTTCATGAATGAAAACCTCATTCAACGAATGGATCACGACGCCACCGGTCAAATCTGCTATCAGGCCATCCACCAGCGGGAATCCAAATGCACGTGGTGCGCGGCCGAAAAGGTTTTCGAAGGGCAAAATGTCCGTTTTGAAATTGAAAACCCCCACGATCACCGCTGGTACTACAGTGTCAACGTACCTGTCCGTTTATCCGACGACTCGGTGTATTGCCAAGCTATGATTACCGACATCAATAAGCGCAAAGAGATGGAAGAAGCCCTGCGCGACAGCGAGGCTCACCTGCGCGAAGAGAATATCCGGCTGCGCGGTACCCTGGATGACCATCACAAGTTTGGCGACATCGTCGGGAAAAGTGCCGCCATGCAGGAAGTGTTTGAATTGATGTTGATGACCGCCTCGGCGGAAACCAATATGATCATCTACGGTGAGTCTGGAACCGGCAAAGAGCTGGTGGCCCGGGCTATCCACGATATCAGTACCCGTCAGGAGGGCCCGTTCGTCCCGGTAAACTGCGGCGCCATTCCCGAGAACTTGTTGGAAAGTGAGTTCTTTGGTCACAAGAAAGGGGCCTTTACCGGCGCAGACCGTGATAAAAAGGGATTTTTGTGTGAAGCAGACGGCGGCAGCCTGTTTTTGGATGAGATCGGTGAAATCAGGCCCGAACTTCAGGTAAAACTGCTGAGGGCCATAGAAGGCGGCGGCTACACACCTGTGGGCAGCAATGAAACCCGGGAATCCGGTTTCAGGATCATCGCGGCCACCAACCGGAACCTGCACGACCTGATCAAAAAGGGCGCCATGCGCAGTGACTTCTTTTACCGCATCCATGTCATTCCGATCCACCTGCCGCCCTTGAGAGACCGCAAGGAAGACATTCCCCTTCTCATCGAGCATTTCCTGAAGGCTTACGACAGTAAGAAGCGCCCACCGGTTACGCCGACGGTTATCGATACCCTGACCGACTATGATTGGCCCGGAAATGTGCGTGAACTGCAAAATGTCATGTACCGCTTCGTGACCCTCAAACGTCTCGACTTGGTGGGCGATACCGCTTCCATCCCACTGGAGACAAACGATATCCCAGGCGACATACCCAAAACCTCTCTGCCGAATGCAGTGGCTGCGTTTGAAGAGCGGCACATCCGCGCGGCTCTCGCTGAGCATCGCTGGAACCGCACCCGGACGGCCAAAAGTTTAAAAATCGGCCTGCGGACCCTGCAGCGCAAAATGAATAATTACGGAATTAAATAGCTGCATTCCTACCCCCCCCCCGCCTTTTGTGGCATGAACTGCGTCAATTTTGACGTACATATAATTTATTCATTTTTTCAAATTGTTACGCTCAATTTCGCACCAATAGCGCCAAACTCGACGTAGTCCTAAGGTCCCCCGCTTGGCCGGACCTATCACCGGCATTGTTCATAAAATTATAAAATAATTTATTATTTACAACGGGTTACTAAAACATAGGGTGTCCTGGATGGAAAGTGGCACGCTACTTGATATGGATAAGAGCTGAAATGAATTGAAAAGAACTTATCATTTGAAATAGACAGGAGATAACCATGAACACCAATTTCGCCACCCCGTATGATCAGAATCCGGCCAGAATCGCTATGGTCGCCAGAAACATCAGAAAAAGAGAAGGGATTGAGGTACCGAAGGTGGTCGGCACCCTGATCACCTTGCAGCTGGCTGCATTTTTCATCTGGACCGCTGTCATTTAACACGGTCTTATAAGCCGCAAACCTGGGCGGCGGCAGACCGCTGCCGGGTCCCCCCACCCTCCCCCGGGTTTTGCGCTAGTAAGCATTGTAAGGCAGTAATTGGGTGTGTGTCTGCATTGCTCCCCACTCTGTGGGTACACACTCGATTACGAACCTCTCACCCTCTTTGTTTTCCCAACCCAAGTGGTATTCAATGTGTAAAGAATCCTAACCCACAAGAATAGGCTTCGGATTACCCCACAACGGGCCTGCATCCAAGGCGCTTTAGACCAGCGTGGCAGGATTCAGGCTGATAGGCTGTAGGAAGATCTCGGGGTATAGCTATTAGCGGTTAGCTCTTAGTGATTCGTTTTTGCATTTAAGCTAAAAGCCAAAGGCTTACAGCTAACAGCTCTCATCCATGATTTCCAATCATGGATAGGCAGTGCCTAACAGTCTTCAGCCTACAGCCTAAACACCCTATGTTCATATGCCCGGCTAGGCCAATTAGCTTTGAACTGGTCCCAAAGTCCATGTTTTTGAGGACTGAATAAAGTTCATTAAAGGACGTTCTTGTTAATCTCCCGCCACACATCGGATGCCTGGACCAATGTGGTTCCATCCAGGGTTAACACCGGTACGGCACCCATCAAAGAATTGGTCAAGAGGATCAGGTCGGCCTCCAAGAGCTCCTTGGGCAGGATCTTTTCCGCAACAATCCGATATCCGCGCTGCTCCAGATACCGACAGACAGCGCTCTCCATCACACCTGGCAGGACGTGGGCCGATGAGGGCCTTAGGACGGTTTGGTCCCGAAGCACAAGCACATTGGCCGTATTGGTTTCGGATACAGTGCCGTCCGGATTCAAAACAAGGGCCTCATCGCCCCCCGCAGCGGTAGCCCAGCGGCCGGCCAATAAATAGTAGAGATAATTTAATGTCTTGTGGTCGGCCAGCGGGCTCTGGCGCGGTTCCGGGTACGTGACCAGGTGCTGTCCCTGCTGTTCTTGGCCCGCCAGACGGTGAACGTAAGGCCGGACGGTCACCAATAGCCGGTGGTCGTAGGGGGGCTGTTCGCGGGTCCCACCGGTCGCCAGCAATTTGACAGCGGCCACCCCCTTCTCCAACCCATTGGCCATCAAGGTGTGCCGAATGACCCTGCCCCAGTCGACATCCGGTACGGGGGTGTTGAACAGCATCTGCCAGGTTTTATTGAAACGCCGCAGGTGTTCATCCAGAAAACCGATCCGCGCATCTACGACCCGGAGGGTTTCGAAAAATCCGTATCCGTATTGCACCCCCCGGTCGAATACATTCACGGCGGCTTTTTCCGAATGCACCAGCTTGCCGTCCAGCCACACCCGGGAAATAGGACTCCGCTCTGCCTGCGCAGTTTCAAACACATCCATCAGGGTGCGGCCTTTGTGCAGGGTTTCGGCAAACTCTTCGGCCGGGTCAGAGTCAAAGACGATGCCGCCGCCCACCGAGAATACGATGCGATCGTTGATCAGGGTGGCTGTACGAATGGCGATGGAGAGATCCAACGTATCGTGAAAACTGATGTAACCGATAGAACCGGTGTAAATGTGGCGTCGCCGCGGCTCGAGTTCGTCAATAATCTCCATGGATCGAATTTTCGGGCAGCCGGTGATGGATCCACCGGGAAACGCGGCTCGAATCAGATCCACCGAATCTTTACCGGGCTCCAGTTCACCGACCACGTCCGACACCAGATGATAGACATTCTGATAGGCCTCCACCCGCTTGTGAGCCCGGACCGCCACGGAACCGCCCCGGCAGACCTTGCCGATGTCGTTGCGCAACAGGTCGACGATCATGGACAGCTCGGCGTCATCCTTGGCACTCTCCTCAAGCTCCCGGCGCAAGGCTTGATCGGCCGCCTCCGTTTGACCCCGGGGCCGGGTGCCCTTGATCGGCCGGGTTTCCACCCGGGAAGCCACCCGACTCAGAAATCGTTCGGGTGACGTGGAAACAATCTGGTGGTCGCCCGCATTCACATAAGCAAAGAACGGGGCCGGATTGCGTCCGAACAAGGCCCTGAAAAAATCAAACCCGCTGCCCGCAAAATCCGCCTCGAAGCGCTGCGACATATTCACCTGGTAGACGTGCCCGGCCGCTATGTATTCTTTGATGGCCTCCACGGCGGCCATATAGTCCGACCGTTCGAAACCTGAGGACAGACTCCCTTTATCTCCGGTGAATCCGGTTCGCCCGGGAGCCGGTTGCTTTAACCGTTCATGAAAACGCGCGGCCAAACGGCGGGGCGTGATGCCTTTTCCGGAAAGTTCGGGAACGCACAGGGTGGTCGTACCGATCTGTCGGTCGTGAACAACGATCAGGGCCGGAGCATAGAGACAGATGTCCGGTAGATTCAAATCATCCAGTGCGGTTCGGGGCAGATCTTCCAGGCCGTCTTTGAGATCATAAGCCAGGTAACCCATCAACCCGGCAGACAAGGGCAGGGCCGGCATTGCCTCCGGAAACGCAAACGCATCCAGAACCGCCCTCAAGGTCTCGAAGGGATCCTGGACCAGCACCCTTTCCCGCCCCTTGACCGTGAGCTGCATGGATCGATCTTTTCCCCGCAGGGTCAACCAGGGCCAGATACCAAGCAGGTGATAGCGGGCACAGTCCAGATCTCCGCCACTCAACAGTGCGACGGTCCCCGGTTCATCGGCAAATCGGGCCGCCAGGGACTCAAAGGATTCCGTGAGATTCAGATCTTCACAATAGATGCCGGTGATCGTACCGGCCAACTGTTGTAAGGTGTGCATAGAGATCCTTCCAGCCGTGTTACACTTCAAGCTGGAATTACCGGATTGATCGCCTGTGGTTTCACCCATGGCAGGGCTGGGTCCTGGAAACCGTGGTTTGCGGGTCGCCGAATTTAAATGTTTCCCGGACCACAGTGGTTTGCCGTGGATTTTTCAGGGGACCCAGACGCAGGAAGTTTTCGATAAGGATATACCCGTGCTCGGTCAGGAAGCTTTCCGGGTGAAATTGAACACCGTGCAGGGGATAGGCCGGATGATAGAGGCCCATGACAACACCGTCGTCACTCATGGCACTGATCTGCAATCCCCTGGCTTCATTCACGCAGGTCACCAGGGAGTGATACCGGGCCGCACGCAGGGGAGATGCCAACCCTTTGAAAACACTGGCGTTACCATGGCTGACCAGGCTGGTTTTACCGTGTACGGGCAGCGCTGCCCGTACGGTATCACCGTCGAAGACCTCATTGATGCACTGCATACCCAGACAGACCCCCAGGATAGGAATTTCACGGTAAAAGGCGCGGATGAGTTCTTTCGAAACCCCGGCCTGGGACGGGTCTTTGGGCCCCGGGCTGATCAGGATATAATCCGGCCGGTGCTTCCGGACGTGGGCCAGGCTGACTTTGTCCGCGCGACGCACCTCAATGGACAGATCGTAGCAGCGGAACATCTGTACGAGATTGTACGTAAAGGAGTCGTAATTATCGATTACCAATAATGTGGCGGTCATCGCTTCTCCAAAAAAAACAGGCCAACCCATGGAGTCTGGGTGGCCTGAACCTATTACATAACTCACGTTGATGAATCTTGATTTTGGGTTTCACATACCTGAAGACCTGCCTCGCGGTCAAGGAAAGAATGTAAATTGACCCGTTTCGGATATTCCGGGTCAGCGGCCGCCCGGCTAGCAATCACTGCTGCCGGAGAAGCCTGGCCACACCTTATCATTGGTTGACATTTCAGACCGACACTTCTATTTTTCATAGAATATCAACAGAGGCTGGGATTACCACTGCAAACCCCCACCCTTACAATCTGCCCAAGACTGGCAATATACTGCTTGAGAATACCATGGCACCCATCTTACATAGCATCGACCACATCAACATCGTTGTTAAAAACCTGGAAGAAGTAAAACGGTTCTTCGTCGCCCTGGGTTTCGAAATAAAGGATCAGTCCCGCCTGCATGGCCAATGGATTTCCAACACGGTCGGCCTGGAGAATGTGGATGCGGAGTATGCCAAGTTGACCCTTCCGGGCGACGGCACCTCCCTCGAACTGATTCAATTCAAAAACCCACCGGCCACCAATATCCCCAATCCCGGCCGGGCCAACACCCAGGGACTGCGGCATCTGGCCCTACAGGTATTGGATATTGAGGCGGCGGTAATTTTCTTGAAGGAGCAAGGCATCGAGCCTGTCAGCGCCATTCAGGAGTATACTCCGGCAAAAAAGAAGCTGGTGTATTTTAAGGGGCCGGAAGATATTCTACTGGAACTGGCGCAATACGGCTAAAACGGGATTTAATCTAAACGTGTATGGAGAGATCAGCGCATGCCGGAATCCGAAGTCTGGACTTTTTTCTATGGCTCCTACATAAACCTGGATGTGCTCAGGGAGGTTGACTACACGCCCCGGGAATATGAGCCGGCCTGGCTGCCGGGATTCAACATCACCATCCGTCCGCTGGCGAACCTGGAACGCTCGGCTCAACACACGGCCTATGGCATCGTAGCCACCGGAACGCACGCCGAGCTGAATCGCCTGTATGATCACGCCGCGAACATTCTGGGGGGCCGCTACCTGGCCGAGGCTGTACTGGTGCAAACCGTGTCAGGCCGCTGGTTGCCGGCGCTGACCTATATAGCACCCCGGCTCAGCGGCAAACCGGCAACAGCCGAATATGTCGAACGAATTGTTAAACCCGCGCGAGAATATGGCTTCCCGGCATGGTATGTGGAACACTTGGAATCATTTAAACCCGAGGAATCCGGGTGATGTCTGCTGTGCCTGCCGGAACTGGCCCCTGGCTGGCCAAACCCCCTGTGTTCAATTGACTTTTTTCATTGCCTGTACTTAAAGAAAACTCGTTGACCCATAATCGCCTGTCCCGCTCGGCCCAGCGAGAGATCCAGCGGGCACGCGCCAGTTTGCATCTATGCCCGAACCAGCCATCACATACCCGCTCATCATTGTTTTTGCCGGTGCCCTTGTGGCCGCCCTGGCCGGACTGCCTGGAATCAGGCTGCGACTGACCGCACCGCAGCTGGGGCTGGTGCTGTCAATTGCCCCCCTGAGCGCATTCATCCTCCTGCTCAAGATTGTCCCGGCCCTCCAGGCCAACCTGGTTTATACTTGGCAATTAAACTGGCTCCCATCCGCCGAGCTGACGGCCGGTCTGTATGTGGACAGTCTCAGCACCCTGTTTGCACTGCTGATCACCCTCATCGGCACGCTGGTCCTGATCTATGCCGGGCAATACTTTAAGGGTGACGCCGGGGCCTGGCGGTTCTTTACCTATATCCTCCTGTTCATGGCCGCCATGCTGGGCCTGGTCATGGCCGGCGATCTGATCACCCTATTTGTCTTCTGGGAGGGCACCAGCATCGTTTCCTTTCTGCTGGTAGCCTACAAATGCAAGAACGCTGATGCCCGCCGTGGTGCCTTCAAAGCGCTCTTAATCACGGGCGGCGGTGGCATTGCCCTTCTGGTGGGTCTGCTTTTTATCGCCCACGAAACAGGGGATGCCCGCTTCATCGCCATCTTGACCAGTGGTGAGACCCTGCGCGAAAGCCCTTACTATTTGTTGATGCTGCTCTTGGTAGCCCTGGGGGCCTTTACCAAGAGCGCCCAGTTTCCGTTCCATATTTGGTTGCCGGATGCCATGAGCGCCCCTACTCCGGCCAGTGCCTACCTGCATTCCGCCACCATGGTCAAGGCCGGCATTTACCTGATGGCCCGCTTGAATCCTGTTCTCGGGCTGACCGAAACATGGTTCTGGCTCCTGACCCTGGTCGGCCTGGCGACCATGCTGACCGGTGCGGTCATGGGTTTGAAGAAACACGACCTCAAAGCGGTCCTGGCCTATACCACCATCTGCCAGCTGGGGATCCTGATGATGATGATCGGGCAGGACATGGAAATCTCCTTCAAGGCCCTGATCATCGGTATCCTGGCCCATGCACTCTATAAAAGCGCCCTCTTTCTGATAGTCGGCATTGTCGACCATGAAACCGGTACCCGTGATTTACGGCGGCTGGGCGGCCTGCGGCATACCATGCCCTTTACGTTTATCATTGGCTCGTTGGCAGCGCTTTCCATGGCCGGCCTGCCGCCGCTGTTCGGGTTTCTGGCCAAGGAGACCTTGCTGGCCACCGCGGTCCATCACTCACTACCGGCCGCAGCCGCCTGGGTCCTGACCCTGTCAAGCATACTGGTCGGCGCGCTCATGCTGGCCATATCCGGCCGTCTCATCTGGGATACGTTTCTGGGCCAGCCCCGGGACGGTGACGTGCACGGGCATGAAGCCCCGGCCCTGATGCTGCTGGCCCCGGCAATACCCGCGGGCCTGTCCCTGCTTCTGGGCCAGCTACCCGGGCCCAAGGCCGAAGCGGCCCTGTTGGCCAATGCAGCCGGGGCGGCCTATGGTGCCAAGGTCAAAGTTTCCCTTGCCCTTTGGACCGGGCTGAATATTCCCCTGCTGCTCTCCATGATAGCGATATCCGGCGGTACACTCATCTTCATCTACCGTGAGGCCATTGTTGTCCGGTTGTCCGGCCTGCCCTTCCGGCTCGCCCTCGACCCGCTATTCGACCTGTACATGCAGGGCATCGACACCCTGGCCGGGTGGACCACCCGTTTGCAACACGGAAAATTACGCTACTACCTGGTCACCATGCTCTCTGCAACCCTGGTACTGATTGTGGTGATAAGTGATGCCGCCCCAGCCCTCAACTGGGAGGCCGTAACCTGGCCCACGTTCACCTACAGCGGCGAAATCCGCCTGCTTAAAATAGCAGCCCTGCTGGTCATCGCCGGCACTTCTCTGGCATGCGTCCTGCTGGTAAACGATTTTTTTGCGATTCTGGCCTTCGGGGCCTCCGGTCTGGGCGTGGCGGTACTCATGGCTCTGGAACCGGCACCGGATTTGGCCCTGGTCCAGATCGTGGTAGATATCTTGCTGGTCATCATTCTCGTACTGGCCCTTTCGCAGCTGCCCAGCAAGCGTCTGCGCGACATCGATCAGCTGGTGTTCAAGCAGCACCGCGGCGGCATCCTGCGGGATGCTCTCGTTTCCAGCGCATTTGGGATCGTGGTGATGTTTATGGCGCTGGCTGCCCTGCTCGGACGACCGCGGACGAGTGAAATGACCCCGTTCTTCCAGATGAATGCCAAACCACTCGTCGGGTCAAAAAGTATCGTGGGCGCCATCCTCACAGATTTTCGCGGGGTCGACACCTTGTTGGAAATCGCGGTATTCGGGCTGGCCGGCCTGGGGATTTATACCCTGATCTGGTTTGCCGGCCGCAAGTACAATGCCGCCTGCCCGGTGGATGATACCTGCGGCTGGCCCTCCGCGCCCAATTTCAGCACCCTGGGAATCGGCGGCTTTCCGGTCTCGGAACTGTTGCGCGGGCTGGCCATCATCGTGCTACCCCTGGCCATGACCATCGGGATTTGCGACCTGCTCTACGGACACGACCAGCCCGGGGATGGATTTACTGCGGGCGTGATTGTCAGTATCGGGATCGGATTTTGGTATGTGGCCTTCGGCTACCATGAGACCCGCCGGCGGCTGCCGTGGCTGAAACCGTCCGCCTTTATCGGCTGGGGCCTTTTTCTGGCCCTGCTCTCCGGCGTCGCGGCAGCCGCAGTGACCGGTCACTTTTTCGGCAATGTCGATTTCGGCAAGCTGCTGGCGCTGCCTTTGCCCGGCGGTGTTCATCTAAGCTCTTCGTTTCTGTTCGAGGCCGCCATTGCCCTTTGTGTGGTGGGCAGCGTGTCGCACATGCTCAACACGCTCGGCCATCCCGAAGAAGAGGAGACGTTATGGAAATCCTGACCGCCTTTGCCATTGGGCTGACTTTTGCCGTGGGTATCTTTCAGATTCTCAGGCGCAATGTCATCCGCGCGGCTATCGGGTTGATGCTCCTGACCAACGCCGTCAACCTTTTTTTACTGACAACCGGCGCTTACTGGGGAACCCAGGCACCCTATGTAGGGATGACGGTTGCCAAGCAAAGTGATGCTCTGCCGCAGGCGCTAATTCTGACAGCCATTGTCATCAGCCTGGGGTTAACCGCCTTCGTGCTGGCCATGCTGTTCATTATCGCCCGGCGTTATGAAACCTGCGATTCAGACGACGTAACAGGATTGAAGCGATGACAACCCTGACTAACCACCTGGTCCTGCTGCCGCTGTTGATCCCCTTTTTGGGCGGCACCGGTGCGTTGCTGCTGAAACACCGCGGTGGTTTACAGCCCTGGTGGTCCCTGGCCGCCATGTCCGCGGCGCTGGTCAGCTCCGTGCGCCTGTTGACCGTCGTTTGGCAGTCCGGTCAGCCCCAGGTGCTGCAGCTGGGAAACTGGCCGGCGCCTTTCGGCATTTCCCTGGTATCCGACCTGGTGGCGGTTTTCTTTGTCTGCATGAGCCACCTGGTGCTGGTCCTCGGGGTGCTGTATGCCATGGGCAGCAAAGACAGCTGTGTCCGCTATCCAACGTTCTACCCATTTTTCCTGTTCCTGGCCACCGGGCTGACCGGCGCCTTTTTAACCGGGGATATTTTCAACCTGTTCGTGTTTATCGAACTGCTGGCCATCGCAAGCACCATTCTCACGGCCATATCGGATGACCGTTATGGCACCGAGGCCGCCTATAAATATTTTTACATGAGCCAGCTGGCCGCCTTTTTCCTGCTGCTGGCCGTCGGGGCCCTGTATGTAAACTACGGCAGCCTTAACCTGGCCCACCTGGCTGTGCTGATTGCCGCCGACCCGCACGCCACGCTCACCCCCCTGGCCTTGGCCTTTTTAATGGCGGTATTCATGATTAAAAGCGCCACGTTCCCGTTTCATTTTTGGCAACCGGATTTTCATACGGCCGCGCCGACCCCGGTCAGTGCCATGTTGTCGTCGATTGTCGTCAAGCTGGGGATTTATGGATTTATACGCTTGAAGTCGCTGCTATTTTTGGATTATGGCGGTTTGCTGCAGGCCATTCTGGTTGCGCTTGGCATAGCGGGAATCTGTATCGGGGGCATTTGCGCCATCGGCACCCATAATGTCAAGCGCATGCTGGCGTACTCCACCCTGGCCCAGGTCGGCTTTATCCTGGTAGCCATCGGCTGGCATACGCCCCTGGCCTTGACGGCTGCCCTGGTGTTTGCCTTTAACCATGCGGTAGCCAAGGCATCCATGCTTATGCTGGCCGGGTATGTGGCCAGCCGGGCATCGGTAAAATCGGCGGCCTTTGACATCGTGACCGGCGTGGGGCGTCCCCTGCCCATGGCCGGAGCCCTTTTTCTGATCGGCAGCCTCGGATTGGCCGGCATCCCGCCCACCAATGGCTTCATCAGCAAAATGCTGGTCTTTAAAAGCGGAATTGCGGCCCAGCAGCTGGGCGCGCTGCTGCTCATCGGACTGGCCAGCACGCTGACCTTGGTGTACACCATGCGCGCGTTTATGCGCATCTGGTGGCAGGCTCCGGCAGAAGGCATCAGGACCAAGCCCGAAGGTGATCGGATTTATGCCCCTCCATTGCTGGCAGCCCTGGTCTTGGGACTGGGTATTTTTGCAGACCCGTTGGTGCAACTGGCTCGTGAGGCAGCCCAAAGTCTGGTTGATCCGGGAATTTATATCCGCGCGGTCCTGGGATGCTAACGGAACCAAAAGAAGTTCGAAAGGCAAATCAATATGCATATTATCCTACCCTTCATTGTGCTCGTGTTTACCTATCTGGCCCTGTCGGCCAGCGACGAACCTGCCAATATGGTCCTCGGGATCGCCATCGCCGTGGGCATCCTGGCAGCCTTGCGACCCAGGCGGTACCGGGTCAACTGGCGGCAGGTACCGACATCTTTACTGGCCGTGTTGCGCTACACGCTGCGTTTGCTGTTCAACATGTTTAGGAGCGGCCTCCAGATGACCCGCATCATTTTAGATCCCAAGCTCCCGTTAAAATCCGGGATCGTTGCCATCCCATCAGGTTGCGCTTCCGAGGTAAGCCGTGCGTTGAGTGCCCACGCCATCTCCCTGCCACCGGGCGAACTGTTTATCGAGATGGACAGGGCCGGCACCATGTTTATCCATACTCTGGATGTCGAAACGACGTTACGGCAAGCCGGCCCTTCACAGGAAATGCAGCGCGAGCTGCTGAAAAGAATATTTGAATAGATCGGAGCCAACGCATGGCACAAATCTTTATCACTACCCTGCATATTTCACTCCTGGTCCATGTTGTGTTGATGGCCCTTGCCGCCTGGCGCTTGTGGACCGGTGAAAACGTCATTGACCGGCTGATTGCCTCGGATCTGCTCAGTAACCTGACCCTGGCGGTTCTGGTTCTCGTGGCGCTTATCAGGCATCAATTCATCTATATCGATGTGGCCCTGGGCCTGGCCGCCCTGGGCTATATCACCGTGATAACTTTTGCCCGTTACATTGCGGAAAAGCGGGCGTATTGAAAGGGGGCCCTATGGAAAGCGCACTCTATCTGGTGGCCACGCTCACCGTTGTTGCGGCCACGTTCTTTTCAGTTGTGGGGGTGCTGGGCTATTTTCGCCTACCGGACGTCTATACCCGCATACACGCCGCCGGCATGGTGGGCATATTCGGTGTGGTGCTGATGCTGGTCGCAGCCGCCCTGCGCACACCAACCGGTTGGGGCCACGCCCTGGTGCTGATATTTTTTCTGCTGGCCGCAGGTCCGCCGGTGGGACACGCTATCGGATCAGCGGCCCATCGCATAGGCCTCCCCCGCAAGAGTGCCGTTCAGGATGATCTGGCCGAGCATCTGGAAGGTTAGCGGTCTGCGCTTATGGTCCGCAAGAATAATGACAGACCGGGACTCGATAAACTGATCCGCTCGGTTACCGGCGATCAGCCCAACCCCGGGGCTGAAAAGAGGATTTTGTACATCACCCGACTGCCAACACCGGTGTGCCCCATGACGGCCTGTGCCAGCAGCCAGGGCGTGTGCCTCCTGGAGTTTACCGACAATCAAAGGATCATCCGGGAGCTGAAAGATCTGGTCAAACACCTCGATGCCGCCATTCTTCCCGAAACCAATCCCCATCTGGATCAGCTGCGGGTCGAACTGGATGCCTATTTTGCCGGACAACTAAAATCGTTCACCGTTCCTTTGCATACACCTGGCACGGCTTTTCAACAGGCGGCCTGGCATATGCTGCGCCAGATCCCCTATGGCGAGACCCGTTCATACAAGCAGCAGGCCAAGGCCATTGGCAATCCCAGGGCAATTAGGGCCGTAGCGGCTGCGAACGGGCAAAACCGGGTCAGCATCGTGATCCCCTGCCATCGGGTAATCGGATCTGATGGAAGTCTGACGGGATATGGCGGGGGCCTGGATCGTAAGAAATGGCTGATAGATTTTGAAAAGGCCCGCGGTATGCAAATCAAGCTTTTTGACGAATGAATTTTGCGGAAAAGAAAAACCAACCCAGACCGAGGGCCTGCAAAAGCAGCATGACCCCGAATCCTACCCGGTAAGCTTCTATCGGGAAAAGACCTTCCGGGGTGGGCGGCCACAGGTTGATAATGGCCCCGATGCCCCACTGGCCGGCAAAGGCCGCTACAAACACCAGCAAGTTGAGGGCGGTGTTGACCCGTCCGGCCAAGCTGACCGGAAACTGCCGGGAAAGCTCGGCGTAGACGACAATGCCGGCCGTTCCGAAAAAGCCGAACAGCATCCATATGAGCCAAGGCGGCAGCACGTAGCCGGCGGTCAAAAGGGCCAACACCACCATGAAACTGGTCATCCCAGCCACCGGTACGGTGAAGACCTTGGTACCCTGATCGGTAAGACGGGCGGACAAGGCGCCCAGTACAATAAAGCCGGCAATCATTGACACGGCTGTCAGGAACAGGACAAAGGCTACCTGCTGGCGCCCAAGCCCGGCCACGTCCTTCAACCAGGGCCCGGCCCAAAGGCCATGGATAGAGAGTGCACTGGCCTGGGACATCAGGCCCAGAGGCGCGATGCGCCAGAACACAAAACTTGTGAATACCTGCCGAACGCCCTGAATCTGCTCGCGCAGGCTGGTGCCAGTCGCCTCGCGCTGCTTTTCCGGAACAATGAAAAGAACGGTCGCGGCCACAATTAGACAAAAACCCGTTAACCCCATAAACAGCCCGCGCCAATCCGTGAATTCCAGGGCCCTTTGTACCGGAACCGTACCGGCAACCGCTCCCAGGCCACCGGCCGCCATTTGAAAACCGTTTATCAGGGGCAGGTTCCGGGCCGGGAACCAGATCACAAAGGCTGTAAAGGCCGCCATGAGACAGGCTGAGACACCAAAGCCGATCAAGGCCCGGCCGATCAGCAATCCGGTTACCGTTTCGGCCCGGGCAAAAACAAACGCTCCCAGAGCTGCAAAAAGCAGCAGTATGGCTTCGGTCTTACGGGGACCGAACCGATCCAACAGCACGCCTAAAGGCAGCTGAAAAGCGGCAAACGTCAAAAAATAGGCCGCCGTCAGCAAACCCAGGTCGGAAGGATTCAAACCGATATCGGCCACCAGGTCCGGGGCGATGACCGCGTTTACCACTCTGAATAGATAGGAAATAAAATAGCCGGCCGCAAAGGGCAAAAATACTCTGAAGATCGTCGGTAGGGTAAGTTGCATTATTCTATATTATAACTCAGGCAACTGAAAAACAGATATAATTTCAGGTTCTTGCCGTGTGTCCAACCCAGGGTGTGCAACCAAACGCTGTACCCTAGCATTAACCTATCACAATTACAATCATGTTCCAGTAACCTTGCAAATTACAGCCGCGTATTTAGCAGCCGTCGAAATGGTTTTTTTACAGAGGCCGGACAGTTAGACGGGTATAGACGTTAGGACGACTCGTTCAATAAAAAATATTAAAAAGATACCCTGGTAGTAACTCAATGATTTCGAGCATGTTGCGTATAATTGCAGTTATTTACCAGATTCGGGATGCTTGACAAAATTGGCCCGGGGACCATAGAATGTGATTAAGCAAAATCCGGTTCCAGCTACTTGGAACCCGTTAAACTCAATCCACCGGAAAAGGTTTGCAGCCTGCCGCCCAGACCGGTTCCGTGTGAAACGACAGCCCACCAAAGGAGGTAAATCCATCTCAGATCAGTTTTCGGTCAATTCATTTCTTAAAGCCACTGGGTGATGGTGGAAAACATCACCAGGGAGGGGAAAGTATGAACGTATCGGTTACTTTTATGAACTTAAAATCCTCCAACCACTTCAAAGACTACGTCCACGAAAAACTCAACAAATTTGACAAATTGTTAGATGATCCCGGGTCCGCCGGAGTTGTACTGCGATCCGAGAAACTGCATAACACCGCAGAGATCAATCTATCTGCCGGTCGACTCGAAGTCCGTGCCCGCGAGGAGCACGAAGACATGCACGCGGCCATTGACTTAGTGCTGGACAAAGTCAGATCCCAGATCACCAAAAGCAAGGAAAAACTACAAAATCGCAGAACCCGTGTAAACAAAAGAACCATCAGGGCCACTGAGCTGATGGAAGAATCAGCTGCCCTGCAACCATAAGTTTACGTTCATCAATAGGATACAAAGGAGGGCCGGATGTTAAACCGGCCCTCTTTTTTTATGCATAAACGGGCATGGACATTGCACTTGTTACAGGTGCAAGCGGCCTGCAAACAATTCTGGCTTCGGCCAGTCAAACGACAATCTTAGGAACCCTTTGGAAATAAACATGATTGAGGTTAGAAAGGTCACCAATAACACCGAACTGCTCTCCAAACTGTTGAACAGCGTTGCCCGGAAGTATGACTGTGGTGCCAAATTTTCGACAATATCCGGCGAACTGCATTATGATGGGGATGAAGCCTGCCGTCAGCATATCATCGATGAAACGCTGGAAATGATTTCAAAGCAGCATGGTAACACACTGGTTTAAGTGTGGTGCGCTCCTGGATGTTCCGAAAAAGCCAATGCCTTGCATGATAAGCACGGCTATTTTCTGCGGCCATCTACCGGGTATCAACTCAGCGCTTGTGCCGGAATATGGTTCAAGATCAAGGCGGGCGCTATGTTTGCACCAGAGGTGCCAGCGCAGCCAATGCCCATCATGGTAAATACGTTATTATTTCGAGGATTTAAATTAGCTTCCAACGCCGCGATTTATCCGCTCGGGCGGATTGGGCCAACCAGCCTTCGCTTTGCGAGCTACGCCCGACAAGAAGACTTGATTGAGAAGGCTACTAAAAGCGCAGGGAAAGACACGAAAGGCCCCCATCCATTTTCCGAAATTCAGACATTTCGACCTCGATAAGCGGATAGGACCTGCGGGTCAACACATCACGGACCCCGGGAAATCCGGCCGGTATCAAAATGTGGTCATTGATAAGGATGCAGTTGGCCGCATAGGTCTCCTCGGCAGAAACCGGCGTGATATTGAAAGCATGAAACGCTGGATGGTCGATCAACTCACCGGCCGCTATCAGGTCCCGCGCCCCGACCCACGCCACTCCGGTCTTTAAATGCAGAAAGCTGTTGAGCGCAACGGTTGAGCCGGAATAGCCGCTAGGCTCCAGAATCGCAATCAACTGCTTCGCCCCTTGCTCGTTGGTGCGCGCGGTCAGACCGATATAGAGGTGGTTGTTTACCACCAGGACATCGCCACCGTCCAGGGTTCCGGGGGGCTCTATTTCCGCCACTTCGGGATAAAATTCTTCTACAGCTGGCCGGGTGATGTTCTTTTCACCGTTGCGGCTGGCAGCGCCGGGATTGGTAATTATCGCGACTTGCGGAGTGAGAATGGCCGTGTCTTCAATAAAGGTTGAATCAGGGTAGCGTTCATCTGCCGGCAGCACCGTTACATCCAAGCCGCATTGCTCGAGGGCGGCAACATAGGCATCGTGCTGTTCCAGGGCACGCAAAAGGCTGGGTTCGCCCAGGTTTGCATTGGTAAGGCCTCCTGTAAAAGAACCTCCGGGTCTCCTGACGATTGCACGGGTAAACATGGCAACACCTGCTCCTTTGAAAACATGATCCTGCTAAAAGTTTGCATTCAATCCCAGCATTGCGGGCTTGTCAACCCGGGAGTGTCTACCTGCCGGTCATCGATATTCAAAGTTCTCTTTTTCCTCCCCGTTGGAGGCTTGCCTATTGACCGGACACTAAAAACCTGGATATAAAAACCCAGTTTCCAAATCTATGGGATGATTCCGACACATCATTAACAGGGAGGGGATAATGTTAAGAAAATTACTGTTGCCAGTGGTGGCCGCGTTCATCATTGCGGGATTATTTTCAATCGTGTCCTGCGGTAAAGCCGAGGAATCCCAAAAACCGGCTGAGACTAAAAAAGCTGCGGCCCCCGTCAAGATTGCTGAAAAACCGACCGGGCCGTTTATTTTCGGTTTGCTACTGGTCGGCCCTTATAACGATCGCGGCTGGAGCCAGGCTCACTATGAAGGCGGCCTATATGTCGAAAAGAATGTCCCCGGTACCAAAATGATTTATATCGACAAGGTAAATCCGGCTGACCGGGCCGGTGTTACCATCCCGATGCTCGTCGATGATATGGCCGAAAAGGGAGCCAAATTGATCATCGCCAACTCAGATGATATGAAGGACGGCACCCGGGAAGCAGCCTTGAAGCACCCGAAGATCAAGTTTATCCATATATCCGGGGACGATGCCCTGACCGGAAAAGGCTCGCCCAACCTGGCTAACCTGATGGGCAAAATGGAGTACGGCAAGATGATGGCGGGATTCGCCGCGGCCATGACGACCAAGACAGGTAAAATCGGCTACCTGGGTCCCCTGATCAATGAGGAAACCCGTCGCCTGGTGGCTTCCTGTTTCCTCGGAGCCAAGTATGCCTGGACCGAAGTACTGAAAAAAGACCCCGCCGACCTGCAGTTCAAGGTGACCTGGATTGGCTTCTGGTTCAATATCCCCGGGGTAACCTCGGATCCGACCCAGGTTGCGCAGAATTTCTTCGACACTGGGTACGATGTGCTCATCTCGGGCATCGATACGACCGAGGCCGTAATTGTCGCCGGCCAGAAAAAAGGCCAGGGCAAAGAGGTGTGGGCTATACCCTATGATTATGAAGGTGCTTGCGAAGGCGGATCGAACGTCTGCCTCGGGGTGCCCTACTTCAACTGGGGCCCGGATTTCGTCAAGGCGATCAAGCAGACCATGGCCGGGCAGTGGCAGGCCACCTGGACCTGGTCCGGACCGGATTGGAGAGATATCAACAACCACAGCACCAGTGCCGTCGGCTATAAAAAAGGCGATGCCCTGTCCGCGGAGGCCTCGCAGGCGTTGGATAAATTCATTCAGGGTCTGGGCGACGGCAGCATCAACCTTTTCAAGGGGCCACTCAATTACCAGGACGGCAGTCCTTATGTAAAGGCGGGTGAAGTGGCCAGCGACAAAAAGATCTGGTACATGGAACAACTGCTGGCCGGTATCGAAGGGCAGAGCAGTGCCAAATAAGGACACCGGGTAACTTGCCGGACAAAGATCCATTCAGCTAAATCAACACCACCGCAGGAACCGGTTTGTCCGGTTCCTGCAGTTTTTTTAGCAGCACGGATTGTCGGGATGAAAATAGAGCTAAACGAGATTCACAAGCATTATGGCCCGGTGAAAGCCAACAACGGGGTAAGCCTGCGCGTTGAGCCGGGAACCATTCATGGCATCCTCGGTGAAAACGGGGCCGGTAAAAGCACCCTGATGAAAATCCTGTCCGGTTTCAGCCGTAAAACCTCCGGCACTATTTTCCTGAATGAGCAGCGGCAAGACTACCAAACGCCGGCCCAGGCTACCCGGTTGGGCATCGGCATGCTATACCAGGATCCCCTGGATTTCCCTTCACTGACGGTCCTGGACAACTTCATGCTCGGCCGTAAACAGCACCCCAAACAATCACGGGCCGACTTTAATGATGAGCTTCTGGCGCTCTGCCAATCCGTCGGTTTCTCCCTGGTGCCGTCCCAACTGCTCAGAACCCTCACCGTGGGAGAGCGGCAGCAGCTGGAAATCCTCAGACTGCTGGCTTTAGGAATTGAAGTGCTCATTCTCGATGAACCAACCACCGGGATTTCCGCCTACCAGAAAGAGACCCTTTTCCAGGCACTCAACACCATGACGGCGGCCGGCAAAAGTATCATCCTGGTCTCCCATAAGCTTGAAGACGTCGAATCCCTCTGCCATAAAGTCACCGTTTTGCGTAAAGGACGGGTAAGCGGTGAGATGGTGCGCCCCTTCCATACGGATACGCTCCTGGCCATGATGTTCGGCACACCACCCCGACCGCCCTCCCGGCAAATGCAGACGCCCGGAGACATATTGTTGTCGCTCGAAGGCGTAAATGCCAAAGGCGGCCGGAGCGGGCTGCGAGACTGTAATTTTCAAGCCCGTGAGAGCGAAATTGTCGGCCTGGCGGGCCTGGAAGGCAGCGGACAATCCGTATTTCTGCGTACAGCTGCCGGTTTGATCCGCCCGCGCAGCGGTACCATTCAATTTCGCCGGGAAAACATGACCGGCCGCGACTATCATCATTTCGCCCATAAAGGATTGGCCTTTCAGCCCACCGACCGGCTGGAAGAAGGCCTGGTTAGTGATCTGACCATCGCCGAACACTTTGCCGTCCAGGATCGCAAACAGGGCCTGTTTCTGGACAAATCCCGCGCTGCGGCCCAGGCCGAACGCGGCATTGAAAGATTTAAAATTATAGGCACCCGGGAATCTATCGCTGAATCCCTTTCGGGTGGTAACCAGCAGTGGCTTCTACTCTCATTCTTGCCGCAAAAACCGGCCTTGTTACTGTTGGAAAATCCGACCCGCGGTCTTGATCTGGAATCGGCTCACTGGATTTGGGAGCACCTGCAAACGTATTGTGAATCCGGCACGAGCATTGTCTTCTCTTCTTCCGAGCTGGACGAAATTCTCATGGTGGCCCATCGGGTGCTGGTGTTCTTCAATGGCCGCATCATCGAGGACGTTTCGACTGATCATACTGACGTGAACGCACTTGGGAGGGCCCTGGCAGGCAAAGTTTGATGGGAACCGCATTGACTGCACATAACCGGTGGCTCAGGCTCGGCGGGGAACTGCTGATTGCCCTGGGAGCCGTCTGCACCTTTACACTTTTGATTCTGGTCCTTTCCGGCGCCCCACCCTTCGCTGCCTTCGCCCAGATAATGAAGGGCTCCCTGGGTTCCTGGAGCAAGTTTGCTCATGTTATCAAGGCCTGGATACCACTGACCCTCTGCGGCATGGGCCTGTTGTATACCTTTCGAATCGGCTTATGGAATATCGGCATCGAGGGCCAGGTCATTGCCGGTGCGATTTTAACGACTGCCATCGTGAAGCTTGGGCTTGATTCCGGCCACCCGCAACTATTCGTGGCTCTGGCCATCGGCTTCGGGGCCATCGGTGGCGCCCTCTGGGCGGTGATGGCCGGATGGCTGAAAACAAAAGGCGGGGTACATGAAATCTTTGCCGGTCTCGGTCTCAATTTCGTCGCCCAGGGAATTGCCCTCTGGCTGATCTTTGGCCCCTGGAAACGCCCGGGGGTCGCCTCCATGAGCGGTACCGAAGTATTCCCCCCTGAGTTCTGGCTGCCCTATATCGCCTCAGGCCGCATCTGCCTGCCCGGTGTAAGCCTGGCCTTCTTTGCCATTATTTCCACAACCGTCATCTTGAAATTCACCCGCATCGGTCTGAATCTAAAGGCCATCGGTAGCAATCGGACCGCCGCGTACCTGTTCGGTGTGAAACCGGATTGGTATATGCTGCTGGCCATGGTCTTTGCCGGGGCCTTTGCCGGAATAGCCGGCAGCCTGCAAGTAACCGCGGTTTATCACCGGCTGATCCCTGCCATCTCAAGCAACTACGGCTACCTGGCCCTGCTGGTGGTCATGTTGTCAAATTACAATATTGCCGCGGTTCCGGCCGTGGCCTTTTTTTTTGCCTGTCTCAATGTGGGCAGCATCCAGCTGCCCATGGTCTTGAAAATCGACTCATCGCTAAGTGGCGTCATCCAGGGAGCCCTGGTGCTGGCTACCCTGGCAGTGCAAGCCTGGCGGGCAAAACGAAAACGGGAAAGAGAAGCAGTGTAAAAACGAAAAACTCGAAATCCGAATATCGAAATTCGAAACAAAAAGCAAATCACAATGACCCAAAGGAACAAACGAAACCTTTCATTACAAAGGCTGGTTTATGTTTTGGTCATTATGTCATTCGAATTTAGGATTTGTTTAGGATTTCGTGCTTCTTATTTCGGATTTATTTAGACTATGGAAATAGAACTCAGTATACTTTTGGCCAGTGTTATCGCCGGGGCAACCCCGATTCTACTGGCCACTCTGGGTGAGACTGTCACCGAGAAAGCCGGAATTATCAATCTTTCCCTGGATGGCAGTATTTTGCTCAGTGCCATGGCCGCCTTTGTCATTACCTATAAATCCGGCAGTCTGGTGGCCGGTTTCATTGTGGGAGCGCTGGTTGGTGCCGCCGTGGCACTTGTCGTCGCCCTGTTCAGCATCTACCTGGAACAATCCCAGGTGGCCGTTGGTTTCGTGCTTACCCTGATGACCCGGGATCTGGCCTATTTCCTGGGGAATGATTATTCACGCCTGCAAGGGCCCCAGGTCGCCCACTTGCCGATTCCTTTGTTATGCGACCTTCCTTTTGTCGGCCCTGTATTCTTCAATCACAATTTACCGGTCTACTTTAGCTTGGTCCTGATCGGGCTATGGTGGTGGTATATCTACCGGACACCTGCGGGCCTCAAACTACGATCGGTGGGTGAGCATCCCCGGGCCGCCTACGCGCGCGGGATTGACCCGAAACTTACCCAGCTGCTGTACACTATGGTCGGCGGTTTGATGGTGGGGTTGGCCGGGGCAACGTTTTCACTGGCCACCAAGCCCGGCTGGGGCCGCCCCCAGGGGGCGGAAGGGACCGGCTGGATCGCCCTGGCACTGGTCATTTTCGGCGGCTGGCATCCACTCAAAGCGGCCGCCGGCGCCTTCCTGTTCGCATTTCTCCAGGTGATGGGCATTTACCTGCAAGGGTGGTTCCCATCGCTTCCGTCACAAGTATTCCAGGTGGCACCCTTTCCGCTGATGATCTTCACCCTCTTGCTTATGTCGGCCGCCCAGAAGGAGTCGGTGCAGCGCTTCGCGGCCGGACGCCCGGCACTGAAACAATTTTTACAGATTCTCTCCGGCGCGGCGCCGGCCTCGCTCGGTAAGCCGTATCGTCCCGACTAGAAGTGGGTTCTAACGGTTTCCAGGGGCTCAATCTCGGCGTTGGGCGCGAGGCTGCAATCCTCGAAATACTATCAGTATTCCTCCGGTTGCGCCCTCACGGCCGCCTTGACCTTGAGCCCCTGGAAACCGTTAGAACCCACTTCCACGAAATTGATAAATCTATTTTGTCTTCTTGAATCGCTGTATACTGTCCAGCGTGGCCCGGGCAACGTAGGGGGCGGCGGATTCGGGGAAAGGGGCAATACTGCTGGCGTTGATCTCGCACAGGACGTAGGTGTCTTCGCCTTGATCGTTTTTGGGTCCCAGTAGAAAATCACAATCCCATATGATCGGTAAATTTTCGGTATCCAAATCCAGCTTGCGTTGCATTGTCGAAATCCACTCGTTTTCGAGAATGCGTTTGAGTCGCTGAAATTCCGGCATGGAAGGCGGATGGTAAAGCCGGGGGCCGGGTTGCGGAGCCTCGGTTGGCGGGGCGCCGGGGGGCACGGGATAAAGAGCGTTGACGGCCTGGTGGCCAAAGCCGGCTACCTTGTTGACCACCAGATAGCAGCGGACCATCCCTTCGGGCAGCCGGGCCTGATAGGCCTGATCGATTACACGCCCCGCTCCCGCGAAATACGGCTCACAGCGTTTAAAGAACGCTTCCAAGGTTATCGTTTCCTCAACACTCCCTTTTTTCGCCTGCCGTACTCGCAGCATCGTTCCCGGGTTAGGCCGGACAGCCTTTTGCGTCAATGCGATCCACCACACGCCGCGCCCGCCGTTGCCGCGGTATTGCTTGAGGACCCGGGGTACACCGGCGGCCAGGCGCCCGGGAAGTTCAGCGTGCATCTGGTCCAGGCTGCGATACAAATGGATATCACTACCCCAACCCATATCCCGGGTTTGGTAAAGGACTTCTTTGGTGCCGATTTTCAATATGGTATCGGGATGGGTACTGACCATTACCCCCGCTGCGGAAACGTCGCGGAGCATGGGGTCCAGAATAGATCGATCCCGCCCATCCTGGATGGGATTGTGCCACACCAGCACGGCATCGACCTGCAGGAGCTGTTGCCGGACCTCCTCGCAGAAATCATCGTGATACACAGCTGGTTCGGCGTAGACATCCAGGTCTGCAAAAGACTTGAATATCAGAGCCAGTCGGTTGTTATCCGGAGTGGCGTTCTTGCGGACCTGTCGATCGCCGGGATAGAGAATGGCGATCCGCTCATTTCTACTTGCGTGCATGCATGATCTCCATTGGGGCCGTCTATACCCACGGGCATGGATTCGGTTGCTACGACACTGTGGAGCGGTGGAATTTTCCAGATTTCTTGTTCAGGTAACGCCGACTGATTTCAGCGGCAGCCCAGTCCTTGCCCTTACCGTTTTTTCCTTCCTGGTAAAGCGCAACGATATCCGCAACCAGCTGCCTGGCATTTCGATGCCCTGCAGCCACCGTTCGGGAAACAGCGGCTATATCGCTATCTTCCATATACCGCCTGAAAGCAGGTCGAAACTCGGGAAACAGCTCACGGCCGAGTCCATCCAAAAAGGCGGCGTAAAGGGCCATGGAAACCACCTGGCCGGAATTAATTAAATAAGGCAGGGTGCCGTTTTCAGAGGTGTCCGCCAGTAGATCTTTCACCGCCCGAACCAGCAGTTCCACCGGGGTATGGGGATAATCGGCGATAATTTCCCGCCATGTTTCCCGGTCGAAAACCTGGTCCATGGATTCGCCGACTTCATGGCGGATGTAGGTTTCGGTCTGGGCTGCAAAGAGGTCCGGCAACGCTTGGCGGATGGACTCCGGATACTGGTCGCTGACCCCGATCTGGGCCAGGGCATATTGCAGAAAGGGCTTGCCTGACTTTTTGAGATACTGGATTTGATCCCACAGGTACATCTGGGCCGCCTCACTACGCAGAACGATGACGCCGTCCCGGGACATGGCCGGCAGGGTCAGCAGATCCCGGGCGAGTTCCTTTCCGAGCAAGAGCACCTGCTGCCCTTCGATGCTCAGCTCCTGTGTGATGCGGGCCAGGAAAAAAGTAGGTTTCAAGCTATAGGCATACCCGGCACCATAAAAAAGCCCGGAAGCGGCCAATACCCGATTGATGCCGACCGTATCAAAGGCATCATACTCGACACCGGCCACTGTGATGGATTGGTAGGGCACCTCGCGAAGTTCTTCCCAGGTTTCCTCCCGCCGACCGATCCAGTCCAGGATGTCCTCCTGAGCCTTCTCCTGCCAGGGTGGCAGCTGTTTTTCCCACTTGTAGAGATCGCGCATGCGCAGTGCCAGTCCGCAAATCGAAAAAACCCCGGCATGGGTGGCATCCGAAATGTTGCAGTTGTCCTGCACCTGTTTCGCGATAGAGATCGACAGCTCTTTATCGGGGGCACTTACGGTGGGATTGCGAGTTTCCATCCCGCTCCTGTTCTGGGCAAAGGGTGATCGATACATCGTATATAAGTCATAGCTAAAATAAGCAGTCCTGTTCGAATGTCCATGCGGAAGGTCTATGCGCCGTCCGCCGCTGCTTCAAAACAGTTGGATGAAAGGGGGGTAAAGCCTAAATCCAATGAAGACAAAAAGATTACCCGCTCAGGGGGTGTGTTCGGCGAGCTTTTCGCTTGCCCCCTGGAACCCGCGATCACTCGATTCCTTGGGCTTCAGGCCCTTGAAGCCTATCACCGCCGTCACACCAAGATGGTCGGAAAGGATATCAGGCACGACCGCGTACATTAAAAACTCAAGATCGGCCGAAATTAATATCCAATCCAGGCGCCGGTCGCCATAGGTCTTCAGATCAACTGCATCCGGCCGATAGACCTGCAATCCGGATTGCCGGGTCAACTCGCGGACCACGGAAACATCCGCCAGCCAATCACTGTTAAAATCACCGAGGATAATTAGGGGGTTATGACGATCAGCCAACATGGTGCGCATCTCCGCAATCTGTCTGCTGCGAACGGCCGACCGGGAAAAATCGAGATGAACCGAAACGATGTCGATGAAAAGCGGTTTGCCACGCGTCACATGCTGAGGATACCAACCAAACCGCCCCAGCAGGAATCCTTTCGGCGGCAGCAGGAAGCGTTTTTTGAATCGATGCGCCCGTGTCTCCGCGAAGGGCCGCCTGGCCAGCAATGCGGCGCCGTAATCAAGGGCCAAGGCATCCATATAACCCGCACGCGCAAACCAGGGATAATCGGCCGTTTGGGCCAACAGCGCCACATGGTCGAAATTACCGCTCCACCAGGAGGGGCCATCCGCCTCCTGCAGGGCGACGATATCGGCCTCCCTCGATTTCAGCATAGAACCGATGTCCATCAGGTTTGCGTGTATCTCCTGCCAGGACAGAAAGATCTGGCTGAAAGCGGTTTTACGGCCATGGGCCATGTTCAGGGTCATAACCTTCAATGGCCCCTGGAAGAATGTGCTTTCCGGCCCAGCGCGCTCTCCGCTAAGAATGGGGCCGCCATTTACCGGCTCAATGGACGCCGAAAAGCAAACCGGGGCAGAACTGCTCAGCAGCAAGAAGATAATTAGAACCGCCGATGAAAAGTGTAAGCCGGTAAAAATCAGGCCTGTGAATCTACGCGGGTTTATGTTGGTTGGGCTTACCATAGCGTCAATGTGCGTGCGGGCATCGATCCCTCAAAACGAACCTGCTGCCGGATTCACTTTACCGGAATGACCATCGACCCGGACCGCAGACCGGTGATCCCTTCCCGGGAAATCACGGCCAATGACATGGCCACCTGGTCTTCAATCGGCATGGCGGACTTGGTTTCCATGGCCAACACCTCGGCAATGCCTTCTTTCACCATGATCTTGCCGATGGAAATCCGGTTGTAAAATTGCGTGTTGCGCACAAACAGCACCAGGTGGTTCAAAAAGTCTATGTCGGGAACTGCCGCGTCAGGTTTTAAGGCCCTCCAGACACTTTCGAAAGCATCCTGGTCACCGATATAGCCAATGCCCTGCTCACGCTGGTCTGCCGGAAGACTTTCCAGCCGGACGACCGGAAAGTCGCCTTGCCAGGATTGCAGGATAGCAGCGTCGCCGTTCAGGGGGAATGCTGGCCGCGTCGGTTTGGAAACCGGTTTGTCTGCATGACCACAGCCTGTCAGCAGAGCCATAAGCAGCGCGACTGTCATCAAACGGACCTTGCACATGTTTAATAACTCCTTTTGGCCGTATTGAAGGGGCAGGGCCGACTTTCTCCAATAAAACGGTGATACCACGGGGAATGGTAGCTGACTAAGCTTAAGCTTTTTTCTTGACCCTTAACACGTAAACTAAAACCAGCTAAGCTATCAGACCCTTGTAGAGAAAAACGAAGTAGCTACCCACCATCGCCGCGCCAATTACCCGGGGCAGACGACCCAGAAGCCCCAAAAACAAAATCTGCAACCCACAGGCTCCCAGGATCAAGAATACACCGGTCTGGAAATAGGGTACGATGTCAATGGTACTGAACAGGGCAAACAGACCGATGCACATGGGGATGCAGATATGGCCGTCCCCAATCTGAGAACTTAACACGACGGCGGGTCTTTTACGATATGCATAGTAAAGGGCCAGCATGGCGTTGGGAATTACCATCAGGAGCCCGCTGAGCCAGCCCAGCCGGCTGTAGTTGAAAAAACCGGTTCCGGTTTTTGGAATCCAGGCCACCAGGTTTTCGATGCTTGTAAATACCCCATACCCACAGGCAATGATCACGGCCAGTTCGGCAAAGATCAACCAGGACATGCTGCGCCCTTTTTGCACGTTGATTTTTAACACTTCAAAGACGTGAAAAAGCTGCCAGAAGAGAAAGAGGCCAACCAGCACCAATCCATCTCCAAAATCGAGCTGTCCATCCCGGGCCAGGGCCCAGACGGCCCCCGTGAAAAAAAGAACGGCAATGAGGGTCAAAAGCAGGGAGAGAAGATCTAGCCGACTCTGACTGTTGCGACGTGTTTTGATTTTACCTTTGCTGCCGGCCGGCAGGATGGCAAGGCCCCAGATGAGGGTCGGCAGACCAATTAGAAGGGTCATGTTGGTGACATTGTTGACCAGACAGTTTTCCAGCACCAGGGATCCCTTCTGGCCCGCTCGGCCCATGACCCAGGCAAATATCAGGTTGGAAAGGCCCGAACAGTAGGGCATGATCAAAGTACCCAGAATGGTGCCCTCGAACCCGCGGCTTTCCAGGACCCCCAGGCGCCAGATCATCAAGGCGGATGCTCCCAAAAACACAACCAGGGAGAACCACGGGTCAAAACCCGCTATTATTTCAGTAAATTTTTTAAGCCAGCTCAAATCAATCAATCGTTACAAGTTCGTCCCACTTTGCTTTGAGGTCTTCAAATTCTTTTAACAGGCTTTCGACTTGGTCGACGTCGGACCGGGGAATATCCATGCTTTCAGCGGTGGTATAAATGCGCTCTTTTTCACCCAGTGAAAAGTTACCGTCCATGGTAGCCAGTATAATACTGTCCTTGATAATAACCAGGGCGGTCAGGCGCGAAACTTTGATCCGCCCGGTAAGAAAATCTTTGGGTGTGCTTTTCCAGTATTCATCCAGATCCAATCCCAATCCAATGGCCTGGCGGCGGACATAGTTGAATTCCGGTTCACCGTTACCCGGGTCGGATTTGGCAATAGCCACTAATATTTTCAAATAGAGCCGTGAGTCAAAATCAAAGGTTTTTGCGTCTACATAGTTGATGTCCATGTTTACCCCTTCTGAAATACGTATAGAAACGAATTGAATTGATATTGGGTTGCTTAGTAGCAGATTAAGCGGTATTTTGGCAACCTGACACTGCTCAGGTATTCAGGTCGAAGACTCTAGGCTGAAGGGAGTGCACGGCCGAACAGCTTTGACTCCTGTTATGAGGCTATAAGTTGGAACTGATACCAGATACGAGGAACAAATAAAATACATGAATTTCAAACAGATAGTTGATGATCTCATCACGGCCACCCAAGGCTTGCCCTTTTCCGATCCGGTCACCCACGTTTACAATCCCCCGGTATACGCCCGCAAGCCCCATGATCTGTATTGGCGGCGTTTCGGCCACTTGGGCGCCCCCACCATGCTGCTGGGCATGAATCCAGGCCCCTGGGGCATGGTCCAGACCGGAGTGCCGTTCGGTGAAATTCCGGCCGTCCGAGATTGGATGGGTATCACCGGCCCGGTTGGTAAACCTGCGAATGAACATCCCAAACGGCCGGTGGAAGGATTCGAGTGCCGCAAGCGCGAGGTCAGTGGGCGGCGCTTATGGGGCTGGGCCCGCAACGCTTTCGGCCAGCCGGAAAACTTTTTCGCGCAATTTTTCGTGGTCAACTACTGCCCGCTGGTCTTCATGGAGGCCGGCGGCCGCAACCGGACGCCCAACAATCTGCCGGCCGCCGATAAAAAACCACTACTGGCCGCCTGTGACCACACGCTCCGCCAGATCGTGGATCTGCTGAAACCTGAATATGTCATCGGAATCGGCGCGTTCGCGGAACAAAGGGCCAAAGCCGCTCTCGGTGAATTTGATGTTCGCATCGGACGGATCACCCATCCCAGCCCGGCCAACCCCAGGGCCAATAGGGGTTGGGAAGGTGTTATTACGGCGGAACTGAAAGAGATGGGTATAAGGTGCAGGGCATAGGGTATAGGGCATAGGGCATAGGGCATAGGGCATAGGGCATAGGGCATAGAGCAAAAAACCATCTATCCCATGAATGTCAAGAGTTAACTGGTTTTGATTTTAGATGTTCTGATCCTGGTTTGAACCCTATGCGCTTTGCGCCATGCCCTATGCGTTGGGCTTGAAGAGCCCAACCAGCCACCCGGGCTTGTCGCTCATAATGCCGTCCACGCCCAGGTCAAGAGCTTGCGCCACCTGGGACCGGGTGTTGCAGCAGTAGGTTAACACTTTCAGGCCGCGCTTGCGGGCCCAGATTACCACCTCTTTAGACAAAATCTTTCTTTCTAGACAAATCGCCGCTAAGAAATCCAGGGCCGGCTCACCCCGCATCAGATTGGCAACGGGCACACACCAGGCACCGGTTCCATCTGTATTGAGCACATACTGCAGCTGCGGGGCAGCCTGGCTGGCCCGTGCGAGCACGTCCGGATCAAATGAGAGGATATATATGTTTGCCTGTATGCCCTCCGGCAGGCAGGTAATGGCCGAAACGACCTTGTCGGTCAATTCAGCAGAGCGCCCGGAAACCCGGTCAGGCTTTCTGGACTTGATTTCAATGAGCAGCCGGGTGCGTTGGCTGAAGCTTGTCAGCATTTCTGCCAAAGTGGGTATACCGACGAAGGCGCCCTTTTGCCTGAGATCGAGAGCCTGCAGCTGTTCACCGGTGTATGCTGAAATGCGTTTGCGGCTGCCGGTGACATGATAAGCGGTAGGGTTATGAAATAACACCGGTATCCCGTCGCGGGATAGCTGTACATCAGTCTCGATGCCGTCAACGCCATAGTCCATTGCGATTTCAAACGCCTCGCAACTGTTCTCCGGCGCCTCTTTATGCGCACCCCGGTGGGAAATCAGTAGGGGTTTTTTCTTGGATTTCTCGATCAGCATCCGAATAATTTATTGACTGTAAAAGTCTACATTCATCGCTTTACGATAGGGTAAAAAACCCGCAGAGCGCATGGCGCAAAGTGCATAGCGTTAAAACCAAGCACAAAATCTGAAAGCGAAGAACAATTAAAGCTTGACTTTCAAGCATAAGCTAGTTTTTTGCCCTATGCCTTCGGCTCAAGCGTTTCCTTCATGAAGAAGGTGCAGATCAGGGCAATGATGGCGCTGCCGGCGAGTACCAGCAACATGACCTTGTAGGCCATCAGGTCATAGGCTCCCGCAGCTGTCTTGGGCCAGCTATCCAGAATCTTCCCCAGCACCGGCATGAAGACAGCGCCGCCGAGGAAGGGAAACAGGTTGACCGTGCCCACCGAGGTTCCCGCGATTTCCACCGGGAAAAGCTCCTTTGTCGTTGTAAAACCGATGACAACGATTGAGGAAGCAAAAACCGAAAAGCAGAAAAAGACTACGTACAATACCGACCGGGGGAGTCCAGCGGGAAAGAAACAGAGCAAGATCATTTCTGCGGCCAGAGCCGACGTGCAGATGAGAAACACTTTCTTGCGGCTCTTGAGAACTTTATCGGAGAGGTATCCCAAAAAGGGGCTACCGACAATCATGCCCCAGGCAATCATACTCAATATGGCTCCGGCTTCGGCCCGGGTCAGGCCGTAAACATGCATGAGATAAGGCCCGCCCCAAAGGCCGCCGAATCCGAAGAAAATACCGCAATCGAAGAAAAACCAAATGGCCACCGGCCAGAAGTATTTTTCGCTGACCACCTTGATAGCCCCCTCGATAAGGCCGATTTCTACGGGCTGGGGCGCCGTCGCTCCATCCTGGCGGTCTATCTCCATGGGAGACGGCCAGCCTTTGTCTGCCGGGCGGTCGCGCACGATACCCCACACCAGGATTACGATAACAAATGTACAAGCACCGATGATATCGAAAGAGAGCCGCCAGCCGATGCTGGCGGTCATCGCTGCTAAAAGCCAGGTAGCGGCCATGACACCGACCCCGCCCACTGCGTTCAAAATCCCGGCCATCAGCGCAAATTCGGTTGCCCGGAACCACTGGGACAAAATTTTCATCGTGGGGATGAAGACCATGGAAACACCGATACCCACCAGGATACGGCCGATAAACGCAATATTGATGTTGGGCGCCAGTCCGAAAACAAGGCTGCCGGCCGAAGCGGCCAGCAGGAAAACCGTAACCGCTTTGCGGGGGCCGATTGAATCGGAGAGCAGGCCGGCCGGCAACTGCATCGCTGCATAGCAGTAAAAGTAAATCGAGCCGAGCAGTCCCATGACACTGGCGGTTGTGTTGAAGTCCTTGACAATATCATTGGCAACCACCGAGAGCGACAAACGGTGAAAATACACGAAAAAATAGGCCAGGGCGAGGATAGCAAAAATGATCCAGCGAAAGTTAAGCATCTTTACGGCGGTTGCGGTGGACATCTGCTTTCTCCTTTAACTTAAGGCGGGTATCCATTCATTGATATAAGTTTGCGATTCGGTCAAGGTGATCCGTTACGATACCGTCTACGGGCGTTCCCTTTAATTGGCGGGCCTGGCCAACAGTATCGACATAAATAAGCAGCCGTCCTCCGGCTTTTTTTATTTTTCGCATCAGGCGGTCCGGCCACCCGGGCATAATCCTGATATATTTGCTGGGCAGAACCAGAATTTTCCGGTCGATTTCCTCGGGAAAGTTTGCCATACCAAGCGTGAAAATATATCGATACAACCACTTCCGCATCTTCATCGGCTCTAGTATCAGCCGGTAGAATCCCGGCACTTTTTTTTGGATAATTTTCAGTGTATGGGGCGGTCCCCAATAATAAAGATTATCCTGCTGTGTTTTTTCCAGGGCACCGAGCAAATCCGCCAGCAGTTCGGCTGTTTCGGGCGTTTCGTCCTTGTGATCGATGATGAATCTTTTCTCAGGATACGTTGCCAGCACCTCGCGCAACAGGGGCATCTTCCCAATACCTTTGCCGCGCAGCGGAAAGGTTTTACCATTATCCGGCGAGTACCCATAGCCGACATCGAGCGCTTGCAGATACGCTAAGGGGTGATCCCAGGTCCGGCCAACACCATCCGTCCGGCATTCCAGACCGGCGTCGTGAAATAGCACCAGTTCACCTTCCCGGCTTCGGTTGACATCCACCTCCACGATGGTCGCTCCGAGTTCAAAGGCCCGGTCGATGGATGCCATCGTGTTCTCGATATAGTCGTGCTCCGGTGTTAAAATTCTACGCGCACTACAGCCATAATTTTCCATGGACTTTACCCTGAAGTCCTGGTGCACGCCGCGATGGGCGAGGATTTCGAAGTTATTCCGTTCGTTAGCAGGCATCACAATCGTCGTAGGGCTTTTTACTTTTTTAACTTCGCGTGAAACGGGTCCAAGGATCCGAGGCGTCAAGGGGTCAAGTGAAAAGCAAGGTACGCCTTGTGGACCTAATAAAATTCCGCACACCAATACCCTTTTTAAACAACCAACACCCCCACCCGGCCTCCCCCGTCAAGGGGGAGGAGAAACCTCCCTTCCCTGGCGGGAGGGATAAGAGGGAGGGGGCCGTTTCGAGTTTTCCTGGTATTCGGCCATTATACCGGGCACTTTCACTTGAACCCTCGGCCCCTTATTGCACTGGCATATCAAGGGACAAGATTCACACTTGGCAGCGTCACAATATCCAGGGGCCTACCTGATGACCAATACCTTCGCCCCCCTGATCTTTCCGGTCTTCAACTCGTACAGCGCCCGGTTGGCCTCTTCCAACGGGAATTCTTCCACTTCGGGCTTCATTTGCATATCCGCGGCCAGTTCCAGAAATTCGATTACATCCCGGCGGCAGATATTGGCGACACTTTTAATCTCTTTTTCCATCCAGAGATGCTCGGGGTAATCCAATTGCAGAAGCTGGTCTTTATCTCCATCTTCTTTCCGGATAGCATTGATTACCAAACGGCCTCCGGGCGCCAGGTTCCTCAAGGCTTCCACCACCGGCCGCCAGACCGGGGTGGTGTCGATGATGGCGTTTAGTTTCCGAGGGCTGGCGGCGGCCGTATCTCCCGCCCATACCGCGCCCAGTTCCTGGGCAAATTCTCTTTCGCGAGGATTACGGGCAAACACATATACCTCGACATCGGGAAACCGATGTCGGATCATTTTTAGAACCAGGTGCCCGGAGGCACCAAAACCAGTTAGTCCCAAACGCATACCACTGGCCGGATTGGAAAGCTGCAGGGAGCGATATCCGATCGCACCGGCACATAATAGAGGTGCCGCCTGGGAATCGGTGAATACGTCCGGGATCCGGTAAACAGACTTGGCCGGGACCACCATATATTCGGCATAACCCCCATCCACATCGCGGCCCGTAGCCCTAAATTGGCTGCAAAGGTTCTCAAGGCCGGTTTTACAATAATGGCAATCACCGCAGGATGCATAGATCCAGGCAACACCGACCCGTTCCCCGGTCCGGTACCGGGTAACTTGATTCCCGGTTTGCGCGATGGTGCCGACTACCTGGTGTCCGGGTATGAGCGGCATCCTCGGAGGCGGCGTTCGGCCTTCGATCTCGTCCAATTCAGTGTGGCAGACACCGCAGGTTGCTATTTTCAAAAGTAGTTCCCCTGCACCCGGCACCGGCGCGGGTAAATCCATCATTTCAAGCGCGTGCGGGTTTTCATGGAGGGAAACCAACTTTTTTAGGACCATGGCTCTCATGGGAAGCCTCCGGGCAATCGGGCCCTCATGCCCGCCAAAGGGAATGAGTGGGTTAGGCTGGAAAGGTGCCTGCCATTATGGACGCCGGCTACATGTTAATCAAGTAAAATCGAACATGTAGACAGCTGTAGCACCATATTGGCTGTGAGGTTTAAACGACATATGGTCCAGTATTGCAAAGCGATGAAAACAAAACCTATAAAAATTTTGAGTTTAACACTTACATACATATCAGGCCATAAAAAAATATATGTGCTTGAAATTTTTATATAATTATATAAAGACTGGACTACATTACTATATGTCCAAAAATATATATTAGTAATGTGAAAAAATGTAGTATTTCAATATTGACATAAAAACAAATGTCATTAACTTGTATTCAAACAACGAGCAACAAAACTCACAAATAATTATAACGGAGGTAGAAAGATGGAACTTGTTAGATTTAGCCCCTGGAACAATGTCTGGAACCTGAACAACAGATTCAACCGAATTTTCGGAAGTACGTTCGCTCCCGCCCGAGTCCTGAAAGAGGACCGCGACTTCGTATGGCGCCCGGCCGTGGATATTTATGAAGAGGAAAACGGCGTGGCCCTGAAGGCGGAACTGCCCGGGATCGACAAAAAGGACATCTCCATAGATGTCAAGGACGGTGTTTTGACGCTCAGTGGTGAACGTACGGTCGAAAATGAAACCGAAGAGAAAAACTATTACCGGCGTGAAAGAACGTACGGAAAATTCCAGCGGCTCTTCACCCTGCCCGAAGGGGTCAGCGCCGAGGAGATCACGGCCGATTTTAAAGATGGTGTGCTGAAGGTGCACATCCCTAAAGCGGCAGTAGAAGAACCGAAAAAGATTACCATTCACTAACCGGTGAACAAATTTCAATCACGGGATCGGCCGATTCAAGGTAACCGCTCCCGTGATTTGAAAAGTAAAGGCCATTGAAGCTGGACCGTTGATTTACGGTAAATCGTTTTTGGCTTTTACGCTCCATACCATTCTTACCCCAAGCAACGCGAGGGAGGCCAACCACCTCCCTCGCCTCATTTACGTACCCCGGTTATCTTGCTATTTGAGCAATTCCTGATATACTGATGGCAGTCTGAAAGTTGCCCCTTGTATAAGCGTTCTACCTGACTTATTCTATAGTACCAGTTCCCCTCTTAAGGGCCAACCCGCCACGCTCCCACCATTACGTGGAATACAGAAGACTCTTGGTTGCTACATCTTTAGGAGGACGACTGCCATGCTTGAGTTGAGAAAATTTGTTGCCCCCGAATTTGTCTTCGGGGCCGGAGCCCTGGAGCTAACCGGGCAATACGCGCGCAACTATGGAGCACGCAAGGTTCTGATCGTCTCCGATCCGGGCGTTATGCAGGCCGGATGGACTCAAAAAGTAAGTGATTCACTGGAGTCGGTGGACATCGACCATGTCCTGTTTGCGAAGGTATCTCCCAACCCTCGCGCTCAGGAAGTGATGGCCGACGCGGCCGTTTACCAGGATAGCGGCTGTGACCTGATTGTGGCTGTCGGTGGCGGCAGCCCCATGGATTGTGCCAAAGTGATCGGTATTGCCAGCTCCAATCGCCTGGATGTATTGAAGTTCGAAGGCATTGACAATGTGGCGGTGCCCGGCCCGCCAATGATCTGTGTCCCCACCACAGCCGGCACCTCGGCCGATGTTTCCCAATTCGCCATTATAAGCAATCAAGATGAAAAGGTGAAAATTGCCATTATCAGCAAATTGGTGGTTCCCGATGTCGCCCTAATTGATCCGGTGACCACGACGACAATGGATGCTTATCTGACCGCTTGCACGGGTATGGATGCCCTGGTGCATGCAATTGAAGCATATGTCTCCTCTGCCAATGCACCGATTTTCGATATCCACGCCTTGGAAGCCATACGGCTGATCAATGCCAACCTGCTGGACACGATCAATAATCTCGATGATATTGAACGGCGCAGCAAAATGATGCTGGCCAGTCTTGAAGCGGGCTTGGCCTTCTCAAATGCCAGTCTAGGTGCTGTCCATGCAATGGCCCACAGCCTGGGCGGATTTCTGGATTTACCCCATGGGGAGTGTAACAGTATTTTGCTGGACCATGTTATGGCATTCAATTTCACCGAAGTGCCGGAACGCTACACTGAGGTGGGCCAGGCCTTAGGACTTGACCTTGGGAAAATGCCGGCCGATGAGAAGAAAAAAATTATCCTCCAAAAGGTCGACCAATTCAAAAAATCCGCCGGGATCATCAAAACACTGGGCCAGCGCGGTGTCAAAACAGCCGATATACCTGAACTGGCCGCAAAATCGCTTAAAGATGCCTGTATGGTGACCAACCCACGCGACCCCTCTCAACGTGACATAGAGGTAGTGTATGAAGAGGCGCTCTAACGATAACCGAGCTGCATTACGCGATAAAATCATCGGCCTTGGTGAAAAGTCGACCCGGAAGAGCTATTACCCGGAACTTCAGCAGCGCCTTGCCGAATTGGAGGAAAAAAACCTACAACTCACCGGAGAAATCGAGGATCGCAAACGCGTCGAAGACGCCCTGGTGGAAAGCAGGGAAAGAATTGAAGCCATCTTCGAAGCCAGCCCGGATCCGATTGTCGTTTACGATACCAAAGGTCAGGTAGAATATTTGAATCCAGCATTTCAACAGGTCTTCGGCTGGACGCAGACCGATTTGACCGGCCAACGCATACCCTTTGTGCCTCCCGAGGAGCAGGAAATTACCCGTGCAAAGATAAAAGAAATCTATGCAACCGAGCAGGCAGTCAGCTTCCACACCCGTCGCCTGACCAAAGATGGTAACTTGAGGGATATCCTAATCCGGGCAGCTATCATAAAAGGCGAAGGCCATGCTCCTACTGGAATGGTCGTGAATCTGACCGATATCACGGAAACCAGACGGCTTGAGTACCAACTCCAAAATGCCCAGCGCATGGAGTCTCTAGGTACGCTGGCCGGTGGTATTGCACACGATTTCAATAATCTGCTTATGGGTATCCTTGGAAACGCAACCCTTATGATGCATGAGCGGGAGTCGACTGATCCAGAATTTGAAAAACTTAGATCCATTGAAAAGTATGTCCTGGATGGTTCCAAGCTCACTCAACAACTGCTGGGTGTGGCCAAGGGTGGCAAGTACGAAGTTAAACCGGTGGATATCAACGAAGTTATTGAAAAGAACTCCAAAATGTTTGGCCGGACGAAAAAAGAGATTCGTATTCACCGGGATTTCGCAGCCGACATCTGGACCGTCCTGATCGATCGCGGCCAGATTGAACAGGTCCTGTTGAATCTATACGTCAATGCCTGGCAGGCCATGCCGACCGGAGGCGACCTGTACCTGCAGACGACCAACATCTGCTACGCTGAAGACGCGGCCCGGGGTTTCGCCATTTCTCCTGGAAACTATGTCCGCATATCGATAACCGATACTGGTATCGGTATGGATGAGGATACACGCCTGCGCATATTTGATCCTTTTTATACAACCAAGCAAAGGGGACGGGGGACAGGTCTGGGACTCGCTTCGGCCTATGGAATTGTTAAAAATCATGGAGGCTTCATCACCGTCTTCAGCCGGATAGACGAAGGCACCACCTTCAATCTTTTTTTGCCTGCTTCAGACGTACAGGTAGTCTCCGAAATCAAACAGACCGGCGCGACACAGGCCGGATCGGGAACAGTTCTTCTAGTTGATGATGAAGAGATGATTCTCGAGGTTGGTCGCGAGATGCTGGCTAAAATTGGCTACAAAGTCCTGACAGCTGATGGGGGCAAATCAGCCATCGAACTGTATAACAAAAAAAAAAAGACAGCATCGATATGGTCATTTTGGACATGATCATGCCCGATATGGGGGGTGGAGAAGTTTACCATCAGCTGAAGCAGATCGACCCGGATGTACTCGTCATGTTGTCCAGCGGGTACAGCATCAATGGCGCTGCGACCGATATCTTAAACCTGGGCTGCAATGGATTCATACAAAAGCCATTCAACCTGCAGGAACTTTCAACCAAACTTAAAAATATCATGAATCAAACTTAAGTTCCGTGAAGTAGATACCCCAGGCGGGCTCAATAGACCTTTTGTAGAAAATACTCGTGAAACACAGGGTCATTGGTAAGCTCGGGGTGAAAGGTTGTGGCCATCACATGACCCCAGCGGACGAAAACCGGGTCATGGTCGACGCTTGCAAAAACAGTCACATCCGGCCCGACCGTTTCAATACGGGGTGAGCGGATAAACATGGCGTGAAATTGCGGTCTTTGCAATTCGGGCACCGCAATATCGACTTCAGAGCTCTCCAGCTGCCGGCCATAGGCATTGCGGGTAACTTCCGCCGGTAAAACACCCAGGATACCCGACCGGCCATCCACGGTATCGGCCAACAGGATACTGCCGGCACAGATACCCCACACCGGCATACCGGCGTTGATCCTGGCCCGCAAGGGTTCGGTCATGGCAAACATGTCGAGAAACTTTTCCATGACCGTGCTTTCCCCGCCGGGGATGATCAAACGATCGATGACGTCGAGATCCGCGGTACTCTTCACGAGATGATACCCGACCCCCAGTTTTTCCAGGTGTCGGATATGATCCAGAAAAGCGCCTTGTAAACCAAGTAGTCCTACTTTCATGAGCTGAACCTAAAACGAAAAGGGTTCCAGGGCTCAAGGGTCCAAGGGTCCAAGGGTTTTTAAGATCTTAAGCTTTTCAGCCCTTCACTTGAACCCTGGAACCCTCGGCCCCTTGACCCCTTATTCTTAGATTCCTCTCTCCGCCATAGCCACCTCCAACGAGGCAATCTCCAGTCCGGTCATGGCAGACCCTAGTCCCTTGGAAATCTCCACCAGTTTACCGGGGTCGTCCCAGTGGATTACCGCCTTGACGATGGCTTCGGCCATGACCGGCGGGTTCTCTGATTTGAAAATACCGGAACCGACAAACACGCCATCGGAACCCAGAGCCATCATCAAGGCGGCATCGGCCGGGGTAGCCAGACCGCCGGCGGCAAAATTCACCACGGAAAAACGGCCCAGATCGCGGGTTTCCTTGACCAGGTCCAGCGGAACCCGGTATTCGGCGGCCTTGGCGGCCAGTTGATCGTCGTCCATACCGTTGAGTGCCTTGATCTCCCGGTTTATGGTCTTCATGTGACGGACGGCTTCAACCACGTTGCCGGTACCGGCTTCACCCTTGGTGCGAATCATGGCAGCCCCTTCGTCAACCCGGCGCAGACCTTCGCCCAGATCGCGAGCCCCGCATACAAAGGGAACTTTAAAGGTGGTCTTGTCCACATGCGCATGTTCATCAGCCGGTGTCAGAACTTCACTTTCATCGATAAAGTCAATGCCCATGGCTTCCAGGATGCGGGCTTCCATGAAATGTCCGATCCGGGTTTTGGCCATTACGGGAATGGAAACGGTCTGCATGATGCTTTCAATCATGGCCGGGTCGCTCATCCGGGCAACCTGGCTGTCCTTACGAATGTCGGAAGGCACCCGCTCCAGGGCCATGACGGAACAGGCCCCGGCATCCTCGGCGATTTTGGCCTGCTCCGGTGTGGTCACATCCATAATCACACCGTTTTTAAACATCTCGGCAAAACCTTTATTGAGTTTTTCACGTTCCATTTTGTGCTCCCTTTCTCATTTTTTGCCCTTTGGGCCGGGTTGTGTTATAACACATCATGGTTTGATATAGGACACTTTACAATTAATATTGGTACACCTTGCAAAATGTATTGCTTTTGTCAAGTCTTTAACGGCGAATGATGGCGCTCTATAAACAAATAGCGGATAAAATCGAAACCGACATCAACCGAGGCGTATTTAAACCCGGAGATAAAATACCATCAATCCGGCATGTTGCCGCCCAATTCGGCTGTAGCAAACTGACGGTGCAAAAGGCCTTTGAGCGCTTGAAAGGCAGAGGTTGGATCGAAAATATAGTGGGCAGTGGATCGTATGTCCGCTTTCCGGAACGGATCAACCGCTCCGGCGACATATTCGACTTCAAAACGGCCTATCTGTCCGAGTCTTTCTTTCCATACCTGGAGGCACAGCAGATTTTCTCAAACCTTTTTGATGAACAGAAAGCCGGTGTCTTTTCGACACCGCCGGTTGAAGGTGATCCTGAGCTCATTGCCACCCTGGGTGAATTTTACCGGGTGCCCACCCGTCGGATGCTGATCATCAGCGGGGCCCAGCAAGGCCTGGATTTAACAGCCAAGGTATTTTCAACGGGTATTTCCGAAAATATCCTGTTCGAGGACCCCACCTATCCGGGTGCCATTTCCCTGTTCAAAGCCAAACACTTCGTGCCCCTGCAAGCGGACGGTCCGGACATCGCCGCGCTGGATGCGCTGCTCCCCTCCCAAATCCGGCTTTTCTACACCATGCCGACTGTGCATAACCCGACCGGCATCTCCTACAGCCTGGAAAGGAAGGAACAGATCGTCCGACGCGCCCGGCAACACCCGTTTTACATTATCGAAGACGATTATCTTTCCGAATACCATGCATCGCCGGTGCCGCGGTTCGTGGATCTTTTTCCCGAAAAGACCATCTACATCAAATCACTTTCACAGACGACGGTGTCCGGCATCCGCCTGGGATTTATGATCGTTCCACCAGACCTTTATGAAAAATTCCTCTATACCAAGTACACCTCCGATATCGCCTCGGCGGGCCTGGTCCAGAAGTTCGTGCGGGAGTTCATCCGGACGGGTGCTTTTGCGGACTATATTGCAGCAACCGATCAAAAGATCAGCCGGCGGAGAGAGCAGGTTTTGGACCTTGTCAACACCGCGCCCGGGCTAACCGTGCAGCTGCCCCAACACGGCTGCAGCCTATGGGTTTGCGCCAACGATTCCGTACTTCCGGAGAATCAGCCCTGGAATACCGGCCGAGAATTCTCCTTTTCACCGGAATACCGCAACTGTTTCCGGCTCTCTTTCATGAATTTGGATGACGCGATCTTCGAGCGGGCCCTGGAATACCTGCAGAACATTTTTACAAGAATGTCAAATTAGCGCTTGACATTCCCTGATCTTCCTATATACGCTCCTACGACAATTACGAAACAGGAATCACAACCATGCTGAACAACAAGGCGTATACCGGAATTTTTAACTTTGGATGCTTCTTTTTCTATTTTAGAAGCGTCCATCCGGTCGTCTGACGCTCAAGTTCAGAACTCCGGGTGGACCGCATACGGTCTGCTCGGGGAGCAAATAGCAAGCCCCGAGAGTAATCTCGGGGCTTTTTTTGTTAGAGATTCGAGTTTGAGAAATGGCCAATCCCGGCGTTGCCTCTCAGGTCAGGGCGATGCGACGTACTTAAGTACGCCTTACACCCTGACCTTCAGGCACCTTGGCCTTGACCATTTCACGAACTCGAGCACAAACAGTTTAAGACCAACAGCCAAATGCTGTCACATAAGTAACATACTAATAGGAGCGAGAAGATGTTAATTACACTGGCGGAAGACATCACGAAGGAACAGGAAAGCAACATTCGGAGCATCCTCTATAAAGATGGATGCATCGTTCGGGATCTCGCGGAAAACGGCCAGAACGTCATCGGTGCTGTGGGCCGCGGCAACACCGACATTGAGGCCCTAAAGGAACTGCCCGGCGTCGAATCCATTATCCCGATTGCAACCTCTTTTAAGCTGGTGAGCCGTGAACTGCATCCCGAAGACACCGTGGTCCAGGTCGGTGATGTGGCCATCGGCTCAGACCGTATTGCCATCGTGGCGGGGCCCTGTGCCGTGGAAAGTCGTGAGCAGTGCCTGACCATTGCCCGAGAAGTGAAAAAGTACGGTGCGGTCCTTTTCCGGGGCGGCGCCTACAAGCCGCGGACATCGCCCTATTCGTTCCAAGGGTTGGAAGAGGAAGGCCTGAAAATCCTGGCCGAAGTCCGCGCAGAAACCGGCCTCAGGATTGCAACCGAGATCACCTCGCCGACGTATGCTGATCTGATGATGAAATACGTCGATGTCCTCCAAATCGGTGCCCGCAACATGCAAAATTTCGAACTGTTAAAATGCGTGGGCCGGATGGGTAAACCGGTCATCCTCAAACGCGGCCTCTCCGCCACCATCAAGGAGTGGCTCATGTCGGCGGAGTACATTCTGTCCGAAGGGAATGAAGACATCATCCTATGCGAACGCGGTATCCGCACCTTCGAACCCTACACCCGCAACACCCTCGACCTGTCGGCGATTCCCATTTTGAAAAAACTCACGCATCTACCGGTGCTCATCGACCCCAGTCATGCCACCGGTATCCGCGAAAAGGTCGCACCCATGGCCCGCGCGGCCCTGGCGGCCGGTGCGGACGCGCTGATGATCGAAGTCCACAACGACCCGGACAATGCGCTTTCTGACGGCCCCCAGAGTCTGTACCCCGAGCAATTCGGGCAACTTGCTCGTGACCTGCACGTGATTGCCCCGGTCGTCGGCAAACAACTCGATTTCAATTATTTGCAAAAATCCGCAGCCATCAACGAGCTGGCGACTGAAAGCGGGGTCGACCAGCAGAAGGTAGCCTTCCTCGGCGAGAAGGGGGCCTTCGGCCACAAAGCCGGTTTGCAATATTTCGGTGAACAGATCCAGGCCGCACCCATGCCGTCCTGGCGGGCTGTTTTCGACGCGGTCCGGGACGGTGGGGTGGAATTCGGGGTTGTCCCCCTGGAGAATTCACTGACCGGAAGTATTCACGAGAATTACGACCTGCTCTTGGATTACGATTTGCACATCGTGGGTGAAATCCGGCTGCGAGTCAAATACCACCTCATCGGCCATCCGGGTACCGTTCTGCAAGATATTCGCAAGGTACTTGTCCCTGCCCCGGTCGTGGCGCAGTGCCGCGACTTTCTGGATGGCAACGAAGCCTGGGAAAGGGTGCCGGTCAACGCCACGGCCAGTGCCGTGAAATATATAAGCGACAGTGACGAGCCCGGTGTCGCCGCCATCGGGAGCCGGGAGGCGGCCGTGCTTCACGGGATGGAAATCCTTGAGGAAGGTATCGAGTCGAATCCGCAGAACTATTCCCGTTTCGCCATTATCAGTCGCCAGCCGCTTACCGACGAAGCGAAAAGCAAAACGTCGATCATCTTCTCGACCAGCCACCAGCCGGGGGCCCTGCTGGAAGTGCTGAAAGTTTTCTCCGACAACAGTGTTAACCTGGTAAAGCTGGAGTCGCGACCGATTCACGGCAAACCCTGGCAGTACATGTTTTACGCGGACCTGGAAGCAGATGTGCGTGAAAAGGCCTTCAAACCAATCCTTGAAGCTGTAAAGGAGAAAACGGACTTTCTAAAGATTATCGGGGTCTATTAAATACAGGCTGATAGGCCATAGGCGTTTAGGCTGAAGGAAAACCTTTTATGCCAGCAGTCGGGTAATACCTAAACGCCTACAGCCTATTGTCCAATAGCCTAATAAACCCCGGCAGGCGCAAAGCAGCCCGAAACGTCATCCTATGACGCCCTCCCCCGCCCAAATGCTTTGCGCCTGCCATTTTTTCCACCGGCTCCCTTCTGCAGCAGTCTTTTATTTATTGAATAATCATTAAAAATGTCTATTCTGGCTATAGGAGGATAGGAAATGAAACCTTCTGACAAAAGCCTTCTGTTGATCGATGCCGTTGTCAACTTGCTTCTGGGCATCCTACTGCTGCTTTTTCCAACAGGAATTGCTACCCTGCTCGGCATGCCGCCCACAAACACCAATTTTTATGCCGGCATTTTTGGCGCTGTCCTTTTCGGCATCGGACTGGCCCTGCTAATGGAATGCTACGGGGCAGCCCATAATCTCCGCGGCCTTGGCCTGGAAGGTGCCATTGCCATCAATTTCTGCGGAGCCGGGGTTTTATTTCTATGGCTTCTTCTCGTTCCATTTGATATCCCTGTGCGCGGTAAAATCATTCTGTGGGTCATCGCCATCGGCGTTATTACCATAGGGGTGGTTGAGTTGATTGCCCGGCGGGGCCGTTAAAAGTGCAGTTGCCTGACAGCAGGTTTCGGTCCCAAATCGATATCGGGATCGAATTCGCTATCGAAAATCAGTGTCATAATAATGTTTCCAAAACCAATTGTGACCCCGATACCGATAGCGATTTTGAAATAGGGGAAGTTTTAGAAATTTGTAAATAGCTTAGCACCTGATCATACATTACTTTTACGGCTATCAAGGTTTAGAATAATGAACCCGACAAACGACACCCACCTAAAAACCGTGGGCTACATTCTGTGGATATTCGGATTCACCGGAGCCCACCGCTTCTACTACGGGAAACCGATTACCGGCACCATCTGGTTTTTTACCTTGGGTCTGCTGGGCATTGGGTGGCTGATCGATTTTTTCCTGATACCGTCCATGGACCGCCAGGCTGACCTGAAATTCAGTATCGGCCATATCGACTATTCCCTGGCCTGGGGGCTACTGACATTCCTGGGCCTGTTCGGTGTTCACCGGATGTACCTGGGAAAATGGTTTACCGGTATTATCTACCTGTTGACGGCCGGGGTATTCGGCCTGGGTTACCTGTATGACCTTTGGACACTCAACGATCAGATAACGGCTGTAAACCAGGGTATTTGATGGACCGCCTCGTTGAACAATTCGACACCGAAATTTTCGAGCCCTTTCGAGAACAGCTTGCGGCTCTGGCCCGGCAAAGTGAAGCGGATCTTGCGAGCGACAACGGCAAAGCAGCAACATATCGTCAGTTGTTAAAGAATCTTCCGGACACAAGGCCGGTAGATAAGGATATTGCGGCCAACCAGATTCGAATTGGATCAAGGCTGGATCTCAGCGCCTCGGAACATGATAACCTGGTCACCATCCTTAAAGGCTTGCACCCCTGGCGCAAAGGGCCGTTCGATGTTTTTGGAACTTCTATTGACAGCGAATGGCGTTCAGACCTCAAGTGGAACCGGGTCAAGGACCGCATTGCTCCTTTAGAAGACCATAAAATTCTGGATATTGGCAGCAGTAGCGGGTACTACCTGTTTCGCATGTTATCCGGCAAGCCTCGCCTAGCCATCGGGTTGGAGCCTTACCAGACATTCTTTTATCAATACCAGGTATTGCAACACTTTATCCGTGCTCCGCAGGTATTCTGCCTGCCGATCCGGTTTGATGACTTTCCGGTTCTGGAAGGATACTTTGACACCATCTTCTGTATGGGCATTCTTTATCACAGCCGAACGCCTATAGATATGCTTGCGCGGATCAAGCGGCAGCTGGACAAAGACGGTGAACTGGTACTGGAGACGCTGATCATCAAAGGAGAAGAGGATACAGTACTGTGCCCGTATCCACGCTATGCGAAGATGAACAATGCGTACTTTCTACCCACGGTTCGCTGCCTGGAAGGTTGGCTCCAGCGAGCCGGTTACACGAATATTCGCTGCGTGGATGTCACCCCGACCACCTCGCAGGAACAGCGCAAAACCGAGTGGATGACCTTTGAGTCGCTATCTGATTATCTCGACCCAAAGGATCCAACCCTTACCATCGAAGGCTACCCCGCCCCGGTACGGGCGATCATGCTGGCTGAACCGAAGTGAATCTCAAGAGTCAGGAGTCAGGTGTCGGGCGTCAGGGAACCCTTCCCGCCCCTGGCGGGAGGGTTTAGATACGTCTTCGCGAAGCTACGCCGAACAGGGGGAAGGGGAAGTTCCGAAAAGTTGTAAGGTCAAGGCCCTTATGTTCTCACAGAGTACACAGGATTTACGGAGAAGGCCAAAACCAAAACAATTATTCTCGCGCAGAGACGCAGAGGCGCAGAGGAAACCAGAATTTGGCTGGCGCGATGCGCCAGAAAACCTAACAACGCAAAACCAACTAGAGGCTATAGTTTTTCTTCCGCGTAGCGGAACCAATTCAGATCTTTTGGTTTTCTCTGCGCCTCTGCGTCTCTGCGCGAGATAACTGCTTTTAGGTGTTCTCTGTGTCCCCTGCCGGGCATAGTCTACGGCGAAGCCTGGTCTGCGAGCTCAGTGAGAGATTCGCTTTTTGTCTTCAATATTTTTAAAAAGGTCCGTTATGAAAAAACAATTCGATCCCCACATGCATACCGCCGAGCACATCCTCAACCAGACCATGGTCCGGTTGTTTGGGACCGGCCGGTGCTTCAGTGCGCACATCGAACGGAAGAAGTCAAAATGCGACTACAGCTTTGACCGACCACTGACACCGGAAGAAGAACAACAAATCGTGAGTCAAGTCAATGAGATAATAAAGGCGGATCTGCCTGTCACGGAAAGGTATACCAGCCTGGCAGAGGCCGAAAAAGAATTCGACCTTTCCCGTCTTCCCGATGGCAGTGGCGACAACATCCGGATCATCGAGGTCGGTGACTACGATCAATGCCCCTGCATCGGGCCGCATGTGTCCACCACTGCCGAAATCGGTCAGTTTCGGATTACATCTTCCAGCTTCGAAAATGGTGTCCTGAGAATACGGTATAAATTGAAGCGGTAAAGGCGCAACACCATGCAAATTAACTTTTGCAAAAAGGATTGCGCCTCATATTGCTAAAATTCAACAGCAAACTGTAACGTGATGACGTCTTCATCTTTGGCGTCATCCTGCCAATTAGCTTTCAAGTACTCCAGGGCCAGGTTGCAGTCGAACAGGCCATAGTTTACAACCGCTCCATACCGGGATTCGGGAAAACCATCGCCCATGCTGACATCCCCATCCGTGTCAGTGGACGCTTCATAGCGACCAGCCAATTCCCACTTTTCGGTGAAGGCGTAACCCAACTCCACGTTCCAGGCTGACGGCTGTTTCTTTTTGGTGTCCGTGGCATCAAAAACCTCACCAGCCTCATACTCGTCCGCAGCGCTCACGTATTCACCGATGAGCTTGGCGTTCATCATTGAAAAGGTGACAAAGGCACTCCAGCCGCCCACATAGCTTTTCAGATCATTTGTGTTGTCCCCATCTCCATCCACGTCAATCAAGGCATCAGCGAAACCGTCGGCCGCGGCTATATTGGATGTGTAGGAAGCACCAAACGACAACCATTCCAGAGGTGCCCCTGCAAAGGAGGCCACGAAATTATCAACGGTGCTATCTGAACCGGCCTTGGTTGCCTTGCCGTTGAAGGCACCAACGGAGATATCATATTTGTTATTACCGAAACGGTATCCGGCCACAGCCGCCCCTTCGTTTGTCTCGCCGAGGTCCAGGGTAAGTGGATCCGTCACGAAATGGCTTTCGAAGTTGCCGAACGGAATGTACTGGCGCCCGGCAATCAGGTAGGCCGGAAAAGTATCAGTACCGACGAAGGTCACAAATCCTTCATCCACGAACACGGTATCGGCTTCCCATTTGAACATGACATGGCCATCGACATGCTTATGAATCTTGGCATCCACCACCAGCTCCACCTTCGCCAGATCCACATCGCTTTCACTGGTATCTTTGGTGGCGGGATCTTTGAAATCAGTGTTCACACTGTTTGCTTCCACTTCCACCAGCCCGCTGATCTGGATACGATCGTACCACTTGTCGGATTCCGGTTCCCGATCAATGGCTTCTTCAAGTTTTTGAATACGTTTTTCCAGGCTGGTCACACCACCTGCTTTGCCGCCCTGAGCAGCATCCTGGGCATAAAGCGGCATAACTGCCAGTGATATAACCAACATAATCGACATAAATCCTGCAATGAAAGCTCTCTTCAATTTTTCCTCCTAATAAGTTAATGGTCTATTAAAAGTGGCTGAGTGGCCCGTTAAGATGCTCTACCCAAATATCTACAAACTCATCGTACTCCGCGGTTCCTTTCAATATGGGCACACATTTGATACCGGCCTTTGTAAGTATGGATTTCCAGGAATCGTCTTCATCACTGGCCATATCGTTTTTGGCATGATCACCCGCAACCGACATAAAGGGCATTAAATAAGCTTTCTTAATACGCTTCTTTTTTAATAGCATTTCAATAGTATCGACCTCGGGATACCCCTCTACATTGCCAATGAAAATGTTAGGGTCCTGCACCTGCAGCTGGAACATCAGGGCAGCATAAAACGCGTTGGAGGGATGGTGGGTCCCATGGCCCATGAGAACCACGGCTTCATTTTTTTTGCGGTTTTTGGGAATGGTTTTAAAGATAGCTGCAACCACTTTTTCCATATCTTCCTGAGTGGCCAGCAAAGGGTACCCTAGAACAATTCTCTGGAAACCGCCCATTACCTTAAACGCACCTACCGTTCGGCGCACGTCATGATATTCATCACCGCCAATCGTGTGGAGAGATTGCACAGCCACATGTGTAAAATGCTCATCGCGCATTTTAGCCAGCGCCACCACGGGTGAATCTAGCTGCTTGCCCTGCTTGGCCAATTTTTCACGGATGATGTAAGATGTATAAGCCCAGCGGACCGGAATCCCGGGATAAGCGGCCTTTACCTTCCTATCGATATTCTCAAAGGACACCTGGGCCGAAGCTTCACTTGATCCGAACGCTACCAGCAGAATGCCTACTTTTTTTGGGGCCTTATGGCCATGACCACCTCCGGCCAGGGCCATGCTTGCCACCAATGAAAGACTCAGTGCCACCAAAATAAACTGCCATGTTTTTTTTCTCACTTTTTCCTCCTTTAAAATATGTTGTGTGGTAAACGTGCAGCTGGAAGTTGATACCAGATGCTTTACGGGGGTCAAATATGGTTTTGATCTGCGTATCTATAGAAAGAGGTCGTGGCGTAGGGGGATGCGACAGGGATAGTAGTTCCTGCGACCAGGTACGGAAGGAAAACTGTAAATACACTGTTTTTTTTGGGCCAGTTCCTGTAAACATAAAAACCCTTCATGCTAACGATGGCATGAAGGGCTGCACCCAGCTTTCTTGACCCTGTCGATATATCTGCCAAACCCCGTCCATCGCGGGTATAACGGCATTCACACAGGCAGGTCTTCTGGCTTTCGGATCATCCTACTCTCTGAACCTTCCCGTTTCGTTTCTCCCCGAAACAGTGGCAACTACAGATTTCGTCCCCGATTACAGCGGCGGGACCGCTCCCGATTTTAACGGGATTCCCTATTAAGCCCTTACGGGCACCTAGTGCGGAAAAATTCATAGCGTAGAAAATCGGTATTGTCAAACAGGAATTATACTAGTGGTGTCTTCGCTGCTGACAATTGAGCGCTGTTGAGAAATAGATTGGATTATGGTTAAAGCAAAAATAATCAAGCCGTTTTCTGTTTAAACTGAGAACCCCTTTTCACTATTTCAGGGTGCCGAATACAAGCGAGTATGCACATTAATAAGGTGATTTTTATGGGAATTCCTGATAATTGATAAGGCAATTGGTTTTATGGTCACCAAGAAAACGCTCACTGCTTCTCGGAGGGGTTCGCAGGTGTACAAGCGAAAACTCGTGCTCATAGCCTTCCTCGTCCTTGCTCAGGTTACGTGTGCCGGTGCTGTTGAATATTTTCAGTTGGCCGGTCTCATCGATACACGCACAATACACTCTGACGGCGCCTTCAGTGTAGAAGAACTGGCAGAACTGGCCCGCACCCGAGAGTTCGATGTCCTTTTCGTGACCGATCACGACCGGCTGGCTATGGCGTACGGGTTGCCGCCATTTGAAAATGTCCTCCATTACCGCAAAGATCTAAATTCCATCAATGTAAGTGGAGCCCAGGCCTACATTGATGCCATCGACCGGGCCCGGGCAAAGTTTGCGGATCTCATTCTAATACCCGGCTCCGAATCGGTCCCCTACTATTACTGGACAGGGTCCTATTTTAAAGACAATCTGACCGCCCATGATCATGAAAAGCGGATTTTAACCATTGGCCTGGAAAACGCGGAAGACTACAAAAACCTGCCGATTCTCCACAATGGCCTTTCCACCCGCTATATAAAACAGGCATTACCGGGTGTTTTCTTTTTTTTGGGGTCTCTTTTCCTGGGATTATACCTGCTAACGGAAAAGGGCTTGATGCGCGTTGCCGCGGCCATAATTGTAGCCATATCACTGCTGGCGGTAGTCAATACCGCTCCGTTGCGCAGTTCACCCTTCACCCAATATATGGGCAACCAGGGCATTGCACCTTACCAGTTTTTCATCGATCACGTCGCTCAAGCGGGCGGAATGACCTTCTGGAATTATCTGGAAACCCGTTCCGGAGTTCGGCCCTATGGTCCGATTCACCTGAGCACACCTCCCTACCCCGAAGTCCTGGAGCAAGCCACAGGTTATACAGGATTTGCAGCGATATACGGCGACAACATCACGGTGACTGAACCAGGCCATGAATGGGACCGGGTCTTGATGGCGTATTGCCAGGGTCGGCGTGCCAACCCGGTCTGGGGCATCGCTACGGCGGATTACCATAGTGAGGAAGAGTCTGGGGAAAAATTTGGAAATTTTCCGACGGTATTCCTGGTCAGTGAAAAGAGTAAAACGGCAGTTCTCGATGCCATGCGCAAGGGGAGAATGTATGCCGTGCGCGGGCCCTTCCCCCAGCGCTTGATTTTGGAGGAGTTTTCCATCTGTTCAAACTCCTGCAAAGACAACGCCGTCTCCGGGCAGGAAATAGAACTTCAGCAACCCGCCCGGATACGCGTGGCCCTGGCTTTAAAGGTCCCGAAATCGGGAAAAGTGTCCATCCGCCTTATTCACGCGGGTAAGCTACTCAAAACACTTGAGACAGATCTGCCGGCCAGGGTTGAATTTCAGGATGATTACTTTCGAGAAGGTGAAAAAACTTACTTTCGGATTGAAGCCCGGGCTAGGGGAGCGGGACGGTTGGTTTCCAATCCGATTTTTGTAAAGTATGTTTCAGAGAAACAATAGGATTTTTCAGGTTAATTAGACTGAAGGCTGAGGACTATTAGGTTTACTTCACGATGCAGGGCTGGAAATCTCTAAATCCTCAATAAACCGGTATGCTATCCGTTTTTCAATCATCACCCCCACCCGGCCTCCCCCGTCAAGGGGGAGGAGAAAACCCTCCCTCCCCTGGCGGGAGGGATCAGAGGGAGGGGGCTGGTGAGGGTTGCCTCCTTGCCCCCGGAGCACTCAACTTTTCACTCAAGAGGTCGTAATCTTTCCCGAATGCTACCGGAATCAACAGCTTCCGAAAACTCCTTCGCCAGCTCTTTTCCGGCAGCCGACACCTTTTTCCAGTAATCGAAGCGTCCTTCGTCATCACCGGCAAAGCGGTAGAAATCCGTGCGGTCGCTTATTTTTCCAAAAGGCAGATTGGCCACAAATTCGGGTCTCGGCGCTACCAGCAGGACATCGGCCACGTTGTCCGCGGATGGCTTGCGCCAGGATAATTTCTTATCCAGCCAGCCGGGTATGATTCGGTCGGTGTAATGGGGAAATAAAACGACACCTTCACCATTGAGGCCAAAGGGAACATCCAGGTGGTAATCCAACGCACCGCCATCACGGTAAGTGCCGGGCGGCGCCCCGGGAATATCGCGGACCCCCTCCATTACATAAGGAATAGAGCCGGAAGCCAGCAAGGCTTTCTTGAAGTTGGCCTGGCTAAAAGCCACCTGTGAATTCAATCCAACGACCTTTGATCTGAAGGGCGGCTGTGTGCGGCTGTCTCCAAACAGGGTCTGGCTGAAAAATAACCGGAGGAGTCTCCGGCTGATCAGATTGCCGCCAATTGCCCCAATCAGCCCCAGGGATAGGGGCAGGCTGTGGTCAAAGTTCAGCAGGTGACGACTTTTTACAGTAAACAGGTTCAGGCGCAGGTAGGGGTGGGACAGAATTTCTGACGGGCCGTTTTCAGCCAGAAAGGCATCCATGATATCCCGGCTCTTCCGGGACACCTCCGCTGGGGACGGCTTGGTGGTATAGGCCTGGTGAATATAGGCTGACTCGAAGCGGTCCAGAGCGGCAACCGGATCCCGGCGCGAGGCCGCGGCAAAACGCCAGCTGCCAATAGAAGAACCGATAAGAAACAATGGATCTTCACGACCTTGAAACCACTGTCCAAATAGCAGTCGATCCAGCTGCCCCAGAATCAACCACTTGGGCCCCCCGGCCGCCCCAGCCACGATCTTTACATCATCCGGATTGAGCCCTCCATCCCGCACCCTTTCGAAGGCTCGTTCGCCGGCCAGAAATATAAGTTTCTTTTGTAAATTTCTCATGTTGGCCGCAGTGCCCGATGAGGTGTTTCAGACCAAAACCCAATGCATCGCGCGGAGGCGCAGAGGCGCGGAGACGTCCTCCATAAACTAATATCAATGAACAGTCCAGCGCAGTCGGGAAAGCAAGACCATGATTTCGTCGCACTATCGTGCGAAAACCCTTTTAAAGCCAACTGCATCAGGATCTCTTGGTTTTATCCGGCGAAGCCGGAACTATTCGTGGTGTTCTCTGCGCCTCTGCGTCACTGCGCGAGAATATTGCTTTGCTGATCAGCCAACTTTCTCTGAACTGGTCCTGAGGTACTGTGTCGTAATTGTAAAAATTACGGAGTTGGCAAAATCGTCATCCCGGACTTGATCCGGGATCCAGTGTCATTACCGTCAGATAGAATTCTGGATGCCGGATCGAGCCCGGCATGACGGAAAATTTTAAACGATTTACTGAATTACGGTACAGCCTCTGAGGATCTAATCGGCCTTAAAAAAACTCTCATCGAACTCGGGTTTATCTGCATACTTCGCCATGAAGAATCCCGGCAGTTGGTCGATATTCTCAAACAACCCCGGATCCGCCGGGATGCCGGCGATGTGCAGGGCCTTGACAATATCGGCCGGATTAGGCGGGCAACCTTTGACGGCGATCATTTCGTTGATATCCGGATTCTCCCTGTGTGCTTTATACATGCATTTTCCCAGGAGAATGGTCTTCTTTTTTCCGGAAGTTGGCGTCATTTTCTTCCCGGTCAACACTTCAACATCGTCAAATGCCTCCCCTTGCCAGGCGTAACGGATAGCGGTCAACATCACGCCATTGACGCCCGAACAATACGTACACATGGATGTGTCGTACTTGCGGTAAAAGACACCCTTTATCCCCTGCTTGGCCAGCGGCACCGGCAGGCAGACATCTTCTTCTTCGCAATATTGGAAATCATAGGCGTGGAAAGCGGCCACCGAAGCAATGGGCTCTCCAATCACTTCAATATCTTTCAAATCAGCGCTGCGGCCGTGATTAGCGGCAGCCTTGGCCAGGTGGGGCACCCCGGACGGCGCATGCCCTAAAATGCTGGCACCCACCAGGTCGGCGGACAGCACGTCCCGGGACGCTACCAGTAAATTGCTGCGGTGCATTTTACCGTCAAAGGCAGGACCGCGCTCATTGGTGTAGATGCCGTCCAGCAGCGTCAGCATGGGTGGCATTTTATCCGCCAGCCGGGCCACCATGTAGTGCAGGTCCTTTTCGGGGTCGGGGCTGTGGCATTTTTTGCGCGAGTTGATGTCGATGACACCCTTGAGGTTCTTGATCCCCAGGCTCACCATGGTCTGGTTGTGGGCTTTCATCACCGGCAGGTCCACCACGAAATCACTTTCCAGGATATCCTGGTTGAAGTTCAAAACGACCCCGCTGCCCAGATCTACTTTCTGAAAGGGCCGCTCAAAGACATTCAGGTATTTTACACCGAATTTTTTTTGCAGTTGGTGGTACCCCAGGGTTTGAAAAGCATGTGCCGGGGTTTCCACGTCTTTGGGCTGCATGGTGACGGTCCCTTCGCCGATGGTGATGTCGTCCACACCGTACTCCTTTAGCAAAACGACCATGTCCTCGATTACCCGCGTGGTAGTAATCACACCCCACTTAGGGAAAGGAACCGCCTTGGTCCAGAAAACGATATTGGGTTTTAAGAATACTTTCGCGTTCGCCGGTATATTTGCTAAACCATCAACCAGCCCTACCGCTTTTTTCACGGACTTATATGGTCTTTTATAATGTACGATCGAAACTTTGTGCTTTTGCATCAATTGCCTCACTTGAAGTTAATCGATTGCATACTTCTTGGTATAGCCTCGGGGCGTAATCATAAAATCCAGATAGGCGGCCGAGCTGCTATTGCCGACAAACACAATGGTCTGCATGTTCACCGGCGCCTGATGGAGTTCCTCCAGGGGTACGATCCGGACATTCTGTTTTTCCCGCATGGCACTGGTAACGATGCCGACGGGAGTTTTGGCACCCCGATGTTTGAGCATGATCTTCTGGGCCGCTTCAAGCTGCCAGTTCCGCTTTTTACTCTTCGGGTTATAGATAACGATCACAAAGTCAGCCTGGGCAGCGGCTTGGATACGTTGTTCGATGACCTCCCAGGGTGTCAGCAGGTCACTGAGGCTGATAACGGCAAAATCGTGTGTCAGGGGCGCACCCAACAGCGCCGCGCCGGCACACAATGCCGGAATGCCCGGCACAACCTCGATCGGCAGCACCGGCTGCGGGCTATTGGCAGGGGGACGTTCTCCAGGCGGCACCAGGGTGATCTTTTTGATCTGGCAGATCTCAAAGACCAAACCAGCCATTGCATAAACACCCGCGTCACCGCTGGAGACAACGGCGCAGCGCTTGCCTGCCAGGGCGGCCTCAAGGGCGGCCTCAACCCGGTCTACCTCTTTCTGCATGGCCGTACTGATGGTTTCCTTACCGGCAATCAGGGGGCGGATCAAATCGAGGTAGGTCGTATATCCGGCCACGGTATCGACTTGTTTGAACACTTCATGGGCTCGCAGGGACATGTGTTCCAGGTCCCCGGGCCCGATGCCGACTATGTAGAGATGCCCCTGGCTATCGCTACCGTGGCGTTCTTGCTTTTGTTCTTCGGTACGATCAGGCTGCCCTGATCCGTGGCGAGAATCGCGGCTGCTTCGCATACGCTTTTTGCTCCTGTATGGGTGGCCACAGTGGCCGAGGGATTCTCGATACCACGGGCGGCGTTGAGTTCATCTTTCGCAAAAAGAACGAGCGGGAGGTTCAAGTCCGCACTCAGGGCCAGCAACCCCTGCTCGTCATTCTTGATATCAATTGAGGCAATCGTTTTGAGACTGTCCAGCGAGAGATTATTACGTACGAGTGTTTCTCTTAATAGGGTTTCGATCTCCTCCTTGGGCGTATTGCGGTTGCACCCTATACCGGCCGCCAGAGACCGGGGACGCAAGACCAAAACGTTTTCCGGGACAGCGACCACTTCGTCGGAAACACAGATCCCGGGCATGGTAGCCGGAGCCCCCCATATATCTGAAAGGTGATCAATCCGGTCCAGACTGCTTTCCGGGATCATCCCGGACAAAATATCGGCCGGATCATACAGCCGGACACGTTGTTTGCGGAGAAAGGCCATGTTGATGCGTTTAATTAGCGGCGGGTTCTCAATGGCAAGGTTGTTATCAACCGCAATAGTGTCAATAGCCGGAACACCGCTGACATCCGTTGCAGTGGTAATGACCGGCCGGGCGCTCACGATGTGAGCGACCGTTTCGGCGAGCGCGTTGCCCCCTCCGATATGACCGGAAACCAGGCTGACGGCATGTTGACCACCATCATCAAGTACAACCACAGCCGGGTCTCTGGTTTTATCTTCCAAATACGGAGCAATCAGGCGAACGGCAATGCCGACAGCCGTAATAAAAACGTGTCTGTCATAGGCCTTGAACTGTTGCGCAATCGCCGTTGCCAGTCGATCAAAAGATCTGTGCGGAAGCTGGGAGTCAAGGTTGGTGGATACAAACAGATCCGTTTCCGGCAAATTGGCATTGATGCGCTCTGCCAGTTTCAAACCATTGGGGGTAATAACCCAAATTGCTGTCCGTTTAGGTTTCATTGACTACTTACCAGTTTCAGGCCAAAACCAACAAAGATAACACCGGCCGTTCTTTCAATCCATTGGCGACCCGCGAGATACAGGCGCCGGAAGCGATCCAGTGAAAAGACATAGGCAACGAATGTATACCAGCCTATGGAAATAAGTGTCATCAAACCGACACTCAGGCACCCAAGTGCCAAGGGCGCCTCGGCCGGCATGGTGGCGGCAAACAGACTGGTCACAAAGGCCGCAGTTTTAGGATTGGATAGATTCGTGATCAGCCCCAGGCTATACCCGCGTCGAAAATCAATCGCTCCGGCAGTGATGACTTCCTGATCAGAGTCGTCCTTAAAGGTTGTAAGAATAAGGCTAACACCGAGGTAGACAAGATAGGCGCCGCCCAACAGTTTCAGGGATATATAGATCCAGGGAGATGCCTTAAACAACAGGGCAACCCCCAAGTATCCTGAAACTCCCCAGATGATGGTGCCCGTGCTCGTTCCCAGGGCCGCAAAGAAAGCCGTTTGTCGACTTTGCCCAACAGCTGTTTTAACCGTAATAAAAAAATTGGGCCCGGGGGTAACAACAGCAATGCCCCAGATGGCCGCTACACTCAGTAGTATGATTACGGTATTCATAGCTATCCTTACTTGCGATACCCGTGTTTAAAGTCCTTGTCATACAGTTTTGATTTGTGAACCAGGCTATCAACATCCACATCCAGAACCCGACCGGCGATAATTAGGGCCTGGTGGGTGATCTTTTCGGTGCGAACGGTATCAACCAGTTGACCCAGGGTGGTCCACACGATTTTCTCTTCAGGCTGGCTAACCCGGAATGCAATCGCGCAACGGGAAGTGGCGCCATATGCGTTGACCAAGATGCCGGCCACCTCTTCTACCAGGGTAATGCTCAGGTAAATGGCCATAGAGGCGTTGTGCGCGGCCAGGGCAGCCAGGGCCTCTTTTTCGGGTACGGGCGTCCGGCCGGCCATGCGGGTCAGGATGAGGGTCTGGGACACCTCGGGCAGCGTATACTCTATACCCATGGCTGCTGCGGCCGCAAAGGCAGCCGTCACTCCCGGGACAACCTGGTAGGGGATGGACCGCTTCTCCAGCTGGGCCATCTGCTCGAAGATCGCCCCGTACAGGCTGGGGTCGCCGGTGTGCAGACGTACCACCCGCTTACCTGTATCCCGGGCGGTCTGGATGCTGGCAATGATTTCATCCAGGTGCAAGGAGGCACTGTTCACTTTTTCTGAATCCGGCGACGCCCATTTCAAAACCGCTTCGGGCACGAGGGAGCCGGCATAAATGATCAAATCAGCCTGCATCAGGGCCTGCTGGCCCTTAACGGTGATAAGATCCGGATCGCCCGGACCCGCCCCGACAAAAAGCACCGGGTTGTCTTGGGATTTTGTATGCATACCTCTCATTTCTCCCGCCGCCCAGTGATAATCCAAACCGGGTTTTGCGCTTCCATGCGGGCACTCCAGGGCATGTCCTTGCTCCGGCTGACCTGAACCTGGACCACTTCAGTGGCAAAGCCGGCCTGCTGTAGCGCTTTAACAGCCGTATCGATGTTCGCAAGAAGCACGGTATTGATGACCATGCGCCCATTTTTTTTAAGTCGGGATGCACCCGCCTTGATGACGGCCCGCAGATTACGCCCCGCACCGCCGATGAAAATACGATCCGGTGCGGGCAACCGCACAGAATCTACTGGATATTCTGCCCGGATAACCTTTACGTTGGCGACGTTGAACCGCTCCAAGTTGGTGACAACCTGGTTGACCCGGTCGGCATTTTTTTCAATGGCGATTATCTTCCCCCGGGTAACGAATAAGGAGGCCTCGATGGCCACACTGCCACTGCCGGCCCCGATATCCCAGAGCACGTGTTTGGCCTCAAGTTTCAGCTTGGATAGGGAGACGGTCCGTACCTCCGCCTTGGTAATCAAACCCCGCTCGTGAACAAACAAATGGTCCGGTGTCCCCAGGGAAAGTTTGGCGTTGACCAGCGCTGCTGATGTGGTGCGCAGCAACACAACCATGTTCGGCGATGTAAACTTACCGCGGGCGGCACCTCGCAGGGTATACCGTTTCACCTTCTCATGATCCGTGCCCATTTGTTCGCAGACCCACATGTCATAACCGGATATCTGCGCGCTAAGCAGCTTGCCGGCAATCCGGGCCGGCGTGTTCTGCGGATCGGTAAAAACCGCCACCGGTGCAGGTCCGCTCAAGCTTTCCAGCAGGCCCTGTTCATTGCCTCGCCCGTGCAGGCTGACAACCTGCACATCCTGCCAGGGTTTTCCAATGCGTGCAAATGCTGCGGCAACAGAGTTGACATTGGGGTGTACGATAACGTTCTGCGCACCCAAGGCGTTGATCAAGCGCGGACCGATTCCATAGTACAGGGGATCACCGGATGCCAGCACGACCACCCTTTTCGACTGCATTGCTTTTTTTATGGAATTTACCAAAACAGTTAGCTGTTTGGTAATCGCCATCTTTTTAGCCGGGGTGTCCTTGAACGCGTCCAGGTGACGCTTTCCACCGACGAGGACATCTGCCGACCGGATGAGATCAAGATGTGCGTCCGTCAAGTCTTTGGGCGACATGCCCATACCGATAACTGTTACTTTTTTCATAACGTAACTCTAAAAATCAGGCTGTTTTACATCATTGAAGTATTAGGTTTCTCCATCAGCACCCCACCCGGCCTTCCCCGTCAAGGGGGAGGAGAGAACCTCCCTTCCCTGGCGGGAGGGATTGAGGGAGGGGGCAGGGTGTTTAACCTGTCTGAAACAAATTTAAAAGCACTCCCGCACCAGCACTAATTCCTTGCTTTCATGAAAATGCCTACCGAAATCAACCAATCAATTTACTTTTCCGCTTCCGAATCAAAGACAATCGTCCCATCATAGTTGAATATCACACCCCGGATATCTGGCTGTTCCCCTGCAAATTTTCGGGCGGCGGCAACCATGCGGCCGCCCACATGCTCAATAACCGCCGGATAGGCATTTAAAATAATATCGAAGGCATGCCGGGCGGTATTGGCCCGGGCAATACGCTGCCCGAAATCGCGATCACTCGTCACATCTATAGCCCACTGTGACAGTTTATCAAGGGTCAAGTGTGCTTTCGAGGCGTGGGTATGGGGAATCCCCTGGGCCATTTTTACAGCCTTGCCGAAGAACACGGCCAGGATAATCCGAGGCAGCGTCTCCCTGGCTGCGGATTGCAGCGTTTTTTCAAAAAAGTCGCCCATCTGGATAAACGCCTCTTCCGGGAGCCTATCAAAAACAGCCTGGGAAAACCGCTCGCTGCGCCGGCCGGTCGACAGTACCACGGTGTCTAGACCGGATGCGCGGGCAACCGACAGGGCCGAGGTGATGGTCGCGATATACGCCGAGTGTGACATGGGGCGCACAATCCCGGTAGTCCCGAGTATAGAGATTCCACCCAGGATGCCAAGGCGACTGTTCAGGGTTTTCTCCGCAAGCTGTTCACCCATTGGCACAAAAATTTCGATTTCAATACCCGGCTTTTGGTCAGCATCCCGGCAGACTGCCGCCACGGCACTTTTTATCATCTTGACCGGTCCAGGGTTAATGGCAGCCTGCCCGGGCGGAACTTCCAGTCCCGGCTTGGTCACGCGGCCCACGCCCCGGCCCCCGGTAATCTTGATATTACTGCTGGATTGACGGCCGGCAAGCATTACCCGGGCGCCGATCTCGGCCTTGTTAGTGACATCCGGATCGTCGCCGGCGTCCTTGATCACCGTGCACACTGCTGTTCTTCCGGGGATCTCCACAAAACAGCTGTGTAAACTGATATCCACATGCCCTTCCGATAAAAATGGTATTCTCACGCGCTGAGGAGCCTTGCCGCGGATCAGTAATGTCAACGCGCCCTTCACGGCGGCCGCCGCAGCCGTGCCGGTTGAAAACCCGGATCTTAATTTTTTACGTCGCGTGTTAGACATACCCATCCTAGCCAATCAAGTAATATATCACCGCCACCAACACCACGCTCAAGATTCGCAACCCCTGTCCCAACAGAAGCAACTGGGTCCCCATTTTCGGTGCAAAAATGCCGACGTAGCGCGGCAGCTGATGCCGCAGCGCCCGCACCGGAAACGCCACGATATTGCCAATAATGAGCGCCAGCACAGCCTGCTTAGTCGTCAGAACCCCGGCATCCAGAAGGGCACCCGCCGCTGCAAAACCCGAAGTGAACTCGGCTACGAAGCTTAAAATTACCAGTGAAAGTGACTCCATGGGTATGAAGGTGGTCACCACATAATCCGCCAGCAGATTGCGGGCACTTTCAAAGAATCCCATGGCGTTGACCATGAAGATCGAAATATAAATGGGCACCACCCAAACCGCGATCCGCCCGATCCGACCGGGCAGCTTCTGTCTGACACCGCGCCAGATAGCACTCCGCCGGGAACCGGCCCCACTATTTTGAGGATCGGGTATCGCGGCCATAGATTTTTCCGGCCCGCTTACCGCCGGCTTCAGACGACCATAGATCATAAAAACGCCCGTTCTGAGCAGTGCCGCTGCCAGCGTCAGGGCGAAGTAGATAATGCCGGCAGTTCCGGTGAGCGGCAGAATAATAAAGAAGGTTGTCGGCACGTGTAAAAAATAGGCCGGCAACTGATTGAGCAAGTTGGTTAAATAAAGCTGCTTTTTAGTGATCTTGCCATCGCTGTAAAATTCCATGAGCATGGCATTGGCGGCGGCACCCGAAAAAAAGGCGGTGGTAAAAGCCGCGCTGCAGCGATCCCCCAGACGGGCAAACTTGAAGGCCGGGCGCGAAATCCGGGCCAGATAATGCGTCCAACCAGCCAATTCTATAATCTGGCCCACAGTCAAGCCGACCAAAATGAAAAGCATGAGCCGTACCAGGGGCCACAGTAGTTTAGCGGCCACAAGTGACAGGTTCAGTTTGTCGATCAAGTTAATGCCGGCCAGGAAGACAACCAGCGAAATCGTCATTGAAATCGCCAGCGGTTTGAGCAGTGATTTTTTCTTGCGACTCATGCCGGCTGTTTCAACTGTGCTTTAGAACCTTTCTTGGCCACAATCAGGGTCCAGTATCTGGGATCCCTATCTCGCAGTTCTCTAATATCGCGGACAATTTCCTGATCCTCCAGACTGCAGTTAATAATGCCGTAGCTGTTTTCGATCAACCCGGCTTCCTCTACCGAGGCGACGATGTCATCCATATTTTTGTATGCTTTGAGGAAGACCACGTTCTCGGCGCTGTCCATGTGCTTGCGCAAATTATCGCCGCCCTGCACACCGGAAAGAATCAGCAGAGACTCCTCGCCTTCCATAAGGGGCGTGTTGGCCGTTGCCGCGGCCGCCTGGTAGGACGTAATCCCTGGGATGGTCTCGATCTCGATATGGGGGGCAAGCTCCTGGACCGCCTGGATAATGTAGCCGCAGGTGGAATAGGTCATCGTGTCGCCCAGGGTCAAAAATGCGGCGTGGAAACCTTTTTCAAGGGCCGTAATGATGGTGGCCGCATTCTCCTCCCAGGCCTGTTTCTTGGCCGCCATATCCTTGGTCATGGGAAAAGGTAAAACAATCACCTGTGACGATTCCGGAATATGCGGTGCCGCAATGTTGACGGCCTGGCTGTGGTTGTTTTTGGAAGAGGACGCTGCAAAAATCAGGTCCACCTTCTCAAGGATTTTGACTGACTTCACCGGAATCAGATCCGGGTCGCCCGGACCGACACCAATACCGAAAAGTTTGCCCGCTGATTTAGCCATTTGGTTGTCTGCCTTCTGCTGTTGCCTGAATAATCAAGGCGTTGATGACACTCGCCGCAAGATTGGACCCGCCCTTACGGCCGACATTGGTTATATAGGGAATATCAAGTTCCAACAGGGCCTGCTTGGATTCCGCAGCATTCACGAACCCGACGGGCAGCCCCACCACCAGGGCCGGAACGGCCTGCCCGGTCGAAATCAGCCGAATGATCTCAAACAGTGCCGTGGGAGCATTGCCAACGACGTAAATTCCGCCTTTCATAATCTCGGCGGCCGCTTCAGCGGCCGCCTTGGCCCGTGTTGTCCCGGCTTGCCGGGCAGTTTCAATTACGCCCGGGTCGTTGATCAAACAGGTGGCCGACCCGCCAAACGCCTCAATCGCTTTTTTCCGGATACCAGCCAGGGCCATGTGGGTATCGGTAACGATCGCCCGACCGGCTTGAATGGCCTGGATTCCGGCCACAACTGCTTGCGGATGAAAACGGGTAGTCTCCATATACTCAAAATCCGCCGAGGTATGGATCATCCGGCGCACGATCTGCCATTTGTCATCCGGAAAATCATGCGGCCCGGCCTCCTGTTCAATTATCTTGAAGCTCAGGGCTTCGATTTCATCGGGTTTCATGCCTGGTTCCTTTCATGCCGGTACTGCCGGCAGGTGTTGATAAACTCGCTGGCTGCCGCAGGACAGCTTCCAAAATGCAAATGGGTGTAGCTTCCCAGGGTCCGATTAACCTGGAAACCACCGGCCAATTTCTGGCTGCTCGCTCGTTTGGTTACCGTATAGACCGTATCTATGCCGCTGGCTGTATTGTCATCGATCGCCGAATAATGGAACTCGTGCCCCCTGATCACCAGACCGGCATTACCCAGAATCGTGTCGTGCGCCAGGGTCACTTCCCGGTATCCCAGGGCACGCAAACGTTCTGACATCCTCGCCCGAAACGGAAAACAGCCGGTCATGGGGTACTCGCGCCCCTGCAGATCCGTCAAGGCCGCGCAAAGATACATAAAACCGCCGCACTCGGCATATACCGGCAGACCCTGCCGGCTAAGCATCTGGATCGCGGACCGCATGGATGTATTTTCACTCAGGGTACGCGCGGACAGTTCCGGGTACCCTCCGCCCAGATAGAGACCATCGAGGTCCGGCGGCAAATCCAGATCGTCTACCGGTGAAAATTGAACGATTTGGGCCCCGGCCTTTTCCAACAACTCCAGGTTGTCCTGGTAGTAAAAACAAAAAGCCTTGTCGCGAGCCACTCCGATTCTGACCCGGGCGTCCCGGTCACCGGCTGGCTCGGCGGCAGTCGGCACCGGATGCACCTCCAACCGTTCGAGCAGTCGTTTTATATCCACATGATTTTCAATTAAATCTGCCAGTTGCGCTGACCGCTCCGCAGTCAGAATATGTTCGTCCTCGGTTACCAGGCCCAGGTGCCTTTCCGGAATGGCGACCTGATTGTTACGCAAAATGCCGCCCAAACAGGGCATCCGCACATTCTCCACCAGGGCGTCCGTAAGGTACTGCAGGTGTCCGGCACTGCCCAGATTGTTGAAAATCACGCCGACAAACTGCAGGTCGGGATCAAAATTTTCAAATCCCTGGACCAGGGCGGCCGCGCTGCGGGCCATACTGGCCGCATCGACTACCAGCACAACCGGCAGCCCGATCAACTTCGCCATCTGGGCGGTAGAGCCGGCTTCGCTTTTTCCATCATACCCGTCATAAAGCCCCATCACGCCTTCGACTACGGCCATGTCGACCCCGGCTACGGACCGCCGGAAATTCTTCAGGTTATAGTCTTCCGGCAGCATCCAGCCATCCAGGTTGCGGCTGATCCGGCCGGTAAGCTTGGTATGGTGGCCCGGGTCGATAAAGTCCGGTCCAACCTTGAACGGCGCCACGGTCAGACCGCGTCGTTTGAGAGCCGCCATAAGCCCCAGGGAAACAGTCGTCTTTCCGCTGCCGCTTTTGGTCGCGGCTATGACAAAGCCTTTAATGAGACCCCCTCCCTGAATGGCAGTGCACCCGGTCAACCGCGCTTAAAATGTCCGGGATCTGGTCCCGGAACAGCTCTGGGTAAAGAATCCGCCCTGTTTCGGCAATCCCACACAGCAGTCGCAGGGTCGGTCGTGATACGATCTGTTCATCGATCAGATAAATTTCATCGTTTTTAACCGCTTTGATGACCCGGTAGCCCGGCTCTGCTTTAATCGCCGCAACGGAGGTCTGATTCATTGCACCGACTTGCGCCAGGTACACATCAATTTCAGCGGCCTTGCCGATCAGACGTTCCTTGCCGTAATAGGCGATATTGGTTGCACGCACCTGCTGCGCGTCCGCCGCAATATTGATCCCGCCGGCCGTCTGCAAAACATACGCCGCCATTGAATCCGGTGTGAACGTTTTCATCCGGGTGTGGATAGCTTCAAAGTAGACCTTTTTTCTAGAATGCACCTTCTGTGTCACCGCGTCAAAACGATCCACAGCCCGCGAAAAATCCGTCACCATCTGAAGGGCCTCCCGATTTCGCCCGGTCAGCGCTCCCAGCACTTCCCAATAGGCAAACATTTCAGTCACTGTCCCGGGCTGCAAAGATACGACGGTAATGCGGTTTTTCTCCAATTTCTCGATCAGGGCAGGATAGGCTCGATCGATCATGGGTCGGATCAGAACCAAATCAGGTTGCGCCGCAATGAATCTTTCGGGGTCATCGTGGTAGGAGTAAACCGGCCGGGATTTAACCGCGGCCAGGCTGCTGTCATTGCTGGATATGCCTATTATCGCATTCGCGTGTCCCAGCATCACCAGGTTTTCGGTGTGTGCGCCATAGAGCGAAATAATGCGGACAAACGGTTTTTCAAACGATATGGAACGACCGGTATGGTCCTCGATTTCGGTGGCTGCCCCCAAACCGGTCAGGATCAGGGTCATACAGACCGCTGCCAGCAAGATCCGGCTGCGCTTGAAGATGTGTGTCAATAAATGTCTCATTTCTTGAAGGCCACCTGTTTAGACTCTGAGTAGGGATTAAACACGATGTCCGTCTCTACATCGAAAACAGCTTTCAACGTATCCGGGTTCAATACGACATCGGTATCACCGCGCGTATGTATTTGACCCTTTTGCATAAAAATCAATTCATCGCAGTACATGGCCGCCAGGTTGACGTCCTGCAGGACCGCCACTACGGTTCGTGCGCCGGATGCCATACGCTGACGCACTACTTTTAGCAGGCTCAAGGTGTGATTGATATCCAGGTTGGACGTGGCCTCATCCAGAAACAGGACCGGCGTGTCCTGGGCCAGGGCCCGGGCAAACACGACCCGCTGGCGTTCACCCCCACTCAAATCCGTTACCCGCCGGTTCCTGAACATCAGCGTTCCGGTCTGCTCCATAATGCCGTCAACCACAGCATGGTCTTCGGGAGACGGCCGGGCAAACCGGGGTATATAGGGATAGCGTCCCATCATTACAATTTCCCGGGCAGTGTAGGGGAAATTGATATAAAAGTTCTGGGGCACCAGGGCAATTTCACGGGAAAGCTGCCGGCGGGAATAGGTGGCCAGCACTTTCCGGTTATACTGAATCTCGCCGGCCGCCGGCGGCTGGTGCCCGACCATAAGATCGAGCAGCGTGGTTTTACCGCATCCATTGGGTCCAATCACCCCGTAGAAACGGCCGGGTTCCAAAGTGATCGAAACGGCCCGCAGGACCTCCTTGGGGCCATAGGCAAACGAGATGTTCCGCAATTTGAATCCCATGCTTACATGCCCTTCCCGGATACTTGCCGTTTTCTGAAAATGTAGCAGAAAAACGGCCCTCCGATGAGGGCGGTCAATACCCCGATGGGCACCTCCACAGGCAGGATGGCCCGGGTCACCGTGTCCGCGCCAAGGAGCAACATTGCTCCGGCTAGAAGTGAAACCGGGATAAGTTTGAGATTGTCGGGGCCGGTGAATGTCCGCATCATGTGCGGCACCAACAAACCGACAAACCCGATAATGCCGGATATGGACACACAGATCGCCGCGACCATGGAAGCGGTCAACAGCAGCACAAGTGTTACCCGGCGGGTATCGACACCCAAAGAGGCGGCCGCCCGGTCGCCCAATGACATGACATTCAGGTCACGGGCCCAAAACAAGGCGATCCCGGAACCGAGGCAGATAAAAACGAAAACCAGCCCTACCTTGGTCCAGGTCATGGATGCAAAACTGCCCATGAGCCAGAAAATGATCACGGCTACGTTCTCATCGGCAATGTATTTGAGAAAACTGATCCCCGCCGAAAGAATGGCCGCCACGATGATACCGGAGAGGATCAGGTTGTTGGATGACAGGCTGTGGGTTCCCCTATCGCCGCTGCTGGACAGGTAGATCACGGCAAACAGTGTAGCCAGGGCACCGACAAAAGCGAAAACCGGAACATTGAAACCGCCCATGAACCCGATATTCAGCAAGATGGCAATGGCGGCTCCAAATGCGGCTCCCGCGGACACCCCGAGGGTATAGGGGTCGGCCAGCGGGTTGAGCAGGATACCCTGGAAAACCACACCGGCCACGGCCAGGCCGCCGCCTACGACGGCGGCCGCGAGGATGCGCGGAAGCCGGATATCCATTACAACGGCCAGGAAGCGTTCATCTAAACTACTCAAAAGCTCCGTTTTTCCAACCAGGTGGGCAAAGATAATCTTAACCACACTGGTAAACGGGATTGACAGGTATCCCAAGGAAGTAGAAACCACGATAACGAGCAGCAGCCCAACGGTGAGCACACCCATCTGAAGGATGAGGCCCCGCGGGCCAATCTGTTTATGATTTCCGTCTGCCGGATTACTTGGGGCCATGTCCCTTTCTCTTACAAAGCCGCTCATAGGCTTCCTGCAGG